>Ga0326727_10001284_pt1 | contig 94384 bp, 79 predicted proteins | sample MB2enrmetagenome_FD_207643 | JGI IMG/M metagenome (GOLD analysis project Ga0326727, IMG submission 207643) | Lab enriched peat soil microbial communities from McLean, Ithaca, NY, United States - MB29MY | ecosystem: Environmental > Terrestrial > Soil > Wetlands > Peat | place: USA: New York... | reverse complement strand
TTGCGATCTGCCGCTTTTCCACCTGTGCGTTGGTGAAGAAGTCTTTTGGTGCTTTCCGAGTGATAAAGTCCTGAATTGCGTCATCGGAAAGGTATTCGGAATGGAGAATATACATATTATAGGTGTCTCGGTCTTTTCCCATCCGTGAAGACACCAAGTAACGCAGATCCTCATCCCGGTTGTTAACAAACCCTTCACCGTATTTACGCTGACCATGCCCATACAACCTCAGTTCTTCAGTCGACGCTTTCACTTGTTCCGTCAGGTTTTTGGCGATCCTCATCATCTCAGCGTAGACGTAATGTCCGCCGCGCGTGAGGGTCCTCATTCCCGCTTTGCGGAAGGAAATTTCAAGATCACTGTGGGAGGCGATCTCCTCCACCTCACACAGGATTGTCGTCCGTCCCTCGGTTCGAGCAGTTTCGACCAGGTCCCATGCTTCAACACAGTCAATCCTGCCAGGCGTGCGCACAACAATAGGGTGATTTGCGATTGACGGTGTTACGAAATCCAGGATTATGGTGAAGTGTGTGATTGCATCAACTGCAATTTCTTCCAGCGACCGATTAATAGTTCGATACGGGGATAGAACTTCTGCTGGAACTGGGGATGGATTGGAGACTCTTGGGAGTCTTTCAGCTTTTCCCTTGGTCTTTGTTGCCGCTTTCTTCTTGGTGGAATCGACTTTTAATTTGGTGTTTTTAGCCTTTTTCTTCACTACTTTAACCATAGACTGCTCCTTCTTGAGTTATTTAAGCTGCGCAGCTTATGGATTGTATCTAACAGAGAAAGATTGATTAAAAAATTATAATAGTTAATACGATCAATGATGATAACAATACATTATCAGTATTAACATATATAATATGCTAATATTATTTTTATATTCAGAAGAAAATTTGGATGATGAGATATAGATGTGACGAAAATTTAGGTGATTCTAAAAAAGTGAAACATTACTTTTGTTGAAAAAGCGCCAGCGCTGGCATAATTTTTTGATGGGTCAGATCAGATATTTATTTTCTTTTCCTCTCCCTCTCCTCCCTCTCCATTTTTTCTCTCTTCCTTATTCTCTTCAAATCTATTGCATAATTTTCCTGCGCTATGAAACACTGGCCACCCTTAGGTTCTTTTTCACCAATCGGTCTGTTCTTACATTTATTTTCACAATCACCTTTTGTTATAGTTAATGGTTCTACATATAATGTTGTTATTTTTGGTAGCTTCCTTCCTGACCATTGATTTTGCCGCGCTCGACAACGATAAATATTTTGGGGTTCCGATTCGACATGAAAATGTGCTCTGCATAGAGTACTACAAAATATTTTATGACCATGTTTTTTTTCGTAAAATATTTTACCACAATTTTTGCAGATCTTGATGCGTTCAAAAGAACCGAAAAGAGCGGTATATTTGACTAGTATATATTTAATTATATCAATAAAAAAGATGGAACCCTGTATAGCTGGAATGTATTCAATAGTTTCATGTTTCCTTTTTCCAAGTGATGCAAAGAAATGCGACTCCCAGTTATACTGAACATAAAATGAGTCATAATAAGGTGGAGGTTCGTTCAGATGGACATCCACAAAATAAGATGAAGGTTTTATACTTATTTTAAAATCATCTTTCATTCTCTTGATTTTATACTTGGATCCGATAGGGATATGAGATGTCATCCAACTATGATCTCGCAACTTATTAATTATATTGGGAGCACTTTGTGAAAATTTTGATGGAAGATCCCGTAAGTCTCTTCTAACATTAGATTCATAATGTGCGTGATTTATCATAACGAGATCAAAGGTGCCGTTCCTCAGATCCTCCCGAAGCGCCTCCATTATATCCATGAATTTGTAGAATCCTTTTAAACCTTCGATAGTAAGTGGACGATCCGTCAAATTTATACGATCGTGGTCTGCACGATGACAAAAGCTCTCGACTACGGGATAGTAAATGCAGGGGGAAAAATTCGGAATGGTTTTATGGAATAACTTTGCTAACAATCTAATTACCGATTCAGATAGGAAATATTCATCGTTATCTTTGGCATCTTTTATAAGATAATAAAGACCAATCATGATAATCATAGCATCCCTAAAGTTCTTCTGTTCATCTGAAAATCTCATAACAATAATCTCCTAATAAGAGGTTTATCGACACCATGTGTTACTACGAATAATGTCAATAATAAAGATATTTCAGTATCAACTATTATAATTTTCAATAGGCAATAGGTATGCAAAGATCCAGACCATGGAAAAAGGATTTAATACGATCAAGGAAATTTCAGTCTACTCGAATATTAAGGAAAAAACTCTATACGCCAAGGTGGAAGCGGGGGAAATACCGCACTATCGCATTGGACGTCTGATTCGCTTCAAAAAAGAGGACATTGATGCGTGGATGGAACAACATAGGATCGTTGGTGGTGATCACAATGAAGTGGCTAAGAAAACGCTCCGATCCTTAAAGGTAAAACATTCCAAGAATATAGATAGAATCATCAAGAAGACGATTGACGGGGTCGGAAAACAAAAATATAGTCAGGATCATGGGAAACCAGACCGGATCAAGGACCTCGGAAAGGAGGTAAGTGATGGGTCTATATAAGAGGGGAGGGGTCTGGTGGATGGACTTCGTTTATCAAGGGAAGCAGATAAGAAGATCCACGGAAAGTGGTGATAAAAAACTGGCACAACGGATTTTCGACAAAGTGAAAGGGGAGATAGCCGCAGGGAGACATCACGGGTTGGATATCGAAAGAGTGTTATTTGATGATCTGAAGACGGATATTGTCAATGATTACAAGCTAAGCGGACGCAAATCTTTGGATCGTCTGGAGCTGAGTTTAAAACACCTAGGTTTTTTCTTTGACGGGATGAAAGTTAAGGATATCACAACATATTCAATTGAAGAATATATCGTCTCTAGAAAGGACGAAGGTGCCAGTAATGGTTCAATTAACATCGAACTTTCAGCTCTAAAAAGAATGTTCACACTAGGTGTAAGACATACACCTCAAAAAATCGTCAACTCACCGTATGTTCCGAAGCTCAAGTCGGCACCACCCAGAGAGGGGTTCTTTGAGTATGAAGATTATATACGTTTAAAGGACATGCTGCCCGATTACTTAAAACCTATTCTGACAATTGCTTATTTCACTGGTATGAGAAAACGGGAGATTCTTAACCTGAAATGGAATCAAACCAATGTCTTTGAAAAGAAGATTACGCTTCGAGCGGGAGAACCCAAAAATGATCAGGCGCGGGTAATCTTCCTTTCGGGTGAACTTTATGAAACGATCCTGAGACAAAAGAAAATTAGGGATAATTGTTACCCCGAATGTCCATATGTTTGTTTCAGGGAAGGTAATCAAATAAAGAATTACCAGTCTGCGTGGCATACAGCATGTAAGAGAACGGGACTTGTTGGGAAAATCCTTCATGACAACCGAAGAACGGCGGTTCGCAATATGTCAAGGGCGGGAATCCCTGAAACAGTTGCCATGAAAATATCGGGACATAAAACCCGCAGTATCTTTGACCGGTATAACATTACAAGTGAGGAAGATTTACGTATTGCGGCAGAAAGAATTGCCAAGGCGCATCAAGATAGACAGGAGTCAGTAAATCAAAAAGTTATCACAATTTTATCACAATAGGGACCAATAGGGAAAATTTTGGACAAATAGAATTCAGGGTGTGTTTGATAACCTATTGAAATAATTGGCGGAAGTGCATGGGAATCGAACCCACCTGAGACGTTATTAGCGCCCCACACCGGATTTGAAGTCCGGGAGGCCCACCAGTGACCTTGGCACTTCCGCGCTCATTCAAACAATATTATTAAATTCGCTTCAAATAATCCGGCTTTTCTGATCCTTCGTTAGCGTCCTCCAGAAGTTGGACTGCCACCTCATCCCCTTCTTTCACTGAAACAATTTCCTCAGGAAGAACAATCAGGCCGTTTGCCTTCACCATAGACATAAGGATGCCCGATCCCTGCTCTCCTGTCATCGTTACCTGCCAACTGCCGTCCATACCTGTCACATGACCCCTTACAAAATTTACTATCCCAGCCTTCTTGTTATAGTCTTCCATGATGCGCGCACGGATCATCTTTCGGAAGATTTTGCGATGTCCAGACATTTTTAGGATCGCTGGTCGCACAAACTGCTCAAAGGAAACCATAGAAGAAACAGGATTCCCTGGCAAGCCGAACATGGGAATACCCTTAAGATTGCCAAACATCAATGGTCTACCTGGACGCATGGCAACCTGCCAAAATTGCATGGCATTGCCCACTTCACTCATCACGACTTTGACTAGATCATAGTCACCCATGGAAACACCACCGGATGTAATGACAATATCTGCGCGGCCAGCATCGTTAAACTTTCCCATCAGAGCATCCCGTGTATCTTTTGCAATGCCTAGCAACAAGTGGATCCCTCCCGCTTCCTTAACCTGGGCTGCTGTCGCATAGCTGTTTGAACTAATGATCTGCCACGGAGATGGCGTCTGGTCAATGTCCACCAATTCATCGCCTGTTGCAATAACAGCCACAACAGGCCTTTGGTGAACACGGATGAAAGAACGCCCGAGGGATGCGAGCATACCGATCTCCGCGGGTCGGATCACTGCTCCTCGCGCGATCACAAGTTCGCCGTGTCGGACATCCTCCCCGGTAAAGCGAATGTCCTGATTTGAACGTACCTCGCAGAATATTTTCACCTGACGGCCATCCGCCTCGGTATCCTCCACCCGTACAACGGCATCCGCACCTTGCGGAATAGGAGCGCCTGTCATGATCCTGGAGGCCTGCTTAGTTCCAACGATCCGCTGAGGGATATGGCCCGCCGGAATATCTTCGATGATATCCAGAATTGCAGGGTTTTCCGGTACCGCACCAATTGTATCCTCCCAGCGAAGCGCATAACCATCCATGGCAGAATTATCCCTTGGAGGTATATCCCTGCCCGCTCTGATATCCTCTCCAGCGACACGGCCAAGGGCATTTAAAATGCCTACCCTTTCTAGGGCAAGAACGGGAATAGTCTCCAAAATTTGTTTCAGCGCTTCCTGGACGGGGATCATTTTTACCTGAAATAATTCTTTGAGTTCTCGGATTCCATATCGTGTCAATAAATGAACGTAATGATAATCATAATACACGCCGTTGGAGATTGCATTCCAAAAGAATTGTTGATGCTATCTCTTCTATCGACATAGCCGTGACATTCAGGAAGGGAATATCTTCCTTTTTAAACATCATTTCTGCCTGAGACAATTCCATCCGGCACTGCTGAAGTGATGAATAGCGGCTATGAGAAAGGCGCTCCGAGCGTATATGGTGCAAGCGCTCAGGGTTAATCGTCAGACCATAGAGCTTGCTACGGAAAGGGTAGAGCTGCTCAGGAAAAACCTGATCCCGAGCGAAATCATCCTCTGTCAAGGGGTAGTTTGCAGCGTGGATCCCGTATTGCATGCCCATGTAAATGCACGTTGGGGTTTTACCAGTTCTGGAAACACCTAAGAGAATAACATCGGCCTGGTCATAGTTCTTTATGGATATTCCGTCATCGGTATCGAGGGCGTAGTTTACGGCATGCATGCGCAAATCATACACGCTGTTATTGGCCATGGCATGATAGCGTCCAATGGTATGCGACGATTCCCTTTCAAGCTCCGTCTCCAACCTACCGATAAATGTTTCGATCAGGTCGAAAAAAATGCAGTGGCTATTTTTGATCATCTGACGGATGTGGGTATTAACGAGGGTACTGAACACGATGGGTTTCAACCTCTCCTGTTCGGCATCCAAGTTGATCTGCTGGTAGACACGTATGGCTTTCTCATAGGAGTCAATAAATGGGAAGGTTATTTGTTCGAACGATATTCCGTCAAACTGTGACAGCAGGCTTTGGCCCATCGTTTCTGCCGTAATAGCAGTGCTGTCTGAAACAAAAAAGATTGTTCTGCTAATCTCCACCATGTTTCTGTTCCCGTCTATTGTTCGGCTACATTTTAACTCCTACCATGAAAATCCACATGCCTCAAGTGGGTAGCCGATATTTTAAGGATTGCACAATGACCGGTAATCATTAATTCGAATCCCGATATGTCCCACGAAGTCCCCAAGGGGCAAAAGGGATGTCCAGTCAGATCCATCCACAAGCTTGATGTGTGTGGCATCCACACCTACCTGATTTAACGTAGGGTCTACTGGAACCCATCCGTCCAAATCACTCTCCGCCCAACCGTGATATAGGAAACCTGTGCCTTCAAGATATACAATGCCACCTACAAATCGGGATGGGATACCTGCTGCACGGGCCATAGCTATATAGAGCAGTGTATGGGACTGGCATTCACCGCGACGCTCTTTGAGGACATCCAGGGCGGAAAAGTTTTCAATAGCCTCATCTTTTACGTTTCGAGATACCCAGTCTACCAGTTGCCAGACCTTCTCAGCAGGCGTTTCTGTATCGGAGATAATTTCAGACGCTTTTTTCCTGATATCAGGATGATTGCTCTCCACATGGTCCGTCGGCAACAGATCAATAATATGTTCCCCCTGCCCCGATACAGGCTGTTTCTTTTCAGGCCGGGGGGCCAAAAGGTCAATACGGTTAATTTTATATAAAGGTGCAGATCGATCTCCTTTATTTACCAGTGCTGTCTGACCGAAGCTATTCAGTGGTTCCAAATCGACCGGGAAATTTGTGATGACTGCTTCTAGGTATACCGCTTCGCGAGAGCAGGGTAAAGGCTTATCCGTCTTCACAAGGCTGAAGTCGAGGATAAAGTCCTTCTTGCCCATGCGGTCTCCGAAAGATAACTACGGGCCCGGGACTCGTCCTCCTTATACATGATGATTATGCCATTTAATCTCAGTTCGAAAATTGCCTCTCTCCTGAGATTAATCCACGTGCTGGCCCGCTGTCCTAGCATCACAGTTTCTATACGGAATGAAGGCTCGATCATCAATTGGTGGCTCTGTTCAAATGCCTCCACCGTCTGCTCAACCTCCGAAAGAGTCTGGGTATGGGGATCGAAAACCTCGTAACGGTAATGGTCGCCCACGACTAAACCCTTGAGCAACGGATACAGATTAACAGTGCTTGCTGGATAAACCAAGTTCACTGGCTTCTGCAGAATGCGCTTCTTTGAAGCTGATGTAAGGATGGCCCGGAGCTGTCCTTCCCGAACGTCTCCATCAATCCACAGGGGCTGTGCATCCATCTTCAATTCATAGTGGAAGGAGGAAAGGGTAAGATCGGGACGAACTGTCTCAAATCCGATCAGATGTATCATCTTATCAATGCCCATGAAACGGACGGAAGGATACGTTTCCGATGCTATGTTATACAGCCCTGCTTCAACCGCGGGGTTGATTTTTAGACGGGTAAATCCTACCTTATCACCATTGAAGACGATTCCCTGCCATTGCTCCCTCCAAGAAAGTTCCGACAGATTCCTGATTTTTACAGGGCGCTGAAGTAAACCGGTCTTCCTGAAACACCTTAAGGAAGTGCATCCACCTATACTCCAAATGATGAACATTAGAGCAATAAAAATGAAAGGCCATGATGCCCAACGCATCAAACTGTTGTGATAGGGTCTCATGGCTCATGTATAACAGAAAAAATCGTACCGGGTCAATCAAGCGTAGCTGGCATATAGCCCTTCCTCTTGTAAAATCCTTCGCGCTGGTATAGTGGTATATTTTTGAGTTGATCTAAAGTTGGTCAAAATGAGGAAAGTTGTTGCAAAGCGAGAAACCCCCGGCTCGACCCTGCATGAATTGCTCCTCCGGGTCCGCAGCGGACAGAAACCGATCATCCTGAAAGGCCTGCATGGGGCCCCCGGCCGCCTACTTTCTGCTATCCTGTTCGAAGACACGGACAGGCCTCTGATCTGGATCAGTCCGACGGAAAAGGAAGCCAAGGCTGCAATGCTTGATTTTTCCTACTTTCTGGGCGCCGGAAGGGTCATGCACTACCCTGCATGGGAGATTCTTGCCCTGGAAATGTTCGGGTCGCAGCGCGAAAGTGAGCGCATAAGGATGGGCACGCTATTTCAATTGATCTGCGGTAATCCGCTTATTATCGTGACGTCCGTGCCGGCACTCCTGCAAAAAACCATTCCGCGAAAATTTTTTGAAGAGTACATTCAGGCCATCACAACCCACGATACCGTGGATCGGGATATCCTCGCAGCAAAGCTGGCGGAAGAAGGCTATTCCCAGTCAACGCTTGTGGAAGAACCCGGTGAATACAGCCTCCGTGGCAACATTCTTGATCTATTCATACCAAGCACTGCATTCCCCTATCGGCTTGAATTCTTTGGAGACGACCTCGAGTCAATCCGGACCTTCGACCCGGCAACCCAGCGATCTACCGGCGAGGTGAAAGAATTTTTTCTCCCGCCCGCGAGTGAGCTGGTGCTGACGCATGACCGAAGGCAAAGCGCACTGAAGCGAATCCGGGATCGGTCAGTCGAACTCGACTTACCCAGGACTGTGAGAGACCGCCTCACGGAACGGCTGGAAAGCGGGCTTTATTCTTTCCTGAATCCCCTTTACCTATCCCTTTTTTATGGAAACCTCGATGGGCTAACCGACTACTTACCATCGCGAAGTCTCCTTGTCCTAGATGACCCCATGCTCATATATCAGCAAACGGAAAATTTTCATAATGATCTAGATCGCTTTTTCATGAAGGCCGGAGGTAAGGATTATTTCCATCCTAAAAAGGAAGATGCCTTCTTCACCTCTTTCCCAGAATTTGGGGATTTGCAGACTCTCAGGCTGGAGGGACTCACGTTTAAAGCGGTGGAAGGAAATAAGGTGGATGAAGGATCTGCGATCAGTCTGCCAATAGAAGAGGTTGGTCCTTTGCGAACAGATGGCATGCAAAGGATAGAGGCGAGCCGCCTGGCCCTCCTAGCGGATAGGATCAGGGCATGGCTTGCTGAAGGGAATCATGTCCACTTCGTTTGTGGAGGCCATGAAAGCAGGCAGAGAATAGACCATCTTCTATCACCGTATGGATTTCAAGCTTCGCCAATGTGCACACCGCTGCTAAAGGAAATTGAGGGGTGTGGCAGCAGCGGAAAAATAACCGCTGGTGACGGGAAAGTCAGCGGTAGTTTCTACCTTCCGGCATTGAGCCTTGCCGTAATCAGCGATGAAACGATTTTTGGGCGCCGGTTTACTAGGCATCGGGTTCGGCCTGCACGGGAGGGTTTCTTTCTAAAATCATTCAGCGAGCTTATGGAGGGCGATTTCGTTGTTCATACGGAACACGGTATCGGGCGGTATCTCGGCCTCCACAAACTCACGGCCGGAGGGATCACGAATGACTTTCTGCTTGTACAATATCAGGAACAGGATAAACTCTATGTGCCCATAGACCGGCTCGACTTTCTACAACGTTATGTCGGTCCAGAAGGCTTTACACCGAGGCTGGATCGGATGGGGGGCACATCCTGGTCATCGGTAAAGCAAAAGTTGAAGCGCTCCATCCGTGAAGTTGCCGAAGAACTTGTTGCAATCTATGCCACACGGGAAGTTATGGAACGCCTCGCATATTCCCCTCTTGGTCAGATCTATGATGAATTCTGCTCAGCATTTGAGTATGAAGAAACGCCGGATCAGAACAGTGCCATCGAAGATATCCATCTTGACATGGGCGGTTCAAGGCCCATGGATAGGCTTATTTGCGGTGATGCGGGGTTTGGAAAGACGGAAGTGGCACTTAGGTCCTCTTTCAGAGTTGCAATGGACGGTCGCCAGGTGGCTGTCATTGTTCCTACAACGATCCTTGCCGAGCAGCATTACCAAACATTTTCCCGGCGGTTTGCCCCTTACCCCATTCGCGTGGAGGTCTTAAACCGATTTCGCAGCAGAGCCGTACAAAGTGAAATCGTTAAGGGGCTTCAAAATGGAACAGTTGACATCATCATCGGTACGCACCGGCTGCTTCAAAAGGAAATCGCTTTCCGGGATCTGGGATTGGTGATCATCGACGAGGAACAGCGTTTTGGTGTCCAGCACAAGGAAAAGCTTAAGAAGCTCAGGACACTGGTGGATGTCCTGACACTCTCTGCCACCCCTATTCCACGCACTCTTCATCTATCGCTGATCGGAATTCGGGATCTTTCAATTATTAATACACCTCCCGAAGACCGGCAGCCTATCCGAACTTACGTTTTAGAATTCAGCGAGGATGTCATTCGCGAAGGGATACGCCGAGAGCTCGAGCGCGGTGGTCAGGCGTTTTTTGTTCACGACCGAGTTAAATCCATCTATTCGATGGCCAGACTTGTTAGCAAGCTTGTTCCAGAAGCCCGAATCGGCGTGATTCATGGCCAACTGAAGGCATCGGAAATCGAATCATCAATGGTGAAGTTCATCCGCCGAGAGTACGACGTGCTCGTATGCTCAAGCATTATCGGTTCGGGGGTGGATATCCCCGCAGCCAACACAATTTTCATCAATCGGGCGGAGCGTTTTGGCCTGGCTCACCTATATCAGATAAGGGGCCGCGTAGGACGCTCGAAAGAGGAAGCATGCGCATATCTATTTGTACCCAAGGGGGCTATGCTGTCACGTGAAGCTCAGAAGCGGCTCCAGGCGATCCAGGATTTTACCGAGCCAGGATCAGGCTTCCGAATCGCATCCAGCGACTTGGATATACGCGGCGCAGGAAGCCTGCTGGGAGTATCGCAGTCCGGACATATATCCGCAGTGGGCTATGAGTTGTATACAGAATTAATGGCTGAGACGATCCGTGAAATCAAGGGAGAAGAAACACGGCCCGAAGAGGTCAGGCCAGAGATTCACCTCGGGCTACCCGCATATCTTCCCGAGAGTTATATAGATGACGAGCATCGCCGGCTTGCTGTTTACAAACGCCTGTCACTTGCAGGCAGTGATGAGGAGATCTTTGACATCAGGGAGGAATTGCTCGATTGCTTCGGCTCTTTGCCTATGGAAGCGGATAATCTCCTTGAGGTCATTCGCATCCGCAATCGCCTCAGGCCGTTACGGATAAGAAGAATGGGGTACGATGGACAGCAATTTCTTATGTCCTTCAGTCCTGACAGCCCAATTGATCCAGGGAGAATTGTCGACCTCCTAGTAAAGGCTGCAGATGTGAAAAGGCAACGGGCAGCGCCAGGAAAGTCCTATAAGGGGTTGGATGACCGCCATGAAAGCAGTCCTGGAACCACTTGGAAGAGTACCAGGATTGCGAAGAGGGAACCGATCTTGACAACGGACATGAAACTCTACATACCAGTGCCCGGGCTAATCGGCGCGGATATTCTTCGCCGGGCGAATGAAATAATACGCCGGCTTGGGGATCCGTAATGACACTCAAGTAACGCACCTTTAATCGTGGCCTTCCTGATTGAAGCCATGCGAATATTCTGATAAGAAATTTCTATGGAATTAAAGATATCGAGAACACTCATCGGGGCCATCTTGACGGTCCTTTCCTCATGGGCATTTTCTCCTGACTGCTGTGCGGTGACAGACCGCATTGTTGCAGTAGCCAATAGCGAGGTTATTACGCTTTACGAGTTAAACAGCAATTTTGAACCATACAAAAAAAAGATCGAATCTACATATAATGGCACGGACAAGGAAAAAGTCATTGCCGAATCGCGATTGAACTTCCTGAAACAGATGACCGATAATATCCTCATTGATCAGGAGGCCAAAAAGAAAGGGCTTACCGTACGGGATGAGGAAGTTAACGATGCAATCAAAGATATTCTGATACACAAAAAAATGAAAACTGAGGACATGGAACAGGCTTTGAAGGCGGAAGGATCCTCTCTTGAAGGGTATAAAAAGGAATTGAAGAGCCACCTTACCCAAATGAAGCTGCTCCGCCGGGAAGTTCGCTCCAAGATATCTATCAGCGAACAGGAAATTGGTGAATATTATAAAAATCATATTAACGAGTATGAAGGGAAGGAAGCAGTCAGGATCAAGCAGATCATCATATTGTTCCCCAAGGATGCCGATGTTATAACAAAGGCGGCTATACGGCTTCAGATGGAAGAAGTTCTCAAGCGTCTTAAGTCGGGAGAACCATTCGATGTTCTTGCGTCTCAGTTTTCTCAAGGTCCCGATGCCGCCAGGGGAGGAGATGTCGGATTCATCGAGAAAGGTCTTATGCTGTCGGAAGTTGAGCAGGCTGCCTTCAGCATCAAAGCCGGTGAGATCAGCGGTATTATCGAATCCTCAGCCGGTTATCATATCATACAGGTTATTGACCATCGCGGCGCGGGAATCAAGCCAATTGAATCTGTCCGCGAAGAGATCCTTTCCAGAATCGAAGAGCAGAAACTGGAAAAGAAGTTTGAGGAGTGGATGGCGGACCTCCGAAAGAGATCCCACATCGATATCAAGCTGTGATGAATGTTATCCGCGTTAAAGGCGCCTCTCAGCATAATCTGAAGAATATCAGCCTCGATATACCTAGAGACAAACTGGTGGTAATTACAGGAGTGTCCGGATCAGGCAAATCATCTCTCGCTTTTGATACCATATATGCAGAGGGGCAGCGGCGCTATGTCGAGTCACTATCCACCTACGCTAGGCAATTCATAGGACAGATGGATAAGCCTGACGTGGAAGCCATCGAGGGCCTTTCACCCGCCATCGCTATCGAGCAACGTTCTGCCACTCATAATCCTAGATCAACTGTTGGGACAGTGACGGAGATCTATGATTATCTGCGGCTGCTTTTCGCCAGGATTGGTGTGCCACACTGTTACCAGTGTGGCAGGGAAATCCGGTCTCAAACCATTGATGCGATGGTTGATGCCATCATGACATATCCGGAAAAAACAAAAATAAATCTGCTGGCACCGATCGCGCGTGGGAAAAAGGGCGAGTTTCAAAAAGAATTAAAGAAGCTTTTGAAAGAAGGATTTGTGAGGGTCCGCATTGATGGTGAAATTCACGAACTATCCGAAGAGTTACCCCTCGACAAGAATAAACGCCATGATATCGATGTGATTGTGGATAGACTTGTGGTTCGCGATGGGATACGCAAACGGCTCAGGGACTCACTGGAAATTGCCGCCAATTTGTCTGATGGCTTACTAAGAATTGAACCCGTCGGGGGCGAAGAGGTTCTCTTCAGTGAAAAATACGCGTGTCCGGATTGCGGCATCAGCATTTCCGAGCTTGCACCCAGGATATTCTCCTTTAACAGTCCTTACGGTGCATGCCAGGATTGTGACGGACTCGGTTCCAAAATGTTTTTCGATGAAGACCTTGTGGTTCCAGACCGAGAGCTTTCCATCCGAGAGGGGGCCATTGCACCTTGGGCAGGCCGAGATTCGATGCATTTTTTTCAGATGCTTGATGCCCTGACGCAGCATTACAGATTCGACACAAACACACCCTTTCAGGATCTTCCTGAAAAGGTCCAACAAGTACTATTGTATGGCTCCGGTTCGGAAAAGATCCGTTTTTATACAGATCAGGGAGGACGGCGGTTGTTCCACAGCAAGGTCTTTGAAGGTGTGCTCAAACGTATGGACCGCCTTTACCGTGAAACCAGATCCAACATGGTCAGAACGATCCTCTCACGATACATAAACTTGAAGCCATGCCCGACCTGTCACGGTTCACGGCTGAAAAAAGAAAGCCTTTCGGTTACGGTTGGGAATAAAAATATCTATGAAGTCTGTTGCATGTCGCTTAGGGAATGCGAAACGTTTTTCAATACCCTGCCTCTGAGTCCCCAGGAGTCCAGAATCGCAGAAAGAATTCTGAAGGAAATCCGTGAGCGACTTCGTTTTCTTCTCGATGTTGGCATGGACTACCTGGATCTTGCGCGGGCTTCAGGCACGCTCTCCGGTGGAGAAGCGCAGCGGATCCGGCTTGCCACGCAGATAGGCTCAGGCCTTATGGGAGTCTTGTACGTCCTGGACGAACCGACGGTGGGGCTTCATCAGCGTGACAATATCCGCTTGATTACTACGCTGAAACGTTTGCGCAATATGGGAAACACCGTGCTAGTTGTTGAGCATGACGCCGATATGATCCGATCGTCTGACCAAATAATCGATATGGGCCCCGGTGCCGGAGACGATGGCGGGAAAGTAGTTATTCAGGGATCGCCCGAAGAGATTTCCCGCTGTGATTTGTCGCTCACGGGACAGTATCTTTCGGGATATAAGTCTATCCCACTTCCCGAATCAAGACGTCCACGGGCAAGCAGATTTATCGTCATTGAGGGAGCACATGAGCACAATCTTAAGGATGTAAATCTCAAAATTCCCACAGGACGTTTTACATGTGTGACTGGCGTATCCGGGTCCGGCAAGAGCACCCTGATCGTTGAAACTCTCTACCGGGTCATATCCCGCCGCCTTTCCCATCAGCCCGAGGGAACAGGCAAAATACGGCGTGTGGTGGATCTGGGAGGCATTGAGCGCATCATCCTAATGAACCAGCAACCTATCGGCAGGACACCAAGATCCAACCCGGTCACGTATACCGGAGCTTTTACCTTCATCCGGGATCTCTTTACAGGATTACCAGAAGCGCGGTTGCGCGGATATAAAGCAGGGCGCTTCAGTTTCAATGTAAGGGGAGGTAGGTGCGAGGCATGTGAAGGAAACGGTCTAATCAAAATTGAAATGCACTTTCTTCCCGATGTATATGTCACATGCGACGTATGCCGGGGCAAAAGATTCAATCCGGAAACCCTAGACATTCGATACAAAGACAAGAATATTGCAGAAGTTCTTGACATGACGGTGACCCAGGCCCTTGTTTTCTTCGAAAACATCCCGCCGATTCGCCACAAATTGCAGCTTTTGTTTGATGTCGGCCTCGGCTATATCCGGCTAGGACAGTCGGCCACAACGCTCTCAGGCGGAGAGGCACAGAGAATCAAGCTGTCCAGAGAACTGGGCAAGCGCCTCAACAGCAATACGCTTTATATCCTCGACGAACCTACAATCGGTCTGCATTTTGATGATGTGCGCAAACTTCTCGACGTACTTATGCGCCTTGTAGATATGGGCAACACGGTAGTTGTAATCGAACACAACCTTGATATCATCAAATCGGCAGATCATGTTATAGATCTTGGACCAGAAGGGGGGCCGGATGGCGGCAGAATCATTGCTTTCGGAACACCCGAAGAAGTTGCCGGATATAGCGGCTCTTATACGGGAAAGTTCCTGCATCAAATTCTTCGTCGATAGGATGTCCTATAATCAACTACCGTGCAAAGGGAGCACCATAAAATGAAACGATGCTTGCATGTTCTGCTTCAACTGACAATCGGCATGGTTACTATACTCCTGAATGCAGCATTTTCAGGCATGCAATCTGTCTCCCCCAAGCCGGTCAAACTGGCATTCAACGAACCTCGTCTCAGACTGGTAGCCAGCCTTTTCCCCTTATATGATTTTGCCAAACAGGTTGTTCTGAACCGTATTGATGCGACACTATTGCTCCCACCTGGATTGGAGGCTCATCATTTTGAACCGCGACCAAGCGATCCTATAGATGCTGGTGCTCCACGGTGCTTATCTTATAACTCTTCGCGTGATGAGATGTCTCGAAGGGTTACATTCATCAGCATTATGGAACAGTATCTTATAAATCTTGAAAAGGGAATGTTATGTCCATAGTTGTTGTGTCCATGAAGAATTTGTCATTCCGCTACAATGCTGTCGACGTCCTGTCAGAAATCTCGTTTTCCGTCAATGAAGGAGACTATATCGGTCTGGTAGGTCCAAACGGCTCCGGCAAGACAAGCCTTATCAAGATTATCCTGGGTCTGTTGAAGCCACGTCAAGGGCTGTTATCTCTCTTCGGGCAGGAACCGGAAAAATTTTCGGAGTGGTATCGGATCGGTTACCTTCCTCAAAAAATGGGTATGATCAACCCGCAGTTTCCGGCAACGGTTAGGGAGATTGTCGCCCTAGGACTTTTGTCCAAGAAAGCCTTCCCCCGGTATATGGGTCAAAGTGACAGGAAGGCGGTAGATGCTGCCCTCGTGCAGCTTGAAATTTATAATCTCAGAAATCACCCCATCGGTCAACTCTCTGGAGGACAGCAGCAGCGTGTCTTGTTGGCTAGGGCACTTGTGAACAATCCGGAGTTACTCATTCTTGACGAGCCGACCTCGGCACTAGATCCCGACCTTCGTGAACGGTTCTATGGCATTTTGAAGGATTTAAATGAAAACAATCATACAACGATTATCTTAGTTACGCATGATGTCGGCAACATCGGCAAATATACATCGAAGCTCCTTTATATTGACAAGAAACTGGTCTTCTTCGGTAGCTTTGATGATTTCTGCCGATCTAATGATATCACGCCCCTGTTTGGTGAGCATGCACAGCACGTTATTTGCCATCGCCATGACGACCCATTAACACCAGAGAGTTGATTACATGACAATTACAGATTTTCTCCATTACGAATTCATTCAGCGTGCTCTCCTTGGCGGTATATTCATTGCTATGAGTTGTGCTGCCCTTGGCGTTTTCCTCGTGCTGAGGCGTTACTCCCTGATTGGTGACGGCCTTGCCCACGCAACCTTCAGCAGTGTTGCCCTTGCTCTGCTGCTCGGTATGTCCCCCCTATATGTTTCCATACCTATTGTTATGGCTTGCGCGTTGGGGATTCTCAAGCTCACCGAAAAGATCCGCCTTTACGGAGATGCGGCAATCGGTGTGATCTCTGCGCTCGGTCTAGCCGTAGGTATCATGATCTCAAGTCTCGCGGGAGGGTTTAATGTAGACCTCTTCAGCTATCTCTTTGGAAGCATTCTTTCTATCAGCAATGAAGAAGTGATCCTTTCCATCATTCTGTCGATAATCGTAATGATCACCGTTGCCTCTTTCTTCAATGATCTGGTATCACTGACCTTCGATGAAGAGTCGGCAAAAGCTTCCGGCATTTGTGCGGTCAGAATTAATACAATATTTGTTCTGCTGACCGCTCTGACGGTTGTCTTGACCATGAAAGTTGTTGGAATTCTCCTCGTCTCTGCACTGCTGATACTGCCTGCCGTGACCGCCATTCAGTTGGCGGGCAGTTTTCGCACGACTATGACAACTGCCGCCCTTGCAGCTGTTTTGTCGGTGTCTTCCGGTATAGCCGTGTCTTTCTATTTCAACCTCCCCACAGGTGCCACAATCGTCCTGATCAACATGGTTTTTTTTGCCACCGCCCTTCTGTATAGAAAAATGACATGACGGCATGCTAATCAGGCAAAACACACACTGAACATGTCAGGATGTAAGAAACTTGCTTAACAATCATTCTTCACATCCACTATGTATGAGGTCATCGCGAGTGCCAGAGCCAGTGCTTCGCGATGAGGCTCCTCATTGAAAAAATCGGATCTATGAACAGTCGTCCTGAATTTAACTCGGTATCTATTCCAGAAACTTCGAAACTTCTTAAGGTGAGCAATAACCCTATTTGTTGCGATTAGTCGGGCTGGCTGCTTCCAATGCTTTCTTGCTTTACCAAATCCCGTAGCATGGTTTCCAGCGATTTTGAATCGCCTGCCTCTATGAAATCCATCAAAATAGAGAGATTTTTACGGTAATCAACGATAATTTCCGCCAGGAGTGAATTTGAGGTGAGAATTGAGGCGTAGAGCCGGGGATTGGAACATATTTTTTCGATATGGCTGAGTCTGTTCACAAATACCGGGGTCGAAAACCGCCTGAATTTCTCTAGTGTGATCCCGGAATCCTTTAGCGTCATCGCGAAAATTGCTGTGTTGAAGTGATTCAGCCCCTGGACGAATGCCATCATGGCATCATGTTCTTCTGGTGTCGTCTCAATTAGGCGGGCACCATTATTTTCAAAAATTTCTTTTACCCAGCAAAGCCATTGATTGCCTCTTGCCGGACAAAAAGCGATATTCAGACCGGAAACGGAAGGCTCTCCCGGACCAAACAGCGGATGCAAGCCAATGACCTCCGATACGGAAGAATCCAGCATCGCTCTTACCGGAACTATCTTCAAAGATGTTAAATCCGCTAGAAGCGATCCTGGCGGCATGTGCGGGCCAATTTTTTCAATGGCCGCCAGTGTATTCTCAATCGGAACACTTACCATGACAACCCTGCATGCCTTCCCCATTTCTTCGGAAGTCATTCCACTGCTTCTTCCCGATATATATACGGTATATCCATGCCGTTCAAAAAAACTGGCAAACCATTTCCCGATTCCGCCTGTGCCTCCGACTATGCCGATATGAAATTTTTCCATTGCTTTGCCCCCCCTCAGACCGGACGGATAGCCTTTTGCCGCAGCAGGTGGTCCGCGAGAATAATGCAGACCATAGCTTCGCAAACCGGAAGCACTCTCGGAATTACCGAGACGTCATGCCTGCCCTTGATGCTAATTGTTACCGGTTGTCCCTGATCGTTGATGGTATCCTGGGGTTTGCCGATGGATGGGATAGGTTTGCACGCTGCGCGGATGACAATTTCCTCGCCCGTGGTAATCCCTGCAATAATTCCCCCGGCATGATTCGTGACAAAACCCTTATGTGTCAGAGAGTCATTGCATACCGATCCCATCATCTTTGCCGACAAAAATCCCGAACCGATTTCCACTCCTTTGACTGTCCCGATGCTCATCAGCCCCTTACTCAAATCGGCGTCAATTTTATCGAAAACCGGCTCACCCAAGCCCGCAGGGCAACCATGAACACGGATTTCGACTATCCCTCCGAGCGTATCACCGTCCGCCCTTGCCTTCTCCAGACTCATTTCCATGGCATGCACTACATCCGGATCGGGACAGCGCAACCAATTGTCACTGATGGGAGCGGGCGATTGTTCGTATGCCAGGATCCCCCCAAGCTCGCGCGTATAGGCGCTGACCATGATGCCTTCCAGCGCAAGAATCTTTCGCGCTACGGCCCCTGCTGCCACTCGTGCTGCCGTTTCCCTTCCGGATGCGCGCCCTCCGCCACGATGATCGCGAATACCATATTTTTTTTCATAGGTATAATCGCCATGCCCAGGCCGGTAGAGATGGCGCAGCGATTCGTATGCGTCACTGTCTGTATCATGATTTCGGATCAAAAGAGAAATAGGCGTCCCAGTTGTCTTACCTTCAAAAATTCCAGAAAGGATTTCAACCTTGTCCCCCTCGGTTCGGGAAGACGATGACACGTCTTGACCTAGCCTGCGCCTGTCGAGATCAGCCTGAACGTCTGACTCAGAGAGTTCGATCAATGGGGGGCATCCATCAATCAAGGCTCCGAGGGCGATACCATGTGATTCCCCCCAAGTCGTAACGCGAAAGACAGTGCCTATGGTATTTCCCGACATATCCGTTCCTTTCTATCGAAGTTCCTCCCGATTTTCCAGGGAATGATCCCGTCTTTAATTGCCCGAATGATCTCACCGATAATTTCGCCCAAAGAACCCTTTGATGTATCGATGGCCCAGTCAGCCAGAGAACTGTAAACCGGAGACCTCGTCTTGAGAAGCTCTGACACCTCACGTACGGGATCCTTGCCGGACAGGGGTGGTCGCTGCAGCACTGTGGCACTATCCTTGTTCATTCTCTCGATTATATTTTCCATGTCTGCTTGTAGCCATATGAAGAAGGCATTTCCCCCCAAGGCTTCGACATTGCCTTTGTCCATTACAGCCCCGCCCCCGAGGGCAATAATGCAGAAATTCTTATCCGCAAGACCTTGGATCGCCTCCCGCTCAGCTTCACGAAAGCGCCCCCAACCTTCCTCTTCAACAATTTGTTTGACGGTCCTACCGGTAGCTTCGCTAATAAGGGCATCTGTATCGAAAAACTGCACATTGAGCCGCTGCGCCAGTCTTGCCCCTATAACAGTTTTACCGGTGGCCCTAAGTCCAATCAAAACAATATTCATCGCCCCCGAAGCCCTTCCAGTTCTTCCCAGTAGGCGGGAAAAGATTTGTTCACACAACCCGGATTGATGATTTTCATCCCCGGGACGGCCAGACCCAGTGCTGCAAAGCTCATGGCTATCCGGTGATCGTCATATGTTTCGATTTCGGCTGCATGAGGCTTTCCTCCTTCAATGGTGAGGCCATCTCGACTCTCGGTCACGTGAATCCCCGTTTTTCGCAGCTCTGCAGCGAGGGCTGCAAGACGATCGCTTTCTTTCATCCGCAAATGCTGCACATTTTCGATCACCGTCTGCCCGGACCTCACGGCTGCGAGCACTGCAACATTGGGAACCATATCCGGCATATCCTTGAGATCAAGCCTGAGTGGCCCCGGGAGAAGCGGCGCTCCGGATAGACTCACCCACTCATCTCCCCTAGCGACGGTGCAGCCTAGCATCTCCATGATGTTAAGGATGCCGATGTCGCCCTGAAGGGTACGGGGCGGGATATTATCGATCCGTACCCTCCCTCCGCACAGGGCGACAATGAGAAAAAAATAAGAGGCACTGGAGGCATCACCCTCAATGACATACTGTCTTGCATGATATATTTGTCCGCCTTTTACGACAAACCTGCGCAGTCCGTCATGAACAACTTCCACACCATATTTTTTCATTACCTCAAGCGTCATTTCAACATACGGTAAAGACGGAATATCCCCCTCTAGCTCGATCACCAAATCATTATGACCATAAGGACCGCACATCAGGAGCGATGATAAAAACTGGCTGCTTTCTATATTGCGGAGCACAACCTTCCCGCCTGGGAAACCATTGGCCTGAACAACTACTGGCGGGAAGCCGGATTGCCCCTTGGTGTTTGCTTCAATACCAAGATCCCTTAGCGCATCAACCAAAGAACCGATGGGCCTTTCGCAGAGCCGCCTGTCGCCGGTCAAAACATACCGACCTGATCCGAGCGAGACAATCCCCACGAGAAATCTCATGGCGGTGCCATTGTTCCCCAACCGGATCTCACCGGTCGGTCTTGTGATTCGGCCGCCACCCCCATAAACGATTATGCCCTCTTCACGGACTAGTATCCTAACGCCAAGGGATGCAAGTGCCTCCATGAGATGAACTGTATCATCCGAAAGCAGCGCTCCTTTTAACGTTGAAATCCCCTCAGCCAGCGCAGCGGCAATGAGTGCCCTCTGAGTATAGCTTTTAGATCCCGGCATTGTCAGCCTGGCGTCTGGAGCAAGCTCCAACGGTTTTATTTCCAGGACATCCATCATCAATAATCCTTTTCAATGATTCATGATCCTCTACCATGATCTTATTGCCAGTTCTGCCTCCACTGCCTGGCGCATCAGTCCAATGGGAGGATCCATACCTGTCCAAATACGTATCTGTTCGGCACCCTGATGGACAAACATCCCCACACCATTGATGGTAGTGCATCCGGCAGCCTTAGCATCCCTGAGTAGCTTTGTTTCGATAGGATTATAAATCACATCGATCACGTATTTAAATCTGCCCAGATCAGTCATTTTGATCGGTGTTTTGTCCACATCCGGAGCCATCCCTACTGGAGTTGTGTTGATCAGCACGTCAGAGCCGACGCCTGTAATAGCCTCGAGCGGTTCCGCACGGCAGCCTAAGGCATGGGCCAACGCCGCTCCCTTTGAAGGTGTCTTGTTAAGGATAACTGGAATACCGCCACATTTGAGAATGCCGAAAACGGCTGCCCTGGCTGTCCCGCCCGCACCAATTACTGCGAATGATTTTCCACGGATATCCAGATATCCCCCAAGATCGCGAATCAAACCGATCCAATCGGTGTTATACCCCTTGAGCCGTCCTCCATCAGTGTGAATGGTATTCACAGAACCAATGGCAAGGGCCGTTTGATCCACTTCATCCAAAAACCCCAAAACCGCCTCTTTGAATGGCATGGTGATGCTTGCTCCCCGGACGTCCTCCGCTCTTGTGCGTTGAATGATGTCTCGGGGGTGATCCACATGCCATGCTTCATAGCTAGCTTGAATGCCCATATGCCGGTATGCGGTGCGGTGCATGTGGGGAGACAGGCTATGTGAAACGGGCTTGCCGAAGATCCCAAAAACAGCGGTGCCTGTGATAGTTGCCGGGGATTTCATTGCAGCGCTATCCTCGTCAGAAATCATGGCTATTGATTGTTAGCTTCCCTTTGGGATGCAATTTAAGTCCAGCTCATGGACAGCTTCAAAGATTTTCTCCATGTCATCAATTGACCATTGGCCAGGTGCTGATTCCCTGCCTTTCTCCAATGATACAAAACAGATTGAAGAGCCAATGAGCGGGGCCATCAGCCTGCTGATCCGACCGAATTCTCCCATGCAAAAGGCAATAACTGGTTGTTTCCTCTGCAGAGAAAATGGAATGAGCCCCAGCAACCGAAGATTATCTTCGATGCGGGTCGCTGTCGTTACAATCTTAATCAGGTCACCGCCCTTCCCGTGGCAGTTCATCCATATGCTGCGCAAAATGCGTTGCGGTGGCGTACCAGAAAGATCGTGATGCGACACAATGATTTTTGTCCGGCGTCCGAATTTCTCAACCGCCACAAAGAGATCTCCAAGTAATGCCTCATCTGTAGCGGCTTCGATGTCTACATAACCCGCACCGCAGACCACTGCATCCATCAGAACCTTGACCCTTTCATGATCCGGTCCCAAAAAGTGCCCCCCCTCTTCTTTACGCCGATTGGTGACAATGAACTTTTCTGATTTTTTCTTTAAAAGCTCTCTCAGATCGAGTTTATTAGCATAATCGGCCCGAAGTTCCAGCAGATCTGCCTTCGTAAACGCCAGATTTATCAACTGTTCTGCCTCTTTCATGTCGGTTGCCGCAATAGGGATACAGATCATCATGGCTCTTCCCCCTTCGGATAGGAGCCGAGAATCTTCATAAGGGTGGTCCGTTCCTGCATGTCCCTAAGGCACCTTCTTACTATCTCGTCGTCCTGATGCCCGCTGAAATCAACAAAAAAAAGATATTCCCACGCCTTGCCCCTGACAGGGTATGATTCGATGCGTGTCATGTTGATTCGTGCAGCAGCAAACGGTTCGAGGGATCTGTAAAGGCCGCCAGGGACATGTGGCGTTCCAAACACAAGGGAAGTTTTATCCACGCCACTGCGTTCACACAATCCTTTCCCTAGAATAAGAAAACGTGTGGTGTTGGATGGATCGTCTTCGATTCCCTCCGCGAGGATCTGAAGACCATAGGCGCTTGAAGCCATCTGACTTCCTATTGCCGCACCACATGGATCTTCAAGCGCTTTTTTAGCGGCATCCGCAGTACTGGCTACCTCAAGAAACACTGCTGTAAGTACATGATGATGAAGCCATCCCTGACATTGGGCCAGCGCCTGAGAATGGGAATAGACACGCTTGATGTCATCCAGTTTGTAGCAGCGGGACATAAGATTATGCGAGATACGAAGTAAAACTTCTCCTTGAATTTTGAGAGTAGTGGAGATCAGGCGGTCCAGGGTGTGTTTAACGGAACCCTCCATAGAATTTTCCACAGGCACCATTGCTAGGCCAGCCTTACCTTTTTCCACCTCGTCAAAGGCCTGAGAAATGGCCGATACCGGCAGAAGCTTTTCGCCACTGCCGAACCGTCGCAGGACCGCAAGATGGCTGAAGGTCCCTTCTGGGCCCAGATATGTTACGGTCAAAGGAGCCTGGAGGTTTCTGGATGCTGAAAGGATCTCGTGGAATATCCCACGGACTGCAGCGTCTGGCAGGGGTCCTTGATGGAATTCCATAAGACGATCCATGATGAGCCGTTCCCGAACCGGATCAAACACGTCTTTCCCCTGTGCCTCCTTGATCTTCCCGATAATAATGGACAGGGATGCCCGTTCGTTGAGCAGCTTCAAAATCTCACGGTCCTTTTCCCCGATTTCCCCACGGATTCTCTCCAGAGACGAATGCTTCATTGCTTCATTCCCTCAATGGTTTCCCTGATTAAGTTCTCAGGCACACCGCCGTTCACAAATGGCATACCCGCCCGCTTCAGCAGTACGAAATGTATAGACCCTCCACCCCGCTTCTTGTCTTTTCTGAGCCGTGCGATGATGCTATCCGTATCGAGATTTGCAGGCACTCGACAGGGCAGACCCGTCTTTTGGATAATGCCACTGAGCCGGTCCCGTTCATCAGCGGTCAGGTACCCGAGCTTTTCTGACAGCGTCAGAGCTCCGATCATGCCGATGGAAACCGCCTCTCCATGAGAGACTGAATAATTTGATTCCGCCTCAACTGCATGTCCGATCGTATGGCCAAAGTTTAAGATGCGTCGAAGTCCATTTTCCCTTTCGTCCATCTCGACAATGCCTTTCTTTACCCGGCAGGACTTCATAATGATCTGTGTCAAAAAATCGGTCTCGTCCATATCCATAGTACTAAGTGATTTTTTGTTATCCCGCACGATGCGCAACAGCTCCGGATCATCGATCATGCCGCACTTGATGATCTCAGCAAGACCATTCTTGAATTCCCTCTCTGATAGCGTATGGAGGAACGCAAGATCGGCAAATACCACTCTCGGCTGATAAAATGTTCCTAGCATATTCTTCGCTGAAGGCAGGTCAACACCCGTTTTCCCTCCGATACTGCTGTCCACCTGGGCCAACAGAGTGGTGGGGATCTGGATATAAGGAATCCCCCTCATAAAAATGGAGGCTACGAATCCGGTCATATCGCCCACAACACCTCCTCCGAGCGCTATAAGACCTGTATTCCTGTCAGCACCGATGTCGAGCAACTTTTCTGAAAGCTTCAATGCCGTCTGGATAGTTTTTGAAGCTTCACCTGCAGGGAAGGCAAGCATATCAACGTTCAGTCCCCCCTTTCGAAAAAAATCCAGAATTTTCCCGCCGTAGATATCAAATACATTGCTATCGGTGATGATAATATACTTTTCTGCCCAATTGCTGCGCATGATAATCAGCGCTGCTCGATCCATAATGTCCTTTCCAACAATGATCTCGTAAAAAAGCGCAGACCTTTTATCCAGGTTTACTTTGATCCGTTTCATTGATGTACCGACACCGCCTTTCCTACAGCCTTTTCGATCATACGAAGTTCTTCCATAAGGCTGTAAAAGTTTTCAGGTTTGAGAGACTGGCCTCCATCTGAAACGGCCTTTGCAGGATCCGGGTGAACTTCTATAAGAAGTCCATCGGCACCTACGGCGACGGCAGCCCGGGCCAGGGGTCTTACAAGTTTCCAGTGGCCCGAGGCATGGCTTGGATCCACAATGATCGGTAGATGCGTAAGCTCCTTGAGAACCGGCACGGCACTAATGTCCAGGGTATTTCGTGTAGCCGTCTCAAAGGTGCGAATTCCACGCTCACAGAGGATAACGTCATCGTTACCCTCTGAGAGGATATACTCGGCAGCCATTAGCAGCTCTTCAATCGTCGTCATCATTCCTCGTTTCAACAGAATTGGCTTTCGGGCACGGCCCACCTTTTTCAACAGGGCGAAGTTCTGGACGTTTCGCGCTCCGATCTGGATAATGTCAGCATACTGCTCAACAAGATCTACATCGGTCGTGTTCATGACCTCCGTAACGACTGGAAGTCCCGTCTTCTCCCGGGCCTTTTTCAAAAGTTTCAGGCCCTCCTCCTCCATTCCCTGAAAACTGTATGGGGACGTCCTAGGCTTGTACGCCCCGCCCCTGAGAACCTGTGCACCACTCTTCTGGACAATATACGCGCTTTCCAGGAGTTGCTCCTCACTCTCTATGGAACAGGGCCCTGCCATGACCACAAGATCCGGACCACCGATTTCAACGGTGCCGACATGCACTACCGTGTTGCCGTCCCGGGATTCACGGCTAGCGAGTTTGTAAGGTTTGAGGATCCGCATAACCTCTTCCACACCGGGCAAATGCTCTGCAGACTTTAATTGCTCCTTGCCGCGATCATCTCCGACGATGCCTATAATCGTCCTCTCAACACCCCGGGAAGGATGAGCCGTATATCCAACTGAATCAATCCACTCAATGATATGCTCAATCTGTTCATTCGTTGCACTCTTTTTCATCACGATAATCATTGCGCTTCCCCCCAATCAGTTTTTCGTCAATGTAGCCACACTGACAAACAAAAAGGCCATGGCACGTTGTTCCCGCCATGGCCTTCTATAAACAAAAAAGCCATGGGGGCAATTTCGATCCTCCCATGGCTTATTCTCAGTTTTTACAAGGGGTTACATCCTCCTGAGCGCCGGGTGGACCGATGCATAAAAATAATAATAAAAGCTGTACCACCCGCTGAAGTTTTTATGGATACTCATGATTAACATAGCACTTTCCCCTTTGATTTTTCTCTAAAACATAATATTTTCCAGAAGTCAACAACAAATATTTAACGTGTAAAAATTGATATCTGTTTAACAATATATTCTATATTTTATCGCCGTACTATAAAATTAAAGTAGGCAGTCCACTTCCATTCCCCCCCTTTCACAGCATAGCTGCTTGACGTTCTTCCGCTGAGATTATTGAGAAAGCATTGTTTACCTCTTCAACAAATGCACGAACCAGGGTCTCATCCTTACGGCCATCAGGCACCTCCACCCCTGTGTGAGCATCTACACCAGACGGCCTGACCGTGATGATGGCTTCCCTTATATTTTCTACATGGAGACCCCCTGCAAGAATCACCGGCCTTGGCGAGAGATCCACGATCCTGCGACTGATACCCCAGTCGTGAACCAAACCGGTGGCGCCGGTAGCACCGCTCAAGGGATCAAACGTGTCCGTAATAAAGGCATCTACGTGGGGAGCATTTTGCTCGATGAGCGTTCTCATTTCATTTAAATTATTCTCATGGATGATCAAGCCCTTGCAAATGACGAGATCGGGATCAAGATCACGTAGGGCTGCAATTTCGGCGGTCTGAACGTCACCATGGAGCTGGACACGACGGACACCAAGCTGTCGGCACAGGGCAAGAATTTCATCAGCTTTTCCCAAATAGGTGATGGCAACTGAAACCAATTCGATCTCAAGCGTGTGGATGAGGCGTTCTGTTTCATCAATGGAAAGATCGCCGCGATGGACTGGGGGATCGATGGGAAAACCAAGGTAGGAAACCCCGGCGGAAAGGAGCATACGTGCCTCACGCTCGTCCTTGATTCCGGCAATTTGAATGATGTGCTCCATAAAGGGCGATGGTTTGTGTCACTTTTTTATGTACAGCTCGTTTTGTAGAATGTAATGCCGCACAGCATCAGGAACAAGGTAGTGGATGGACTTCCCCTCTGCAGTCCACCGCCGGATCCGGCTGGAGGCAATGTCCAGAAAAGTCACCTCCCTGAAAAAGATGAAATTGCCCTTCGGACCAGCAAATCCCAATTGACGCTCGTCATGGGTAAACTTTGCTGCGAACTCCTGAGGAAGGATACCTGAGAGCCCCTTATTATCATAGCCTGGCCGCGTCATCACAACGAAGTGGCACATCAATAGGAGACGCTCCCAATCTTTCCAGGTCTGAATGACATGGAATGCATCCTGCCCGATGATAAAGTAGAGCTCAAGATTCTCCAGTGTGTATTTGTTAAGAATGTAGTCAACCGTTTCCACCGAATAGGACAGTCCATGTCTCTCGTATTCGACAGGAGAGAAGGAAAAATTGGGGTTGTCGTCGATTGCGATTCTAATCATCTCCGCTCTATGCTGGAATGCCGAAATCTCCGCCTGGAGCTTATGCGGCGGGCGGGATGCTGGTATGAAAATGATGCGGTTCAAATCAAAAAGCCCGAGGATCTCCTCAGCACACCTGAGGTGGCCAAGGTGAATTGGATCGAACGTTCCACCAAACAAACCCCATTTCATGCTCTGACCTGCCCATCTCCATAAATAATGAATTTCGTTGTAGTCAACTCCTTCAATCCCATGGGGCCAAAGGCATGCAGCTTTGTTGTGCTGATGCCGATTTCAGCCCCTAACCCCAATTCAAAGCCGTCACTGAATCGTGTTGAGGCATTGACGAGGACTGTGGAAGAATTCACCTCGTTGAGAAAACGCTGCGCATTTGTATAGTCGCGCGTGATGATCGATTCTGTATGCAGAGATCCATATTTTGCAATATGCGCTATTGCCTCATCAATGGTTTCCACAATGCGGATGGAAAGGATGAGATCAAGATATTCCTCATACCAATCCTGTTCGGTAGCCTCCGGCAGGCCCGGTATGACCTTTATCGTTTTTGAGCACCCCCTCATCCTGACACCAGCCTGGCTGAATCTTTCCGACATGTCCGGAAGGAACCGCTTGGCTATGGCCTCATGGACGAGCAAGGTTTCCATTGCATTGCAAACCCCCGGGCGCTGGGTTTTGGCATTCATGCAAATCTTATATGCCATCTCGAGATCAGCCGTTTCATCTACAAAAATGTGGCATACGCCTTTGTAATGCTTTATGACTGGAATTTTCGATTGGCTCACGACAGCGCGAATCAGATCCTCTCCCCCCCTTGGTATAATCAGATCCACGTATTGTTCAAGTTGGAGCAACTCGTAAACAGCATCGCGGTCGGTAACGGGAATCAACTGAATGGCCGCCTCGAGGATACCGTTTTTTTTCAACGGTTCTTGAAGAATCCCAGCGAGTGCAACATTGGAATGAAAGGCTTCCGAACCTCCCCTCAGTATGACGGCATTACCTGATTTCAGACACAGGGCCGCCGCGTCAACCGTCACATTGGGACGAGACTCATAGATGATTCCGATAACCCCCAGGGGAATCCTCATGCGCCCAACGAGCAGGCCGTTAGGACGTCGCCACATGGACGACACCTCTCCTACGGGATCAGGAAGCGCGGCCACCTCGGCAAGCCCGCGGGACATCGCCTGTATCGTCGGCTCCTTCAGCATCAAACGATCCACCATCGCGGCTGGCATACTGGCCTTCCCGGCGAGATCGAGATCTCTGGCATTTTCAGCCATCAAAAAGTCTCGCTGCCGTATAAGTGCATCCGCCATCTCTAGAAGGGCCCTATTCTTCCTGTCTGAGGATACCTTTGACAGGGCCGCAGCGGCACGATGGGCGTTTTTTGCAATTTCCAGAATCCTGTCCCTGATTTCCATGTTCACCCTTCCGTAGATATTCAGATCGGGGAATAATCAAATAGCAGATGCATGCACTGCTTGCCTGAAAGATTTTATAATTTACTCAACAGCCTGAATAGTGTCAAGATGTTTGATCGCCTTCTGAACCCGTGTCAGGCAATACTACTGCACTTTGTTCGTCTGTCCTACCGCGCAGAACCTGGAGGATTTCCTGACCATATAACTTTGACCAGTCCGGCAAAAGGATCCCTTTGCCGAAGAGCACCTCAAGAGACGGAACGCTCAGGCATGACAACTCAACCAGACGCTGGTCGGACAGAATCATAAAAACCGCCCGGTTCATTTCCTTCGCCTTGTAAAACCTCCAACGATAAAGATCTCTTACGCGTCGCTGCTGCCTAGCCGAAAGTAGACTGTATCCTCTTATCTTTTCATGCCCGCGTTGGTCAAGTGTCCTTTCTTGCCATGCTGAATCTGCTACACTCTGGAAGGCCCTGTGGGCAGACTGCTCCAATCCCTTCACCTTCAAGTCTTTTTCCATTTTCCTGAATAAATCAATCAGATAGGCAGCATCGGCCACGGCATATGTAAGCTGCTCACGTGTTAGCGGTCGGACATCCCAGCGCGATCGCTGAATTTTCTTGTTTTTTTCAATCCGTATTCCAAGAAAATCCTGAATAAGTGAAGCAAGTGCTAAATGTGCGCGTCCGAGAAGGCCTGCCGCGCGTTGCGTATCAAACACGTTTTGAAACTCAAATGCATAATCACGCCTGAGAAGGCGAATGTCATTATCGCCGGCATGAAATATCTTCAAAAGGGATTGGCTGGAAAAAGCCTCACGAAGAAATGACAGATCCATTCCGCCGAGTGGGTCAAGGATATAGACTCTCTTTCGCGTCTTTACTTGGACTAGGCAGAGTTTGTCGCGGAAGTATCGAAAGGAATCATATTCTGTATCGATGCCAATTACTGATGACTCAAGGATCCCTTTCCGGGCAAGTTCCAGTCTCTTCTGGTTGTCAACCCACATCCACCTCTGTGATTCCTCTTCCGCCCGATCCATATATGTCTTCTCTACTTTTTCTAATCGCTGATAATCGTTAATGGAAAACTAATCTTTGTCAACGTTCATCCCGAACCTGTTTCAGGATATACCCCGTGGGTGGGACAACGTAACCCGAGGAACTCCTGACTGGGGATGCCGATCTACCAGAACGCTTAATCCATACACCTCCTCAATCAGGGAAGCGCAGATGACATTATCCGGAACTCCAATCCGGCGAATGCTCCCCCTATCCATCAGAATAATGCGGTCGGCAAACTGAGAGGCAAGGTTGATGTCATGTGTCACCGCTATAACAGTCAGGCCCTCCTCCCTGTTGAGGTGTCGTATGAGCTGAAAAATTTCCAACTGATGCCGGATGTCGAGATAAGCCGTCCCCTCATCAAAGAGAAGCACCTTGGGCTCTTGAGCCAGTGCACGGGCGATCCAGACTCGCTGCCGCTCACCGCCACTAAGCTCTTCTAAACTGCGATGCGCCAAGGCGATGATTCCCGTTCTTTCCATGGAGCGGCGAGCTATTTCTCTATCTCTTTTTTGCTCGAAACTAAACAGGCCGAGATGAGGTGAACGACCCATCAGGACCACCTCTTCAACACGGAATGGAAATGCTACCGTACAGTCCTGAGGCACCACGGCAGCAAGGCGGGCAATTTCGGAACGTCGCATGTGCTGAACGTTCTTACCACTAATCCGGATTTCCCCTTCCTGCGGCTTGAGGATACCGTCCATGATTTTCAGGAGGGTGGTTTTCCCCGACCCATTCGGGCCGATGATCCCTAGCACTTCTCCTGAGACAATGTCAAATGAAACATCCTGGAGAACCCAAGGACCATTATAGCGGAAACCGATTTGCCTCGCCTCAATCATGGGCATCACTCAGGATCCTCTCCTCAAAATGAAAACAAAATATGGCGCACCCAGCAGTGCGGTAACAACACCCACTGGAAGCTCTGCTGGAGCCAGAATGGTCCTGGCCACGGTATCTGATGCAGCAAGGAAAGATGCCCCGAACAATGCTGAAGCTGGCAGTAGGAGACGATGATCCGAACCTAAGCCCATGCGCATCATATGCGGAACCATCAGACCCACGAATCCAATAATCCCGCAGACAGCCACGGCGGCGGCAGTGACCAGGGACGCTGTAGTGAACAGGATTATTTTTGCTGCTTCGACACGAATACCGAGCTGCTGTGCTGTTTCCTCGCCTGTAACAAGCAGATTAAGCGAGCGGGACTGAAGATAAAGGATAACGAAACCGACCGCAAGGAATGTTCCCGTCATGATCGCCTCGTGCCCGCCAGCTGAAGACAGGTCCCCCATGAGCCAGAATAAAGCATTCCGAAGATCGGCATTGGAGCTGATGGCCATCAGAAATAGGATAACCGCGGAGAAAAAAGCATTGGTCATAACCCCCGCGAGGAGCAGTGTCCCCGTCGAAAGAAGATTGCCTGTGCGAGCGATTCCAAAGACAATGAGAATGGTCATCGCCGCCCCGACGAAAGCTAATATGGGAATGCCGAATGGAACCCCTCCAGCTCCAATGATCAATCCGGCAATAGCACCTACAGCTGCGCCTCCCGAAACACCGAGTATATATGGGTCTGCCAGCGGATTCCTGAGCAACCCCTGAAATACGACCCCGGCGAGAGACAGGCAGGCTCCAACGATACCAGCGAAGAGTATCCTTGGCAAGCGCACAGAAAAAAGAATCATGCGTTCTGCGGGGGCCAGATAATAATCACCATCTCTCCAGAACCAGACAAGGCCGACAATCCCCCGTTTGATGTCGATGGGCGCTGCGCCGGCAAACAGAGACACGATCACAACAGCAAGAAAGAGAATCAGTAGCAGCGCGCTGACGCGGATCACTCGTCCAATAGTCAACATGTCAAACAAAATCCTCCTTGACCAACTTCTAACTCTTAATTTTCCTAACCATAGTGAAATGGCACGGTGTTTTCAACTGGAATCGATACCTCCATGCGAGGAGGGGACCTTCGGAGAAATTCTTCTGGATATTTTTATACAACTATTATAGGTGTTATGTTGGCTAACAATGAGAGGAATCAAGAGGTTGGAATAATGAGATTTGACATTGCCAGAGAAACAAGCGGCTTGGTTTATGAGATCCGACATATTGTCAATGTAGCAAATAAGCTCAAGGAGTATGGCATTGAGGTGCATTGGGAAAATATCGGCGACCCGATCCAAAAAGGAGAGAAAATCCCTGCTTGGATGAAGGAAATCCTCATTGATATTATTAAGGAAGATCCCTCCTATGGTTACTCCCCTACCAAAGGTATGCATGAGACACGGGAATTCCTTGCACGGAAGGTTAATGACCGGGGCAAGGTTCAGATTACCCCGGAAGATATCATATTTTTCAATGGACTTGGCGACGCGATTGCCCGCTCGTACAGTTCCCTGTGCCTCGATGCGCGAATCATTATGCCTGAACCGACCTATTCGACCCACTTTCTGGCAGAGGTTCTACACGCTTCATTTCCACCGGACACATATCGGATGGACCCAGCTAGCAAATGGTTCCCAGATATCAAGGATCTGGAGCAGAAAGTCAAGAATCATAAATCCATCGTGGGAATTCTTGTCATCAATCCGGACAACCCAACGGGCTTTGTCTATCCGGTGGAAACCCTGCGGCAAATTGTAAAGATAGCCAGAGAATATGGGCTTTTTCTCATATTTGACGAAACATATATCAACATCGTTTATAACGGTAGAAAAACTGTCCCCCTATCTGATATCATCGAAGATGTCCCGGGCATCAGCATGAAGGGCATCTCAAAGGAATTCCCTTGGCCCGGTTCCCGATGCGGATGGATCGAGGTTTACAATGCTGGGAGGGACGAGTCATTCGACCGCTATATCAACGTTATCTTTCACCAGAAAATGTCGGAGGTCTGTTCCACCACCCTGCCCCAGATATCCATTCCAAAGATAATGAGCCATCCAGAATATCGAAATTATCTCAACGAGCGTATCCGGCATTATGAGAAGCTCTCCAACATCTCATACAATATTCTCAAAGATGTGCCGTATCTGACCGCGAATCGTCCCAATGGTGCATTTTACATGACGGCCGTATTCAATGAAGGCGTGTTAAACCATCGCCAGACATTACCGATCGATCAGCCTGAAATCAGGCAATACATTGGAAATATGATGAATGGCAAAGTCGAACTTGACAAACGGTTTGTCTATTACCTGCTTGGCTCAACAGGGATCTGTGTTGTCCCGCTGACTTCCTTCTTTACATCCCTGCCCGGATTCCGTATGACGCTGCTCGAGAAGAACGCGGATGAGTTCGAGCACGTTGTCAAGACTATCGCTGCGAAGGCTTTAGAATATATAGAATCTTCGAAATAACCGAATACAGCCCTGTAAGCCTCTTCGCCCCGCCATCTCAATATGACGGGTTAGTCTCATCCATTCAACGAATCAAGCGCCTGCGCATCATATAAATGGCCATGGGAAAGAAAACCAGGCTGAATGCAGTAAGATAAGCCAAACCACCCAACACGCGTCCATCCATGAAGCCAAAACTGAGACAGCGGGTGATAGCAGCCAGGTGGGTCAAGGGAAGCGTTCCGGCAATGAATTGAGCCCATAGGGGCAGATTCTCCATCGGAAAGAACGTGCCTCCAAACAGGAACATTGGCGTGATAAACAGAAATATGGGAAGGTTGAAAAGCTCGATCCGCGGAGAAATGCCCGTAAAGCACATCCCAATGGAGCCGAAAGCAAAACCACCCAAAAATGAGAGGGGGAGAATGAGGAGTCCCAGCGGATAGGCAATTAGACCAAAAGCGCTGAAAACCGTCATCATGATTGCCGTGGCAATACTAGACTTGGTCGCTCCCCAAACGATCTCTGCTGTGATGACCTCCTCCATGGTCAGTGGTGTAGTCATCATAGCATCAAAGGTCTTCTGATAATACATGCGCACAAACGAGGCATAGGTGTTTTCAAAGAAAGCATTGTACATTATGTTAATTGAAAGTAGTGCGGGTGCGATAAATGAGACATAACTAACCGATGCTCCATGATAACGGACTTTACCGACAAGCGCTCCCAAACCCATGCCAAAGGCCAGCAGGTACATGATGGGCTCCAGAATAGGCGGAAGAAAATTAACTTTCCAAGTCGCGCGGTAGACGAGGAGATTCCGCTGCCAGACTCTCCAGAATCGGAACGATATATCCCAGAGCTTCAGGCTGCTCATTCCCTAAGATCCCTTCCCGTCAATTTGAGGAAAACATCCTCGAGTGTTGCCATGCGCAGGACGTATCCCTCCCTGCTATACCGACTGCTGATCTCATGGAACAGGTCATGATGATCTTCCGCATAGATAATCAGCCTGTGACCCAGATCCTCATATTGGAGGCCACGGGAATCGACAAAAGATCGCAACGCATTAGTCGGCTCGGCAACTTCGATGATATCCCTTCCAACATGCTCACGAACGAGAAATTCCGGATTGCCCTGGATCAGAAACCGCCCATTGTCCATAATGAGAAGGCGATCGCAAAGCCGAAAAGCTTCATCCATATAATGAGTCGTCAACAGGATCGTCATGCCCCCGGCCTTGAGTGACTCCAGACGCTCCCATACCTGATGACGTGTCTGCGGATCCAGACCCGTTGTGGGTTCATCAAGTATGACAAGCTCTGGTTCGTTTATCAAGGCACGAGCCAGGACCAGACGCCGCATCATACCACCGGAAAGCTCGTTGGCACGCGCATTTTGACGGTGATCCAACACCATAAAACTGAGGAGTTCTAAGGCTCTCTGATGCGCGATTTTTGTCGGAATGCTATAATAGCTAGCAAATATTGCGAGGTTTTGGAGTACTGTAAGGTCGGGATCGAGATTATTCTCCTGCTGACACACGCCAATGCGTGCTTTGATCGTCCGGGCGGCTGTTTCAACGTCAAGACCGAATACCCTGAGCTTTCCTGATGTCATCGGGGAAAATCCATATAACATCCGGATGGTTGTGGTTTTACCGGCGCCGTTAGGACCGAGAATTCCGAAGCACTCGCCCCGTTGAACACTGAAGGACAAATCGTTCACGGCAAGCACTTTTCCGTAACTCTTTCTCAACTGTTTTGCATCAATCACCGGATCCATGCTGCCCTGATAACACAATATTCATCAAAAAAATACCCACGGCCATTGATAATCTGTTGCTGACCTCCGTTTGTCGAAGGTTACCGACATTTTACACAGCCATGTCATTTTCTGCTTGACATGTGCGCCCAAATAAGGATTTTCTACGCCGCTGTTCCGAGCTTGTTATGACCGAATACTGGAGGAGGTATCAGGGGGATGGAGAACATTTACATCATCGGGGTGGGCATGATCCGGTTCAACAAATATCCTGACAGAAACGTCCGCGACATGGCCATTGAAGCGGTTGATCTCACGCTAAAAGACGCAGGATTGAAAAAAGAAGAGTTGGAGGCGGTATTTTTCTCAAATACCTTCTGGGGAATGTTTGACAATCAGCATTCCATCCGAGGCGAGGTGGTCATGCGCAGTATGGGGGTGGGCAATGTTCCTGTGACAAATGTAGAAAACGCTTGTGCAGGCGGATCCACGGCTCTTAATCTGGCCTATACAGGTATCAAGGCGGGCATGTATGACGTCGCCATCGCTCTTGGCTCCGAGAAAATCACCCATCCCAACAAGGCGCTTTCGCTATCCTCTTATAGCACCTGTATGGACGTGGCAAATTTTGAAAAGCATATCAACATGATTATCGAGATAGGAAAGACTTTCAATGTAAAGCTCCCTGAAAGTGAAACAGCGCCAGGTGAGGGTCGGAGCATTTTCATGGATGCTTATGCGATGGGGGCCCGCTGGCATATGAGCCGTTTCGGCTCTACCCAGCACCAACTGGCCGTGATTTGTGCGAAGAACCACTGGCATGCTTCCCTGAATCCTCTGGCTCAATATCAGCAGAATATGACCGTTGAGGAAGTTCTTGCAGACAGGCCTGTAGCCTATCCACTCACGAGGGCTATGTGCGCGCCCGTCGGTGATGGCGCCGCGGCTGCAATAGTCTGTTCGGAGCGTTTCCTGAAAAAACTCAAGAACGCACGCCCAGTAAAAATCCTAGCATCAATCCTTGGTACAGGCTCCGATCGCGGCATGGACGATCCGGATGTCGGGGAGCGCCTCGTGAAGATTGCTTATAATAAGGCAGGAGTGGGTCCCAATGACATCGACCTCGCAGAACTCCATGACGCCACAGCGTGGGGCGAGCTTCACCAGACGGAATCCATGGGATTCTGCCCAATGGGCGAAGGCGGGCCCTATGCCGAGTCGGGTGCGACAAAGCTCGGCGGTGCCAAGCCGATCAATACGAGCGGCGGCCTTGAATGCAAGGGGCATCCGATCGGTGCATCGGGTCTGTCACAGATCCACGAAATTGTCACCCAGCTCCGCGGAGAGGCCGGCAAAAGGCAGGTCGAGGGGGCCAAGCTGGGCCTTACCGAAAACGGCGGCGGCAACATCGGGGTCGAAGAAGCTGCAATGTGCATCCACATTCTGGAAAAAGCCAAGTAGGTGGCTGCTCATGAAGTTGCTCACCATAGGCATCCTGAATTCATTTTAGGGCCTATTATTGATTTCAGCCGGTGGCATATTTTTCAGCATACAGGTTTTTGTTATATACGGCCCTTCGCAACGGACAAGCCTGCCTGGGGCACAGTGAACAATTTTGGAAGCTCTCCTCGGAAACAAACAGAATCCCCGACACAGACTTGAGTGGCCGGATGCTCATCTGTGCGGTGAGCCTGACTCCGATGGTCGCACTGCAATCCCCCAGCAGCGAAAAAAGCGGGACCTGTGCTTCAATAGGCCAATCCTCCAATGAACCCGGGTTCATGGCCGACAACACGACATTCTCTCCAAGCTTGTGCTTCAGATATTCATTGAGATGATTGACCGCGCAGCCCAGAGCCATGAGCATGATGGTATCTGTCCAAAAGGACTGCAGTACATCGCGGTTTTTTCTCGACCATTCATCCAGTTCCAACCCACACGTAGCAATATAAGGGAAAACGATCCCGGCACTGTCCAGGTTGACCCGCAGCACTCGACTGGTGAATTGCACCCCCCCAATATTAACGGCCCGATCGTCTGTTGCCTGCGCTGTCGTTACGGCAAATGCCGCCTTCGGCTTTGCAATCAAACGGGCCTCAGCCATAAGCTGTGAAAACTCACTGGCACGCTCTGAAGAAGGTTGCAGCCTCAACAGTTCAAGCAATCCCGTCTCATCAACCTCAAATGAAATCTCATCAAGGATTATTCGCTCCAATTTGCCACCGAACCTTAAAAAAAGAGATACGCTATGACAATATAAATCGGCGTCAGGATCGGTATGGAATATTTGAACATGTAACTAAAGAAACTCGGTATGCTCACTCCTGCTTCTTCCACAATGGATTTCACCAGGAAATTCGGTGCATTCCCGATATAGGTATTGGCTCCCATAAACACCGCTCCTGCCGATACGGCTTCAAGGTAATGGGCAATCAAGGGGCTTGAGACATGCGTGTCTGACATGAGGGCTACCGGTATCGCCGCCTCTGAAACACCGAACTTTGCAAGAACCATGTTAAAAAAGGTCAAATACGTAGGGGCATTGTCGAGGAAGGATGAAAGCCAGCCGGATGCCCAGAAGTAATCTGCAGGTGTAGTGATCGTTGTGAAGAGAGATGCCAGCGCACCTTCCGGGCCTGCTTTCAGGATAGCCAGGGCCGGTATGATGGTAACAAAGATGGCGGCAAAGAGCTTGGCTACCTCTATTAGGGGCAACCAGCTGAATTCATTGTCATCCCGTAACTTCTCCGGCGTGGCAATCAGGGAGGCAAGTCCGAGCGCAATGATTGTGCCGTCCCTGACCGAATTACGGATATACATTTCCACACCCATAATTGAAACAAAGCCCGATTGCCAGTAGCCACTAATGAGTATTATCCCAACCACACCGGCTAGCAGAACAATATTAAAGGAGCCCTCAATCCTGAACGCCATCCCTGCCGTCTCAGGTGCCGCAGGCATCATGATCTGCTCCTTGCTGAAAAGATGCGGGTCGATAAAATAAAAGAGTGCAAGGAGAACCGCAGTAACAAGCAGCATCGGAGGAAGTAAATGTCTTGTTACCCAGAAGAAAGGGACCATATGCAAATATCCCAGGAAGAGAGGAGGTCCAACTGGTGTCAGGGCACCCCCTATATTGGCAACAAGAAAAATGAAAAAACAGACGATATGGGCTTTTTTCTCTCGTAATTTATTGGCGCGAAGGACCGGCCTAATCATCACAATCGAAGCGCCCATCGTACCGATTAATGAAGCTAGAATCGTTCCGATCAGCAGCATTGTTGTATTTGATAATGGTTTGCCCTGTATGGAGGATCTCAACACAACTCCGCCAGATATCACAGAAAGTCCCCAGAGAAGAATGATAAACGGCAAATAGTCAATCAGCATAGTTTCCAAAATCTCATAAAGGGCAATATCACGATAAACGCACAAAAAGGGGATGACAAACAGCAAACTCCAGAATGCGGAAACCTTGCCGAAATGGTGATGCCAGAAGCGAGGCATGAAAATAGGAAAGATGGCAATGGACAGCAAGATACCAGCAAAGGGAAGAACAGCCCAGAGAGGCAGGGAACAACCCATGGCACGCACTGACTCATCCATGCTCGAGGCCATACAGAGGCTGGCACCGGGTGATATGGCACCTGCAAAAAGCAGCGAAAATAAGGGCTTCCTCATCACCGAAATTCGCTTTCCGATCAGAATGGCAGCACATTGGCCCGGTCGTCGCTTAAATCTTGTCCGGGCTTGTCCAGCCGCCTTTCTTTTGAAGTGGTAAACAGCATAGAGGCAGCCTTTACTTCATATATTTTTGCACTAAAGGACCATCGGAACGCCAAGGCTGGCAGCTATTGACGAGAAACCGAAGGGCATCAGACCTCAGAGGTCCAAAGCCGGAGGGTTTCTGCGAATGGTACGCGGCATATCCTTGGATGGCTGCTGGGGCCATTGACGTCAAAAGCGCCATCAGATGGGAGCATCCTTTCGTACCTCCAACCAATTCCTTGATCTTTACAATAAACCCCGCGGCGATTTGCATCCCCTTGAGATTGGTAAGTCCTCCGGCCGTCTCAAAGCATTCTTGGTGCGGCACAGCAATCATTTCCGCATCAATATCCTCTATGGAAAAAGTTCCAATATTAAGAAGCCAGCGAAGAGTCATATGGTGAATAACGCCAGCCGGCTTTTTTTCACCTGTGGCATATTCGAAATCAAAAAGGCGCTTCTCTATAAGAGAACCTTCAATAACCAGCCTCTCACTGTCATATTCATATGTGCTCAGTTCTATATTCCTTGTGTGGATCTTTCTGCCTTCTGATTTGCCAAAGAAGCTCATTTCACCCTCCCGAATAAAAATACCCGTTGAGATGCCAGTAATGACTGTCAGCTGTTTAAAGCTGTTGGTTTGCACCCTTTCTCAGAAAATTACGGTTTCTGACACGGGTCGATGCAGGCTGCCATTTCCATATAGGGTGATTCACCCTGGTAGCAGGCCGGCGAAGACATCATCGGATTGCAGAGAATCACGGCAAAGGCGAATTACTTTCGACAGGAAAGTTCAGGTCGCCTTGCCATCGCGGCTATTTGGAAAGCAGTGTCATATCCTCATGGGGTGAACGCTGCCGTTCCAAGAGCGCAACAAGCTCCTTTTATCCAACCGTCTGCCCTCCATTTTTTAAAACCCGGTCAAGCAGTAAATGCGATCGGCGATCATGGGTAACGAGAATAACGAGTTCTTCGCCGGCAGCAGCATTCTCCGCACGGCTTCCGATTGAAAAAAGTAAAACATTACGGACGCCTCGTTACATGTTCTTACCCTTCAATGTAAACTGCGTAACAGGCTAGCATAGCCGCAGGCAAAGGGTCAATACTTGCATATTGTCTGTTTAAGTATGATATGTTATCGAGAAGCATTCTACACCGTTGCAAGATACATAATCCCCTATCCATGGAGGTCATCATGACGGTAGACAAAAAGCTTCTTGCACCATGCGGCTTATATTGTGGCGTTTGTGGCATCCTGATAGCGCATCGTGAAAAAAATCAAAAACTGAAGGAAAAACTTGGTAACGTTTACGGCTGTAAAGCGGAGCAAATCAACTGTGATGGCTGTATGTCTGATAATCGATTCTTTTATTGTGAATCTTGCGGGATTCGGAGCTGCGTAAGCGGAAAAGGCTACGAGGGATGCTACCAGTGTGATAAATTTCCATGCGATCACATTGAAGGATTTCCTGTTCCGATAGGCAAAAAGGTCATCCTCAGGGCAGTTCCACAATGGCGGAAAGCAGGCACTGAGGCATGGGTTCAGCAGGAACAAGAGCGCTACCAATGTTCTCAATGCGGAACACAGATGTTTCGCGGGGCGAGACGATGCCGTGGTTGCGGTCAGGGCATCGAGTTGGATTGAAATCCTCGATATTTTATTGAATGCTGGCTGTTATAAGGTACAAGATTGCCGCGTCGGCCACACGGCCTCCTCGCAACACTACTCAATGATTGATGGTCCTTTAGGGAAATGTAAAGGGCCTCAATGGTTCATTGATCATTTTTCACTAATTGTTTCCTGATCCAAGCGGCCATAAAGGCAACCACCTCCGCCTTCTCCGGATCGTTGTGAATTTCATGATATAAACCATTCCAGATTTTCAGCGTGCAAAATTTTCCCGCCTTGCGGGCAAATTCCTCGCTTGCTTGAGGCGACGTGAGGCGATCGCCACTGCCGTGCATGAGCAGGAGCGGCAGCGGCAATTCCGCTGCGTGGGTAAGCGCCCACTCTCCCGAATTTAAAAGATCCAGACCCAAACGTGCACTAATCTTGTCATGCACGAGAGGATCCGCCTCGTACGCGCGGACTACGGCCGGGTCGCGCGACAGGGCTGCCCGCTCTAGGCCATTGGGCATAGCGAGCTTTGGCCACAGGCTGTACACCCACTTGCCCATGGTCAGTTTCCAGACCGGCGGCCTGAATGCCGGGCGAAACGCGGGCCCGCTGACCACGGCACCCTTTAGGGATGGCCTCCTTCTCAGGCAGAAGTTGACGACAAGATTTCCACCAAGGCTATGCCCGTAAAGGAACTGAACCGCCTTGGGGTAGCGTTGGGCAGCCTCGCGGAGAAAGTCCTCAACATCATCCATCAAAAGGTCATACGTTGGCGCATGACCTCTGGGACCTTCCGAACGTCCGTGGCCTCTCAGGTCGAATCCTGTTAGCACGTAGCCATCATCCGTCAGGAATGAAGCCACATGCTCATAGCGTCCGATGTGTTCGCCCAGGCCATGAACCAGACAGATAACAGCAGCAGGTTCGCCACCTGGCTTCCAAATGCGCCCATACATCTTCAGTCCATCTCTTGTAACCCATCCCAATTGTTCCTCTTTCATGGCTCCCCTCCTTGCTCTTCCTCCAAGTTATGTAGCCTCATTCCTTCTCATTCTCACCATTTCGATAAAGGCCTCCAGACGGTTCCTAATCTGGGCGCTGGATGTGCCGGTATAGTCATGTTCGAGATAAAGGTTGGGCATCCCCATTCTTTCGAAAAATCCCTCAATATGAGGAACTTCGTAGCCATGCGTGTCGCAATACAGGACACTCTGAAGAATGACACCTTCGACGCGCCACTGCTTTAGAAACGGATCTATGTAGATATAGCGGGCAATGATATCCTTATGATAATCTTTAATAAGACCCCCATTCGGAGCTTCCCGATAAGTTCGCGGACAATTGAGGTTCACCAGATAGCGATGTGCCAATGCTGCAATCGGGTCACCACTGGTCTCAACATCCGTCCAGAAGGCCCTCGTACCAACACAGGTATCATCAACAACAATCCTAGCGCCTGCTTCCTCGATGGCTCTGAAAAGGTTTGTGTCATCCAGGACACTACCCCAGAGCATGAGCCGAACCATGCCAGGATCATCATCCCGCGTCCTGTTGCGAATCTCATGAAGGACCTTTTCTAGCAGGCAGTTGCCTTCCATCACCGGCAGACTGAAGACAGCTATGAGGATAGCCTGGTGTTCTGTACCCGTAAGCAGAGGCGGGTCGTTCTTTCTAAGGTCGTACAATTCGCGGACCAATGCTCTCTGACGGTTGTGCAGCACAATCGCCTCCTGAAGCCTCCCCGATAACAGACTCCTCCCCGTAAAATCTTCCAGTGCTTTCACAAGATGACGTATCTGTTTTTCAAAAAAACGGACTGCCGGACCATGATCTGTATGAGGTATGTCAAGAAAATAAACAAACGATGGAGATGGCACGTAATCGCGCCACAAATGGACGGCCACAGAACCAATGTCACAGGTATGGGCACCGATCATGCCATCCAAAAAGGCATAACGGCCCTTCATACCAAGGTCAATGACACTTCTGAGGAATGGGCAGACAACGGGAGTCAGGACACGGTCTGCCTCTGTCACAGTCTCGTTGCTATTGCCAAAAAGACGATAAGGGACTAGGTCAAAGGCAGTCAATAATTCAACAGGCGGATAAATACAGAGATATCCCATGATCCTGCATCCCTTCTTCTTGAGTTCAAGGGCTTGCCCGCCTCTGTCATGAACAATTCCCCATACCCTTTCCATTCCGGTTTGCTGCGCATGCCTTACCATGGAAAACCTTCTTTCCGGCGGATGCGACGGTAATGGTCCATGGTCGCCTCGAACGCCTCTGCCTTGGACAGGGTCTGCGCAAGGTTGAACAACCTGATATCGACGATATCCCCTTCCACCATTAGGCAAGGAACCTTGACCCGCTCGAGCAGGATTTCCTGAATGGCCTTAAGATGAGAGCTAGCCATACGGCAGGTCAAAAGCGGATGAAGAAACGCCCCATCGCAGCAGTAGGATCGGGCATATTCAAGATAAGGCATAACGAAGGCATAGGAAACACCTTCCAGCCTGGCCTGGTCATGACAGCCATGGATGAAACGAAAGCAGATCCTTGCAATTTTTTCGAGGGGATTCGAGACTTTCTCAAGATCCAGCGGAGCGACCGGATGATACGCGCGGCTTTCCATGACGAAATTCCAACCACGTTCTGCAAGGCTATCGAAAAAACGCAGGCTGTGCCACGGGGGCAACTCTGCAAACACCAAACGGTACTTCTCCGGTGCGTTGATGCCTGAAATGCCGTGCTTGACCCGCTCAAGAATTTCCCCTTGCATATCCTGATAGAGTTTCAAAGCTGCAGCGGGGTCGCCGCTAAGAAACAGCGCAGCGGGCATGCTGCTCCAGAAATCGCTGCTGTGCATGGGGCATGGGCGGCTCTTCCGCATCTCATCTATCTTGTGAAAGACTTTTTGAATCTCAATTCCGTAGTGAAGATATTCCTCCATGCGGGCCCAATCCATTTTCCTGCCTGTTAATCGCTCCAAAAAGTTAATGAAGGACTCCAGTTCACTCACGACAAAACGGATTGCATCATCTTCCATCTCCCGTGTTATCTCATGTACGCCGAGATGGGGCAGCTCCAAGACCCACATCGGCACATCGAGATACCGGCCCAACGATTGGAACCACTTAAACCGGGCATCACATGCCGTGCCAGCTCCCACAAGAACAGCCGGTTTTGCCATCCCGCCCATCGGAGCCTCCGGTGGAATCCGGCCTTCCATTTCTTTCATCATCCGACAGGTGTAGCCAATGGTCGTTCGGGCATAACCACACATGTGGGAAGGAAAGCCATCGGCATCCGAGAGATTCATATACCTCTCTGCCTCCCCCATGGAGGCAACAATGGTGGCATAATTCTCTGGGTAAACGACTTCGATCCCCATAGCTTTAAGGATCACATCACCCTGCCACCAGGTTAACATGGACCACGCTGTGAACTCCCCCGCCTGAGAGGCCATAAGGGTGCGAAGGTAGGCCTCATTCACGAGATTCCGCAGGGGGTACATCGTCGACAGGCGATTAATGGCCTTTTTCTTTGCCTGTTTTTCAGTCATCATAATATTTTCTGGTCATTTTCGCGTTCGATATATTCGGATTTGCCTGATACCATATCATCGACGAATCCGCTATCCAAGAATAATCGGTCCAGTTAATGCCGTTCCGTTAATGCCATTGTTCAAATTCGATCACGGTGTTTTCATAGCTTTCCGTTGCAGATCATCTTCCCGTTTCTCTTGCCAATTCTTCACCCGTCTGTTATGAAGCGACCCACGCCACCAGTGACATTGCCGGAAAGCACCCGTAGTGGCAAGCCTTCCTTAATAATATAGCGGGAGTGAAGGGCGTGAATCGTATCCATATTAAAGCAGGTCCGAGGGCCCTTGCCATCATCCGCGACGGCGGTTTCGCTTTTGACCAGGTCCGTAGCTACTTTGGTCCGGCAGCGGGTCCGCGGTGGCTTGTGTCGGGCGGTTTTGATCTCAGCCTCCTAGAAAACAGCCTGCTCGGAAGAAAGCATCCGGTCCAGCTTATCGGATCATCGGCCGGGGCATGGCGTTTTGCCGCATGGCTGTTGCCGGAAGCACAGAAGTGTTATCAAGCGCTGGCAGAAGCTTACATCTGTGCAAAATACGAACGCACAGACACCCCGAAACGCATCCTGAATACCCTTGGTCATATCATTAACTCCTATATTGAAGACGATGCCCTTCCCTTTGCCATGGCAAATAAGCAATACCGCCTGGCAGTTATCACAGTCCGTGCAAAGAACCTGGTTGCATCAGAGATCGGTTGGATTCAGTCGTTGGGTCTTGCAATGGCATTTGCTCTCAACGCAATCAACCGGTCCTACCTGAACCACTTCGCAGAACGCGTCATTTTCTACCATGGATCCAAACCGCCGGCCTTTTGCCTGACCAGGGATTTTAAGGGAATATATGTTCCGTTGAATGAAGTAAATTTTAAGCAGGCTATCCTAGCCTCCGGAGCCATTCCTCTTGTCGTCGCAGGCGTCAAAGACATTTATGGCGCGCCGCGGGGAATCTATCGCGACGGGGGGCTAATGGATTATCATTTGACACACAACTACGCGGAACGGGAAGATGATTTGGTCCTGATGTTTCATCACCAGGAGCGGCTTATTCCCGGTTGGCTGGACAAAAAGCTACCGAAAAGAAAACCGTCGGCATCCGCTCTGGAAAATATCGTCATGGTCCACCTGACGCAGGATTTCATTGCCGACCTCCCCGCAAGAAAAGTCCCCGACCGGGATGACCTGGTTACTTATGTCAATGACCCGGGAACACGAATCCGTAACTGGAGACAGGCCTTTGAAATGTGTACCACCATCGGAGAAGAATTTCTTGAGATTGTCGAAAGTGGAAAAATCAGAAAAGTTACGGAAGAGTTGGCCCACTGAATCAGAGCTGAATCGCCGGATTCAAGCTTTGAGAAAATCCCTGAAAGGTTGTGTCTTATGCCCTCGTAAGTGCTCCGTTGACCGTACCGCTGGGGAATACGGCGTCTGCGGCATAGGCGAGGATATCATTCTTGCTTGTGCGCTACCCCATCACGGGGAGGAGCCGCCGATCTCAGGCAAGGCAGGGGCGGGGACGATCTTTTTTTCATCCTGCAATTTGCAATGCATTTACTGCCAAAACCATCAGATAAGCCACCGACCGGAGGGCCGTCGCATTAGCGTGGAAGAGCTTGTCGAAATCATACTGAAACTGGAGAGGATGGGTTGCCACAATATTGAATTGGTGACACCAACTTCCCAGCTCCCTTCCATAGTTGAGGCCCTGAGTCAGGCGCATACCGGAAAACTGGATATACCGATTGTTTTTAACTGCGGAGGTTACGAGAGCCCCGAGATAATTGAAATGCTTTCAGGTATCGTGGATATCTATCTACCCGATTTCAAGTATGGTTTGGCTCAGACAGGCTTCGAACTCTCCGGTGTCCATAATTATCCCGAATGTGCTATTGTTTCCATTGGAAACATGATTGAGCAGGTTGGAGCAGAACTAATGATAGACCGCGATGTTGCTTACCGGGGTATCCTAATCAGACATCTTGTCCTTCCGGGTCATACGGACAACAGTCTCTCTGTGCTCAGGGCCATTAGGGATAACTTCTCTTCATCCGTATCACTGAGCCTGATGTCTCAATATACACCCACACCGGCAGTACGCTCACACCGTGAACTATATCGCCGCATTACGGCCCAGGAATATACTGCAGTTGTTGATGCGGCACTTGAGATGGGCTTTGATAACCTCTATATCCAAGAGGTCGACGGCCGTTCCCTGATTCCTGACTTTTCAATGGATCATCCATTCGATTGGGACGCTACCACCACAGCACCAGACCCAGTTCCTGCATCCCCGAAAGCTGCGGATTAAAAGGCATGACCCTGACACCGAAACCATAAGATCCATTGTCGGGAACCTTGTATTCGACTTCATACGTCAGCGATCCGTCAGCCGCCTTTGCCAGCAGTTTCAAAGGAACATACTCGGGATCTTTTATGAATCCCTGACTGTCGCGCTTGCCGATAAGCATTTCGACCAGGATTTCCTGTTCTTCAAGCTTGCCTGGATCCAGTCTTGCCTGAATGCACAGCGGTTGGCTCACGGCTATGGTGTCTCCATGGATGCCCTCGATCGTCATGTCGAGTAGTCTTATGGATGAGAACCTCATGGGGAGTTTCCCCTTCCAGTCTGCCAAGTTACGCGCCAGTGCATAGTTGTCCTTGGTTAGTTCGCGTTCGCGGCGGGCCGCCGGGAGATACATTTCTTTCGCATACTGGACAATCATTCGTTCCGTACTGAATGCCGGTATAAGTGTCTGCATGGAATGCTTCATCATCGCCAGCCATTTTTCCGGCAGTCCTGAAATCTCTCTTTCGTAGAAAGTTGGTATCACTGTATTTTCCAAAAGGGCATAAAGGGATTCGCTGTCAGCAAGATCTGCCTGGCCCGTTTCTTCCGCCAATTCCCGGACGATGGGGCCAACGACCCAGCCGTTCATACCGTCATAAGCCTCTGGCCACCAGCCATCTGAGGTGCTAATATTCAGCACACCATTGGCTGTCGCCTTGATACCGCTTGTGCCACTGGCTTCATACGGACGACGGGGTGTATTGAGCCATAAATCTACACCACGAACAAGATACCGTGCGAGCCTGAGGTCATAATCCTCAAGGAAAAAGATCTTCCCCTGGAATCGTTCATCACGGCAGACGTCTATTACCTTCTTGACGAGATTTTTCCCCATCTCATCATTGGGGTGGGCTTTCCCGGCGTAGATGATCCGGACAGGGCGCGTTGGATGATTTATAATTCGGTCAAGACGGTCCAAATTGGACAGAAGGATATCCGCCCTCTTGTATGGAGCAAAGCGTCTTGCAAACCCTATAATCATGGCCGCCGGGTTGATCTTCGCATACAATTCCTCGCGCCACGTCTTGGTATAATTGAACTTTTCCCAGTGTTTGACGATATACTCTCTTAAGAGATTGATTAGACGTTGTTTCAACTCGTAGCGGACTCGCCATAGGAGTGTATCGGGTATGTCCTGAATCTTCGCCCATCGTTCAGGATCGGTAAGATGATGTTCCCAATCCATGCCCATATATGCATCCAATAACTCTTTCATTCGTGGTGCCATCCATGACAGGATATGTACACCGTTGGTGATGCTTCGAATAGGCACATCCGATTCATAGAAACCCTTCCATACGTCACGCCACATTCGCCGGGAAACCTGGCCATGAATACGGCTGACGGCATTGCTGCACCTAGACATCTTGAAAGCAAGAATGTTCATGAAGAATGTCTTGTCGTCGCCACCCTCGCGCCGGCCCAACTCCCAAAAGTGCGATGCGGACATGCCGTAGCGCTTAATAAAGCCGGCAAAGTAATGTTCCATAAGATCCCGACCGAAGCGCTCATTTCCGGCTTCAACCGGAGTATGGGTTGTAAAGACTGTACTGCCCTGAATTACCTCAATGGCTTCCTCGAGGGACAAACCCTCCTCCGACATGAGATCCGAAATCCGCTGAAACACGAGAAAGGCCGAATGCCCCTCATTGATGTGATACACGGAGGGACGTATCCCAAGTTTCTTGAGCACTTTTATTCCTCCCATCCCGAGGAGGATCTCTTGCTCGATCCGGGTCCTTTGATCGCTGCAGTACAAACAGGATGTTATCCTACGGTCCTGCACTGTATTTTGGGGAACATCCGAATTCAGCAGAAACAGGGATACCCGGCCAACCTTAATTTCCCAAATTGTTGCGAAAAGGGTCCTTCCAGGAAGCTCGATGGCTATTTGGACCTCATTGCCCCGGTCATCCTGAACAATCTGAACCGGCATTTTTGAAAAATCATTTTCTGGATACTCTGCCGTCTGGATGCCGTTCTTATCGATAACCTGCTGGAAATATCCATTCTTATAAAGAAGACCGATACCGACAAGTGGTAGATTCATATCACTTGCTGTCTTAAGGTGGTCTCCCGACAGTGTTCCCAAACCGCCCGAATAGATAGGGATTGATTCATGAATGCCGTACTCGGTGCTAAAATAAGCAATCGGGGTAGTCCATTTGATTTCGTCGCCGTTAACTATCTTATGTGACAATGCCCTGTTTTCCATGTAGGTGTCAAACTGGTCCATCACCTGCTTGTAAATCTGCAGGTAACTTTCGTTGGCTGATGTTTCAATTAGCTTTTCGCTGGAAACCGTTTCGAGCATTAAGACAGGATTGTTGTGCATTTCAGGCCAGATCCGAGTATCAAGGAACGCAAATACATCAAGCACCTTTGGATTCCAGGACCACCACAAATTGTATGCCAGTTCGCGCAGCTTGGAGATGGACGTCGGAATATTCGCCACAGAGGTGAAACTCCTGAAATGGGGCTGCGTCGATACTGCACCTGCATAAATCCGTTTCGTCTCAACTCTCGGCTCCGGAAAAGCCATTTTTTCAAGTCGCTGCTCCGCCCGGCTACGGGCTATACGATAAGCATGGAGGTGGGCCTTGAAAAAATCTCTCCAATCCGCTTTTGTGGCCACCTTTCTTGCAGATTCGCGCCGGCTTTGCATGATGTTATCTGTCCAGGAAAGGAAATCCTTGAATACCTGATATAGATTTTCATCTATTGAGGACAGGGGCTGGCCCTTTCGTTTGACGAGAAGCACTCCTCCATCTTCTCCACCTGTATGCAGAACCCATAGTCCAAATCCGGCCTGATCTGTGGTAACAGTGGGAACAGCATGCGCGGCACTCTCCAAAGGTGTATAGCCCCAAGGTTCATAGTAGGACGGAAAGACGCCGAGGTCACAGCCCGTAAGTGCATCATAGTAAGGCATATCGATCAATCCATCATGCCCATTGAGATAAGCCGGAAGAAAGATAACTTGGACACGGTTCTGCGGAAGGTTCTTCAAGCCCAACCGGCTGCAGGTTTGTAGTATCGGATCCGACGATTCATACTGAAGCCGATGCGTCGCGATGGGGGGAGAAGTCGATTCTATCCTAGCTGCCATGTCGCTCTGAAGAGAAGGAATGAGATCCGTATGGCCTCCGATAACAAATAACCATGCCAGGATTGTTTGATCACCGGTCATTTGTTTGTCCATTTTCCCCAAGGCTTCAAGAAAGACATCTATGCCCTTATTATGGAACTCGTATCTTCCTGAAATGACAACAATCTTCGTTTTTTCAGGCAGGCCGCGGCCAAGAAATTTTGCTGCAGATGCAAGGAGCCGCTGTCTGGATTTTACGGCCACCTCGCGCTTCCGAGAAAAATCTGGAATCGTTTCAATATCTAGTCCATTCGGTGTGAGGATATCAGGGTTTCTGCCCAGGAAATTCTTAGACTCCACGGCTGTGATTTCGCTTACTGTGGTGAGGCAGTCCGCCTCCCGGGCCGATGCGGCCTCCATGGAATATTTCGCGGAAATATTATGGGCACTCGCCTCCCGCTGAGGAGAAATCCTCTCCATTTCAGCATAAATATCCACACCGGCACCAGCAAGCGTACGGCCCAGAATGGTTGCATGCGTCGTAAACACAGTCCCGATTTCTGGAACATTTTTCTTCAGGTACAAGAGTCCTGCCCCGCACATCCATTCGTGAAATTGTGCAACGGCGGGTATACCTCTTGACCGAATCTTGAGATTGTAGATCGTTTCAATGACCTCTCCACAAGCCCAACTGAACGTAACCGGCTCAATGTAATCCCATCCCCCGGCTATGGAATCAACACCATAGTCTTCCCAAATCCGGAACAGAAGCTGATCCTTATTATACTTTTTTTGAAAGCCGACTAGGATCACACGTGGTTCGCCGGGGATTTTCCACTTTCCAAATCTGCAGGGAATGTCCTTGATGGCCGCTCCCTCCCTAATTTCTTGCCAGTACTCATCATCCGTCTCTTCGAAATCAAGGTTTGTCTTTAGATCGGGCCCCAAAAGAATATACTGCTCTCCGAAAGCTTTAACGGCCTGTCGAGCTTTGCTGGTGATTACGGTATAGATTCCACCAACCTTGTTGCAGACCTCCCATCCGACCTCAAAAAGATAACTGTCGCTACTATATTCACCCATGAACCATGCCCCTTGCAGGTACCGTATCTGTCAGGATTTTATGTCATTTTCTCCGAAAGCTGTCAAGCATGCTTCAGCGGCAACCATTGGTTTAAAGCCAAGTATTCATAAACATCCACAATTTTAAGTGCGGCCTGTTTCCATTGCAGATTCCGGATTTCTTCCTGGGAATGGGTTACAATTTGCCTAGCAAGGTCAGGGAGGGTTAGCACGGCTATGATCTTATATGCCAAGTCCTCAACATCCCAGAAATCAACCGTCAGTGCATGATGAAGGACCTCAGTGACGCCAGACTGGCGAGATATGATGACCGGTACATTGCAAAGGATGGCCTCAAGGGGTGCTATGCCGAAGGGCTCTGATACGCTGGGCATGACATACAGGTCACTCATGTTAAACATCTGTTCGACTTCTGCATAATCAAGGAAACCGGTGAAAAGAAAATGGTCCTCAAGGCCCAGTTCCGACACAAGTTCCCTGATCCTAGGCATCAGATCGCCGTCCCCGACCATAATAAATCGGACATCTGGGAGCGCTTCTCTGACGATAGCCGCGGCCTTTACAAAATACTCTGGCCCCTTCTGATAGGTAATCCGTCCCAAAAACAAAACATTCCGATCCCCAGAACATGGTACCATCTCCTCCGATCGCCCCATCCTGGTGTCAGCCACGGCATTATGGATGACTGTTATCTTCCCGGGGTCAATGCCATAGTGTTCACAAATAATCCTTTTAGTATAATGACTTACGGAAATGATATGATCGGCCTGGACCATTCCATAATGTTCCAGATCATAAATCAACGGGTCACCATCATCTCCAGCACGATCCCACTCCAAGGCATGAATATGAAGAATAAAAGGCTTCCCCGTGATCCGCCGGGCATTCAAGGCGGCCAAAATTGTCATCCAATCATGGCTGTGGATAATGTCGAAATTCTCTGTAGCTGCAACAGAGGTTGCCCATTCGGAATAGCGGCCCACTTCCGAGAAAAGATCAGGACCATACATCTCCGCATACTGCTGGACGTCTTTCCCCCTATGCAGCTGGTACTGTTGCCTCGATAAATAGGGGCTCAGAGGCGAAGACAGGGTACAGCTCCGTAACCTCTGGATAATATATGCTTCCTCAAAAGGCTTTATCGCAGACGAGGTTTCTTCTGAAGCCTTCATTGCAGCGGCCGGCGATATGAACCTCACAGGCGACTGACCCTCGGTCGCGATCAGCCCTGGTGTGACGAAAAGGATCTCATGACCTAATTGGCACAATGCAGCGCAGAGCCCTGAACAAGCCGTGCCCAAACCTCCGCTGATTCGGGGTGAATATTCCCATCCAAACATGAGGATACGCATATTTTTCTTCCATCAATGCAATTGATGCTGCTGCATATTACTTTCGTTTGTCCCGTTTCAGTATTTCGCACAAGCGTATTAGCTCCGCAACACTCCATGCCTGGGCAATGCACCCTCCTGGGTGATGAGGCTTATCTCCATCAAAGAGCTCTGAGACCATCCCTATGCCGGCCTCGGGTAGATGTCGCCGGAGGAATCCATGGATCCAAAGGATTAGGAAAGTTGTCGCTGCTTCCCGATCATTTGAAACTCTCAGATATGCTTCACCAAAAGGGCCAATCAGCCAAGGCCAGACTGACCCTTGGTGATAAGCACCATCGCGCGCAACCGTGTCACCCTGGTAGTATCCCTTGTAGTTCGGCTCTGCCGGAGCAAGAGTCCTCAGCCCTACCGGCGTGAGTAGATACTGCTCGACAATGCGGACCACTGACTCCCGCTGATGCGGCTCTAAGGGAGAATGAGGCAAGGCTACGGCCATAATCTGGTTTGGACGAATGCTCTTGTCAAGCCAGCCCTCTGTGAAGACGTCGCCTAGGTATCCTCCTGAGGGAATCCAGAACACCAATTGAAAAGCCCGGCGCAAGCGCGCGATAATCATTTCAAACTCTAATTCATGATCCTCAAACTGGATAGCCAGATCCCTTGCAAAACATAATGCGTTATACCATAGCGCGTTGACCTCAACCGGATATCCCCACCGGGAGGTAACGGGCCGGCCATGGACCGTGGCATCCATCCAGGTCAGGTTAGTTTCTGATGTACCTGCCCGCAGGAGTCCGTTGTCCTGCATGGAAATTTCATATACAGTCCCAGTAATGAAGCGCTTGAGAATATTTTTCATTACCGGCCAATGCACATCGTGGACCACATCCATGCGGCCAGTATAATCAAGCATCTGCTGTATTGCCCAGAAATACCAAAGCGGTGTATCAACAGAATTGTATCCTGAAGGGCATCCATTCGAATCAAAGAAGTTGGGTAATAATCCGTTCCGTTCCTGCCGCGCCAAATCGGCAAGTATCGCAATGCCCTCATCCAATTTCCCGCAACAGAAGGTTAATCCCGGCAAGGCAATCAGAGTATCTCGCCCCCATTGGTCAAACCAGGGATATCCGGCGATGATGGCCGGATGACCGTCGGCCCGGGTGATTAAAAATTTGTCGGCAGCCAGGTACAAATTCCTGAGATTTTCTCTTTCTTTATTATCGTCCCATTCCATATTATCGTCCCATTCCATGGCCAGTCTTTCACACCGACCAATTTCAAGGACTCTGCGCCTCTGTTCCTTCACAAACATATTCCTCAGTGGACCATTATAAGGCAACAGCCCTACGGAAATGAAAACTTCCTGCCCTTCCTGTAAGGGGATCTCCCAAATCCCCGGTTGAAACAGGTCCTCCATCCAATCATATCCCCTGTTGCGCTCTTCGGCATATTCAAATCGTTCCAGCCACGTCGGATCAGCATGGAAACCCGCTTTGCGGCTGGACTGGAATATCAGGGCGGGCATCCCTTCGTAAGGTGCAGCGACAAACCCACCCTTCACAAGGCTTATGGAATCACGCAAATAATCATTGCGATGACTAAGTGCATGATGGCTCCGAAAGGCAAGTAAAGGCTTGATGATGAGGAGGCTCCTGGAGGGGCACTTAAGCATTTCGTAGCGGATGAGAAGACGGTTCTCGCCGTAGACCAACATTATGGATTTGCGCACCTGTGCAGCCTTAGCCCGGTATAGATATACCGGGTAAAAATCATTGAAGAAATCCCGCGCAAGTGGATCATGCTCAGGGAAAAAGAAACCCGGGTACTGATGGCACGAAAAATAATAATCATGGGCTCCGCAGCGGATAGCATCCTCAAACTTCGACAACAGGACAAAACGGCCCTGGGGCATTTCAAGGGTGGCAATCAACATACCATGATATCTTCTCGTATGGCATTCCAAAAGAGTCCCAGATGCGTATCCACCCAAGCCATTCGTCTCCAGCCACTCGAGGGCAAGAACTTCTTCTTTTGGCCTTTTCTGGATATTCGTAAAGTCAAAAGTGCTCATTGCTCAGTTGTTCCTCAGTCATGTTTTTTGATGGCTGAATGATTTAACCACTCTCAGGGCAATTCTACGAGATCCACCCCTTGTGGTGGCCTGAATATAAACAGGGTATCGGAAAGTCCTTGATTAACTTTGGTTTTGACAAGCTTGATCTTTGTTTCATTTCCATAAGAGTCAAAAAACCGGCAACCCACAACTTGCAGGGTGGCACGATCAACCGAAAGATAAAGCTTGCCAGTAGCCTCATGTCTTTCCTTCGGTATTAAGACGAGCAGATAATTTGCATCCAGGCTGTGCATTTCGGACGGCGCATATTGCATCGTAAAATCTTCCTGAAGTTTGCCAATACCGGATAAAAATCGGACTGCCAGCTTCGAGCGCAAAAAACCATCCACATTTTGAACGTAAACGACCCGATCCTCTGGTATGTAGAGCCATGCTTTTTTTGCAGAGATCACCAATTTCTTAGCTTTGGGCCTTTCGTAATCCCAACGAATCAGGTACGGATTTTTGAAATAGACAATCCCCTCTTCCCTTTCCGTTCGTTGAAGTGCCTTAACCGTAACTTCCTGCACGAAATTTGCCTGATAATCTTTGGTCTGCTCATAAGCTTCTTGCATTTTCACAAGCAACTCATTCAATGGCAGTGGCTCATTGCCCGCCATGGCGATAATCGGATTGAAAAAAAACCAAGCCCACGCAATCAGAAAAAAATGAAACATGCCAAAATACCTCCGGCAATTAGACGAGCTCTTCATAGTAAACTGACGTTTTCCTTTGTGAATTTCTCCCAAATCATCAACAGGAGCCTGGTATACTTTTTTCGCAGTGCTGATTGTTTGCCTAAAAAGGGGAACAAATAGCAGAAATACCCTGATACTTTTAAAGTTATTGATTTTACTTATTTATTCACCTTGCTTAAACCTTGGGCAAAGAGGTGCAAAATCTCGTTTTCAGTAGACTTACATAAATTGTCAACAGTGCTGTCCACAGATTTTTCCACAACTATGTGGATGAATAATCCAAGTGCTGAAATCAAGGTGAATATCATCTAATTTATGAAGTGGGTGGTGCGATTTCGACTCTCCAGCCAAAGGGATCATCCTTGTCGCCATATTGAATTTGAATGATCTCATTATAGAACCGCTCGGTCAGACTTCCCACCTTACCATTGTTGATCAAATGTTCATCGCCCCGATAATAGATCATTCCAATCGGAGAAACAACGGCTGCTGTTCCCGATGCAAACGCTTCCCGAAGGCGCCCATCCCCAACAGCCGCAACAATTTCATCCATGGACAGCGGCCTCTCTTCGACAGGTAGCCCCCAATGATGGGCAATCCTGAGCACGGAATCCCTTGTGATCCCTGGCAGGATCGTACCGCCTAACGGCGGTGTAATTAGCGTTTCCCCAATGACGAAGAAGATATTGCTCGTCCCGACTTCTTCCACATATTTGCGATGGATAGCATCGAGCCAGAGAACCTGCGTGTAACCCATGCTATGTGCTATGCGGCCAGCAGCTAGGCTTGCCGCATAGTTACCCGCGGCTTTGCATTGACCCGTGCCTCCTGGTGCTGATCGAACGAAATCTTCCATCACATAGATCTTTGTGGGGCTGAAGCCTTCCGGATAATATGCGCCCACCGGACCGATAATAACAAAGAAAAGATACTCCGAAGAAGGTTGGACACCTAGCGCCGTTTCTGCTGCCACCATGGTTGGACGGATGTAAAGAGATGTGCCCACTCCTGCTGGAATCCAGTCCTTATCAATAAGCACAAGCTTTGTGACCGCTTCAACAAACAATTCTTCATCCACGCCAGGCATGCAGAGACGCTCAGCCGACCGATTCATGCGCCGAGCATTTTCATAAGGGCGAAAGAGATAAATTGCATTGTTTTTCCCGCGATATGCCTTCATCCCCTCAAAGACCTCTTGCCCATAGTGAAAGCACATAGCTGCAGGGTCAAGTGATAGGGGCTTGTATGGCCCTATAAAAGGTTCATGCCAGCCATTGGATGCCGAATATTTCATAGTAAACATATGGTCCGAAAAGATTTTGCCGAAACCAAGCTTCGATTCATCAACCGGTTTTGGTTTTTTCTTCCCGTCTGGAGTCCGCCTGACTTTAATTCGCATTTTCATGTTCCGCACCCGTGCCTTTTTTCATGGAAGGAGTATTCCTTTAACATTAAATATCAGACCGATCAAGGTTTCTGTATGGAGTGACCGCGGCAACATGGATGGAGATGGTTTCTTTGCCATCCAGATCCATAATAGGTCTATCCAACATGATAATCTTCGAGTAAACTTAGACGTTAAGGTCCTGATGACCTGAGACTAATTTTTAAAGCGAGATTAAACATCGATCCTAGCTTCCGATAAATTTATGATATTGAGAGTCGCATCAGATCCCTAGCATGAGACATGCAGAACCCAAATCAGCCAATCCCAGGCATAAGCCTATAAGAATTGCTTCAGTGAGACAGTCCCACACACGCCATGGCTCTCAAGATTCAAATCACCCAGCATTGAGTTGCGAAGATTGCAGCCCAGATAGCAGATCCTCTGACAAGCTGCTCCGGGGTGTGATCCGACGTCAGGTAAGCTACCCGCAAAAAAACCACTGCTATTATCGCGAGATCAATATAATCAATGCACACGTTTCCCTTCCCATTGATAAAACTCCCGTCGAGCTGGACAGCTCGGAAAGGGTACTGCACAAGATAGGTGCCGTATGAATACATTGTGCAATATCAAAATCAGTGTTTAGCTTTTCATCTGAATGCAAAGTTAGGAGGTGCCATATCAGTTTTCATTCAGCATTTGGAAGTTGATAACGGTATCGGGTTAAGAAATTCCCATGATGCCCTCAAACATGATGAAAGAAAAAATGGATATATGAATATTCCGTTCTTGACTCACCTGGATTGCTGTGTTAACGTACGCGCCAGTTTTTCTCAAAGCTGCTTCAATCCTGTATTATATAGTGTTTGCTGACCATGGTCACTCTCACCCATCTCGATCGTCAGGGCAAGGCACGTATGGTGGACGTGACAGAGAAGGACATCACTGTGAGGGAGGCGACCGCTCAGGCAAGAGTCATCATGAAGCCCGAAACATCGGCACTCATAGCAGGCGGCAAAATTCCAAAGGGAGATGCACTGGGCGTTGCCAGAATAGCCGGGATCATGGCGGCAAAAAAAACGGGGACGCTGATTCCCATGTGCCACCCCCTCGAACTGACAAGCGTTGAAATTACCTTTGACAGCGATGTGAAGAACGGCACCGTCAAGATTAAAGCACGGGTAAAAACGGTGGGGCGAACCGGGGTAGAGATGGAAGCTTTAACTGCTGCATGTGTTGCAGCATTAACGATTTATGATATGTGCAAATCGGCAGACCGGGGGATGGTCCTGTCGGACATTCGTTTGCTGTCCAAAAAAGGGGGTAGAAGCGGCACCTATCGGCAGGGTTCGGCCATTTGATATGATGCCTGCAAAAAAATATCCCGTAAGAAACGCACTGATAATTCCCTTCACGCTTGTTGTGACATTTCTGTTGGTTCTCTTGGTGCTGGCTGTTTTCATGAGGGAATCTTTTGCGGAGCGAATTTTTTACACGGCCGTCTTTATGCCGGCCTTGTATATCTACCTTGAGGCAGTTTCGCGTAAGGTTATCATTGATGAACGGGGGGTGGTCGTACACAAGTTGCTTCGCAGGAAAGAGGTTTCGTGGGAGGACATCACCCACGTCGGTTGCGTCGTCATGGGTAAAAAAGTTTATATCCTGATGACAACTGTGAAAGGATTCTTTATCATTTCAAATGTTACGAGTCATTTTTCGGCATTGATCCAGCAGCTTCTCGACCATCTCGACCCAAAGAAGATGGAAGAGGAGACTCGAAATCTTATCGCGAACCCGATCCATAAGGTTTCCGACATTGTCGGCCTGTGGATAGCTGCCATCGCGATGAGCGGCATTATTATTTATAAACTTATTGTCCTTTAATTATTATCTGAATTTTTTAAGAGGAACTGATTTCATCATGCGCTCAAAAAAATCACATCGCACATCTACTCGCAAGCCTGCCCCTGCCCAACCGTCAGCTGTAGATCAGATCATCCAGCAGCGGCTGGAGGACATCGCCACGTTGCTGTGTTCCTCGGGAAACGGCAAAAGCCGTCTCCACGAAGAGGTTATGACGACAGTTGAGAAGGAACTACTGAAAATTGCTCTGCTGCGCTCCAATCACGTCAAGAGCAGCGCTGCAGCATATCTGGGCATCAACCGCAATACATTTCAGAAAAAAATGGCCAAGCTGGGTCTGGATGGTCAAACATAACGGATGAGCATGAACCTGAAGGTATGGACCAAGGAACTGATTGCCCAAGGCGTCAGAATCCCCTCCCCCTTCATGGTGGATATCGGCGAGGAAGTTCGACCGAACCGTATATCCACAAAAGGGGTCGTTCTCCATCCGGGCACTAGGATATACGGCGAAAAAACTGTCATTGCCCCGAATGTTAAGCTCAGCGAGGAAGGTCCGGTTATAATCGTAAACTGCCGGCTTGGGTCTGGGGTCGAACTCAAAGGAGGATACTTCAGAGAATCTACTTTCCTTGAAAATGTCAGCGTCGGTTCTGGAGCGCAGATTCGTGAGGCATGCCTTCTAGAAGAACAGGTCACCGTGGGGCACACGGTCGGTCTCAAGCAAACGATCCTTTTCCCCTTTGTTACCCTAGGCAGCATGATCAATTTCTGTGACTGTCTCATGGCAGGCGGTACGTGCCGCAAGAATCACAGTGAAGTGGGCAGTTCTTATATCCACTTCAATTTTACTCCGCAACAGGATAAGGCGACTCCTTCATTGATAGGCGATGTCCCCCGGGGCGTGATGCTGCGCAATTCGCCAATCTTTCTTGGTGGCCAGGGAGGGATGATTGGACCCGCAAGAATTGGATTTGGAACGGTGACCACCGCCGGAACGGTCCTGCGTCGAGATTGCCCAGAGGGTGGAAAAATCATCAGTGAGGCGACACAAAATTATAAAAGGGATTTTGTCACAGGATGTTATGGTGATGTGGCCCGCCGCGTCCACAACAATATCATCTATATAGCAAATATTTTGGCTCTGCGTGAGTGGTACCGCCATGTCCGCAGGTTGTTCTTTACCACCCAGCCGACGGACATCGATTTATGGTCGGGTGTAATGGATGCCATCAACAGTGCAGTGGATGAAAGGATCAGCAGACTTCAAGGTCTTTCAAAAAAGATGGAGGATTCCATCAGGCTGTTGGTCGGGCACAAGCATCAAAAGAAAAGCTTGCTCATTCGCAGACAGGTGCAGTTTATTACTCAATGGCCGGAAATTGAAACTGCCCTTGCGGGAGGGGCAGAAAAATCTTTTGGTACCAGGCAGCGCGACCGTTTTCTAAAAGATCTCGAAAAAAATGTCGGGGAATTCTGTACATCTGCTTATATTCCTGCCATTCAGGGACTCAAAGAAGAAGCATGTACTATGGGCACATCTTGGCTGAATGAGATTGTAACGGGCATCACAAATCTGGCCATGGAGCGCATCCCCCTGTGCAATGTTGGGCCGTGAAAAATTCAAGATTTGGTATAGACATTTCATTCAATCGGTATTATTTGATGGAGCGATGTTCAATATACTCAACCAAATTGCTCAAGTTTTTCTGCCCATCCTCTTGAATAGATGGCGGATTCTGGTGGGTCGTGACCCCCGGAGAGTTCCGCCGGGATCCGTAATCTTTTTCCCCCTTCAAACCGATTTCCTCCCTTGCGGACTGGCAGGGATTGTAGCCTTCAAAAGCCATCAAACCTTGGAAAAGGATCCCATCGCAGAACTCATATCTGCACTATCCGAATTAAAACAGCAAGATGTATCTCCTGCATCAGGATCTTTATCCTCTGATCAATTTATCCGGGAAGAACCAACAATCGAACGGATGGAAGGTGCTCTTCTGTCGCTGAGGGATGGAGACCCTTTTGCCAACCTTTTCTTCGATACTGAAAAGGCCACCGTACTGTCATCTTTCTGTAGTGATCTGTCCGCTTTCATTATGGCAATCGACACGGCCCTCGAACAATCCGCGAGCATATTGTCCACATATCATTTGGAGCAGATTAACAGTCGGCTAATTCGCCTCAAGGATGTTCTTTGGGGCCTAGAAAAGGATATCCTGGAAAATATTCCAAAAATTCTAGAGCTTTGCGGCTGTCACGATGTAAGCGAGCTGTCTAGAACATCTCTGAATAAGTATAGAAAGATCAATCTGTTACTGAATTGTATTGACCGGCTCGAGGTTCGTGGGCGGGATTCAGCCGGTATCCAAATATCCCTGACTTTCGACACCAGCCATGAATTCGAAACAGCCGTGCACGATCTGAAATCGTACAATCTCGAAGAGGAATTTGCTAAACGCTGTCGTATAGGGGACCTAATGAACGGTTCCATCCATCTTTCGCTGTGCGATAAAATAGATCATGGGCTGGCTAGCCGAGCTACCCTATCTTTTACGTACAAAACCGCATCGGTGATCGGTGATCTGGGACAGAATGTCCGTGACCTGCGCCAGATCATCTCAACGGACCTGATCTTCAGGGCATTCGCCGAACGCGCAGCCGCTCTTGAAACCTCTTTTGCCCATACGCGCTGGGCCTCCGTTGGATCTATTACAGAAGAAAATTGTCACCCCGTAAGTAATTATATACTTGGGAAAAGCCTTTCGCTACCGCAGCCTTGCGCACTGCCTCCACACTTTACGGATGAGCAGTTTCAGATCAAGGATTACCCAGCATACGGTAAAGGCAACTGGCTCATATCCGTGATCCTCAACGGAGACATCGACAATTATGCAAGCCTTCGAGATGCCCTTGAGACAGAAAGGGACCTAATTGCCCCGGAAATAACGACTGATACGAAAATCATTCCTCTACAGATGGAAAGATACCTGATGGAGGGGCATGACCTTGCCGAATCATTCCGTTTGGCTGTCAAAGACTTCGAAGGATCACACGCAATCGCCATGGTCAGCAACCTCGACCCCGGCAAGGCCTATCTCGCGATTAGGGGAAGTGGCCAAGCCATCTATGTAGGGTTGGCTTCCGACAGCTACGTTTACTCCTCGGAGGTCTACGGCCTTGTCGAGTGCACCGCACATTTTTTAAAAATGGATGGGGAGATACCTTCAGGGCCAGATCGTGAAAATGAAACGGGCCAAATCTTTACGCTAGATGGTGAAATTGGTGGCCTTTCAGGTGTTCGAGCATGCTTCTATGACGGCACCCCTTTTATTCTTGATGATCGCAAAATCCAAACAGCGGAGATTACAACGCGTGATATTGACCGCGGCAGCTATCCACACTTTTTCCTGAAGGAAATCAGCGAATCATCCGTGTCTGTCCGAAAAACCCTCCGGGGGAAATACTGGGTTCAGGCCGGAAAGGACGGCCACAGGAAGGTCATCTTCAACCTTGGCCCGGATATATTGCCAGACCATATCCGCCAAGCCCTCCTTCACAGGGATATCCGCAGCATCACCTTGGTCGGCCAGGGAACCGCTGCAGTGGCCGCTTATGCCGTCGCCGATGGCCTCGAGCGCTATCTCAGGGGAACGGGTATTAATGTTCAGGCACAGATCGCATCGGAGCTTAGCGGCTTCTGTCTGCACGATAGCCTGAAAGATATGCTCGTCATCCCTATTACCCAGTCAGGAACGACCACAGACACCAACCGGGCAGTCATCATGGCAATGGAACGCGGCGCGTCCGTTATTGCCATTGTCAACCGCCGCCAGTCCGACATCACCACAAGGTCCCATGGAGTTTTGTATACCTCCGATGGAAGGGACATTGAAATGTCGGTAGCCTCCACCAAGGCCTTCTACTGCCAGATCATCGCAGGCCATATCCTTGCTTTGTGCATAGCTCAACTTTTAGCTGCCCTGTCCGACGATGAAATCGCCACAGAGCTGATCAATCTGGAGCGAACCCCAGAAATGATGGCACGGGTTATCCAAAAAAAGGAAGAAATCCAGGCATCAGTAGAGCAACTGGCCAAGCACAAATCCTATTGGGCCGTTGTTGGCAGCGGCCCAAACAAAGTGGCCGCCGATGAAATCCGAATCAAGCTCAGCGAACTGTGCTACAAAACGATCTCATCCGATGTCGTTGAAAATAAGAAGCATATTGATCTGTCCGCCGAACCCTTAATATTGGTATGTGCCGCCGGGAATCCTGAAGCTGTCATGGGAGATATCGTTAAGGATATCGCTATATTTAAGGCACACAAGGCAGGAGTGGTTGCCTTTACCGATGAAGGGGAAACCAGGCTTGGAGCGACAGCCGATACCGTGATTGAAATCCCAAGGATGCCGCAACCTCTTCCCGTCATCCTCAATACCCTGGGGGGGCACCTGTGGGGATACTATGCAGCATGTAGCATCAATGATGATGCAGTCTTTCTACGAACCTTCCGAAGCTTGCTCAGCCAAGCCATCGCGGAGCAACGCAAAGCCCACATTCCATATTACGACCGGATGGCAGACAGGCGATTCCGCCAACTCATCCGTGATTTCACAGCACAATTTCATGCGCGCCGGAAGCACGGGGGCTTTGCTTTTGCCGGCGGTAAGACCGTTTCTGATATGCTCCTTTTATTGAAGTACGCTGTCGGCAAGTTACCCCTTGAGGACTTCTGGGCGGACTTCCCGGATGAGAGCGAAATGGCCTCCCCCACAGACCTGCTTGATATTACCTTGGGACACGCCATAGATGAGTTGTCCCGCCCCATTGACGCCATCCGCCACCAAGCCAAAACCGTTACCGTAGGTACGAGCAGGAAGGAAGCGCAGCCGCAGGGGGTCCTGTTTGATCTACTGAGGGAATTGGCCTTCCCCTTGAAAGCTGTCTTCAGCCGCAACATCCAGGTAATGAACCGAATCCAGTCTGCTATTGCAGACATTCGGGGTTACACTCTTTACGATATTCTCAACCTTGAAGCAAACGGTTCGGTAACGGAAAGCGCGACGGTCACCATACATCAGAGGGGCGGCGTTTCCCTCCAAATGGCCTCCCGCATTCAGGGCGTCAAACCCTTGATGGGAACCAAAAGAACGATTGCCCGAACCGGTGCGATCTATGCTGGCCTGGGCAAGTCGGACAGCACTCAGATAGTGATCATCCCCTTGCTCGGTGATCAAGGCGAAATCCGTCATTTACTGCTAGTACATGTAACATTCAAAGACAGCATGTCGGTAGCCGGCAAGAGGGAAATTCTGGAAGTAAAGTATAACGACATCCGCAATCTCATAAACGAATACAACCTGCTGTGGGAAGATACGTACCTGGAATCCATGTCCCCGGCATATCTCCTCGGTGAACCAGCTGAGGTCATTGCCGGACAAATTCGCCAGAATCTCGAGAGAAATTGAAATGAAAAACACGAAATTCATCTTTGTAACAGGCGGTGTCCTGTCGTCCCTTGGAAAAGGTCTGGCATCTGCTTCCATCGCCGCGATCCTGGAGGCAAGAGGACTCACTGTCACCAATCAGAAACTTGACCCATACATCAACGTGGATCCCGGAACGATGAGCCCCTTTCAGCATGGAGAAGTCTTTGTCACAGACGACGGTGCTGAAACGGACCTCGATCTAGGCCATTACGAACGGTTTACCACCACCCGAATGAGCCGCTGTAATAATCTGACAACAGGACAGGTGTATTTTTCAGTCATCTCCAAAGAGCGGCGTGGGGACTATTTAGGAAAAACGGTTCAGGTCATCCCCCATATTACAAATGAGATCAAGGAATACATCCGGGATACCGCAAAAGGCTTTGATGTGGCGATTGTAGAAATAGGTGGAACTGTTGGGGATATCGAAAGTCTTCCATTCCTGGAAGCGATTCGGCAATTTCGCAACGAAGTGGGACGGCAGAATGCCATCTTTATCCATTTGGTATGGGTCCCCTTCATCAAGACCGCGGGGGAGGTAAAGACAAAACCCACGCAGCACAGCGTAAAAGCGCTCCGGGAGATCGGCATCCAGCCCGATATCCTTCTTTGCCGGACAGAGGAATTCCTGAATGAAGACATCAAAGCGAAGATTGCCCTGTTCTGCAATGTGGAGGTGGGGGCAGTCTTCACGGCAAAGGACGTGAACTGCATATATGAAGTGCCCCTGATTTTCCACCGAGAAGGGCTTGATGAGAAAATTGTCGATTTGCTTAACATATGGACCGGCAAACCACGCCTCGGGGCCTGGGAGGAAGTGGTCAGCAAAATGACCAACCCCACCCACGAGGTAAAGATCGCCATTGTCGGAAAGTATGTCAACCTAACCGATTCATATAAAAGCCTCAATGAAGCTCTGATTCACGGCGGTATCGCAAACGACAGTCGGGTAACCCTCCGGTTTGTTGACTCTGAAAAGATTGAAAAGGAGGGACTGGGAGATGACCTGAATGGTGTCGATGGCATTCTTGTGCCGGGCGGTTTCGGAAACCGGGGTATCGAGGGGATGATCATAGCGGCCCAATATGCCCGGGAAAACCAAATTCCGTATTTTGGAATCTGCTTGGGAATGCAGATGGCCGTGGTCGAGTATGCGAGGAATGTCTGTGGAATGAAGGGTGCAAACAGTTCCGAGTTTGATGCAAATACGCCATATGCTGTGATCGATCTCCTGCCGGAGCAAAAGAAAATTCAGGATAAAGGAGCCACCATGAGGCTGGGCGCTTGTGCCTGCCATCTTGGAGAGGCATCCCGAGCCCGCGAAGCTTACGGTGATATCGAAATCAGCGAGCGGCACCGCCACCGTTACGAATTCAATGCCGATTTCAAGCCTGAATTGACGAAAAAAGGACTCCGGATCACCGGGGCCTCACCGGATGGCCGACTTGCAGAAATTGTTGAAATTCCTGAACATCCATGGTACCTCGGCTGCCAGTTTCATCCGGAATTCAAGTCCAAACCGATCAGCCCTCATCCCCTCTTCAAACGGTTCATTGAGGCAGCCTTAAAATATAAGGCTTCAAAGCAATGAGGAGGAGCCCTTCCTGATGGGTAAACTGTTCGGAACGGACGGAGTTCGGGGGCCTGTCTACCAGTATCCCCTCACAGAAAAAACGGTTGAACAGATCGGCTTCGCGGTTGCCGGCTTTTTCCGCAAGGCCAGCCATCATCCGAGAATACTCATCGGGATGGATACCCGCATTTCCGGTCCCGTATTCGAGAAAGCATTGGTTTCGGGAATCCGGGCCTCGGGGGGTGATGCACTTCTGGCTGGCGTGATTCCCACCCCGGGCATTGCCTACCTGACCAGAAGTCTGCAGGCCGATGCCGGCATTGTCATCTCCGCCTCCCATAATCCCTTCAGTGACAATGGCATTAAGATCTTTTCCGGAGATGGATTCAAGCTGCCGGACGAAACGGAAAGTAAGATTGAAACAATGATTGCCGCTGCAGAGGTAATTAACGGGAGTCCTTCGAACAAACCGCAGAATGGGAAAATACCCCTGCCGGATGCCGGGGAGCAATACAAGGATTTTTTGAAACGGATATTCCCCTCGGACCTGTCCCTGAAAGGCATGAAACTGGTCCTTGACTGTGCCAATGGTGCCACATACCGGATTGCTCCAGAAACTTTCAGGGCGTTGGGCGCGGATGTCGTTTCTTTCTCTGACCGGCCCGATGGCAAAAATATTAACGACAACTGCGGATCCCAACATCCCGAACATATTGCCAGTGAAGTGGCCCGCAGGGGGGCTGTGGCAGGCTTTGCCTTCGACGGCGATGGTGACCGGGTCATCGCAGTTGATGAAAAGGGCAATATCTTGACTGGGGACCGGACCATGGTGATCTGTGCCAATGCGATGAAAAAAAGGGGCTGCCTAGCCAATAATGTTGTGGTAACAACCATCATGAGCAATCTCGGCCTCCGGATAGCACTGAAGGATTTGGGCATCGACAGCCGCATCACTGCCGTTGGGGACCGTTATGTTCTGGACGAAATGCGCCGCAGTGGCGCATCCATTGGCGGGGAGGATTCAGGGCATTTGATTTTTATGGAAAAGAATACCACTGGGGACGGAATCCTGACGGCCCTTCAGTTGCTGGAAGCAAAGCTTGAATCCGGCAAATCCCTCTCCGAACTTGCCGGGATTATGACCGTTTTTCCACAGCGTCTGACTAACATTGCTGTCCGGAGCAAGCCGGACATCTCCACGGTACCCGCCATTGTCGAGGCCATCGCAGAAGCCGAGGCGGCCCTTGGTGATAGAGGTCGCGTACTGGTACGCTACTCTGGAACCGAAAACCTCTGCCGGGTCATGGTGGAAGGGCCTACCGATGAGGAAACGGAGCGGCATAGCAGGCAAATCGCCGATGCCATCCGTAAATCCCTTGCATAAAAAAACAATCCGCCCTTACCCATAATTTGTCATCTTGCATCCAATTCAGTGTTCCCTCGATTCGCTTTTCAGTATCAACCAAGACGTGGAGCCGGCAACTGCACGGCAAGTATCGCTGCGGACAACTAGAGAAAACTCTCTGGAGAGCCCCGGCATCCAAGGAAACGGTTGAATGCCCTTGTCGCATCATCAAATGCCATTGTATAACGAATATCAATGCATTGCCTGTTTTCGATGCAACATTTAGCAGTGCATTCATCTAAAATTGAGCAGTGTCTCCCGTGGCATACCAAAGTGCTCCCGGGATGGTCCGGAGCATCCATCTCCATAGCTGCCTGACTAAGGAACATGGGCAGATGAACGCTTCACAGCTTCACACCTACCGATTGATTATTTTGTCAAGGTTTGAATAAGCCGGCAGATACCTGTCAATGGCTGCGGCAGATTCTCTACGGAATAGTAACTGTGAAAAGATGAAGAAGGCTTCTCAAAGATCCTGGCGGATATAATCTATCGCATTGCGAAAAATGGCCAGTCCCAGACCCTCTTCGGGAAGGGCCTCTCGTGTCCAGCGGGGATGGTTCGTGCGGTGCAGGTACGCTTCCGGGTGAGGCATGAGACCGAAAATACGGCCGGATTCATCGCAAATCCCGGCAATGGCGTCCACGGCACCGTTCGGGTTGGCCGGATAATCCATCACCGGGGAAGTGTAAGAGGCGTCACTGTACCAGACTACGATCTGACCGGATGCGCGGAGCCGCTTTAGAATTTCCCCATCTTTTGTCACAAACTTACCTTCACCGTGGCGAACAGGCAGATAAAGTCCCTCCAGATTCCGGGTGAAAATACAGCACGATTCGCTATTGACCTTAAGATAGATCCATCGGTCTTCAAAGCGACCTGATTCATTAAAGGTCAGCGTGGCCGTTTGGTGCCCGTAACGCCCATCAAATGCCGGTAGCATGCCGAGTTTGATCAGCAGTTGGAATCCGTTGCAAACACCCAAGACCAGCTTGCCGTCTCCAACAAAACGTAGAAGTTGGTCATAGAGCCGCTCCCCGCTACCTTTGATCCGGGCATGCAATATCCGGTTCGCTCCTGCTTTTGCGGAGCCAAGGTCATCACCGTCAAGAAACCCCCCCGGCAGGTTTAGAAAGTGGTAGTCATCCAGTTTCTTGTCCCCATAGATTAAATCGCTGATGTGCACGATGTCCACGACATCGGCTCCGGCAAGGCGGCAGGCATGCGCCATTTCCACTTCGCAGTTAGTGCCATTGCCCGTGATGACAATCGACTTGACTTTCCGTGACATATGCTTAACCTTCTGGGCTAAAAACGAAGGGGTTTCTGCCAAGCTTCTTTCAGATCCGCGATTTCCTCTTCAATGATTCTGGAGCCCTTCAAACCATCAATGAGCAACAGGGGGCCGGACGTTACCCACCCGATGGCCGCAGCATCTTGGCCTTCCATAAGTTTTTCAAAAGCTCCCTGCGATTCGGGATGAATGGATACGACAAACCTGCTTTGGCTTTCGGAAAACAATACGAAATCGTCTCGCGAGATTCCTTCTGTGGGCACAGCGGCAAGACGAATCTCCAAGCCGAAACCACCCGCAAAGGCCATTTCCGCGAGGGCCACACCTAGTCCCCCATCGGAGCAGTCATGGCAGGAAGCGACCAGTCCTTGTCTGATGGCACTCGTCAGGGCCATATAGCGTTTTTTTGCTTCGGCATGGTTAACATGTGGAACACTGTTTCCGATGACATCATGACATGCAAACCATTCCGATCCTCCCAACTCCGGTTTTGTCATACCGACCACATAGACAAGGTCACCAGGGGATTTGGCGTCCATCGTCACGGCTTTCCTGACATCCTCTATTTTCCCGAGGGTGGAAAACAACAGCGTGGGCGGAATGGATATTTTCATCTCCCTGATTTGGTAATCGTTCTTCATGCTGTCTTTTCCCGATATGCAGGGGACCCCGTATGCCCGAGTCACATCATATAAAGCCATATTGGCCCGGACAAGTTGGGCAAGCTTGAACTTTCCATCCGGAGTTTTTTCCGATTCCACAGGATCACACCAACAAAAATTGTCCAATCCGGCCAGATGCTCCAAGGACGCTCCGACCGCTATCGCATTTCGAACCGCCTCGTCCACAGCACACGCCGCCATGTGGTATGCATCAATGTCCCCGTAGCGCGGGCACAGGCCGTTGGCTATAACAATCCCTTCGAAGGAATCCAAAAGTGGGCGGATGACGGCCGCGTCTGATGGCCCATCATTGGCAATGCCGACAAGGGGCTTGACAACGCTGCCCCCCTGGACCTCGTGGTCATACTGCCGCACCACCGATTCTTTGCTACAGATGTTCCAGCGGGAGAGCATGGCTTTGAGGGCTTCTCCAAGATCAGTCGGCTCTGGAAAATCAGGCTCTGGATATTTCGGGGGATCCCACCTGGCCTGGAGTTGCATCTGCGGAACACCGCCGTGCAGAAAATCCATGTCCAAGTAAGCGACTGTCTCACCACCATATAAGACATGAAAACGTCCCGAATCCGTATAGCGACCCAGTACCGTTGCTTCCACATCCATTTTTTTTGCCAAGGCAAGAAAAATGTTTACTCTTGAGGGATCGACCGCAAGCGTCATTCGCTCCTGAGATTCGGAGATGAGAATTTCCCATGGTTTGAGACCAGAATATTTCAGGGGCGCCTTCTTTAGATCCAGCTCGCAGCCCCCGGCAAGCCGGGCTGTCTCTCCCACCGACGAGGAAAGGCCGCCGGCACCATTGTCCGTAATGCAGCGGTAAAGTCCCCGATCCCTGGCAAGGATTAGAAAATCGGTCATCTTTTTCTGGGTGATCGGGTCCCCGATCTGGACGGCCGATACTGGGGATCCTTCGTGCAGTTCTTCCGAGGAAAAGGTGGCACCATGGATTCCGTCCTTGCCGATGCGCCCGCCCGTCATCACAATTAGGTCTCTGGACTGGATCTCCTTAATCTGGGAAGGCTTGCCCTGAATCCGCGCCGGCATGATTCCGCCGGTGCCGCAATACACCAGGGGTTTTCCGAGATAACGTCTGTCAAAAACGATACAACCATTGACAGTTGGAATCCCGCTCTTGTTGCCGCCATGCTCGACGCCTTCGCGGACGCCATCGTATATTCTCCGCGGGTGTAGGATCCTAGGCGGCAGGGGAAGATCATAATCAGGTGGTGCAAAGCAGAAGACATCCGTATTGAAGATCAATTTTGCCCCACGACCGGTACCGAAGGGATCCCGGTTGACACCGACGATTCCCGTCAGCGCGCCGCCGTAAGGATCAAGTGCCGAAGGGGAGTTATGCGTTTCCACTTTAAAGACGAGATTGTAGTCATCGTTGAAGCGGATCACACCCGCATTATCCGAAAAAACGGACAGGCACCAGTCATTGTCCCCCATCGCCTGCCGTATTTTGGTTGTCGAACGCCGGATGTAGGTATCGAACAACGAGTTTATCCGAAGTGTTTGACCTGCCCCGTCATCATACTGGATGAGGCTGTTAAATATCTTATGCTTGCAGTGCTCAGACCAAGTCTGTGCCAAACACTCAAGCTCTGCATCGGTCATCTTCTTGCCGAGTCCTACCCCGGCACGTTCCTTCAGGACATGCTCATCCTGGAGATATGTCCGGAGGGTCCTCATCTCCTCTAGGCTCAGCGCCAGTAACCGCTCGGTTCTGATTCGCAGGAGCGCTGCATCATCAACCTCGAGATCAATCAATTCCGTATTGGCCTGATCCGAACCGGTAACCCTGGGCACATAAGGCTTTATACCCTGGTTTTGATCCCAGCTTTTACCATCGATTATCTCACAGTGTTCAATCAGATCGTTTGCCAGGAGACTGGTGGTAATCCGTTCGGCATCCTGTCTGTCCATGGTACCGGCAATGGCATATTGTCGGGAAGTATAAACATGAAAGGAGTTGGGATCCTTGTTCAAAAGCAGCGATATGGCCTCACGTGCGGTCTTGCCGACATTGTCGGTCACGCCGGGCCGGAAGCTCACCTCGACCAGCCAGTCAAAACCCCCGGCCATACCCCGGTCAATGGCAAATTCCTGGATGACAGGATCCGAAAGCGGCCCTTCGGCACATCTCCTGAGCTCATCTGCCGTGAACTCACCGTCGAGGGTATAGACATCAATGGTCTTTACCTGCCTGACGGGAAGGGATAGATGTGAAACAATACGCCGCCGGATCTTTTCACCGAGGGCATCCCTGAGCCCCTCAAGGAAACTAATTTCTATGCGATGAACCATCGTAAATAATCAATAAAAAGACAATTTCTTCCGAGCATCCTAGAATCATGCCTACATCCACAGGCAGGTCCTCATATACAGGAGAGTCTGTATGATCTCAACAGAAAAATCCTTCCCGTGCCCTGCCTGTTTCCGAGATTTTAATGGGAGATACGATTTCGATCCATTTAATTATTTGACATTTAATTTCATCTCAACCATAATACAGCCAACATTTCAGAAAGGGGTGGGGATCAATGAAGATCATGAAGCTAAGGAGAGCGGCCAAGGGTATGTGCAAGTGCAAAAAGGGATGCTGAAGCATTTTCTTCTTGGATAAGAAAGGCCGACCGGGAATGTGTCGGCCTTTCTTATTTCTATCCTTCATTTCAGAAGTGGCAAACCATGGCCAAAAAGGAATTTAAAGCTCTCATCTGCAGACAATTTTGCGGATATTTTAAGGAGGGCAGCAAGGAAGATCTTGCCTGCCAAGGAGCATTGGCCGTGGAAAAACTCCTGAAGCGTGACGTCATCAATATCAGTCTCCTGTCGAAATTCAGCAACATACCTAACCAAGGCATGCCCCATGATCCCGATCTGGATGAGGTGGTATGCAGGCATTGTTCCTTCGAGGCGGAAGATTGTGATTTTCAATCAAAGGATCAAAAATATGATGCGGATCCCTGCGGTGGATACCGGCTGCTCCAATTTTTGAGGTTATCAGGTATGGTCACCCGTGCGGATCTGGAGGCATACCTCCCTTGAACTATCCGGATTGGCGAGATGGTTATCTCCGGCTGCATCCCCAGGCAGCTTTGAAAAAGCTTGAACTACCTTTTGTGTACCACATTGGTAAAGATGAGCTCTACGAGATCGATCGCAGCGCTCTGGATTTTCTTCGCCGCTGCAACGGCTCTTTGAAAGGGTCAGAACTCGACGTAGATGACGATTTCATCACATTCTGTCTGGATGAGGAACTTCTGGAGGTGCTTTCCGAGTCTGATGCCACGGACATCACCGTGGGCAATGCAACGATCCCTTCATTGAGATATCTTGAGCTCCAACTGACGCACCGCTGCAATCTCAGTTGCCGGCACTGCTATCTCGGAGAGGCCCTTTCCGATGACCTACCTTTTGCGGATGCTTTAAAAATAATCCGGCAATTTGCGGACCGCGGGGGGCTTCGGCTGCTGATCTCTGGCGGCGAACCGATGATGTACCCGCATATCCAAAAACTTTTGGCTCAAACGCGTGGTCTTCCGCTACGCAGGATCCTGCTGACCAACGGGACGCTGATTACCCAAAAAAATGCCTATTGGATTGATGTTGAGGAAGTCCAGTTCAGCCTGGATGGCTGGCGCGGAAGCCATGACATGCTCCGTGGACCGGGATCTTTCGACCGGGTTCTTAAGGGCATTGAAGCCATTCGCAGCAGAGGCATTCCTATATCCGTCGCGACAATGGTTCACCGGGGCAATGTAAAGGACTTTCGGCACTTAAAAAAATTCATCAGGAAAATCCCGGCGGTAGAATGGGGCGTGGACATCCCCTGCCAGGCGGGCACGCTGCAGGAGCATTACGAGCTGATGGTAGCCAACGAAGAGGCGGTACATCTGATGAAATACGCCTATGGCGGCGGCTATCATGGATCCTCTGATGGATATGCCTGCGGAAGGCATCTGATGACCGTCATGCCTTCGGGAACTGCCGTGAAATGCGGGTTCTATGATCGGGACCCCCTGGGGGATGCCTGTGAGGATCTGATGTCCTGCTGGCTTAATCTCCGACATACCGCCCTAGACACTTTAGAATGCAGGGACTGTCGTGTGCTGCAGGAATGTTGCGGGGGATGCCGCTTTCGCGCTCCGAGTCCGCTGGCCCCCGATCCCGTCATGTGTGCTTTGTACGGCACAGATTACAGGGCAAGGGGATGATGGACCTGTATCGAGAGCCCGGTCTTGATATCTATGAGAAGGTCCATTATGGCTCGGGAGATCACCGACGCGAAGTGGAGGACATTCTTTCCTGGTTTCATAGAGGCGGCGCACGCGTGCTCGATATCGGCTGCAGCGGCGGCTTACATCTCCTTGAATTTGCGGCAAAAGGCTTTCACGTAACAGGCATCGATATTGAGACGTCGGCGATTGCCCGTGCCGACAAGAGGGCAAAGGATCTGGGGCTGGAGATCGCCTTTCACGTTCTGGATATCGCCCGCGACTCGATGGCATGCTTGGGCACCTTTGATCTGATTTTCAGCATCGGCAATGTCATATCCCACATAGACAAAACCTTGATGCCGGAGGTATTAAGAAAGGTCTGGGCCTGCCTTGATGACGATGGCGTTTTTGTTTTCGACGCGCTGGCTATTAGTGCACATTTTCCCGTGGAGGTTCATGAGCTCGACCTCGGCATTATCTGGAAAAGAAGTTTAAACAGATCCACAGGAGAAATCAGGCTCGAGGGAATTTATCGGGATTTCGGCATTACCCAAGATTTCCGGGTCTGGGGATACACGGCGGATGAAATGATTGCAATGCTTGCACAGGCAGGGTTCAGAAACACAGAATTTTCAGACAAATTAAACTTTGCTTATCTCGAGACCCGCTCCGCTGCACCTGTATGCTTGAGATTCAGAACCAAACATTAGGCCTATGATATTTGCCGAACCACTGGATCACTGAAGGAATGTTCTAGGTACCCTGCACATCCGCGCCCGAGAGGGAATCTTCTCATGTGGGGGCAACATTCTCGAGCCTTTCGCCATTGACAAAACGATTTCTTTTACATATTAGGCCCGGAACGGCCAAAACATATACCGCTCTGACAACTTCCCAGGTATATGAGCGTCCGCAAAGAGAGAATACCCATGCAATATGCCAAACCACATCTTATCCATGGATATGCCAATCAGGTCCTCACACTCGACCTGGGGAAACGCGCGATCAGGGTCCATGAGCTCGATGCCGAGGTAAGGGATTTCTTTATCGGTGGCCGGGGTCTTGGGCTATACTTTTTATACCGAACAATCGCACCGCGGATGGATCCATATAGCCCCGACAATCCCCTGATATTTTCTCCTGGCCCGCTGGGGGGTATTCCCCAGTTTCCAGGCACCAGCAAATGCATGGCTGTGTCGCTTTCACCTTTGACCGGTATCCCCGGCATCTCGAATTTCGGTGGGCATTTCGGAGCATACCTGAAATATGCCGGGTTCGATATTATGGAGATCTCAGGAAAAGCCACCAGGGATTGCCTGATTGTCATTGACGGCTTCAAACGGATCGTGTCCTTCACAGATGCGCCGCTTGTTGGACAGGTTTTTGATCTGGAGTCCATCCTTGTCGAACGCTTTGTCCGGGCAGGCTATGACAGGAAGAACATCGTCTTCGTCACGACAGGGATAGGGGCTGCCCATACCAATTTTGGCTGCATCAACAGCCACTATTTCGATCCCACCAAGTCGGCTGACGGAACGAAAGGCTTTTTTCGCACGAAACAGGGCGGCAGGACCGGCCTCGGCACGGTCATGATGGACAAGAAAATCCGGGCGATCGTCATCCTTGCGGAATATCCCAAGGGTGATAACCCTTACGGTGCTGCCGACTGGGATCGAGTCAAGAAATCGGGGGTAAAGCTGGGCCAGCTCGTAAAGGAAGTCGATCCACAATCCCTGAAAATGTACCGCAAGGGAAGCGCCGGCCTCATTGCCTTCATGAATAAGGAATCATACCAATCGCTTCCTGTAAACAATTACCAGAAGGGCTCCGATGTCAGAGCGGAGATGATCACCGGTAAATTTTACGCAGAGCATCTTTTTGATCACAAGGGCATGGATGGATGCTTCCCTGGCTGTAACCTGAGGTGCACCAAAGGCGGTTGGGTCACATTAACAACCGGAGATCATAAGGGCCGCAAGGTGTGGGTGGATGGCCCCGAATATGAAACAGCGGCAGGCTTTGGCTCAAATCTGGGCATATGGAACGCAACATTCATCATGGAAGCCAACTGGCACTGTGACAACTATGGCATCGACACCATTACGACATCCGTCATCATCGCCTTCATCATGGAATGCTTCCAACGGGATTACTTGACGCTGGGGGATACGGACGGCCTGGAGCTAACATGGGGCAGTGAACAGGCAGTCCTCAAACTCATTCATCAGATGGCATACCAAGAAACGGAATTTGCAACAGTAGCCGGCAGGGGTATGCTAGAATTGCTGGATTGGATCTCTGACCATTACGTCTGCCGGACTGGCAAAGAAAGCCCAAGGGAAAGCCTTTTGCGCTTCGCCATGCAGACCAAGGGGCTACCCTTCTCCCTTTACCGAACACACCGTTCGCTCTCCATGCAGGCATCTTATGCGGCAGCAAGCGATATTGGTGCACACCACGCCGCAGCGTGGCTGATCAAGGTTGACCTGCTCGGAGCCTTTCACACCTTGCAGGACCGGGCTAGGGCATTGATCACTTATCCCAGGGTTCGCCTCGGCAATGATAACTTGGGCCTCTGTAAGCTCCCCTGGGTTGACGTGTTCAACCCGGCATCCGAATCCATGAAAAGCAAGGATATGTATATCAACCCCGCATCTCAGGAAATCTATGCCGAATTTTATAACGGAATGCTGGGCACGAATATGACCTGGGAGGAAATCTTCGCGCAAACGGACCGGGATATCAACTTACAGAGGGTCATGAACGCCATGGTTTTTGGCAAGGACACGGGTATCCATGACTGGATCCCGGAGCGGGCGATCGGACCGGTCGACGATGATCTGTACAATGATGAAGGGCCGTATCACGATGAGGAACTGAGTCGCCTCCTGAACAAACCCCTTGAAGACATCCAAAAAATGGGCACGGCGGAGAAGTGTCAGCTCCTCATGGATAAACGAAAGGCACAACTGTTTGAACTAATCCACGTTTATTACCAGGAGCGCGGGTGGAACACTTCCGGAATCCCGACCGTCGATACCCTGAAGAAGGTCGGATTATGGACTTTTCTGAATCAAGAAACCCAATCAAAGATTGCCCAGATGAACGCTTCCTGATCCAACAGCTGATGCGGCGTCTTGCCCTGAGGAATCCATGGATGTCAAACCACTGAATATTCTCGACTGGATTCTGCTGCACCTAGACCATGTCGATCCAGCTAGGATCCCCTCCATCAGTCAATGGAAGATCATTTATAAGACCGCTACCCTTGAGTGGAGTGCCCCGATAGACCATGCCATGATCGGAGGCTTTCTTGCCGACAGAGTTGCCTACGCCTTCGCGGCGGGATATGAATCCGCCCTCAGGCATCTCGTCCCTGCGCTTCCGCAGCGTGCCATTGTATCGTTCTGCGTTACCGAAGAACAGGGTGCTCATCCTTCATCGTTACACTCATCGCTTTGGAAAAATCCGGCCGATGATTCCTGGTACCTTTCCGGCAGAAAAAAATTCATCCCCTTGGCAGATGAAGCCGAATATCTGCTTGTCGCCGCAACCACCGGATCTACCACCGATGGCAGGAACATAATTAGGATAGCCATGATAGCACGAAGCACACCCGGCGTGCAGATAGCTTCGATGGCTGCGCTACCCTTCGTTCCGGAAATCAGCCATGGCACTGTCGTACTCGATAATGCGAAGCTAAGCGGTGCAGACATCCTCCCCGGTGATGGCTATCAAGATTACATTAAGCCTTTTCGCACCATCGAAGATCTCCATGTCCTCGCGGCAATTGGCGCATTCACCTTCCGCATCGCTGGTCGATACCGGTGGCCGGAGTACATCAAAGAGCAGATTCTGTGCCTGTTGGCTTCCCTGCATTCCCTCGCCGGTGAAGACCCCCTCGCTGCGCACCTGCACATAGCGCTGGGGGGAATTTTCCAGCAGTTCTCCTGGCTAATGGAAAACACCGTAAAATTCTGGGAAATGGTAGATTCACCCATCCGAGCAGACTGGGAAAGGGATAAACCACTGCTGAAAGTCGCCGAACAGGCCCGTATCAAGCGCCTGCAAAAGGCTTGGGCCCGCTACAAACATCCCTCCTAAATACAGCTAGGAAACATCGGCGAAAATAGAATGGGGTACCACAAAGGACAAGAAACTACCTCGCAGTGATCCTATGCCGTCAGGGCAACGGATCACCGATCATTGTTCATTGGATAAAGTTTGCGATAATGGTATCCCGCGTGCTTTTTAACAACTCATCAAGGTTTTGCTCTGAGTAGCCATCCGGTTCAATGGGATCCGCTACCACCATGCGGATCTTCCCCGGCGTGATCATCAGGCTGCCCTTCTGCATAATCTTTCTACTTCCACTGACTGTAATGGGAAGAATGGGAAGCCTCCTTGCAACGGCCATCACAAAGGCACCCTTTTTAAAATCATGAATTTTCCCATCTCTTGATCGCGTTCCCTCAGCGAAGAAGATGACACCTGTACCGGGATGAAGACGTTCAACGCCTCTATTGATGCTTTCTATGGCCCTCTTCGAATTTGACCGGTCAATGAATATGTTTCGGGAGGCATACAGTGCATATCCAAATAGCGGAACTTTCAGTAGTTCCTTTTTAATGACCCACCGGAATTGTATGCCCAGTGTTGTGACAATTGCTAGGATATCGAAAGCAGACTGATGATTCGAAACGATGATGTATGACTGACCTTTCGTGATTTTTTCCTTGCCGACAATCTCCACCTTAACAAAAGTCACCCACAGCATGATGTTAGCCCATAGCTTTGAGAGGGTAAAGGCGAGGTTACCGGTCCGGCTGAAAAATGCACAAAGGATTACGGGCAGAAACAATACAATGGTTGCTAAACAGGCCCATAGTATTGCCCACACCGTAATTGCCACCTTCGGAATTAGCCCCCGGCCCATCATGCACTCTCCTTGCCTATTCTTGGAAAATTTCTCATAGGACATCGAAAATTGCAATCATTGTTAACTGACCGGCAACTTTTTCACACCCCTCGTTTCCCAGCCGAAACATGTCATTATAAAAGGCAAATGCTTGTGATAGGCTGAACCGCGACGAGATAATCTAGGCCTATCAGAATTTTCCGAGGCATACTTTCATTTAGTAAGGTCGAAGCGTTAACCAGCCAATATTGTGGATCGTTGATATGGACTTCGGCAAATGTAAACTGACATTATGACAGGATGATCTTTACCCTTGTTGTCATTATGAACGATTGACCACCATATCTTGAAGTTTCTACAATACGTCACCAGTTAGGCATTTTTTTTAGTAAGGCGAGCCCGGGTCTTATTCACGGCAAGGCTGATGAACGTATTGCTCAGATCGACAAACTCCTCAATACTAACATCCACGAGTGGTTTATCCAGAATCGCTTGCGTTGCCGGATCGATGGCCCCCTTCCGAACAACATCGTCCCCGGCCTGTCGGCATGCATCAAAAAACCACCGGTAATTGGCCAGCATGGATGGGACAGAAAATAGTTCTCCCATGCCCTTCAAGATCATCCCCGCAATAGTTACCTGCGTGCCACCTCCCATTGCATAGGCAAACCGCCGGAACAGATCAATGAGGGGCTTGAAATGGTGCTGCTCCGGAAAACCGGCATTGGATATAATGACCCAGCGCCATGTTTTATCCGGAAATCGAGGGGGGTGGACGACGACACCATTCACTGCCTGAAGTGTTAGGTCACCAAAAACCATCATCCTGTCCAGTAATAGCTTCATATATGCACTTACTGTGAACACATAAAGAGGCGTAGCGAAAACCAAGACATCGGCATCCAGAATCTTTGCTGTGATCTTCTCCATGTCATCCTTGATGACGCATATGCCGGGGGTTACCATATGACAGGCATAGCAGCCCTGACATTCCTTGATTTTAATCTCTTTCAGATATAATGTTTCTGCATCGGCACCTGCGGCATTGGCTCCTTCCATAAAGGGTTGCAAAATCTTGTCCGTATTGCCACGCTTCATACGTGGACTTCCATTGAATGCTAAAATTTTCACGGTTGATTTTTCCCCGCATTGAAATATATAGATCATTATCAGTTTCTGGCCAACTATGCCACAAAACTCTAATGAAACGTGCTAGTGATCATGTTCGGAGATGAACCCATGCCAAGACAAGGCGACCTCAGTGTTTTCCTTGAACCCAGTTCGGTTGCCGTCATCGGTGCAACAGCCAGAGTTGCCTCATGGGGCTCCTTCATCATGGGGGGGCTTCTCTCACTCGCGTACAAGGGGCAGGTGTACCCCGTCAACCATAAGGCTCAGGAAGTATATGGCTTTAAGGCCTTTAAAGACATCCGTGATATACCGGGACCGGTTGACCTTGCCGTATTTACAATTCCCGAAGAGTATGTGTGGGAAGCGGTAAAGGCATGTGGAGAAAAAGGCGTCAAGGGCATTACCCTCATCACAGCTGGGTACGGGGAAGTAACTGCGGACGGGAAGGCAAAAGAACTGGAACTAGCAGCGCTGGCAAGATCATATGGAATGAGGATCCTCGGCCCCAATGTGAGCGGCACGTTCAATCTTCATAAGGGCTTCAATGCCGCCGCATCACTCTCAGCGCATCTTTACCCAACGAGTCTTGCAGCAGTTTGCCAAGGGGGATTTGCCTTTTACGAACTCCTCGCATCAGCCTATAACAGGCGCATGGGTGTTGGCAAATTTATCCATACCGGGAATGAAAGTGACATAACTGTTACGGATTTCCTTGAATATTATGGATCGGATCCTGATGTTAAGGGAATCCTCATGTACCTTGAAACAATCCGCGATGGAAACCGATTTATGGACGTCGCGAGAAAGGTTACGCGCGAAAAGCCTGTCATTGCTTTCAAGGCTGGACATACGGAAGGCGGACAGAGAGCGGCACATAGCCATACTGGGGCTCTTGCGGGGCGACGTGAAATCTTTCACGGAATACTTACCCAGGCTGGAATTCTGATTGCACCAGCCATGGAACTTCTGCTCCCATTAGGGCATGCCCTCATAGAGCGCCCGCCTTTCAGGGGGAGAAGAATTGGTGTCATTACAATGGGTGGATCCTGGGGGGTAGTCCTCACGGATTCTCTGGAAGAACATGGCTTATCCGTTAAGGAGCTCTCCAAAGGCCTTCAGGTAAAATTGCAGGAATTTGGCATGCCGATCCGTGCCTCCACCAAAAATCCTATTGATGCCGGTGCAGCCGGCCATATGATTGCCGCAAAGATCCTGCCATCAGTTGCCAAAGAACTTGCTTATTCGGGAGAAGTGGATGCGATAATTGTCCATGGAATCGGTATACCTGGTATGCATAACGGAAGCACCTCCCATGAAATGGGTTTTTTTCTGGAGATCGAAAAGCAGCTTATAGAAGGGTTCACAGAACTTGAAAAAAAGGCTTGCATGCCCATCCTCATCGGCAATCACTATTCCCCATGGGAAAGCCAGGCCATATACGATCTTAATAAGAAAGGCATCCGCACCTATAATCGCATAGACGATATCTCTTGCATTCTCAAGACGATGCACCAGTACTGGAGCCGTCGTTAGTCAGGCCTGCTAGAGAAACCTACCAAAAAATTGGCTAATAGAAATGCTTGCCATATTCTTTTTTTTCTTTTAGTATGAAAAGGAAAGATGAGTTGAATCTTTTGAACTCACCAGGAGGTATAGGGCTATGCAGAGAGCAAGTGATCTTCTCAAGAGCAAAACAAAACAGCTATGGACGATTCTACCGGATGCTACGGTGCTTGATGCACTGAAGCTTATGGCTGAAAAGGAAATCGGGGCCCTCATGGTTGTTGACAAGAAGGATAAGGTTGCTGGCATAATAACGGAACGCGATTACGCAAGAAAAGTCATCCTAAAAGGAAAAACTTCTCTGGAAACCCGCGTAAAAGAGATCATGACTCCTATGAATAAAATGTATACGGTAAAGCCCGATACGCCAGTTGAAGATTGCATGGTTCTCATGACGGGGAAACATATCAGGCATGTTCCTGTTTTTGATAGCGGCAAATTTATTGGATTGATATCCATTGGAGACGTTGTCAAATCAACCATCTCCGAAAAAGACATACTGATTGATCACCTGAGTGATTATATAGCCGGAAAGTATTAAACGGGTTTGTATGTTTTAATCTAATTTCAGGACAGGATTATCAAGATCCTTCCTTTTTGATACAAATAGAGACTTCTAAAAGGGATTTCGACGTCCAGTTTCAGAAAACTTTTCGGTACATCTCATCATACATCAGCCTGTCAGCCAAAGTCATGATTTTATAATGGTGGGGTTAGCGGGATCATAGATCACAGTACCAATACTCATAGAAAGGCTGTATTAACACGTTTTCAGGCCATTATAGATCTCTATCTGCTGAAGCAGGTACATTAAGGCACGCAGGTGCATCAGTTATGGACAACATCAATGGATCGCTTCGTACCATTCAGAAGCTTCTCGGACACGAAAATAGATTTACAACGGAGATTTATATACACAGATTTGGCAACATGGAACGAAATGCCATAGCCCAATTTGAAGAAGCCATATAAATTTCACACACACATTCACACACACAAACTAATATGGGGATTGGCCAACGGCTAATCCCCTGAATGAACTGGAGCCGATGAGCAGGATTGAACTGCTGACCTGTCGATTACGAATCGACTGCTCTACCAGCTGAGCTACATCGGCTCGTTTGTACAATGCATCCGGCAGTGAGCGCATATTTAACCCATAGCACAGGTGTTGTCAAGGTGAAACGCTGTCAAAAGCACACATGCCGACCTTCTTTACCTTGACTTTCAAAGCCGGTCTGTTATGATTTCGCCCAATTTCCAAAAAGGTAACAGCCATTTCCCCAACATTGGTACGGCGTTTACATGATGACAAAGGAATAAAGGAACCACAAACTATTCATGACTTCGCAAGAACCAAAATACCGAAGCTGGGTCGAGGTTGACCTTGACCATTTTACGAGAAACTGGGGCGAGATGAAGCAACTCGTTGGGCCGGATGTGCAAATCATGCAAGTCGTCAAGGCAGATGCATACGGCCACGGTGCTATAGAAATCTCCAATATGGCTATAAAAAATGGTGCATCCTGTTTAGGCGTTGCGAATGCTGATGAGGGCATTCAGCTTCGCGTTTGTGAAATTACCGCACCGATTATCATTCTCAGCCCATCAACAACTTCTGAGATTGACCAGATTATCAAGTACAATCTAATCCCTTCTGTCTCCGATCTCACCTTCGCTAGGGAGCTTCAGAAGCGCTGCCGGAAGGCTGGCATTCAGGTTCCCATCCACATTGAAGTAGATACAGGGATGGGAAGGGGTGGACTCATGCACGAAGAGGCCTTTGGCATGATCACGGAGATCCTCAACTTTCCGAATATAAAAGTAGAGGGCCTCTTTACTCATTTCGCATCCAGTGAATCACTTATTGAATACAATGATCTGCAGGGAAATCTCTTCCAGGCCCTGATAAAAAAGCTTGAAGACAGTGGAATCCGCATTCCCGTTCTGCACATGTCCAACAGCGGTGCGATCCTGAATTATCCAAAATACAACCTGAACATGGTGAGGCCGGGACTAATGTCCTATGGCATTTATCCATCTCCCGAAACGAGGACTAGGGCTGTCCTTTCCCCTGTGATGAGTTTCAAGACCGCGGTTGTCCTTGTGAAAGAGTTCCCTGAGGGATATGGAATCGGCTATGGACGCTCGTATGTCACCAGCCGTAACACCCGTGTTGCTACTATTCCCATAGGATACGGCGATGGGTACGGGGTAATCCTATCCAATCAGGGAGAAGTGCTCATTCAAGGCCTGCGCTGTCCAATTATCGGTAGGGTTTCCATGGATATGTGTACCGTAGATGTATCAGACTTACCCGAGTGCGAGATTGGTGATGAGGTCGTTCTGCTCGGCAGGCAGGGGAATGAGGAAATCACAGCGGACGAAATTGCCGCCCGCGTTCAGACAATCAGCTATGAAGTCCTTTGTGCTCTGGGGAAAAGGGCACCCCGGATCTTTCTCAACAAAGGTAGAACGGATTCCGTAGAACCCCGTCTCCGTAGAATATTTATCCCCGACGAGGAAAGGTCCATCGAACGGATTGACACGATCATCAGGAATTGTTTCCAGGCACGGGCAAGGAACGAAGAACTCGGAAATGCAATTTACTATGAAATGTTCGAAACACTCTTTGGTAAGGAAGATCGCCAGTTGGAGCTTCGCTCCAACTTCCGCTATGACATCCATGTATTGGAACCATCATCTGAGGAAATGCCCAAAGCTGGTAGGAACGATTACTTTCAGGTTACCACCCACGTGGAATACCTGAAAACAATTCGGGAACCTGTCTTTTTGATTGGCTGTGCTCAGGATAACGAGCAGCTCGCTGCCTTCTTCGAGGACCGCCGATGCGAGTACCGGTGGCTACTGAGCCGGGGTGACGACCTCGTTATGGAGAGAGATTTCCGTGTCAATCGTGTCCGAATTGACGACGAAGATGTGCCAATGATCCGGACCGAAAGTACGGAAAGAGGTTATGAAGTATGGTGCGGCGGAGATGAACTGAGAAAAAAACTGAATCACCCCGTCAAAGTGCAAATTGAGATCGTGACGAAAAAATCAAAGAGCAGCAATATCTTCTCGGTTTATGTTGTCTATCCTACACGAGGATTGGAGATTGCTTTCCGCTATGCGGGATCAGGTATCAAGCGAGTCCGTGAGGTCAGCTATTTTGCCGGTCGTCATCCCTACCCTCAGATAATCCGCAAACCGGGCAAGGAAATCCTTCTGAAGGTCAGCGATAATGACTGGATCTTTCCAAACAGCGGGGTCACCTTTATCTGGGAAACATAGTTAATGATTCATAAACCATTAACAATTATCAATTGCGGTGCTTCTTCAGTGACTAACGAATAACGATCAACCAACAATTGATGATTGGGGTTATATTTTATGAAGCGGACAAGGGTCGGCGTGATATTCGGCGGGATGTCTTCCGAGCGGGAAGTCTCCCTCAACAGCGGCAGAAATGTTTACGAAAATCTTGATATGGAATGCTTTGAAGGCATTCCGGTCTTTATGGACGCAGTAGGCAAATTTTGGATTATCCCTTGGCAGCTTATCTCGCAGAATACTACGGTAGACATTATGGAGCGCCTCGAGAGGGAAGCCCGGCCCATCACCTATGAGGAGTTGAGAAATGAAATCGATTTTGCCTTCATCTCGCTACATGGAAAGTACGGCGATGATGGCTGCATTCAGGGACTCCTCGAATTGCTTGGGATTCCCTACACAGGCTCAGGGGTCTTGGCATCAGCGATCGGGATGGACAAACACATCCAGCAGAAAGTCTTACAGGCTGCCGGTCTCGCAGTGCCTGAAAGCATTATGATTCGAAGGAAGGATTGGCTTGATAAAAGGGATCAAATCATTTCTGCTATTCAAAAGCATTTAAAGTATCCTGTTTTCACCAAACCGATCCGTGAAGGATCAAGCGTGGGAGTTAACTTTGTTCGTGATGAAACATCACTTGAAACAGGGATCTTAGATGCGCTCCGGTGGGACAATGCCGTGCTTGTGGAGGAATATCTGGACGGAACGGAATTCTCCTGCATTGTTATAGAAAACGATGGCCAACCGACCCCCTTGCAGCTCACGGAAATACACCCGGAAAGTGATTACTACACGTACGATGACAAATACATGCCAGGACGCTGCAGGAAGTTTACCCCACCGAAAAATTTTTCTCTTGAAGTTACCAGTAGAATCGAGGAAGAAGTCCTGAAGGCCTATGAGGCGATTGGATTCCGCAATTATGGAAGGATAGATGGCTTTGTTTTGAAAGACGGACGGATCCTGATCACAGATCCCAATTCGTCCTCGGGCATGGCTCCCTCTTCTTTTTTCTTCGAACAGGCTGCCTGCGCGGGGCTGCTTCCATCCATGATCGTCACCCGCCTGATCCAAGATGCTTTGAGAATCCACCAGGTAAAACGTGGACCATTGTAGGGGAAATGACTTTACAAAAAAAACAAATCTCATTATAGTTTCTCACGCATGAACAGCCCTATAGGGCTGTTCTTCATAAAAAATCACAAAGATTCAATTAAGGAAGGACCCTTGAAAAGATTCGGCTGGTACACTATGTCCACATTGACCGCCACCTCGCTCGGTATTGCTTTTGTATCACAGGCGACCGTCTTCGAAGTTGGTGTTCTTGGCGGCTACTGGTTCTCCGCCTTTAAAACAGACTTCTGGGTTGAAGATATTGACCCGGATTTAAATAGGGACATCCTGAACCTCGACCGGTCCTATTTTCCCTTCATCGAAAGTTATGCCGGCATTGGCAAGAGCCAAACCAGTCTAGTGCATACGCCGATCAAATACTCCGACATAACGACGCATACTTCACCCATTGGTTTGTAGATTATGATACAGAGCTCCGAGTGTAAAGCATCATCCGGAAACAAGCTTCGGATTGGTATCATCATGGGGGGCATCTCTTCGGAAAAGGATGTATCCTTGGAGAGTGGACGAAATATTTTCAGCAAAATTGATCGCAAAAATTATGATCCAACACCCATTTTTATGGATAGCCACGGTGGCCTGTGGGAAATCCCGATCAAACTCCTGATGCGCAACAGTGCAAGGGATATTGAGGATGATCTTAACGAAGAGGCCATATTGATCCCTTATGAGTCCATGAAGGATCGTTTCGATTTGATTTGTTTGGGGCTGCACGGCAAGTATGGTGAAGATGGCTGTATGCAGGGTCTTCTCGAACTACTCGGCATCCCGTATACGGGCTCCGGTGTACTTTCTTCCGCCATTGGAATGGACAAATGGGTCTGTCGCAAGATCCTTATGAACAGCGGTATATTTGTTCCGAAGACGATCCCTGTAGAAAAAAAGAAACGGTTACAGGGAAACGACGCGGATATTACCAAACAGATTGAAAAGCATTTGGGATTCCCATGCATTGTTAAACCGACGCGGGAGGGTTGTAGCACCGCCGTAAAGAAAGTTTTCTCACAGGAAGGAATTACCGATGCACTCAATGCAGCCTTTGTCTGGGACGATATTGCTCTTATTGAAGAGTTTGTCGACGGGACCGAGGTTACCTGCGTCGTTCTTGGTGAAGAACCTCCATTGGCTCTGATCCCATCGGAAACGATTCCTACGGATGATGTCTTGACTCTTGAAGACAAGTTTCTTTATGGTCAGGGTGAAAACAAGACCCCGGCGCGATTGCCGGATGATATTATACAAAGAATCCGAGAGGTGGCTGTTAAAACTTTTACTGCACTCGATTTGAAGGGTTATGCACGAATCGATATGTTTGTGAGGAGGAACGGTGAGGTGATCGTTCTCGAACCAAACACGCTTCCAGGCATGACACCGTCAACAGTGCTTTTTCATCAGGCAGCAGCCTTGGGCATCAGCCAAACAGAACTGATAGACCGGATTATCAAAACAGCAATCAGGGTGCACGGGGACAAAAAAGGCCCGCTGTAATCTCAACTATTTATAAGGTTCTTTCGTTACACTCGTAAGGGCAACAGAGAATGTATTCATTTGAGAGTGATGAGAATTGACATATGAATGGTTTTTCCATGATTCTGGAACGTCTCGGCCAAATCATCCTCCACGGTGTGGAGGAAACCGGCAGCATCATTCTGATGTTCATTTCTGTTGTCAGCTGGGCTGTGCGCCGCCCAATGAAAATCGGAAATATCGTCAAACAGATGGAATTTGTAGGTGTCAGGTCCATCTTCGTTGTGCTCCTCGTAGGCCTATTCACAGGCATGGTGATGGCCCTGCAGGGCTACCATGGATTTCGCATGTTCGGAGCCGAGAGCATGGTTGGCGCTACTGTTGCCCTTGGCATGACCCGCGAACTTGGCCCCGTACTGACATCCCTGATGGTGACAGCACGTGCGGGCTCTGCTATGGCCGCTGAAATAGGAACTATGAAAGTGACAGAGCAGGTTGATGCCCTGTACGTCATGGCTGTCAACCCGATTAAGTACCTGATTGTCCCACGTGTGATTGCCAGTATCCTGATGGTCCCCCTGTTGAGTGTCATATCCGATTTTGTCGGTATCTTGGGCGGCTATTTCGTTGGCGTCCACATACTCCACATTAATGAGGGAACATTTGTAAAAAATATCACCAGGCTTGTCGATTTGAATGATATATACAACGGCCTCATTAAAGCAGCATGCTTCGGTTTAATCCTATCGCTCATCGGTTGTTATAAAGGCTTCAATACTAGGGGCGGTGCTGAAGGTGTAGGCAAAGCCACCACGGAGGCTGTCGTATTATCCTCCGTCACTATTCTGGTTAGTGACTACTTCCTGACTGCCATCATGTTTTAGGAAAGATTGAGAGGGATGATCCAGCTGATAGACGTTTACAAGTCGTTCGGTCAACAAAAAGTACTAAACGGGCTCAACCTTGAAATCGAGGAAGGAAAAACCACCGTCATCATAGGCCGCAGCGGAGGAGGCAAAAGTGTCCTTCTCAAGCATATCATCGGACTGCTCAGGCCGGACAGGGGGCAAGTGCTAATTGACGGCGTAGATATTACAAAACTCAATGATCGGGACCTTAATGAAATCCGGAAAAAATTTGGCATGCTATTTCAGGAAGCTGCACTGTTTGATTCAATGAATGTGTTGGATAATGTTGCCTTTCCATTGCGCGAACATACCGTTATGGCTGAAAAGGAAATCCGGCAGATCGTGACAGACCGTCTGAATGCCGTGGGGCTTAAGGGCGTTGAATATAAAATGCCTTCCGATCTCAGTGGTGGTATGAGAAAGAGGGTCGGGTTGGCTAGGGCCATTGCATTGCGGCCTCAAATCGTGCTATTTGACGAGCCTACGACGGGTTTGGACCCAGTAATGACCGAAGCCATCAATCATCTAATTATGGATACCCAAAAAAATTTCAACCTAACCTGTGTGGTAATCAGCCATGATCTTCAATCCATCTTCAAGATCGGGCATAAAATAGCCATGCTTTACAACGGGAACATCATTGAATGCGGAACGCCCGAAGAGATCACTGCTTCCACCAACCCCATTATGATCCAGTTCCTAACGGGAAGCATCGAGGGGCCGATTCAGGTCGTGGAGGATTAAGTAGTCATGCCCGAGGAATCCGCAAAGAAAACCATCTTCAGGCTGAGCACTGAGGCCAAGGTGGGGCTGTTTGTGCTGGCCGCTATGATTCTGCTGGCATATATGTCTTTTCAGGCCGGTAAACAGAGCCTAGGGTTAAGAAGAGGATACGAGATCAGCGCTGTCTTCGACAATGCTTCGGGACTTCAGAGGGATGCAACCGTGCAGATTGCCGGTGTCGAAGTGGGTCGCGTTATTGAGGTACGTCTTTCAAATGGCAAGGCTCTGGTTATTCTAAAAATTCAGCCCAATGTACAGGTTGAAAAAGATGCAACTGCAGCAATCAAAACCCATGGCGTTCTTGGGGATAAGTATGTTGAAATCACTCCCGGTAAACAAAAGGAGGCCTATCTTGAAGGCGGGGAGCAAATCACCCATGTCGAACAGCAGGCGGACATCGATCGCCTCCTGACTCAATTGACGAATATTGCTAATAACATCCAAGGAATAACCAGTTCGCTGAACCGGGTTGTAGGCAGCCAGAAAGGAGAAGCATCCCTTGCCGAGATCATTGAAAATACACGACAGTTGACAAAAAATCTTAATGCAGTCGTGGCGAACAATCAGGAGAACCTCCGTGCCGTGCTGGAGAACACCCGCCAACTCTCAGGGAATCTCAACAGAATCGTCACTCAAAACGACCAGAAGATAGCCCAAGTAATTGATAACCTCCAGGGCGCCACCAAAGACATGCAGAAAGCTTTTGCCAATCTCAGCGAGATCTCAGATGAAATCAAGCATGGTGAAGGAACCCTTGGCCAACTTGTTAAAGATAAAACAACTATCGATAAGCTCAACAATACTCTGGCTTCATTGCAAGAAATCACTGATAAAATCAACAAAGGAAAGGGAACGCTGGGAAAACTTGTAAACGACGAGGAAACCGTTAATAATTTGAATGAAAGCCTCAGCGGAATTAACCGCTATATCAACAGGGCAGAACAGTTCAGGACTTTTTTAAGTTATCGAGGTGAGTACCTCTTTGCCCACGGCGATGCCAAAAGCTATTTAGAACTGAAGATCCAGCCTAAGGAGGATAAATTCTATGTCCTTGGCGTCAATACCGACCCCAGAGGCAAGCTGACTGAAAAGGTTTACACGACAGGCAATGTCACAACCACGGTCGATGAGTATGATCAGAGCGGACTTGAATTTGACGCTCAGATCGCCAAGCGTTACAGCAATGTAATCTTAAGGGGTGGCATCCTCGAATCCACGGGAGGGGTTGGAATGGACTACCTGACTTTCAATGATAAACTGAAGCTGTCTTTCGAGGCCTTCGATTTTTCACAGAACCGGCGTACCCACCTGAAAACTTGGGCTGAATACCAGCTCTTCAAACATGTTTACCTGCTTGCCGGCTGGGATGATTTCATTAGCAACCAAGGCAACAGTTCACCTTTTGGCGGATTCGCAATCCGCTTTGAGGATGAAGATTTGAAATACCTGATGACGTCTACCCCCATTCCTAAAAACTAAAAACTTGACAGCTATCTGGGAATACCTATATTATATTAAGTGCGCCTTACTGTTGAGAAATTGACGAAGTGGTGCTGTGATGAACCGCTATTTTAATGCATCACAACTATCTATGGCTAGTAAAGCATTTACGCGAGCTGAAGCCTTGACAACCCAATACTTTCGGCTACCTGCGGAGGCCATCCGCTCCAAGCACTATGATGTGAAGACCTTGGCCCATTTAAAAGATCATGAAATCAGCGAAGGCGCATTTGCTCATATTTGCAAGTATCGGTATGAAAAGGCGTGTACCACGGAAGTCCCTGAAGATTTGCACTTTTACCGCATATGTTTGCAAGATGGGCGGATTCTTGACGCCGTCGATCGGGGACATTCCTTTGTTAAACTGGATCCCCTGCTTCTGTATATCGCCGTACACGAACTGGTTCATGTGTTCCGGTTTGAATTCGAAAAAATAGACTTTGATGCCTCAGAGGCGCTCAAGGTAGAGGAAGAGGAAAAAGTTCATAGCATTACAAGAAATATGTTGCTGCCAGTCACCAGTCTGGACTTAAAGCTGGTTTTGGAGTGCTTCAGTCGCCACTACCAAATTGGAGACTGGATGCATTGATCATGATCCGTTTGCAATGGAGGTTCGTTTCACATGCCGATTTATGAGTATAAATGCAAAAAATGTGGGAAAGAATTTGAGGTATTCCAAGGCATTACTGATACTCCGTTAAAATCATGCAAGTTTTGCCGGGGTACCGTCGAGAAGCTCATGTCGCTTTCATCCTTTCATCTGAAAGGATCGGGATGGTATGTTACGGATTACAGCGGCAAAAAAGCACCCCATTCAGAAAAGGAGAAAAAGGAATCATCTCCAGTAGAAACGCCTAAAACAGAAACTACAACTACTAAAACGAGCTCTGATGATTAAATTGTTTCAAAATATGGACGCAGATCTAGGCAGAGTTCTTCTGGTATCACAGGGCATATAATTTCAGCATGGAGCTTATCAAAATAGTTGATATCACTTGTTCCAAGAGGCTGGTTCAGGAACCTGGGAACAATTTTCCCTTGGATGCAAAAATTTTCATCCTCCTGGAGGGTGGCATAAAGGGTTAGATTGAAGCTAATAAAATTATTCATATGTAGGTATTTGAATATATTTGAAAATCCAGATAAAATCTTCTGAAAATCCTCCCTCGTTAAAGTGAAAACAGACGATTTTCTATCAAAGAAAAAGGATACCTCGCCCGCCATGCCTTTCGGGGCAAAGCTTGCTAGCCAGATAGGGTCGTCTGTTCCGGCTATAATCCTGTCCTTCTGTTCCAACTCATAGGCAACGAGATCCCGCCACAAATTTCTTCCATAATACGACTGATACTGGCAGGCGTGCTTATAAGCCACCGATACAAAGCGTGACGGCAAGATGCTAACTATCGTCTGGATATGGGGATGCACTAAACCTCCCCCGGCTGGCGGCATGTAATTCCAGTTGATGGAGCAGAAACGCAACTCAGGATGAAGATGGGCCATTACCTCAAAGTAATCCAAACAGACGAGAAAGCCGTCGAGGGTAACCTCCGCCGTCAACTCATTTAGGGGAATAAAATGACGATGGGAAAATATGGCCACATTATTGTACCGGTCATGCGGAAATGCATTGGGAAAAAGAACAGCATTACCTCTGATAAATTTACCTTCGGGATGGATATCCTGTGTAAAGCGAGGTGTCATCTGTAAAAAAAGCGTCTGGCAGAAAGGGCATAGCGCCTCGGGAGATTTCTCCAGATACACATTTACATTAGGCTTTTCTGGGACCCTGAACCGATAGGGCAAAATACGGCTTGTGACACCAAAAATCCCATCGCTGCGGATTTCAAAAGAGGCCTGCTTTTCATTAAAACCATTGAAAGGATCCAGATATTGGCATGTTGCTGTCTCTTTCTTGAATCCCATATTTTCACGGATGATTATTTCTTCACTCATCATGGGCAACTCTAATTCATCCTTGGCTTTTTTGGCCGACATTTTTCTTTAGCAACCGTTTACGCCTGAGCCGCTGAATAAGGAAACGCTCCATACTCTCTTGCGAGTAATCTTGCTGTACAGCGTTATTGAGGGATTCAAGAGCAATCTCCACACGGGCAGCGCTGCGGTGGCCTCCAGCCTTACCGAACATGCCAAATGCCTTGTCGGCAATAGCACCACAGTCTTGGCGATAGCCATCACCCCGGAAGACAATGATGAGCCGATCCTTTACGATACCGGCCACGACAACAAAATATACATTTACAACCCGCAGCAGGTAATCGGCAACCTGAACACAGGCATCCGTACTTTCCACCCGCCCCAGAAAACTTACAATACGATCTCTCCAGCGGTGGAGATGATGATAGGCATAATCATAATACTTTAGAAAGCGTTCCGGAATCTGATTCAGCTCAATGCGCCGGATCAGTTCACGGTTGGCTTTCGTAAAATTCAAGTAATATGCCCCAATGTCTTCGATGCTCGCTTCCCGCTCGAAATTGTTAGTGTCAGCTTTAATCCCATACAATAGCGCTGTGTGAAGTTTTTTAGATATCCTTATTTTTGCAGCAAGCAGGTATTCCGTCATGATAGTGGACAGGGATCCGTAAGAAGGCCTGACATCGGCAACTTGGGCATGCCATACTGTTGCGCAAGGATGATGGTCAAGCACGATTTGCGGCTTGAACAGACCAAGTGCGTCCCCAAAGAATGATGGCTGGGCGTCGACAACAGCCAGCAGGCGATATTCCGCCAGGTTGACCTTGTCCAGAAAGTGAATATTTACCCTCATCGCCTTTATAAAATCAATATTTTGCTGCCTGCCAATCGGTTCCGTTGCCACAAGAATACAGTTAGTCAACCCGCTCAGCTTGTGGACGATTTCCCGAAGGGCCAATGCGGAGGCTACAGCGTCCGGATCAGGACTGCCGTACATCAGGATAGCCATGGAGTCATTTTCATGAATCATTGATTTGAGCTTGAAGATGTTAAATATTGTCTCTTCCTTAATGAGAATTGATTGAACGCGCTTCATAGCGCCTCCTCTATTGACCCCTCATCTCAGCCCATCCTGTCGGAAGATTCACGATTCATAGAACCTGAATTCTCCCATTCGGCTTCTCCACGACTTTCCCTATAACAGATGCTTCTGAAATGCCGTTAGCATGCATTTTCTTCAGCAGCGCAGTAGATTCCTTCTCCGGCAGAGCAATGAGAAGACCTCCTGCGGTTTGGGGATCAAACATAACATCAGCCAACCATTCAGGACAGTCTGATGAAAGGTCTATCTGGCGCTCTCGAAATTCACGGTTCCTGTAAAGACCGGCAGGCAGTATTCCCGACTCTACGAGGTCCTGCAGCCCAGGGAAAACTGGAACAGCACTGGAGAAAATCTTCATACCCACGTTTGAACCATTGATCATCTCTGCCGCGTGACCCAACAGGCCGAATCCTGTGACATCCGTACAGGCATGAACTTTAACTTCGCGCATCAGCAGAGCTGCATCCTTGTTCAGTGTTGTCATCGCAATTACCGCCTTCGCCACCAGTTCAGGATCGGCCACCCTTCCTTTCAACGCCGTACTGATAATTCCTGTGCCAATGGCTTTTGTGAGAATCAAAGAGTCACCAGCCTGTGCGCCATGGTTTAGCAGCACACGGTCAGGATGAACAATTCCATTAACCGATAGTCCGTACTTCAATTCATGATCCTCTATACTATGGCCTCCGACTAACAGAACACCGGCTTCCCGCATTTTATCCAGACCGCCGCGGAGTGTATCCCGCAGAATCCCGATATCCATACTGCCAACCGGAAAGCAGACAATATTCATTGCCGTTAGTGGGCACCCACCCATAGCATAGACATCACTGAGCGCATTGGTTACCGCTATTTGTCCGAAAGTATAGGGATCATCTACAATGGGTGTAAAGAAGTCAACGGTCTGAATGAGGGCAAGGTCTTCCCGGAGAAGGTACACTCCTGCATCTTCCCCATGCTCCATACCGGCGATTAGATGCGGATGGGAAATCAAAGGCAATCCTTTCAAGGCTTCCTGCAAGTCACCCGGACCGATCTTGCAGGCTCAACCAGCCCCGTGGACCGTTTCCGTCAAGCGGATCCGCTCCATAATTCCTTCCCCCTGTTCCATCTATAGTATGATGAAGATAATATTGTCGCAAACTGGGGCCATGAAGATTGCCCCATTGATCAGAATACGGTGCCATCGATGATTATGTATATCACACTCATGACCGTTAAAACAGGAAATACGAAGATGTTCAATGACTTATTAATATCAAACCTTGATTGCCGTCTGATGCTGATTAATCGTTTTCAAAGGCATGCTTTGCGGTTATGTTCATAATCGATCGCAAGATTTTATGAGTTGTGAAAGACACTAAAAACTGTCACCTCTTTTTCCAATATGGGACTCTACCCGTAAACTTACCGAGGGATGAAAGATTAGAGAATCAAACGTGCCCAAAAAGCTAAGCTAGTTGTACCGGAATCAAAGAAAGAGGCGGGAGAAAGGAGCCCGTACAAGACTTGACGCTCATTGTAACGCCAAGCCCTGTTTAGAGAAGTTAAATATTTCCACCAAAATCAGGGAGGTTCAGCTGGTTCGAAAAAGAAGCCGCTTAATTAAGTCTACTCATGAGTTTTTCAACACAGGGGAAAAAGATAACCACTGGTTACCAGAAGAAATGGATAATACAAAGGGGTAAGGTTTCTTCCTTACCCCTTTGTAAGAAAAATGTTGTAGGTCGGTTATGGGGTCATAGCACCACTAGAACTTACCGAGTACGTTGTATCGCCGCCAGCGGTATTCATCGTCTGCATGC
>Ga0326727_10001282_pt1 | contig 94512 bp, 95 predicted proteins | sample MB2enrmetagenome_FD_207643 | JGI IMG/M metagenome (GOLD analysis project Ga0326727, IMG submission 207643) | Lab enriched peat soil microbial communities from McLean, Ithaca, NY, United States - MB29MY | ecosystem: Environmental > Terrestrial > Soil > Wetlands > Peat | place: USA: New York... | reverse complement strand
ATGTGGCGATGACCTGCCACCGATAAGGTGGCCCAACTCAATCGGGGCCGCGTTAGCGACCCCGCTCAAGCCGCTTCGAGCGGCTCACAAAAGGAAGCCCCCGGCTTTGCCGGGGGTACTCTCACTGATTGAAACGGCGAATTCCCCGCGTGAGGTCAACCCATGCTCATTGTCAAGCCGCCCAGCATTCCCTCTTCCGCCATCACTCCGAAGGACCAGTACCTGAACCGCCGCCGTTTTCTGCGCGGAGCCGTCTCCGGTTTGGCAGTTGCAACCGCGGCTGCGCTGGGCGCGGAGCGGCTGGCTGAGGTTGTTTCGCCCAGCACCGGCGCGCTGGCCGGAACCAAGCTCGAGACCGTGAAGAGCCCGCTGACCACCACGGGCGAAGAGCTGACCAGCCTGAAGGACGTGACCACCTACAACAACTTCTACGAGTTCGGCGTGGACAAGGGCGAGCCGTCGATGAATGCCGGCGGCCTGCCCACGCGGCCCTGGACGGTGCGCGTTGACGGGCAGGTGAAGAATCCGAAGGTCTTCGATATCGACGCGCTGCTCAAGCTGCGGCCGCTGGAAGATCGCGTCTACCGCCATCGCTGCGTCGAGGCCTGGAGCATGGTGATCCCCTGGATCGGCTACTCGCTCTCGGAGTTCATCAAGGAATGCGAGCCGCTTTCGACCGCGAAATATGTGCAGTTCCTCTCCTATTACGACAAGAAGGTGGAGAAGTGGGGTTCTGAGACCTCGATCTCCTGGCCTTACTCCGAAGGGCTGCGCATGGACGAGGCGCTGAATCCGCTCACGCTGCTGACCTTCGGCCTTTATGGCGAGGTGCTGCCCAACCAGAATGGCGCGCCGCTGCGGATTGTGGTGCCGTGGAAGTACGGCTTCAAGTCCGCCAAATCGATTGTGGGAGTGCGCTTCCTTGCCAAGATGCCGCCGACGACATGGAACGACCAGGCGCCCAGCGAGTACGGCTTCTACTCGAACGTCAACCCCAACGTGGACCATCCGCGCTGGAGCCAGAAGACCGAGCGGCGCATCGGCCTGCCGTTCTATGCGCAGCGGCGGACGACGCTGATCTTCAACGGCTACGGAGATCAGGTAGCCTCGCTCTATAACGGCATGGACCTGCGCAAGTATTTCTGAAGCGGCCAGGGAGCGCTGGCCGTGGAAGGTCATGGTGTCATTCGCGTGTCTAGCCGGCCAACCGGCGTGGAGAAACTATGTCGCAATCGAAAGATGAAGAGGGGCAGTTAGCTTCGTTCATGGCGAAGTACACTTTCGAAATCGTCCTTCTCGCCAAGGCAATTCGCAGGGAGATGCGGGAGTTGTATCCGTCGGCGCTTGAACTTGTCTATGACAATTACAACGCGCTGGCGATAGGCTATGGGCCAACCGAACGGGCCTCGGATGCTATCTTTTCCATGGCTTTGTACCCGAGGTGGGTCAGCTTGTTCTTCTTGCAAGCCAAGGGGCTTCCAGATCCGGACGGGATTCTGCGGGGAAAAGGAAGCGTTGCGAAGCACGTAGTTCTTCCATCGGTCGACGCCCTGAGGAGCCCGGCGGTCCAAGCCTTGATGAGGGCAGCGGAAGCAAGAGCCAAGGTGGCCTTTGATCCGCGTGGCGCGCATCGGCTGATCGTCAAATCGGTCTCAGAAAAGCAGCGCCCACGCCGGCCTGCCGACGAGGACGCTCCACGCACTGCGCGCAAGAGAGCGCGGGCCACGGGCAGCGAACGAGAAGCCAAGGCAAGCCAAACATGAAACGGTCGAATCTTATCCTGCTCAAGACTCTCACCTGGCTGGCCTGCCTTTGGCCCTTGGCCAGGCTCGCATGGGGCGCGGCGACCAACGATCTGGGAGCGGACCCGACGGCTGCCATAACCTTTGCCACAGGCCTCGCCACGCTGCGGCTGCTGACCATTTCGCTGGCTATAACTCCGCTGCGGAGACTCTCGCCGCGTCTCAACTGGCTCATCAAGTTCCGGCGTCTGCTGGGGCTCTTCGCCTTCTTCTACGCATCGCTGCATCTGCTTACCTACATCGCGCTCTACGCGGGTTTCGATGTCAATGCAATGGCCGCCGATATAGCCAAGCGCCGCTTTATCACTGTAGGCGTCGCCGGGTGGCTGCTGCTGCTGCCTCTGGCGGCCACCTCGACGAACTGGGCCATTCGCAAGCTGGGCGGCAAGCGCTGGAACCGGCTGCACAAGCTGGTCTATGCGGCTGCGGTTTGCGGGGTCATTCATTACTGGTGGCAGGTGAAGCCCGGCGTGCTGACTCCGCTGACCATCACAGTCATTCTGGGAGTCCTGCTAGTGGCGCGGCCCGCGTGGAACTTGCGGCAGGGATGGCTCCGAAGCAGAAAGGTCGTTGCTTCGCGGGCAGGTGGCTAACTCTGCCCTTAAGTCCGGAACCCGTGCGGCGTTAATCGGAAGAGATCATTGACTCTGAGGCTTATCCTGCGGCGCCGCCGCAAGCGGTACTTGGATATCGTCCATGTTGCTCAGAACCGTGAGCGGAATCTCCTTGTCGATGTAGCGGACGGCGGGAGCAGGTTTTGCGGCCGGAGCCGGAGAATTATCGGGGCCCGGCTCGGCGGCTTTCTGCTCCGCATCCTGGGCGCCGGTGACTTCGAGAATGTACTTGCCTTCGGCGACATACTGCAAGGAAAAGCTGCCATCGTCGAGAATGGAAGTCTCCCGCGCCTTCTCCCGGTCGTCGGCGTAAAGCAGGCGCACCGTTCCACGGCCCAGCGCGTGCCCGTCCGCAAGGGTCGTGACGGTTCCCGCCACGGTATGCAATCCAGCCAGCGGGATCACAATATCCGCGCCGCCGGCGGCCTCTCCGGCCTCAACTTTGACGGTCCCGGCATCCCTCTTGCGGAAGGTGTTGCCCAGGCAAATTCGCGGGGCGGAGTCTTGCGAGCCGGAGGGCATCAAAGCGCAGACGGCATATTCTCCGGCGGGCAGATTCGTGGCGCTGAAGTGGCCGTGGCCGTCGCTCACCGCATGCGTCGACCAGCCATCGAAGAGGGGCATGCCGACCTCCGTCAGGCCGCTCTTGGCGCTCTTGCGGAAGAGTTGAAAGTGCATTCCGATGGCCGGGCTTCCGTCGTCGTAGGTTACCGTTCCGTCGATCTCCGCGGCGCGTTCAATCTGTAGAGAAACCTCCGTCGTGCGATGCACGCTCGCCCTCAGCTCGACCAGGTGATCCTTCCACTGATCGATGGCGTCCAGCTCCTGTTCCTTGTCGGAGAGTTTGTTGAGCCGGGCGAAGTCGAGGCTGTTCATCGGGTCCAGATAGCCTTCCTCGGTGGCGAAGGCATAATAAAGGCCGGGCTCGACGGCTTCGATCCGGAAGCGCCCCTCCAGGTCGGTAATCGCGGTCTCGGTGGCCGGAAGCGGGCTGCCCTGGTCGCTGTTCTCATCCGTCTTGGTCGCATCTGCCTTCGCACCCGCCTTGGGAGCGGCTGAGAGGGTCACGGTGGCAAAGCGCGCCGGCTTGCCCGTATCCGCGCACAGGACGATTCCGGCAACAGCGCCCTTGGTTGGATCGGGCTTCTTGGGCTTGTTCTCGCAGGCGGTCGGCAACAGGCAAACCAGAGATAGAATCCACAACCAGCGCAGCCGCGCCATAGCGAGCCTCCAAGGAAACTCAGGATTGAGGGAATTGTAACGCTGCCTGCGCCACCGGGCGAAAGCTTCTCCGATGCAGCGGGGTCGGGCCGAGCAGTTCAAGGGCCGCCATGTGCGCGGGGCAGGGATAGCCCTTGTGCCGGGCGAGGCCGTAGCCGGGAAAGGCGTCGTCCAGTTCGACCATCAGCCGGTCACGGTAGACCTTGGCCAGGACGCTGGCGGCGGCGATCGAGAGGCTGATCCCGTCGCCCCGGATGACGGCCTGCTGGGGGCAATCCCAGTCGATCAAGTCGCGGCCGTCGATGAGCAGGAAGTCCGGTCTGAGCGCCAACTGCTCAACGGCGCGGCGCATGGCCTCGAGCGATGCCCGGCGAATGTTGATGCGGTCGATGGTCGCGGCATCGACGGCGGCAATGGCCCAGGCGACGGCGCTCGAGCGAATCTCCGCGTCGAGCCGGTTGCGCTTCCCCTCAGAGAGCTTCTTCGAGTCGGTCAGGCCTTCGAGACGGCAAGCTCCGGGAAGAATGACGGCGGCGGCCACCACGGGTCCGAAGAGCGGCCCGCGTCCCACCTCGTCCAGCCCGGCTATGCGTAGCGCTCCGCGCTCGCGCGCGGCTTCTTCCAGCGCAAATCCGCAGACCGGGGCTCGTGCCATGCTTTGAGTATAGAAAGCAAAACCCCCAGCCGAGCGGGCCGGGGGCTTGATCGAAGGAGCTTTCGGGATTCAGGCGCGGACTTTGCCAGTGGCGCGGTCTACTTCCTTCAGGCGGGCGGCCTTGCCGCGCAGTCCGCGAAGGTAGAAGAGCTTGGCGCGGCGCACCTTGTAGCTGCGAATCCTCTCGACCTTGTCGATCACCTTCGAATTGAAGGGGAAGATGCGCTCCACACCCTGGCCAAAGCTCATCTTGCGCACGGTGAAGGTGCCTTGGGGCCCTTTGTTGATGGCGATCACCAGGCCTTCGAAGGCCTGCAAGCGCTCCTTGTCGCCTTCCTTGATCTTTACCTGGACGCGAACCTGGTCGCCGGGCACGAACTCGGGGAGGTCGGTGCGCTTGAGCTTGTCTGCCAAGCGCTGCATTGCGGGATGAATTGACATTGTGTTTTCCTGCAGTTGGACTCAGAACTTTGAGTTTATCAGAGAAGGAGACTGTGTGCCTAATCTGCCGCGCTTTGAGGGAGCGAAGACCGTGGCTTTGCGCTATAGTCTTGGGGTATGGACGAGAAACGCGAACTGTTGCGCCACACGCTGGCCACTCTTGCCTATCGCGCCTCACGAGCCCTGGAGGGCGCGCCGGACCACTTTGCGGACTTTGACGGAGCGGGCCGCCTGCCCGTGCAAATCCTGGCCCACATGGGTGACCTGATGGACTGGGCGCTTAGCATGGCCATGGGACAGGAGCGCTGGCACAGCACGCAGCCGCTCGCCTGGGCCGATGAGCAGCAGAGGTTTTTCTCCTCGCTCCGAGCCTTTGACGCCTTCCTCGCCTCTGATGAGCTGCTACGCGCGCCGGCTGAGCGGTTGTTTCAAGGGCCGGTGGCCGATGCGCTCACTCACGTCGGCCAGCTGGCCATGCTGCGGCGGCTGGCCGGCTGCCCCATTCGCGGGGAGAACTTCTTCGTCGCAGGCATTGCCGCGGGCCAGGTGGGCGCGGAACAGCCGGCGCCGGTCAAGACCTTCTAGCGGAGCTACCGGTGCTCCTGACGGATTAATTCCAGCACCCTTCGGTCTTCGCCGCTCAGGGCAGCGTGCTCCAGCAGGTCGGGGCGGTTGGCGAGCGTCTTGCGCAACTGCTGCTCGCGGCGCCAGCAGCGAATCTGCTGGTGGTCGCCATTCAGAAGCACCTCCGGGGCGCGCAGGCCGGCGAACTCCGCGGGCCGGGTGTAGTGCGGGTAATCCAGCAGGCCGCCCGAGCCGTGCTGCGAGCGGGGAACGCCTTCCGCATAGGCGGCGATCTCGGCGTCGGCTGCGCCAAAGCTCTCGAACTCGCCCGAAGCTTCGTTGCCCAGCACGCCGGGAACGAGGCGCATGACCGCATCCACCACCACCGCGGCGGCCAGCTCGCCCCCGCTCAGCACGTAATCGCCGATCGACAGCTCCAGGTCGCAGTAGAGCTGGTTGATGCGCTCGTCCACGCCCTCATAGCGCCCGCAGATCAGCACCACGCGGTCCAGCCCCGCCAGTTCGCGGGCAACGGCCTGCGTGAACGGACGGCCCTGCGCCGAGAGCAGAATCACGCGTGTGCGCGATTCCTCAGGGGCCAAAGCCCCGGCTGATCTTGCAGGTTCGTTGTACGGGCTGAAGCCCGTACCCTTCGCTGCGAGTGGGTTTTCCGTAGCCTGCAAATCGCCTGCTTCATTCTGTTGCGTTTGCGTCACGACTGAAGTCGTGCCCTGGCACGGTGGGAAAGCCGAGGCTTCATCGGCCGCTGGCGAACCAAGGTCCGAGTCAGAATGCCTTGTATCAGGGCACGACTTCAATCGTGCCGAAATTGCCCCATCTTCCGCGCGGGCTTTAGCCCCTGAGGAAGACTGCCGGGAAGCTTTGGGCTCGATCCCCAGCGAGGCCAGAGCCTCGGCCAGGGGCTCGGGTTTCAGCACCATGCCCTCGCCGCCGCCGAACGGGCGGTCGTCCACGGTGCGGTGCCGGTCGTGGGTAAAGGCGCGGAGATCGTGCGGACCCACTTCGATCAGATTCTCAGCCAGCGCGCGGCGCAGTATCCCGTGCTCGAAGATGCTCGCGAAGAAGCCGGGAAAGATGGTGACAATCTCGAAGCGCATACTCACTGATGATATAGGGGCCATTCAAACTGAGTCCGGCCGTCCGCCCCGGCAGGCCGTGTGCGGAGGTTTTTAACTCCAGCCCTCCGGGGGATGTGTTCTAATGTTGGCCAACCGCCATGGCTGACCTGGATGCATTGCTGAACCGCTGGCAAAAGGCCGGCGTCCTGGATGCGGAGGCCGCGCGCCGCATCCGCGCCTTCGAGCTGGAACTTACGCGCCCCGCCGGTCTGCGCTGGCAGGTCGTAGTCGCGCTGATTCTGGGAGCCATCCTGCTGGCCTGCGGCGTGGTGCTTTTCGTCTCCGCCCACTGGGACGATATGGGTCCCGGCCTGCGCTTTGCGCTGGTCATCGCCATGGTCGCCGTCTTCCACCTGGGCGGGGCCTGGGCGCGCGAGCACTTCCATGGGCTATCGACCGCTCTGCACGCCGTGGGCACCGTGGCCACCGGGGCGGCCATTGCGCTCGTGGGGCAGATCTTCAATATCCAGGAACACTGGCCGGCCGCCATTCTGCTTTGGGCCATCGCCGCGGCGGCGGGATGGATTCTGCTTCAGGACGAGGCTCAGGAGATTCTTACGCTGCTGCTGTTCCCGGCATGGATTCTCTCCGAGTTCTCGTTCGCCGCCGAAGGCCACATCGGCGAAAGCGTCTATGCCAGCCGCTTTCTGATCGTCTGGGCGGTTCTCTACCTCACCTTCTATCTCGGCTCCAAACGCAAGATTGCCCAGGGCATCCTTTTTGCCGCCTCGGCCGTCGCCGCGCTGGTTGGAATCGTCATCCTGATGGAGGGTTGGCAATCCTGGGGGCAACAGACTTTTCTGCCCTTCGGGACTCGCGTCTGGGGCTGGATCGACATTGCCGCGCTGCCGCTCTGCTTTGCGCTCGTCCGCCCGCGCAAGAGCCTGGCTGCCGTGGCCGCGGCGATTGTCTTTGCAACCGCGCTGCCCTGGTGCCAGCGAGTAAGGACGGAGTACTACAACTACGGCGACGTCCACGGCTCCTTTGTCCGCAACGAACCCAACCTCGCCGCCCACGCGCTGGTCGCGGCCTTCGCCGTCTTCATTATCTGGTGGGGCGTGCATCAGACCTCGAAGGCGCTGGTCAACCTGGGCATTGTCGGATTCGCCATCGCGGTCGGCTGGTTCTACTTCAGCGACATCTTCGACAAGGTGGGCCGCTCGCTGGGCCTGATCGGGCTGGGCATTCTCTTCCTGGCCGGCGGGTGGGCGCTTGAAAAGGCGCGCCGCCGGCTGATCGGCCGCATGGGCCAATCAAATCCTTCCACGCAGGAGGCCCAATGAAGCTCTCCAAAGCATCCATCGCTCTGCTTCTGATTCAGTTGGTGTTGGTCTCTTCGATCGCCGCCAAGTATCTCTACCAGCGCTGGAGCTGCCCGCGCGCCTGGACGCGCACCGTGGCTTACGATCCGGAACTGCCCATGCGCGGCCGCTACCTGAGCGTGCAACTGATCGTGGACGGCTGCCAGAGCACGATGCCCTCCGCGCTGGAGATCACAGTACCCAGGAACGCCGAGGGCGTGCCAGTGGGCAAGACCTTCTCAATCAGCTCCGCTCAATCCGTTCAGTTCCCGGCGCGCCTCGAGGTGGAAGGCAACAAGCTGGTGGCCATCCGCATTCCGGAGGACGACAGCCAGTCGCGCGGCCAGACGGTCACAGCCCCGCCCGGTTCGTCCTGCGAGAACTTTCGCCTCGACCAGCCGGTCGACTTTTACATTGCCGAACATGCGGCCAGCCCGGTGCCCGTCAAGCCCGGCCAGGAGCTCTGGATCGAGGTTACAGTCCCGCCCAAAGGCCCGCCGCGACCCATTCAACTGGCGCTGAAACAGGACGGCGCCTGGAAGCCGCTGGCGTTCCAATAAATGAGGGGGCGCGAATTCGGAAACATACGGACAAGTTGGTGTTTTGAAAGGGCACGGCTTCACAGGCTGCGGAAAGACTCCTCTCGGGCCGGCAAAAGCGTCAGGGCACGACTTCAGTCGTGCCGTAAGTGCCATCGAATCGGCACGGGCTTCAGCCCTGCGGTAGACTTTTCGGGTCTCTCGGCCAAGTTCAAACCTTTTTCCGCAGCCTCTTCAGTCGTGCCGCAAGTCCCGCAAAATCAACCGGGCTTCAGCCCCTGAGGCGATGAGAGCCTTCCCGGAGGGACCTGCTCAGGGTTTTCTCAGGCAGTCCCCGGCGCATTCAACTCGGCAAGCCCTTCCGGCAGCGCCATTTCGACGCGCCTGGCTTCCAGATCGATGCGGCGCAGGTAGCTCCTGGCAAAAGGGATGAGAACCTCTCCGGCCGCGCCGCGCACCACCAGCAGCGCCACGGGGCCGGCAGTGCGGTCCACATCTTCGATCTCGCCCACCGGCAATGGCTGTTCGCCGGCCACATCCACCAGCGCGCAGCCGATCAGGTCGGCGACATAAACCTCATCCTCGCCAAGCGGGGCGCGCTCGGCCAGGGGAATCGCCACGATCAGCCCGGCGAGAGCTTCAGCGGCGGAGATGGAATCCACCCCGGCAAAGTGCAGCACGATGCCGCCCTTGTGCAGCCAGTGGGCGATGAGTTCGACCTCGCGCGGAGATGTGGCTGGAGCGGCCCGGGCCAGCAGCCAGAGCCGCCGGCGCTGGGCAAACTTCTCCGGGAAGTCGGTGAGAATCTGGGCGAAGACTTCGCCCTTGCGACCCTGCGCGCGCCGAATGCGGGCCAGCCAGACCCATTGCTCAGGTGGTTCAGACGGCTCTGGCGCGGTCATTGCTGCCTCCGACGTGTGAACGGCGCGACAAGCGGCTTCGAGCGCATCCGTAGATTGCGAATTCTGTAGCGCCCCTCTCCAGAGCGGCTGTCGTGCAGGTCTCCAGACCTGCACCCACCGCCCCTGGCGGCTTGGAAGCCGCCAGTACAGCCGGTCTGGAGACCGGCGCTACAATTTGCGGATAGGCTCTTAGTCGTCTTCTTCCAGAATGTCGAGCGTGTAGCGGTGATGCAGCTTCACGCCAACCGCGCCCAGGACGGTGCGCACCGAGCGGGCGGTGCGTCCCTGCTTGCCGATGACCTTGCCCACATCCTGAGGCGCAACCCGAAGTTCGAGAACGGTGCTGTCGCCGCGGTTCACGGATTCCACCTCGACGGCTGGCGGCTCATCCACCAGGGCCCGCGCGATCTCGCTGACCAGCTCGGCGGCTGACGGCGAAGCGACTGTGTCGTACTGGGTCATGCGCTTACCTCTGACCGTGTTGATCCCGCATTGGCGATCCAGGGGTTGGTGGTCTGAATCGGTCCCTTGAATACTAGCACCGGAGCCCGCCGGCGTCACCATATGGATACTCGCCGGCGCCGGCGGCCGCAGATCGGGGGGAAGGGAACGGCGATCAGGCCGCGGCTGTCTCCGCCACCGGCGCCGGATTCTTGGCCACCAGCTTGGCCATGGTGGGAGACAGTTGCGCGCCCTTGCTGCGCCAATAGGCGATGCGCTCTTGTTTCAGTTCGACCGTCGCCGGGCTCGTGCGAGGGTTGTAGGTGCCGACGACCTCGATCGAACGGCCATTGCGGGCGCGGTCCTTCTCAATGACCACGATGCGGTAGTAGGGCTGCTTACGGGCGCCGAAACGCGCCAGGCGAATCATCACCACGGGGATACGGTTCCTTTCAAACTCCAGTGCTCTGTTACGGCTTCTCGGGATCTTCCCGGCCGGCGGCAACTTTGCCCATGCGCGCCCCGCCGGATCGACGGCCAGACAGGATCGCCCAGCCTCACAAGACTCAACATCCAAGTATCGCCGAAAGCGGCGCTTTGGAGCAAGTGTCGAAGGAGAGAGGGAGCTGTAGACTGAAAGCGAAGCAGAACGAGGATTGTGCAATGTGGCCACTTCCCATGAAGGCGGGCGAATCGCCGCGAACTCCAAAGCCAGACGATTGGCTTTTGGCAAGAATGCAGCGCAACGGCTTTCCCTTGAATGTCCGGATGGCGAACGCATACAGGGGCCTCGGGCGAGTGCCTGGCTACGAGCACAAGATCATCATCGTGGTGCCACTTCGCGACCCGCAACCGTCAGGATTGCCTAAAGACAGTGAGTTCGACGATCTGAAGGCGGTTGAAATATCCCTCTGCGGGGTGCTCGAGGCCGAGAACGAATCGCTTTGCGTGTTGGCCATTACCGGGTGCGGTACACGCGACCTCGTTTTTTATACCCGGAATCCCAAGCAGGCACGCAAAAGGATTGAGGCTATAAAAGCAATCATTACCAGTCACAAGATTGACGTGGCCATCCAGCCAGACAAGAATTGGGAGCTTTACGGCTTCTTCAACAAGGCAATTGCCGCCTCAAGTGCGCCGGAAACAAAGGCGCCAGCTTAGGCTCCGCCCTTCGCGCCCAACTGCCTCGTAGTAGGCTCAAAAGAACAGAAAATCGAATCCATCTGGAACCATTTTCCGTCCGCCGGGGTCAAAGACAATAGGATTCCCATGTGTCCATCGGAGGAGGTTTCATGCGCCGGATTCTAGCCGGATTCTTTCTTGCCGCCTTCACGCTGACCCTGGCCGCGCAGCCCGCGGCCGGGCCTACAGCCAAATCCAAAGCGCCCGCGCAGGCTGCCGGAGCGGCAGCGGCGGCGCAGATTCTGCCATCGACCATCAAAGATCTGCCGGTGCGCAAGGTTGTCCTCTACAAGAACGGCGTGGGCTACTTTGAGCACGCCGGGACGGTGAGCGGCAACCAGCGCGTGGCCATCGACTTTACTTCGCCGCAGTTGAACGACGTCTTGCAGTCGCTCACTGTGCTAGACGAGGGCGGCGGGCGGATCGCCGGGGTCAACTACAACTCCACCACGCCGCTGGCCGAGCAGCTCAAGTCGCTCTCGCTGGGCATGAGCGACGATCCCACTTCCACCGATCTCTTTCAGGCGCTGCGCGGGCAGCGGGTCGAGGTGCTGGGCGCTCCCGGCGGCCCCATCACCGGCCGTCTGCTCTCCATCGAGTCGCGCACGGAGAAGTCCGGCACGGGCGGCGACACGGTAGACAAGTTTTATCTGACGGTCGTGGCCAGCTCGGGCGCGGCGCGGGTGATCGAGCTGACGCCGGCGTTGAGCGTGCGCCCACTCGACTTGAGCCTCCAGGGCCAGCTTGACCGCTATCTCGAGCTGCTCAGCTCCACCCACTCCACCGGCCTGCGCCACCTCACCCTCGACGCCCTCGGGCAGGGCCAGCGCGAGCTGCGCGTCAGCTACATCAGCGAGGTGCCGGTCTGGAAGTCCACCTACCGGATGGTCTTCCCGCGCGTGCCCAACGGAAACGCCATCGTCCAGGGCTGGGCGGTGGTGGATAACACCGTGGGCGCGGACTGGGACAACGTACAGCTCTCGCTGGTCGCGGGCGCGCCGCAGAGCTTCATCCAGCCGCTCTCGCAGCCGCTCTATACCCGGCGGCCTGAGATTCCCATCTCCACCGAGGCGCAGTTGACGCCGCAGACGCACGAGGCGGCGGAGTTCAAGCAGGATAGGGCGGAGGTGGTACCGGAGACGATTAATGCGGAGCAGGTGGGCGAATTGGCAATGAACGGCCGCAACATCGCGGGTTTGATGAGGATGAACTCCGGGGCCGCTCGAGGAGCTGCCGTTCCTGCGGCGAATGCCGCGAATACAGGTGTGGGCCTCGGCTCCGGTAACGGCTACGGCCCCGGTGTGGGCGGCAATATTGGCGGTGGCCTCTACCGCGTCTCCGACGCCATTCAGGCCGGCGACGTCTCCACCAACGCCTTCGACGATTTCTTCGAGTACGCGCTCACCCAGCCGGTCACCATCCACAAGAACGAGTCGGCCATGGTGCCCATTCTCCAGCAGGAGCTGCCCGCCGAGCACGTCACGCTGTGGAGCGAGCGGGAACCGACGCCGCTGCGCGCAGTCTGGCTCGAGAACAAATCGAAGCTCACCCTCGACGCGGGCAGCTTCTCCATCTTCGAGAGCGGCGAGTTTGCCGGCGAGGGCCTGCTCGATCCCATCCATCCCGGCGAGAAGCGCCTGCTCTCTTACGCCGCCGACCAGGCCGTCCGCGTGAAGATTGCGGACCGCGACAACCAGCGCACCCTGCATCACGTAAAGATCGCCAAAGGCGTGGTCGTCGAAACCCACATGGATGTGGTTTCGGTCACTTACTCGGCTGTCAACCACGGCGAGGCGGACCGCATGGTTCTGCTGGAGCACCCGCGCCGCGATAACGGCTGGACCCTCGACGAGGGGCTGAAGGCAGACGAGACCGCGCCCGATCTCTATCGCTTCAAGCTGCCCGTGGCCGCGCATTCGACGGCCAAGCTGAAGGTGCGGGAGCGCGGCCCGGAGCACACAGTGGTTCACCTGAACGGTGACAATCAGGAAACGATTTACCTGCTCGACCTGGTAAAGCGCGTCCCCGATGCCCAGGACAAGCTGGAGCCGGTGATCACGGCCCAGATAAAGGTGGCCGATCTGGATCGCCGCATCGACGAATCGAAGAAGGTTGAAGAGACCGCCGCGGCCGACGAGACGCGCGACCGCGACAACTTGACCGCGCTCAAGGGCAACGATGCGGCCAAGCGCTTTGTGGACGAACTGAACCGCGCCGAAGACCTGTTGCAGGCCACGCGCAAGCAGACCGCGGACCTGGAGCAGCAGAAAACGGAGGCTGTCCAGAGGCTCGACGAGTTGATCGCCGGCGTCAGCTTCGACTGGGATGAGAAGGCGAAGTGAGGGATCAGGGAGTAGGGAGTAGGGAATAGGGCCACAGGCTGACCGTTTCTACTCCCTACTCCCTACTCCCTACTCCCTGCTTACGCCTGTCCGGTCATGGCGGACAGTATCGCGCGCGCGGTCGCGTCCTCATCGTCGCGCGACGAGATCATCAGGTCGTAGAGGTGAGGATCGCACCAGCTCTTGCCGAAGTACTCCCGCAGGTACTTGGCGCGCTCTCCATCGACGGTACGGATGCGCTGCTCGATGTTGGCGCCACTCTCCAGGCGGGTCCGCAAGCGGAGGATGCGCTCCCTGAGCGGCGCGTAAACAAAGACGTGATAGACGTCGGGCTTGTGCTGCAAGACGCACTGCGAGCCGCGGCCCACAACCACGCAGTTGCCATCGCGCCAAGCCTGTTCGATGATCTTCTCGGTGAGTCTCACCGTCTGCTCGGCGTCGAAGACGGCGTCTTCACCGGGTTCGATGCCGGCGGCCAGCGCGGCCGAGCGCATGGCCTGCTGGTTGAAGCGGGTCAGCCATGAGCCCACATGCTCGTCGTAGCGGCGCACCGCCTTCGCATCCACGTGAGCTTCGTAGGCGATAGCGTCGATGATGTCGCGGTCCAGCAGCTTCCAGCCCAGCCATCCGGCAATGGTCTGCGCAATCCGTCCTCCGCCGCTTCCAAACTCCCTGTTGACGGTCAAGACACGGTATTTCATGCCTGCCCCCTGGCAACCGATTCCTGTCGAGCGGGTTGGGGCGCGCGAGCTGTTTTCTCACGGTCGGCTCCAGCTCACCGGCACGGCTAACCATTATAGCCAAAGGGGGTCATGGCGGCAGCAAGCCATGAAATCCGCCGCCCAAAGGGCCGGAAAGGGCCTGGAAAAGAACAACCCGCGCGAAGGCCGCGCGGGTTGCTGCAAGGGGACAGCCGCAGATTCAGTAGATGACCTTCAATCCGAACTGGATGATGCGCGGCTCGAAGGTGCCGGTGATGGTGCCGCCGCCGATGCTGGTGGGCGCCGAGCTGTTGTTGTCCGTGCCGGAGACGGTGCCGCCGCCCGAGCCGCCGGGCATATAGAGGTTGGTGTGGTTGAAGATGTTGTAAAACTCCGAGCGGAACTCGATCTTGATTCTCTCCACCGGTGTATTGAACCGCTTGTTGAAGGCCAGATCGGTCTCGTAGAACTTGGGCGTGCGGCCGTAGTTCTTGGGCAGGTTGCCGAAGGGGCTCGACGGCCCGTTGGCGGCGGTGTTGCTGACGTATGTTGACGGCAGGGTCAAAGCAGCCGCGTTGACATATTGAACGTACCCGCTGGAGAGCTTGGTCTTGACGATGTAGGGCACGCCGGGAACGAGGTTGGGGCGGTAGAGGTTTTCTCCGCGCCAGTTCTGCGTGAGCATCGGCGAAACGGCATTGGCCGCGGCCGGTGAATACGTCAGGTTGAAGGGCGTGCCGCCTTGCGCGGTGTTGATGGCGCTGATCTGCCATCCTCCCAGAATGGCGTCCTCGGCCGGGTTGGCGCCGGCGAGGAACTGGTGCCCATGCCCTACCGGCAGGTCGTAGACCAGGCTGGTGACATTGTCGACCGGCAGGTTGTAGTCCGACTGTCCGTAATCCCCTTTGAGGTTGTTGCCGTCCTGCGGGCACGGCGTGTTGGCCTCCAGGGTGGACGAGGCATTATCCAGCGCATGACCCCAGGTAAAGGAGTTGAGCAAGGTCAACCCGGCGACAAAACGCTGCTCGTAGCGGGCTTGCAGCGAGTTGTAGTGGGACCAGAAGCCGTTGAGAGCCTCTGTAATGTCGCCGTTGTTGAAGGTGGGATAGAGGGTCGAATTATTGAGCAGGTACCCTCCCCAGTTGGGGTAGGGACGCGACCAGCCAAGCGCCGGATTGCCGTTGATGAAGCCGGCCTGAGGAATCTTCTGGTTGGCGTTGATGAAGCCCTGTAGGTGAACGCCGTGGTTGCCCACATAGGCCACGTCGACCAGTATGTTCTTGGCCAGGGCCTTTTGCGCGCTCAGGAAGTAGCTTTCCTCGTAGCCGTCCTTGGTGTTGGGCGGGATGGAGTCGATGTCGTCGGTGCCCGCGCTGAAGCTGGTGGCGAGACCGGTGGGAAAGCCCTGCGAAAGCCGCACGTAGCCGTTCGTAGTGCCGACGGCCGGGTTGGTTACCGACGTATACATCGCAAAGGGCGCGTTGATGGCTATGTTGTTTCCTGAGCCGGCGCGCCAGTAATGGACGAATGCGGTCCCGTAGCCTCCGCGGAGGGCGATCGAGTTGGTAAGGGCATAGGCAAAGCCGACGCGCGGCGCCCAGTCGCCCCAGTCCGGATTGACCAGCATCTTGCCGTAGACGCCGCCGCCGCTGTAGGGCGAGATGCACGGAGCTGTGCCGCAGAGCGGAGAGTTGGCGGTCGTGTAACCGGGCTGGAGGGTGAGCATGGTCCCGGTGGCCGGGTTGAAGTTGGAGATGTAGTTGTCCCGCTCCGACCAGGGCGAACCGTACTCCCAGCGTACTCCCAGGTTCAGAGTCAGCTTGGGGTCGACCTTCCAGTCGTCCTGGGCGTAGGTGCTGTCCATGGTCTGAAGAACGTGGGTGATGTAGTAGGTCGCCAGCGAGAAGGCTTTGCTGGTTCCGAAAAGGAAGTCGGCCCAGTACGTATCTGCCACGGCGCTGGTGCCGCTGGGGCAGTTGGTGGTTCCAGCCGACGCCGGGCAGACGCTGTAGGCGCCGTTGAAGGTGAAGGAGCCGTAGAGCGGATTCGAGTCCTCGATCTCCTGCCAGATGTGCTCATACTCGTAGCCGAACTTGAAGGAGTGCTTGCCCTTGACCCAGGAGAAGTTCAGCTTGGGGTCGAGCAGCGACGGGTTCTGCCACTGCGGATTGGTGCTCTGCCGTCCGAAGGAGGTAAAGCCGCCCGAGATGGCGATCGAGGGCAGGCCGCCGGAGACATTGGCGATGCTCGGCAAACCCGGAATGTCGCTTGCGGGGAAGGAGGTATTGCCGACCGCGAAAGTCCATTTGCCGGCCCTGGTGCTGGAGAGCGCGAGGCGGGCGTCGAGAACCTTGTTGGAGCCCATCAGTTGTGTATAGCCGAGCGCAACCTGCTCATCGTGAATGAGGATGTGGCCGTTGGTCTGCATGTCGATGGGCTCGGGCAGGAGGTTATAGTTCTTGCCCACCTCCTTGCGATCGCTGACCTTCAGGAACCAGGAGCTGGTCTTGCTCTGCTGGAAGTCCAGGCGCAGGTCGCCCTTGTCGGCGTGGTCGGTGAAGGGGGCATTCAGAGGGCAGTCGTTTGTGGCCACACCCGATCCGGCCACGCCGGCGGTCACCGTGCAGTTGCCCGGCAGCGCGCCCATGTACAGCTTGGCAACCGCCAGGGCAGTCGGATCGGCGTCGCCCTGGGCTTGTGCGGGCCAATTGGCAAACGGCGTATTCGCCGGTATGTAGGTGCCCGGATGCCAGGGATCCTGCACCGCAACAGCAAGCTGCCCGTTGAGCTCATTGGTCGTGGGAACAGTATCGACCACCGTGGGCGTGAGCGTTTGCCGGAATCCCTCGTAGTCGATGAAGTAAAAGAACCTGTTCTGAATGATCGGTCCGCCAAAGTTGGCGCCGAACTGATTGCGATTGAAGACGGGCTTGAAATATGGATATTGAACGCCGGTTAAGGCGTTGACGGTGACCGGCTTGATGTAGCCGAAGGCGTTCAGATCGGTGTTGCGAAGGAACTCGTAGAGCGTGGTGTGGAACTGATTGCTGCCGCTCTTGGTGGCCACGTTGATGGTGCCGCCGGAGGAGCGGCCGTACTCCGCGCTCTCATTGTTGGTGACGACTTCAAACTGGGCGATGGAGTCCGGCGGCGGCGCGATGATCTGGTTGTCGAAGCCCTGGTTGCTCTCACCGTAGGCATTGTTGTCCATGCCGTCCAGCATGAAGTCGTTGAACATGCTGCGCTGGCCGTTGACGTTGAACGATCCGGCGCGCGTCAGGCTGGTGACCGCGGTGGTCGTCGCGTCGGCCGGCGCCGGCCGCGTGCCGGTCACGTAATCCACTAGGTCGGAGAAGTTCCGGCTCACCAGCGGCAGAGCCTCGCTTTGATACTCGGTGATGGTCTGGCCGCGCTGGCTGGTTTCGGTTTCAAGCTGCAACGCCACGTCGCTGACCTCGACCGTGACGGCGCTCGCCTGACCCACCTTGAGGGTCAGGTCGATGCGCTGGCGCCCGCCCACGGAGATGGTGATGTGGTTGGCCTCGGCCGGCGCAAATCCCGGCGCGTTGGCCTCGATGTTGTAGACGCCTACGCGCAGCGAGGGAACCTCATATTCGCCGGAACCGTTGGAGGCGACATTGACGACACTGCCGGTGCTTACGTTGGTGACGGTCACGGCAGCGTTTGCAACCGCCGCGCCGGTGGCGTCATGGATGGAGCCAACCAGGCTGCCATCCTCATACTGCGCTCTTGCGGAGATGCCACAGCTTGCGATCAAGAGGCCAACACAGAAAAGGGTTCTGAAGAGGTTCTGTAGGTTCTTCATGGCTGCCAGCCTACAGAGGCGCGTTCAAGTTCCCGTGAATTCACGGTAAACGGCATGTGAATCGCCGTGGCGGCCCTGGGCTGATGAGCAGCGGCCTTCCCGGAGGGCCGGGTTGTGGGCTTTGGGAACGCTTCGAGCACAAAACGGCGCCTATGCACCGCCATCACCGCTCAGATCATCCAGTCCCCGTCATGACCACCACTGCCCCGCGCCCCCTTCGCACTCTTGGCAAATCCGATCTTCAACTCACCCCCATCGGCTTTGGCGCATGGGCCATCGCCGCCGCCATCGTGGGCGGGCCCGGCGAGTCGCAGGTTGAGGGTGGCTGCGGCGCTGGACTTCCGGCTCAGCGGCGAGGAGCACGCGCGGATCACCGCATTTCTAGCCTCCGACCCGGGTTGAAGCCGGTGCGCGGCGGCACAGAAACAAAAGCCCCGGCCATGGCCGGGGTTCTTGTTCAGGGGAGAAGCCGCATTACATTGCCGCGACAAAATCGGGGACGATGACGGGGGCATGATCCTGCAGCAACTGGGTCATCCGCGCGGCCATGCCGGTATACATTTGAGCGGCGCGGAAGGCATTCACGCGTACTCCCTCGCTGGCTTGCGAGAAAGCATACTGGACCAGGGCCACCAGGACCAAAAGGCGGATCTGCATGGCGTCGCTGCGCAGGGTCTCCACAAGCAGGCGGTCAACGCCGTCGCTGTTCCTGGCCGCATAGTCCGCCATCTCCAGCATCACACGGGCGTTCTGATACATCGCCCACAGGCCCTTGGCGCCTTCCATGCGCTGCCACGCGTCTTCGGGGGTCGCGCTAAGTCCTTCTTTCCAAAGGAAATGCTCACTCAAATCGCGAGCGCTCCAGTCGGGATGCAGGCGGGCCAGAAGCGAGTTCCAGGTCCGCGCATTGCGCCGTTGCACTTCGATGCGCCAACGGACGAGGTAGAACGCAATGCTTGCGGCAGCCGCGACTTGGAGAAGCGAGAGAATCATTGGCGATCCTTGCAGGGAGCAGTGGTAACCAAAGTACCGGTGGGAAAGACCCTACTGCTCTTTGCCTCACTATTACTAGTAACACACAATTCTCCACCTGCGAAGCGGAGAACTGTGCAACTTTCGTCTTATTTTCACAAAAAAGTACTCAACAGTCTATGGTCCTTTGGTAATTGAAGACGCCGCCTCCTCTTCGGCCAATGTACGGCGGGCCGGGTGTGCAAGATGATTCTCAGCGTTTCTGCGTCTTGGCGGGCGCGGAATCCTCCAGCGCGGCGCGGGTGGTTCTGGCGGCTCCGGCCACTGCCAGCAGCGCGCTCCGCATCTGCGGGCTGAATTCCCGCCGTTGCGCCTCCTCCTGCGCAAAGCTCACCACCCAATAGAGCAGGGAAAAGAGATAGCCGACCGCCGCGAACTGATTCAGCAGGCGGTAATGCTGTTGCATCGCACCATGCGTGTGCAGAATCTCAACCGCAAGGCTGACAATGGAGTAGAAGCCGAGTCCAGTGGCTACCTGCAACTCGCGGTCCCGCCAGCCGATCGACAGCAACTGGCTGCACCCAGCCAGCAACAGAAAGAACAGTATCCTCATAATCGAGGCAGTCTGCTGCACGCGCACGAGATCGCGCCATGCCGGAGACGAATTGACGATCTCATGGATGCCGGAAAACTGCCAAATCCCCGCGCCGACGGCCAGGATCAAGACTCCAACCACAACCAGGGCGCCGCGAGGCAGAGAGGCCCGAAGCGGACGGAGAACGGACCATGCAAGTTCAATCAGGATGCCGAACTCCAAGATGGAATCCACAACTGTCTCCGCCAGGTAGGCTGGGAGATAGCTGGACAGGAAGAAGCTATGGATCACATAGTTTCCGGCATCGCAGAGCAGAGCCCATGCACAGTAGACGCAGAAAAGCGGCAACAACCGCCAGACACGCCTATAGATGAGCAGCCCAACAACCGCTGCCTCGGCCACAATGCCGGCAAACCAGAGTGTGTTGTCCGGACTCACTGTCTACACCCCACCTGAACTCATCGGCCCGATGGGTTGAGTTTAGCAGTGAATCCCGTGCGGACGGCAGAAGACACTTCACTTTGTTCGCGCCGCCTCGCTACCGTCCGTCACGCCTGGCGGAGTGGTACGAAGTCTCTGTCTTTGAGCGCAAACGTCCTGCCCTCACGCGTTAGCGAGCGCGACTGGCGGTCCGCCCGGAGGCAATGGGCTGATGGGCGAGGCGAGCGCGACCGGCGGTCCGCCCGGAGGCAACGGGCTGATAGGCGAGGCGAGCGCGACCGGCGGCCCACCCGGAGGCAACGGGCTGATGGGCGAGGCGAGCGCGACTGGCGGCCCACCCGGAGGCAATGGGCTGATGGGCGAGGCGAGCGCGACTGGCGGTCCACCCGGAGGCAATGGGCTGATGGGCGAGGCGAGCGCGACTGGCGGTCCGCCCGGGGGCAATGGGCTGATGGGCGAGGCGAGCACGGTTGCGCTGCCAACGGACACCAAAGCGGCGCCTAAAACAAGGCTGCGGAATTTGAATGAAGCGTAACGCATCAGATTGGGCTCCTTGTGTCGAGGTACTGGACACTTTACCGCAAGAGTAATCCCAATTGTGCAGTCCGTCTACCACAAAAGTAACAAAGCATAGGATTATCGGCGTGCAAGGGTTCTGTCCGGCCCAATCCCCGCCAGTTCCGGACGAAAACGGAAAGGTTGCCGTGGCGCAGCCTGTTGGCGCCAGCTGAAAAGATCGATGAACGGCCAGGCGGCCGGAAGTAGGAGGGGACAATGACGGTGGGAATCCTGGAGTCGATCCGCGTACCGATTTCTGCTTTGCCAGCCAATGCGCCTTTGGTGCTGCGCCCGGGGGCGGAAAGAAATGCGAGCGGAGCAAAAGAGAAGCAGAAACGCTTGGGCGCCCCGTCGCGTTTATGGCCACAACCGTGGCTCGCGGATGCCGGCGTCCAGCGCCCTTCACAGGCCACCGCCGCTGGATGTAAACTGTTGAGTCTCTTGTATATGGACTGTCGACTCGCAGGGAAATGAGGAGCATCTGGAAAGCGCACCGCACCGCCGTTGTGGCGACGGGCGGCGAGGCGTTACACCGGGGTTACCTTGTGGGGAACTTTGGTGCCCTGGGAGGAACGAGGAAAGTCCGCTAGAGTGGCTTAAGAGCCTCTTTCTGCTTCGGGGATGCAGCCTATGAACGCTTTGAAACCGGGACTTTCGCCGCAGCCTGCTTCGCCTGGGTTGGCCGCCTCACGGCAGGAGGTGCGGTGCGCGGTGCGTTTTCCTCTGACGCTGCCTGTGGTGCTGTCATCCGGCGAAGCGGAACAAGTCGCGCTCACGCGCAATGTCTCCGCCAGCGGAGTGCTCTTTGAGCTGGCGCACCCGTTGCGTGCGGGGCTCGACATTCGCTTTTCTCTGCAAATGCCAGGTTCGGTTCTGGGTACTCCGCGCGATATTCTGGTTCATTGCATGGGACGTGTGGTACGCTGCTCCATAAGCCAAACTAAATATCTGGCTGCCGCCACCATCGACGAGTACAAATTCGCTGAGCAGTGACAGCCCGAGCCAGGTTGGCAGTCTCTACGATGGACTATCTGGACGATTCAACCGATGGCGAGGTTCTTGACGCCCCGGTCAAGCCCGGGACGATCCGCATTATCCTTGCGGATTCCCAGGCGATTTACCGCGTGGGCATTCGCAAGATTTTTGCCCTCGAAGACGATTTGCGCATTGTTGCCCAGGCGGATTCGCTTGAGAATCTGCGCTTGGCCGTTGCCCGCTACCCCACCGACATCGTTCTGCTGGAGGGAAGTCTGCTGGCCGGTACCGCCAACGCCATTCCCGAGTTGCTGCGTTTGGCGCCCGATGTGAAGCTGATTGTGCAGGCTGTTCGGGCGGACGAAAACCACACGGTGGAGCTTTATAGGCGCGGCGTTCGCGGCATCATCTCCCGCCTGATCTCGCCCGACCTGCTGGTGAGGTGTGTGCGCCGAATCGCCGCCGGCGAAACCTGGATCGACAATCAGTCGGTTAATTGGGTGATTGAAGCCTATCGCGCCCAAGCCGCCGCGCTGATCAGCCCTCGCTCCCAGCCGCGGCTTTCGCCCAAGGAGATGTCCATCATCACCTGCATCACCCAGGGCAAGCGCAACAAGGAGATTGCCTTCCAGTTGGGCACCACCGAACAGGTGATCAAGAATTATCTGCGCAAGATATACGACAAGCTGGGAGTAAGCGACCGGCTTGAACTGGCGCTTTATTGTCTGCACAACAAGATCATTCAGACGGACTCGGACGAGGATATGGTGGCCCACAAGGTGGTGGGGACGTAGCCCGAGCCCGGTTCGCCTCTCCGGTCGATCTACTGCGCAATGGGGACAGGCGTCATGATATCCTCGGTTGCGGCTGGGTCTCCCGCCGCCGGCCCATGCCACACGCTTCCGCCAAAGGTGGTGATGTAAATCATGGACGTGTCGATGGGATCCACAATCACGCGGTGGCCCCACTTGAAGTTGTAACCCTGAATGCGCGCCCAATGAAGCCCGGCGTCGGTGGAGCGGTATGCGGCCGCATCGAAGCCGCAGATGTAGAGCGTGTGGGGCGCTTTCGGGTCGATCGTCACATCGTAGACATGCTGCGACTGTGTGAAGACAGGCTTCCAGCTCTGGCCGCCGTCGGTCGATAGAAACACCCCGCCTCCTGTGTCCACGCCCTCGCGCTCCTGCCCCCAGGCGGCCAGGTACATGCGGCGATTGTCGCGCGGGTAGAGCGCCAGCCCGTTGGGGCCGTTCACGCCCTCCGGAAGACGTATCTTCTCCCAGTGCTCCGCCCCATCGAGGGATTTGTAAAGAGCGCCGCCGTCCGCTTCGCCGAAGCGTCCCTCGTTGCGGCGGGCCACGATAAGATACAGCGTTCCATTATCGGCCCGCGTGATTCGCCAGGCAAAGGGGTCAATCTCCATGATCCCGTCGTTCTTAAGTTGCCAGGTCTTCCCGTTGTCCGTCGATTTGTACACGCCGAGGCCAAACCCGCAGGCATACAGGGTGCGCTGGCCAACCGGACTCGCGGGATCGAGCAGCACGTGCGTGAAAGCCGTCTCCTCCATGCCGGCATTTGATCGCGTCCAGCTTCGACCGCCGTCGGTGGAAACGCCAATGCCTCCCTTCGCCCGTTCCAGAAAATCTCCATGCCGCCACATCTTTGGCCGGGGCAGATCGTGCACGCCGCTGAATGCGCCCCACATCAAGCCCTTCACATCGGGATCGAATGCCAGCCAATAGGTCGTATTCCGCCAGATCTGCGGAATCCCGTTGGTCGCCGTCTGCCAGGTTTGGCCGCCATCAAAGCTGTGAAAAGCCCCGATGTCGGTGTAGTCAATGAAGATGTGCTTCGAATCGAAAGGGTCGAATTGCACTCCGTAGTTCGTAGTGACGTCGAGACCCCGCGTCGTCCAGCGGTCATCCCCCATCCGAACCGAGTTAACCTGCGCCCAGGTCTTTCCTCCGTCCAGCGTCCGGTAAGTCCGGAAGATGTCGGTGGCATAGCAGATATCGGGGTTGCCGGGAGCCACGCCCAGACTGTATGGGGCGTCGAAGATGATGCTCTTGCCGCCCTCCCATCCAATGCCATCCGCGCGCTCTTCAATCCAGGAGGCGTCGAGGTTGAAAGCCGGCTTGGTCGACTCGCGGAAAACGATCGACCAACTCAAGCCCGCGTCCACGGTCTTGGCGATTCCGTTGTAGACATTCTCGGGGCCCTCGCCAAGCTGAAGACCGCGGAAACCTATGTATGCAATGCGACCATCGCGGCTCGCCGCGGCAACCGCCCCGAACTGCCCGGACTGCTGGCCAAGCGCCGGCGACCGTGCGTTCCAACTGCGGCCCTCGTCTTCCGAGACGAACAAGTCTCCCTTGCTGGTTGTTGCATAAACGATCGTTCTTCCCTCAGCCTCCGCCGAGCTGGCATGGGTGATCGTCTCTCCGGGTGCTGCGATCGGCTTGGCGGTCTCCGCCCGGCCGCGGTAGACGCCCAGCGTCCCAATCGCTAGGCGTTCCCCGCCTGGATAAGCCAGGAGCAGGATCTTGTCGGATGCGAACTCATGCTCAAACCGGAATGAGGCCCCGCTGTCTTTCGAGACCAGCTCCGTCGTCCCTCCGTATTGCGGATCGGAGAACGCAATGTGAACGACATCCGAGTTCCTGGAGTCCACAACAATCTGAAGAATGTCCAATCCGGTAACGTAGCTCCCGTCGTTCGAGGTCAGGCTATAGCCGCTGTGGTCGCCATTCTGGTGCTCAACGGTCTTCTTGGCGGGATTAGGAAAGAGCATCCGCCAGGTCCGGCCTGAGTCGTCGCTGCGCCACAAAGCGGCGTCTCCCGCATAAATTCGCCTGGAATTGCCGGGATCGAAGGCGAAGGTCGTTATGCCGGTGCGCAGGTTGAACATCCGCCAGGACTGGCCACCATCCTCTGTGATATAGCCACCCGTCATGTCGCAGTGCTCCACCACGACGCGGGGATCGTGAGGGCTGATCGAGGGAGCGATCATGGTCCCGCCGCCGCCCGGTCCGATAACCTTCCATGCATCGAAGCGCGGAGCGGGGCCAGGATTCTGCGCGGCGGCGGCAATCGCCACCACTGTCAGGGCAATCGTAAGAAAACACTGCAATCGCAAACGCGGTCTCACTTTTGCGGCCATTTGCCTTTCCTAAGCACCAACTCTGAGGATCACCTGAATTGTAATCGCCCTGCGGAAGGGACCATAAATTTATCGCTTTTTCTTCGCTTTCGGCAAAAACTTTTGGTATGCTGATCTGGCAACAAGGGAGGTTGCACAATGGACTTTCAACAGGAACTGATCGACGAATACGACCGCGAGACCGCCCTGACGCGCAAGATGCTTGAGGCGATCCCGGCCGATGCCGACTTCACCTACAAACCCCACCCCAAGTCCATGAGCCTGGGCCGGTTGGCAGGGCACACCGCGGAACTCGCCGGGGAGTGGGCGATTACCACGCTGACCACCGACAAGCTGGAGTTTCCCGCCGATCACAAGTGGGAGGCTTACATTCCCGCATCCACGGAGGCTCTGCTGGAGCGCTTCGATAAGGAGACCGCCGAGGCCAAGGCGGCGCTGGCGGGCCTTGCGCCGGAAAAGTGGGACGAAAACTGGAAGTTTGTGGCCGGCGGCCAGGCCTGGATCGACGAATCGAAGTGCAAGGTTTGGCGCACCTGGGTCCTCAACCACATGATCCACCATCGCGCCCAGTTGGGCGTTTACCTGCGCCTGCTCGACAAGCCCATCCCGGGTATGTACGGCCCCTCGGCGGACGAGATGTAGAAAGACAGTCGTCAGTGGTCAGTTTTCAGTGATCGATTGCCGGCGCCCCGTCGACCAGCAGGTTTGAACCGCAAGCTTCCGAACTGGTCGATTGCTGCCAACTTCTGGCCACTGACGACTGATCACTGACAACTGACGGCATTTCCTCTACCCTTCATTCATGCCCTTCTCTTTTCCCAAGGTTTACCCGATCCTGGATTCCTCGATCATTCCCTTCGCCGGCCGCGCCGAGTTCCTGCGCCGGCTGGCCGGCTTGCTGGCCGAGGCCGGCGTTACACTGCTCGAATACCGGAGCAAGACCGGCACGGAGGCTGAGCTGCTGGCCGACACGGGGATTCTGCGCGCCGCACTGCCCGCTGGAAAGGTAAAGTTGATTCTAGATGATCGCGTCGATCTTGTTGAGCGGATTGCCTTTGACGGCGCGCATGTAGATGCCGGCGACATCAAGCCAGCCGAGGCGCGGCGGTTGCTCGGTCCGGGCCGCATCTTGGGAACCTTCGGCGGCAGCCAGGTGCTTTTGCCGGGAATCCTGGCGGAGCCGGTGGATTATCTCTCCATCGGCCCGGTCTTTCCCACCCGGACCAAGCAGACTTCCACGCCGCCGATCGGCATCGAGGGCGTGCGGCGGCTGCGCGCGCAAGCTGGAGCCGGCCCGGTTCTGATGGCTGTGGGCGGCATTACGCTGGCTACGGCCGCCGAGGCGCTCTCTGCCGGAGCAACGGCCATAGCTGTGGCCGGGGCGCTCTTTCGCCAGCCCGACCCGGCGGCCGAGTTCCGCCGCTGGTTGGCCGAACTGGGTTGAAGGTTTCCGTTGGAGGCCTTTTGCGAGGGGGCAGGGCGCCCGTTACAATCGGAGAGTGCTGCGGCGAATCTGCGTCTTTTGCGGCTCCAGTTTTGGCTCCCGGCCAGTCTATCGCGAGGCCGCTGAAGCGGTCGGACGGCTGCTCTGCCAGCGCGGCATCGAGCTCGTCTATGGCGGCGGCAATGTCGGCCTGATGGGCGCCATGGCGGATGCCTGCCTGGACGGCGGCGGTCGCGTCATCGGCGTGATTCCGCAAGCGTTAGTCGAGAAAGAGGTAGCACACCTGGGGCTGACAGAACTGCGTGTCGTCAGATCCATGCACGAGCGCAAATTCCTCATGGCGGACCTCTCCGATGCCTTTATGGCGCTGCCCGGAGGCTACGGTACCTGGGACGAATTCTGTGAGATGTTGACCTGGTCTCAACTGGGGATACAGCGTAAGGCCTGCGGCCTCCTGAATGTGAGCGGATACTACGACTCCTTCCTCGAATTCGGCGACAGGGCGGTTTCCGAAGGGTTTCTGAAGGATGTGAATCGCGGTCTGATGCTTTCGGATGACGATCCCGCCCTCCTGCTCGACCGTCTCGCCAGCTTTTCGGTTCCAGCGGTCGACAAGTGGATTGGCCGCCCAGTGCGCTGAAAGGGGGCCAGAGAAGCGCTTCTCACGTCTGGCGGAACGATCCGGCATCGGGGGCTTGTACGGTGCGCGCGCCCGCGCTTGACTGAGCAGGGCGGGTTGCAAAGGCGTCCCATTTTCGAACATTTTGAGAAAAGGAAAGACATTTGCGCCCAAATCAGATAGAACTTTCTTTACGTGACAACTCCAGACCCCACTCCCATCTCTGACACCGCCTACGCCGCCAGCGCCCCGCGAATGGCGCAGAGCCTCGGCCTCTTCAGCTCGACGGCGCTGGTGATCGGCTCCATGGTCGGCTCCGGCATCTTCATCGTCGATGCCGACATCGCCCGCGGCACAAACTCTCCGGCGCTTTACCTGGGCGCATGGGTGGTGACGGCTGTGCTGACCATGACCGCGGCGCTCAGCTACGGCGAACTGGCGGCCATGATGCCCAGGGCCGGCGGCCAGTACGTTTACCTGCGCGAGTCGTTGGGGCCGCTGTGGGGCTTTCTTTACGGCTGGACGCTCTTCCTGGTCATCCAGACGGGCACCATCGCCGCCGTCTCGGTGGCCTTCGGCAAGTTTCTGGGCGTCTTCTTCCCGGCCGTTTCGACCACTCACTGGCTGTTGCACATCGCCCACGTTCCCGCGCTCAAGCTGGGGCCCATGGTGCTGGGCAACATGGAGATCGGCGTCAGCACGGCCAATCTCACCGGCATCCTCATCGTGGTCTTGCTGGCCGTGGTAAACATCTTCGGCGTCAAGCTGGGGGCGCTGATCCAGAACATCTTCACCACCGCCAAGGCGCTCTCGCTCGCCGGCCTGATCGTGCTCGCCTTCACGGTCGGCCGCAACGCCTCTGCATGGGAGGCCAACTTCGGCGCAGGCTGGAGCCAGTTCTGGAAGAATGCCGGATGGAGTTCGCTGCATCCCGTGCAGGTGGGCGCAGGCGGCCCCACGGTGCTCGTGAATCTGCTCGTGATTCTGGCCGTCGTCCAGGTGGGCTCGCTGTTCTCGGCCGACGCCTGGAACAACATCACCTTCACCGCCGGCGAGGTGAAGAACCCCAAGCGCAATATTCCCCTCTCGCTGATTCTGGGCACGGGGTTTGTGCTCACGGTTTACTTTCTGGCGTCGCTGGCCTACATTCTGGTGCTGCCCTTGCATGGCGATCCCAACGGCGTTACGGTGATGGCGCGCGGCGTGCAGTTCGCCGCCGAGGACCGCGTGGCCACGGCGACGCTGGAGCAGATCTTTCACTCCGGCGGCGCGTATCTCATGGCCGCGGCCATCCTGATCTCCACCTTCGGCTGCGCCAATGGAATGACGCTGGCCGGAGCGCGCGTCTACTACGCCATGAGCCGGGACGGGCTCTTCTTCTCCTCCGTCGGCAAGCTGCATCCGCGCTACAAGACGCCCGTGGCCGGGTTGCTGGTGCAGGCCGCCTGGACCGTCATTCTCTGCATCTCCGGCTCTTACAGCCAGCTGCTCGACTACATCATCTTCGCGGTGCTGGTCTTTTACATTCTCACCATCGCCGGCCTCTTCGTGCTGCGCTTCAAGCGGCCGGACGCGCCCCGGCCCTACAAGGCGCTGGGCTATCCCGCGTTCCCGGCGCTCTATATCGCATTAGCGGCCTGGATATGTATCGTATTATTGCGATACAAGCCGCAGTACACCTGGCCGGGGCTGGCTTTGGTGCTGCTCGGCATTCCGGTGTATTACGTCTTCCGTTCTCTGTGTGCTCCCCAAGATGTTTCCTCAGTCCGCCACTTCGGTTGAGAATGAAAGGACTAGAAGGATGAAGGCTAAGATCGTCGTGGACGGAGCCCCTGTTTTGGGCGGAACAGGATTCTCGGCTATAACACTTGCGACACTCCCCTCAGGAACAGAGATCGAGATTCTCTCCACCAAGAAAGTAGACGGGAAGAAATGGCTTTATGTGGAATTGGCGAATGGCCAGGTGGGATTCCTTTCAGGCAATGCCGCGGACAGATCAGGCTCGTCAAGTTGGAGAAGCGACGAACAGAGGGATGCTCTAAGAAGCATCGGGATGGGAGCGTTCCTGATTGTTTGCGGCATCCTGGCCATCGTCCTGATAGTTGCAATGATTGATTCTGCCGTGCGGTCTCGAGGGGATGTTTCGTTTCTGTTCCAGCCATTCGCGCTTCTTGCGGTTGGGGCCATTCTCTATGGTGGATTTCGCATAATAGGCGGGATCGTTGAATTCATTCAGTCATTCAGGGAATAGTTGGCTATCGCTCTCAAGATCAAGTCACAGAAGGAGCCCGTTCATTCATGTCCAGACTGCTTCGTATCAAACCCATGTCGATGCTCTCGCAAGAGGCGAATGAAGAGGGCAAACACACGCTCAAGCGGTCGCTGGGCGCAGTCAACCTCGTCACCCTGGGTATTGGCGCCATCGTCGGTGCAGGGATTTTTGTGCTTACCGGGCAAGCGGCGGCCAAGCACGCCGGCCCGGCTGTGGCGCTGAGCTTTGTGCTTGCCGGGATAACCTGCGCCTTTGCCGGGCTCTGCTATTCGGAGTTCGCCTCCATCATTCCCATCGCCGGCTCGGCTTACACGTACGGCTACGCCACGCTGGGCGAGTTCGTGGCCTGGATCATCGGCTGGGATCTTGTGCTCGAGTACGCTTTTGGGGCGGCGACGGTGGCCTCGGGATGGAGCGGTTACTTCATGAGCCTGCTACAGCAGGTGCTGAGGCAGTTCAATGTATCGGTGCCGCCGGGTCTGGCGCGGCTGGCCGCTTCGCCGGGAACAAACCTCTACTTTTACCACAATGAACTGCTGCGGAGCTCAAAAGTGCCCGCAGGTGTGGACCTGAGCACTCTCCCGCATGTACCAGGGGCCTTCAACCTGGTGGCATTTGTGGCCATTCTGCTGGTGGCGACCGTTCTCGTGATCGGGATCAAAGAGTCGGCGAGACTGAACAGCGCGATCGTGGTGGTGAAGCTGACAGTCGTGGCGATCTTCCTGGTGCTGGGCATTTATTTCCTTGCGCATCACCCCTCGCGCGCGCTCTCGAACTGGCATCCTTTCATTCCCCCCGTGGACGCGCGAGGGAACTTCGGCATCTTCGGCATAGCCAAAGGAGCGGCGTTTGTGTTTTTCGCCTACATTGGCTTCGACGCCGTTTCAACTGCGGCGCAAGAGGCGAAGAACCCGCGACGGGACATGCCGATCGGGATTCTCGGGTCGCTGGTGATCTGTACCATCCTCTACATTCTGGTTTCGACGGTGCTGACCGGCCTGGTGAACTACAAGCTGCTCGACGTTCCCGACCCGGTGGCAGTGGGAATTGACGCGACAGGGGTGGTGTGGGGATCGCTGCTGGTCAAGATAGGCGCGGTCTTCGGGCTGGGAACCGTCATGCTGGTCATGATGCTGGGCCAGTCGCGCGTCTTCTTCTCCATGTCAAAGGACGGCCTGCTGCCCAAATGGGCCTCGGCGATTCATCCGAAGTTCAGGACACCGTGGATCTCGACGATGGTGGTGGGCTTGGCGGTGGCGTTCCTGGCAGCGCTGCTGCCCGTGGACCGGCTGGCGGAGTTGGTGAATATCGGCACGCTGCTGGCCTTCACCATCGTTTGCGCGGGAGTGTGGGTTCTGCGCGTCCGTCACCCCGAGATGCATCGTCCCTTCAAGACGCCGCTGGTTCCGCTGGTTCCGATTCTGGGCATCGTGTCGGCCGTCTACCTGATGCTGAATCTGCCGCTGATCACCTGGACGGTGATGGTTAGTTGGCTCCTCGTTGGGCTGCTCATCTACTTCGGTTATTCCGTCAGGCACAGCAAGGTGCAGGCGCTGCCCACGGCGCAAGAGGGCGACTGAGCCCACGGATAGCAAGCTGCAAGAGCCGAACGGCCTCCCGCGCGGGAGGCCGTTCGGCGTTTCCTTTGAGAGATTGGCCTTACGCCGTCGCCGCGGCGCAGAACTCCTCGAAGGCGCGGACCAGCTCGCCGGCAATCTGCTGGGCGGTGAGTCGCTCGATGACGAAGCGCTGCATCAGGTAGACCAGCTTGCCGTCGCGCAGGATGGCGATGGACGGCGAAGTGGGCGGATTGCCTTCAAAGTAGCTGCGGGCGCGCTCGGTGGCTTCGCGGTCCTGCCCGGCAAAGACCGTGATCCTGTGGTCGGGCAGGTGGGCGGAGTTCGAGAGCGCCAGCCGCACGCCGGGGCGCATCTTGCCCGCCGCGCAGCCGCAAATCGAGTTCACGATCACCATGGTTGTGCCCGGCTGGGCCAGCGCCGCATCCACGTCCTCGGCGCTCCGGGTTTCCTCGATACCGGCGCGCACAAGTTCCTCGCGCATCGGAATTACCATCAATTCTGGGTACATTTTCGCCTCCGGCAGGGAAGTTGCCTGCGACCATCCTATCGTGAGACGCCGCATTCAGTTCGGTTGATGTAGCCTTGAACCGATGCTCATCGAGGAAAACAAGCCGCTCGCGCCCTTCACGACCCTTGGTATCGGCGGGCCGGCGAGGTGGTTTGTCGAGGCTGCCAGCGAAGACGATATCGTCGCGGCGGCCGCTTGGGCGCGGGAGCGGGCTCTGCCGCTCTTCGTGCTCGGCGGCGGCAGCAACCTGCTCGTCTCCGACGCCGGGTTCAGCGGCCTTGTCCTGCGCGTGGCCTTGCGCGGCGTTGCCGTGGCCGGGGCGGCGCGGAATCCAGGCCCGAGGATCTATCGGGCCGGCGCGGGGGAGGAGTGGGACGGCCTTGTCGAGCGCGCCATCCAGGACAACTGCGCGGGCATTGAGTGCCTGGCCGGCATTCCCGGCACGGTGGGCGGAACTCCGGTACAGAATGTCGGCGCCTATGGGCAGGAGGTTGCTTCGGTGATCGACCAGGTGCGGGCCTTCGACCTGCGGGAGCGCGTCTTCGCCGAGTTCCCGGCGGCGGAGTGCGGTTTCGCCTATCGCCGCAGCCGCTTCAATTCAGCCGATCGCGGGCGCTACATCGTCACCCGCGTTGACTACCGGCTGACCCCCGGCGGCGCGCCCACGCTGCGCTATGCGGAGCTCGAACGGGCGCTCGCGCCCATACGCGACGAGGGCAGGGAAGTGAGCCTTGCAGAGGTTGCCTCTGCCGTGCGCCGCCTTCGCCGGTCCAAGGGAATGCTGCTCGTCGAGGGCGACCCGGACTGCCGCAGCGCGGGCAGCTTCTTCAAGAACCCGGTTGTTGCCGACGAGCAAGTAAGGGCCATCGCGGCCAGGAGCCAGAAGGAGCCGCCGCGCTTTCCCGCCGGGCCGGAGCCGGAGAATCGCGGCAGGGTCAAGGTGCCCGCCGCCTGGCTCATCGAGCAGGCCGGATTCGGTAAAGGCTATGCGCTCGGCGGAGCCGCGGTCTCGTCGCGCCACACGCTGTCCCTCGTCAATCGCGGTGGGGCGAGCGCGGCGGAGATACTCGCACTCGCCAATCAAATCGCCGCTGCCGTCGAGGCCCGCTTCGGCATTCGCCTGGAGATGGAGCCCGTGCTGCTTGGCTTCTGAGCCTGCCGTTCCGCGCTGAAGAGACCCGCTATCGCGCAGGCTTTGCGGTGTGCCTATAGAATGGTGTCTAACGCTCCATAGCGAGACAATGTGAAGCTGGACCTTTCATCCCTCGTCCGATTTCTCCGCCAGCAGAGCGTCTACCTTGCGCTTTCGGCCATCGTCGGCGCGTTCTTCTGGGGCAATGGGCAACGCATCAACCCTGCCACAATCATTGTTTACACCCTCTGCATGGGAAACCTGATCATGTTCGCAATCGGGCGATTGCGAGTTCTTTTTGAAAATCGGGAGTTCCCTTACAACTGGATGGTTTTTCTGCCAGTTATGCTCGTCCTCGCGGCGCCGGTCTATGTAATCTCCTCGGTCGTAGTCTGGATGATTGCTCTGCCATCACCCCAGACGCTTGGCCACCTCATTCTCACTGGATGGAAGCTGCCCTATGTCGTCACCTTCGTATTTAGCGTGCTCATCTTTCTGTTCAACACAACCACGGGGCGGTTAGAGCGCCGCAATCGCGAGTTGCAGCATTCCGTCGAAGTCGGCACGGCGCGGATTGAACTTCAGGAGCGGGAGTTGCAGCGCGCCGAGGAGATTCAGCGGTCGTTGCTTCCCGGCTTGATTTCGCAGATTCCCGGGTTTGAGGTTGCCGCCGCCTGGCTGCCCGCGCGCACGGTGGGCGGCGATTACTACGACGTGCTCCGGCTGGGCGGCCATCGCCTGGGCATCTGCATCGCCGACGTCGTCGGCAAGGGCGTCTCCGCGGCTCTGCTCATGGCCAACGTCCAGGCCGCCGTGCACGCCTTCGCCGGCGACACCGGGAGCCCGGCCGGCCTGTGCGCCAAGGTCAACCGGCTGCTCGGCGAGAACATCGCCACCGGCAAGTTCGTCACCTTTCTTTACGGCGTTCTCGATGGCGATGCGCGCACGTTTCAGTTCTGCAACGCCGGCCATTCGTACCCCATCCTCGCCTCGGGCGCTTCCGTCCGGACGCTGGATCAGGGCGGCGCGGTCCTTGGCGTCTTCCCCGACTGGAGCTACGAGGACGCGACCGTCGATCTGCGCCCCGGCGACCGGTTGTTCCTCTTCACCGACGGCATCACGGAAGCCAGCGATGCGGACGGCAAGGAGTTTGAGGAAGCGGGCATCGCGGCGTTCGCCCAAACCAACCGCGCGCTCCCGGCGCGCGAGTTGAACAACCGCCTGCTGGCGCAGGTGACCGCCTTCTGCAACGGGCAGTTCCAGGACGACGCAACGCTGCTGGTGATCGCCGCGAATTAGGTTTCCGACCGCATGAAGTTGTACCGGCTTTGGGCGCCCCAGGTCCCGATTTTGGGACCTGGGATAGCTTGAGCTCAAGGTACGAAATCATCTGGTCACAGACCTAGACGGAGTCTGAGTAGATCAGACGAGCCAGGAGATTCTCGATCTGCTCCTGCTTGCCGGACCGCGGTTGAGGATTGATGCCCTTCTTGAGAGCCAATGCCTCGATCTGATCGAGCGACACCTTGCCTTCGAGCATCGCGACGGCTTCCGGCGACTTCCAGCCCGCATAGCGCTCCGCGAGGATCGCATCGTACCGGCCGTCTGCGATCAACTTGGCAGCCGTTAGGAATGCGCGGGCGCACAGGTCTGCGCCGCCCACATGGGCATGGACCAGGTCCTCGGCGGTAAAGCTCTGGCGCCGAACCTTGGCATCGAAGTTGCACCCGCCCTTGTTCAGGCCGCCGGCCTTGATCACGTGATACATGCTCATCGTCATCGACCAAAGCTCGTTCGGGAACTGGTCGGTGTCCCAGCCCAGCAGAGCATCCCCACGATTGATATCCAGAGATCCCAGGAATCCCAGTGCGCCCGCGGTCGAAATCTCATGCTCGAACGTGTGTCCGGCCAGCATGGCGTGGTTGGCTTCGATATTGACCCTGACCTCCTTCTCGAGGCCGTAGCGCTTCAGGAATCCATACACGGTTGCGGTGTCGAAATCGTACTGGTGCGTGGTCGGCTCCTTGGGCTTGGGCTCGATCAGGATCTGGCCGTCAAAGCCGATCTTGTGCTTGTATTCCACAACCAGAGTCAGGAACCGCCCCATCTGATCGAGTTCCTGCTTCATGTTGGTGTTCAGCAGGGTCTCGTAACCCTCGCGTCCGCCCCAGAGCACATAATTCGAGCCGCCCAGCCTCTTGGTGGCATCCATGCAATTCTTCACCGTGGCCGCGCACCACGCGAAGACCTCGGGATCGGGATTGGTGGATGCGCCGGCCATAAACCGCGGATGGGAGAAGAGATTCGCGGTTCCCCACAGCAGCTTGGTCGGGTACTTGGTCATCTTCTCTTCGAAATAGTCCACCATGGTGTGAAAGTTCTTCAGGGTCTCGGCAAGAGTCTCCCCGCCCGGCGCGATGTCGGCATCATGGAAGCAAAAGAAGGGAAGGCCGACCACCCGGAAAAGCTCGAAGGCCGCATCGGCTTGCACCTTGGCCTGCGCAATCGGGTCGCCGGGGGCAAACCACGGGCGCTGGATCGTGGCCGAGCCAAAAGGGTCGCCGCCTCGCATGGCAAGCGAGTGCCAGTAGGCGACCGAGAAGCGCAGGTGATCCTTGAGGGGTTTGCCGAGGACTACCCGGTCGGCATCGTACCAACGGTAGGCAAGGGCCTTCTCACTTGCGGGACCCTCGTACTTTACGGTTTCGAAAGAGCTAAAGATCGTTTCGGCCATGGCGAATCTCCTATCGTTCAAAAGAAATCTGAATCAAGCTTGCGAGTTGCCCGGTTGAACATCCTCCCGGAGGAGAATGCGCCTCGATGGCAGCTTCCCAGTAAATCGCTTTTCATCGGGCGTTTTAGGCGATCTCTCCCGGACACTCTGTTGTATCACAATGGAGGCCCGGTTGCACAGGCTGCTGCACTCTCGTTCCGCTCGGAGGAGCGTTGGCGCCGAACGAGGGTATTGGATTCCCAGGTCCTCCGCCGCGGTGGACGGGATATGGGGCGCCCGGCAGGAAGCGCGAGCAACACGCACAGAGCCTAAACGTTGGTTTGGATTTGTACGAGCCCAAAACTCCAGCCAAACTCACTACGCGCGTGCCACATCCTTGAAAGATTTTCCACTAGATTCTTCGTGCAATCAGCGAAATACTTGCGTAGGAAAGGGGGTTTTATGGCGATAGAGCTTCGTCTCCCACGTGCTGATGAACCACATTGTGGGTCCTGCTCATTTCCGAAACCAGCCACTTCAGTCATTGACGGTTTGCCGCAGTGTGATCAATGTGCTGGCGCACGACTCGTAGGTGAACCAGAAAAGCTGGGCGCCTTGTTGGCTCTAGTTCTCCGGAAGTGATAGACCGCAAAAGGGCGGATTAGAGCGCCAGCCTATTTTGGCCGGCGCTCTACTTTCTCAACTTTCAGGTGATTGCTTGATCCAGCAAGACGAAGTCTCGACAATCTAGGAACTGCAGCGGGATGACAATCTCTCCTTCTGAATTGATGTATCCCCAGAGGCCCCCTTCATTGGCGACGCGGGCAAGCCCGTTTGAGAACTCGCCGGCGCTTTGGAATATAGCAGGAATGACCGACTTTCCAGATTCGTTTTCGAATCCCCACAAGCCAGCTCGATAGGCTCTTTCCAGATGTGACCCTTTCTCAAAAGCTGGATCCTCTTTGGTATCGACATAAGGGACTCTTGCGCCGGTTCGATCGATGCGGTATGGTCCTGCAGTCTCCCAATCTTCCACCTCTGCGGCTCCGGCAGAAAAGGAAGATGCGCTATAAAAGGCTGGTTCTATAGAGAAATGACCCTCCTTCGTAATAAAGCCCCAACTACCATCAATCTGAACAGGTGCCAGACCTTCTGCGAATTCCAATGCACAATCGAAACGGGGCTCGATAGCTATCTTGCCAGCCAGATCGATAAACCCAACTTTCTCTCCAACTCTGAACCGGGCCAGACCCTCAGAGAAGTTCCAGACGTAATCAAAGCAAGGTGTCACGACTAAGTTTCCTGTACGACCCAACACTCCGTACTTTTCATTCTGGGAAACTACGGCCAAGCCATCTTCGAAATTGGTGGCTTCATCAAATTGTGGCTCAATTTCGAATGCCCCATCGATCCCAATGAATCCAACCCCGCGGCCCGCTTTCAATGCAACTCTTGCAACTCCTTGGCGGAACGGTTCGGCACAACAGAATTGGGGCGGTATGACTTCTTCTCCGCTGGGGTCGAGGTATCCGAATACATCTCTAGGCTTTGATGGGTCAGGCGTTTGCCCATAGAGAAACTCAAACCGGAGATGGTCCACATCTCGCATACAGTAAAGATAGGAGTATGAAATGAATGCCCAATGGTACGCCCAGTCTGAGCGACTAAAACACGCCCGTTGATTCGAATATGATGCCGCCCAAGAATACCTAGGTTCGATAACAAAACTGCCCGACTGGTCGATGAACCCCCATCCATCTGTTGTGCTAACGGCGGCAAGACAGCTATGTTTGTTGGCGTCTTTCAACAAAAGCAGGTCGTCCAAGCCACGCTTCGCGAGGGCTTCGGCGCTCCTCCTTGCGAGCGTAGAGCATTTGGAAGATGTCAGGGCAATTTGGGTATCCTTCTCGTTCATTTGCCTCTGTTCCCCGCCCCTTTGCTCTGAAACTGTTGCTTCGCCGCATTGACGCGCACTTGAACGGTTGTCGCCATTTCCCCGAGCAGATCCCGCCCCTCCGTTTCCGCCTGGTCCGCCCTGGCCTTTAGCTTAGCTATATCGGCCTCGGACATTTTCGCAATCTCCGACTCAATCGCGGCGATGCGGTTCCGAACCTGTCTTAACTGGCGTAGTACCCGAACCAGTTCCGCGCCTATGCCAGAACCTTGAACCGTATCAGGGCTGTTTTCGAGGTCGGCAAGAATCCGCCGGAGTGCTTCTTCATCTCCCGCCGCATATGCGGCGTTGACTTCCTTCATCAGGCGTTCTCGCCGCGCGCGGTCCTTTTCATCGGCGGCGGTGTCCGGGTGAGCCCGTTTGGCGGCCTCGCGGTAGAGTCTCCTTAATTCCGGCGACGGCGTAAAGGGCCGAGCCTCTGCTGCTTCACCGTGGGCCGCAGAATATGCCTCCTCAGCCTGTGTGCGCGCCTCGGCCGCCTTGGCCTTTGCTTCGGGTGTGCCAGCCCGTGCTGCTTGGAGTTCGGCGAGCCGCGCGTTCCACTCGTCGAGTTCGGCATACAGTACTCCGACGCGGCGAAGGTATAGGCCCTCAAACGCTGCCAGTCCCGCTTTCAGGCTGGCCAGCAAAAGCTCTTGATCCGCAAGTTGCCCTTCGAGCCGCGCCAGTTCTTCTCGCTTGGCTGCAAGCTCTTCTTCTTCTGGCGTCAATCGGCGCACGAGTTCAGATTTCATTGGAGTCCCTGTAATGCGATTGGAGGCTATTCTACCTTCCACGGTCAATTTGTTGCGATAGGTTTTCGGGATATGGCTCGCCGCGCGGACGGCAAAGGCCGCCGCCTGCTGGTAACCTATGCACAGGCATGAGCGACAATTTGCATCAGTTGCGCTGTTTCGGGTGCGGGGCGCGGATCAAGGGCGCGGAGGCGCGGCCGGACTTCCGCTGCGCCCTGTGCGGAGACCTGTTTGAGGTGGAGTACCCCGGCTGGAGCGAGCGGCGGGGCAACGACCGGCCCAACCCCGGCGCGCTGAAGTGGCTTTGGCGGGAGCGGCGCTCGTCGAGCGAGGCGCTCGACCGCAGCGGCGTGTGGCGATTCCGCGAGCTGCTGCCGATTCTGGACAGCTTTGGCAGCGCCCTGACGCTCTACGAGGGCAACACGCCGCTCTACCACCTGACGCGGGCGGCCAAGGCGCTGGGCATCGACCAGCTATTCGCCAAGCACCAGGGAATGAATCCGACGGGATCGTTCAAGGACACGGGGATGACGGCGGCGATCAGCGTGGCCAGGGAACGCGGCTTCGAGTGGGTGGCCTGCGCGTCGACGGGGAACACGTCGGCCTCAATGGCCGCCTACGCGGCGCGCGCCGGGCTGCGCAGCCTGGTGCTGATTCCCGACGGCAAGATCGCCTGGGGCAAGCTGTCGCAGGCCATGGACTACGGCGCGGTGACCTGCCAGTTGAAGGCCGACTTCGACGGCTGCCTGCGCCTGCTGACCGAGATTGTGAATGAAGCGCCCATCTACCTGCTCAACTCGGTCAATCCTTACCGGCTGGAGGGGCAGAAGACGCCGGCCTTCGAGATTGCCGAGGCCTTCGACTGGATTGTGCCCGACCACCTGATCGTTCCCGGCGGCAACCTGGGCAACAGTTCGGCGCTGGGCAAGGGATTTCGCGAGCTGCACGAGCTGGGCCTGGTGGCGCGGATGCCGCGCATCTCGGTGATTCAGGCCGCGGGGGCCAATCCGCTGGTGCGCAGCCTGGCCGAGCATGACGGCACGGCGCTGGAGCCGGTGGAGGCGCACACGCGGGCAACGGCCATCCGCATCGGCAATCCGGCTTCGTGGCGCAAGGCCGCGCGGGCCATTCAGGAGACGGGCGGCTGGTGCCTGGACGTGACCGAGGCGGAGATCGCCATGGCCAAGGCCGAGCTGGGCGCGGAGGGTCTGGGCTGCGAACCGGCCTCGGCCGTGACCCTGGCGGGACTGAAGAAGCTGTGCGTGCGGGGAGAGGTGAGTTCCGGCGAGACGGTGGTTCTGGTGCTGACCGGGCACACGCTCAAGGACGCCGATTACACCATCGACTTCCATCGCGGAACGTTGCTGAACGCCGACGAGACTGCGGGCGTGGAGGCGGAGATCGAGGCCCTGCGCCGCAATGCGCGGGTTGTGGACGCCACGCCGGCCGCCGTGCTGGCCGCGCTGAAAGACAGGGTGGGATGAGCGACGGTTCCATGCCCGGCAAGGCTGCCTTTCGGTTGCGGCTTCCCGCCAGCTCGGCCAATCTCGGCTCCGGCTTCGACGCCGTGGCTGTGGCTTTGGATTTCTATCTGGAGATTGAAGCCGAGCCGGCCGGGAAGCTTTCCATCGCCGCCACCGGGCGCGACAGCGAGCGCTGTGGGCGCATGGAAGATAACCTCGTCCTGGAGACGTACAAGGAGCTGCTGGTGAGCCATGGCAGGCCAGTGGTGCCTTTGGCGATTCGCATGGACAACCGGATTCCCCTGGGGATGGGTTGCGGCTCGTCCGCGGCAGGGCGGCTGGCGGCCATCGCCCTGGCTGTTCACTTTGGCCGGCTGGACTGGAGCGGCGAGCGCATTCTGGAAGAGGCTTGCGTGCTGGAAGGCCACCCGGACAACGCCTCGGCGTGCTGGCTGGGCGGCTTTGTGACGGCGGCCTTTGAAGGCAGAACCGTGCATGTGGCCAGGGTGACGCCGTCGGTTGAATGGCGGGCCATCCTCGTTCTTCCTGCGGAGCCATTAGCTACCACCAAGGCGCGCGCCATGCTCCCCGAGAGCTACTCACGCGACGACGCGGTAGCCAACATTCAGTCCGCGGCCATGCTGGGGGTCGCCTTTGCCCAGGGCCGGGCCGACCTGCTCCGCATCGCCATGAGGGACCGCATTCATCAGCCCTATCGCGTTCCCTTCTGCCCGCTGCTGCCGCGCCTGTTGCCCCTGGCCGGGAGCCATGGCATTCTGGGCGCGGCTCTGAGCGGCGCCGGGCCTTCGGTGCTGGTGATTGTGGGCAGCGAGGGGAGTCTGGCAAAGGCCTCGGAGGCCATCCTCAATGCGCTCGAAGGCCTGGCGGAGCCGGAGTTGCTGGTCTGCCGCTTCGTGTCCAGTGGGGCCAGCCAGGCGCTCGAGCCAAGCCTGGTTTGAAAGCGCCGGGATGTCTGCACATTTATCGAGCCGTCCATTAACTAGAGAGTAATCCGTGCTGAGGCTCTGTTGTCTTTCTAGGCAATCACCCATTGGTTTTCCGGCTCATCCCCTGTTGGTTATCGGTTTGTGTCATTACCTAAGATTCCTTGCCTTTCGGCCCGGAAAGACCTAGATTCGCAGCGTGGGCAGTTCTGGGGGAGGGCTGCCTTAGCGCCCGTGATCCTCTCAGGGTCCGGGCGCTTTTGTTGTCCCCAAAATGCCCAGGAACCCCCTGCACGCCCATACTTGTCGGGCGCTTCTGCCGATCTTCATGGGCAACGCCCGCTTCTTTGCCGTTTACACCTCTGGCGCGCACTGCGACTTTCCTCCTGGCTTGCGCATCCCATGGGTGTGCGGCGGTATACTCGGAGATGCGCGCAGGCCGCAAGGAGGATCATGGCCGGATTGGGAATTTTTGAAGTCAGCGATGCAACGTTCGATCGGGAGGTGCTCAAAAGCGAGCAGCCGGTTCTGGTGGATTTCTGGGCTGTTTGGTGCGCTCCATGCAAGGCCATCGCGCCCATCGTCGACGGCCTGGCCGCGGCGTTTGCCGGCAAGTTGAAGGTGGCCAAGGTGAATGTGGATGAGAACGGCGCAACCCCGTCGCGCTACGGCATTCGGGGGATTCCTTCGCTTTTGTTCTTCAAGGACGGCAAGGTGGTCGATCAGGTCGTGGGTTACAGGCCCCAGCAGGAGATTGAAGAGAAGGTCAAGCGGCTATTGGCGTAACCCGACGCCGCGGGACGGGCGGTTTTTCAGCGGAAAGGCCCGGCGGTTCGCCGGGCCTTTTTCGCGTCGATCTTCTTCTCAGTCGCTCTTCCCCGAGTCGCCCGGGGTTCCGGAGGGCAGGTCCAGCGCCACCAGGGCGAAGCGCGTCTTGCCGTCCCTGGAATCCTCGAAGCCCACTATATGCTGATGCCGTTTCGATCCGGCCTTCAGCACCAGGCCGTCTCTGCTCACGCCGTAGTCTCCATGATCGATCTGTACCTTGGGGTTCTTGTCGTCCTCGCAGGCCAGTCCCTCGGAGGTCATGGTTGGGGAGCCCACCGGAGTATTTCCCCGGCAAGTAATCACGTCGCCGTAGCGGCCGAGAGCCTTCTTATAGAAGGCGGTTACCTGTTCCTCGGTGTCGGCGGTGGCGAAGGAAACCGCCCGCACCCGCATGGTCCATTCGCCAAAGCCCATCTGCACGTCCGCGGACTTGTGCTTGTCGTCGTCCATTACCTGCTTGGCGCCGGGATAAACCGGCAGTCCCAGGTCCGCGGCAGTGGTCTGGCCGGTGTTTACGTGAACGCCGCCAAAGGGAGTGTCGACCTGGACGTTCTTGTCCTCGCCATTAGCGCCCTTTTCAACGTTTACCCTGCAACCCGCAATCCCGGCAGCCAACGCCAGGCCGGCCATTAAAGCTGCTGCACCGCCAACGCTCTTTCGCATCATGGCAATCGCCCTCTTGCCCTGGCTATACGTCCGCATTCAAGCAAAGGTTCCCACGATTCGCACAGCGCGGGATGGCGCGCTCCGGTAAATTTGCGACTAGTCTTTCGACGCCTTGGCCTGGGCGGCCGCCCGCTTCGCCTCGGCCTCGCGCGCCAGCACGCGGCGGTTGAACTCGTGAATCACGCGCGCCACGTAGGCCTCGGTCTCGGGGTAAGGCGGAATGCCGCGATACTTGTCCACTGCGGCCGGGCCGGCGTTGTAGGCAGCCAGCGCCAGGGCCAAATTGTCGTGGTAACGGGTGAGCAGCGCATCGAGATAGGTCGATCCGCCGCGCACATTCTGGTTCGGCTCAAAGCTGTCTTCCACGCCCAGTCCGGCGGCCGTCGCGGGCATCAACTGCATGAGACCGCGGGCTCCGGCGCGGCTTACGGCGCGGGGATTGCCGCCGCTTTCGGTCTTCACCAGGCTGGCCAGCAGGTCCACGTCCAGGTTGTGCTCATTGCCGGCTTTGGCCAGCATCTCGCGCAGGTCCGCCTGGTTGAGCCTGGCGTTTGGATCGGCTGTCGCCGTGGCTGATGGCGGCTCCCCGGCGGCATTTGGCGCCGCGGGCGGATCGGGAACCTGCTCGATCCCGGCGATCTCTTCTGGCGCCATCTCGATGTAGTTGTCCTCGCCCGCGCTCAGAAAGAGCCGGACCCGGCCCCCGGCCTCGGCGTGGTGATCGCAGCGCATCTCAAACCCGTTGCGCAGGGTGACGAGCTCGCTTGCCCGGGCCGGAGGGAGCAGGACGGCAAACGCCGCAATCGTTGCGCAAGCTACGGAAAGGGAGCGAATTGGGACAGGAACACGCAAGAAGCATGCCTCCGAAGCTAAAGCCCCGTCGATTCCTTCCGGCCCCTGGAGTCAGGGTTGAAACCCCGGCCTGCCAAATTCACTTTGGCAGATGCGGCTGCGACCCTGGCCACGGCCGCTTCCAGCACCACGGCCACCCCATCCTCATCGTTGGGCGGAGCCTGTTTCCAGCCGCGCATCCTGGCCATGGCGCGCAATTCGACGGCCGCATTGCCCATGATCACGCCCTGTCCGGCCCACTCCAGCATCTCCACGTCATTCCAATTGTCGCCGATGGCCATGGTCTCCTTGCGATCCACGCCCAGCCGGGCGGCAAGTCTCTCCAGCGCCCGGCCCTTGGAGACGCCCTTGGGCAGCAGGTCGAGAATGGAAAGATCGCGTCCCGGGTACTCCGTCCGCACGCAGTCGCAGCGCCCGCTCCATGCGCTGGCCTTGATCGCCCGCTCGGCCTCTCTCATCCTTCTCAGGTTCCCCGCCGCCATGCCCTGAATGGGGTCTTCTCCGTCCTCGAGCGCCCGCTCCAGCGGCTTGACCACCTCGATGGCGTCCCGGTTGGCCTCCACCCAAAGGGCGATCCTTCCGTGGGCCCGATCGAGATCCTCCACCACCAGCTCGCCGTGCCCCGGCCTGTCGAAGGTGAAAACCAGCGCTCCAAACGGCCTGAGCAGCCCGCACAGCCCGCGCGCCACCCGCGCTTCCAGGTGGCATCGGTAGACCGGCTCGCCGCCCAGGGTTCGGATCACTGCTCCATTGGACGCGATCAGAGGCGTATCCGCTCGCAGGCCCAGCCCGTCGAGCAGCGGCGCCGTGTAGGCCACGCGCCGGCCGGTAGCGATGGCCACGGTGATCCCCGCCTGCTGCGCCGCCTTGAGCGCCAGCGCCGCGCGCTGGCTGATCTCCCGCCCGAGAGTCGGCAGCAGCGTTCCATCCATGTCGATCGCCACCAGCCGGAGCGGAGGGTGCATAGCTCCAGTGTAGCGGGCGGTTGTGAAGTTTCCGTTTCAGCCTGAGCGCTGCCGGCGGCGCGGCTCGGCGATTCGGAAGCAGCCGGTCCGATCCGGTAATCTTTCAGATATGGAACGCTTATGCAGCCACTGCCACGCCGTGCTGGGTGTTGAGACCGTTGCCGACTGGTGTCCCGCCTGCGGCGGCGCGCTGATCGAGCGGGAGTCCGTGCTGGCCCTCGACCAGCCCGGCGGGCCACCGCAGGTGGTCGATCATCGCGGCATCGTTATGCCGCGGCGTCACGCTCTGGGCGGGATCATCACGCCGCAGTGATTGCGCCGCGGGACAGGGAATCAGGGATTTGTGTCGAGTCCGACCGCCTCGGCCAGGCGCGCCTGGCGGTCGTCGAAGGTCCAGAAGCGCTCCGCGTTCAACTCCAGCGCGCAGGCCACATGCAGCGAGTCCAGGGTGCGGACGCCGAGGGTGGGACCGTATCGCCGGGCGAGATCGACGCTGGTATCCCAAAGGCGGACGGGGAGATCGATTGGAATCCAGACTCCGGCTGCGCAATCCTTTTCGAAGTTATTCCAGGCAAGCCGGGCTTCCGTCGTCGAGAAACGTCCTCGAAAAACCTGCTGGTAAAGCGCATGCGCAAACTCGGCCCTGTTGAACGGCGTAAGCCACACCAATGGCCGTAAGCCCATGCGGCGGCGCGCTTCAGGCGCATGGGTGTCAATGACATAGATTGGCGCGATGAAGCTGGAATCCGCATAGACCGTCAAAAGCGGTCCTCCCTATCGGCGATCAGATCCTCTACGATCGGGAAGACGCGGTCGCCGAAGATTGCCCGGGCACGAGCTTCAAAGTCCGGCCACTCGACCGGGCGCGCGCGCAGCGGGGTTCGCGGCACCAGGTCGCCTAACACCTCGCTCCGCTCGCGGACTTCAATCTGCACGCCAGCCTTGAGCCAGGCCTTTACCTGACGCGTGTCACGAAGCTGTCGAAGGGTGATGCTTTGCATGTTCTGAATGTGACACACAATGTGGCACATTGTCAAGTGAACCATGAGCCGCTTACTCGTACCGCAGCGCCTCGGCGGGCAGGACGCGCGCGGCGGCCGACGACGGATACAGCGTGGCCAGCAGCGAAATCCCGATGGAAACCGCGGCCACGATCACTCCATCCAGCGGGCGGGGCGCGAAGGGCAGGGTATCGATGGAGTAGACCTCGGCGGAGAGATGGATGAAGTGGTAGTGGCCGCCGGCCCAGGCGGCCAGGTAGCCAAGAATGAGGCCCAAGGCGGTGCCGATGAGGCTGATGAGCAGCCCTTGCAGCAGGAAGATGCGCCGCACCTGGCCGGGCTCCACGCCGAAGCTCATCATCACGGCGATGTCGCGCGTCTTCTCCATCACCATCATGGTGAGCGCGATGAGAATGTTGAGCGCGGCCACGATGACGATGAGCGCAATGACGATGAAGGTAACCACCTGTTCGAGCTTGAGGGCGCGGAAGAGTTCGCGGTTCTGCTCCATCCAGTTGGTGGTCATGAAGCCCCTGCCTGCTGCCCGCTCGATGGCCTGGGCGATCAACGGCGCGCGGTCCAGATCGTCCACCTTGAAGCTGATCACCGAGAGCAAATCCGGCTCGCTGAAGAGTCGCTGCGCGTCCGAGAGGCGCATGAAGGCCATGGCCGCGTCGTACTGGTAGAAGCCGGAGTGGAAGATGGCTACAACCCGGAAGCGCTGGTACTTGGGCGCCAGGCCGAGGGGAGTCAGTTCGCCCTGGGGGCTGGTGACCAGCACGCTGTCGCCCACCTGCGCGCCGATTTGCTCGGCGAGATCCTTGCCGAGCACCAGGGCCGGATAGGGGGCGTCGATTGCATTCGCCTGCCCCTTCTTAACCGGTGGCGCGGGGTCAAGCTCCCTTGCCGAGCCCGAGGTGATGGTGTCGAGCAGGCTGCTGACCGTCCGCTCCTGGGCGGGGACAATGCCCTTGATGAGCGCGAAGCCGGCACGCGGGCCGCGCGAAACCAGCACCTGGCCATAGATTCCCGGCGCGTCGGCGACCACGTGCGGAACAGCGCGCAGTTTCGCCAGCAGCGGCTGCCAGTCACGGATGCCGTCCGCCTCCACGCGCATCAGGTCCACGTGCGCGCTGGCGCCCAGCAGACGGTCCTGGAGGTCGCGCCTCATGCCGTTGGTGATGGCCAGCGCGATGATCAGCGCGGCCACCCCGGCGGCCACGCCGGCAATGGAGATGGTGGTGACCACTCCCACCACGGCCTGCCGCCGCTTGGCCTTCAGGTACCGCGCCGCCAGAAAAAGTTCAAATCGCATTGCGCCCAAATCTGTGAAACATGGTCGATGCTACTTCGTGGTAAACACCGTCTTGGCCACGCCCACATTGTCGTGACGGTCGTAGACGCGAACCGTAATCAGATGCTCGCCCGCCTTGCCCGCCGGCCCGTCAGCCGCTAGACGCACCTCGTAATGTTCGCGCCTGGAGTCGGAGAGGCCGCCCACCGGCTCGATGTACTGCCAGGGCCCGGCGTCCAGCGAGTATTCGGCGTGGGCGATGGGCGAGAAGGCATCCTCGGCGTCAAAGGTCACGCGAACCGGCCTGGCGCATGGCTTGCGCGTGCAATCGGGCTCTCCCTCAATTGCCTTCAGCCCGCTCACTAACGGCGGCGTCGTATCCACCTCGAAGCGCTCGCTCACCTTGAAGCCGGTCAGCGCGTCGCCCGGCGTGTGCGAGGGCGAGTCGGAGGCCACCACCTTGATCTGGTAACCGCCGTCGGGAATCTGCGTGGCGTCGAAGGTGCAAAACTTGTCGGTGATTTCGTCCTTGAGCAGCCGCCATACGTGCTCGCCGTCCCCGCGCAGATAGAGGGAGAAGGTCAGGTCGTCGCCGTTGTCGTCGTGCGCCGCCCAGCGCACGGTGATGGCGTTGCGGTCCTTGAATGCTTGTAGGGGCGCGCTGGAGCCTGCGTCATAGGCCGCGTTCTGGCCGGACGAGGGGAAGACAATGCTGATCGGCGGCGGCAGGTTGCCGGGCTGGTTCTGGGGCAGGGTTTGCGGATTAACGCGCGCCCCCGGCACCACGATCAGCTCGTCCACCACCGGAGCCGCATTCACGGGAAGGTAATTCACGCCCACGCCGCCGAGCGTCGCTCCCTTGTCCAGAACGGCCTTCCACTCAAAGTAGCGGCCTGGCGGGGAAGCTACTGCGCCATCCTTGAGCGGCTGCCAGTCGCTCCAGCCCCAGTCGCCCCGCCCGCGCACCGGCTGCTCCACGTTGCCGGTCCGGGTCCATAATTCGTAGCCGGTCGAGCCGGGTTCGACCTCAACGCGCCCAAACCGGGCCAGCGCGCCCGCATCCAGAACGTCGCTGGCGTACTCGTGCTTCTCGGCGCTGCCCAGGAGGACCAGCTTGCCGGTGTTGCCGGTGCCGATAAGAATGCTGCCCATGCCTTCCGCGTCCTGCACCGCGGCCATGCTCAATCCCTGCTGCGCGTCCAGATGGCCCACATCGGCGAAGCTCCCATCGCTGGCGATCCTGAAGACCCGCCCGCGATTGCCGGTGAGGGCCAGCAGCCCATCCGTGCGCGCGGCCAGCGCGTAGACGATCTCATCCTTGCCGGCCCACAGACGGCGCGGCGCCTGGCCCTGGGTGAGCGCGTAAATCTCGCTGCCCTCCGGCACCGAAGCGCTGGTGTTGGCCGCCTGCATCGATCCCGGCTGGATGATGGTGACAGTCGCCATGCCCACCCCCTGTACGGGCAGCGGCGGCAGAGGATTGCGGCTCTTGTCGCCCACGCTGGCGGCGTAGATGGTTCCATCGGCGGCCACGGCAACCGAGGTAATCTCGCGCTTCGGCGCCTCGAAGAGCACATAGCCCTTGCCTTGAGTATCGATCCTGTAGACCAGCCCCGACCCGTCGGAGCCGGCAATCAGGTTGCCCTTCGCGTCCCAGGCGAGCGAGCGAATGTGCTCCTCGTCGCTCTTGAAGAAGGCCTCCGGCTTGACGCCGGGCTTGGCTGGATCGACGCGGTAGACCGCTCCCGGTCCTCCCGTTGCAATGTACAACCGCCCGGAGGCGTCGAAGGTCAGGTCCCAGATGTAGTGCGGCTTGGCATCGGCCTTGTCTCCGCCCGACTTTGCGTCGCTGGCCTTGACGCCGTCCGGCCCCGTCCTGGCCTCGTCCAGCGCAGCCGCGTCGAAGACCACCGTGGCGCTGGCCTCATCCTGCTTGGCCGTTGCATCGGCCTTCAGCCGGTAGACCTTGCCGCTGGGCAGCGTGGCCGCATAGAGCGCCCCGTCCGGCCCCAGGCGTACCACTTGCACGCTAAGGTCTTTAGTCTCGAAGAGCGTGAAGGACTTGGCGCCCGGCCGGTCTCCAGCGCGCAGCACCGCGGCCGGCGAGGCGGTTCCCAGGTAGACGTTGCCTACCTTGTCCACGGCCACCGACCACACATAGGTCGAAGGCGTGGTGAGCGTCTCTTTCAAGCCAAGGCCCAGGCGCAGGTGGCCGTCGCTGGTCAGCTCAACTCCCTGCGGCTCGCCCTTCTCAAACTCTTCCAGGCGCGACTGGGTCCAAAGGTGAGTGCCCTGCGCGAGAGACGCCTGCGAAGAGGCCATGGCGAATGCGAAGACCGCGGCGACGGCGGAAAGACTCCATGCGGAGCAGAAGCGGGAAGTTAAGCGGAATCTGGCAAACATGCTGTCGTTGAGTCTACTAAAGTTGGGCGGCGCAAAGCAGCCGAAGAGTGTTTGTACAGGGCAATCGCATGAACAGGGCTCCCTCCCATTACCAAGCTTCGATCCGCCCCTCCGGGGCTGCATCTTCCTCCTGAAACGCATTCCCAGGGCTTCGCCCTGGGCTATTCTCCCTGCTTCCCTCCGGGAGGCGCGCGGGGAACAGCCTGCTTGGAGGGGGAAATAAACCTTGCCCGGCAACGAGAAATGTTCTTTTCATTGCCCTGGTGTTTGCGTCGGCACGCGCCGCTCCCCGGCTCCGATTGGAGCACGGGAAACATCTCCACAACGGGCCTCGTTCCCTCGTCCTATGCCGACGATCTGGCCGTGACGATGGGCTGATAGAGACCGCTCTCCCGCGGCATGATCCATCGAACATCCTCGAATCCCGCATCGCTCAACGCCGCTGAGAGCTCGCCACGCAGCAGGCACCGGTACTCGGATACAAAGTGGTGCGCCTTCCATCCCTGCTCCGATTCGACAGTGATGTATACGTGCAGCACAAATCCCGCGTCCTTCCCCGTCTTCTCCGTCCAATCCCAAACTTGGTGAACAATGCGCCGGCTGCCTGGAACACCGCAGAAAACAGGCTTCTGGATCGTTGGTCTCTCGACGATGAGCACGTCATAGTCGCGGATGCTGGCCATGAAGAGCCCACTTGGCTTGAGCTTCCGCCGGATTACGGCCGCCGCTTGCGCCAGTTGCCCGGAGCTCAGATGCGGCAGTGCGTTGTCCATGGCGATCGCAACATCAAAGCCGCTCTCCGTCACCTCCGAGAGCGAGGTCATGTCGGAGACGAAAAACTGGATCGCCAGTCCGCGCTGCCGTGCCTCCCGATCTGCGCGACGGACCGCGGCCCCGCTCAGGTCCGATGCCACAACCTGGTGACCCATGCGGGCAAGCCCGATAGCCTGCGTGCCGATTCCACATGAGCAATCGAGAATCCTCAGCGGGCGTCCAAGACCCTGCAAGGTCAGCAGATTATCCATGATTCTGGCCTGGCGCGCGATGGAGACGTCCCAATCGTCGAAGATCAGGTGGTAGAAGTCGGCGAGTTCTTCGTAGAAATCGAGGACCTTCCCAGCCATTTTGGACACCGGACCCTGCCGCGAGGCTTCGTCACAGTTCTCGCAGATGAAGTCTGTTCAGGACTGAGTTGAGACCTATGCGCTGCCATCGAGTCTACTAGAGTTGGCTGGGCGCGGGGCAGATCGTGGCCGGCAGTCGCACTCGCGGCGCAATGGCCCGCTTGACGATCGCGACTTTTCAGAGGTTCGCGCCAACTGGACAGCTACACTGAACCACAAGGAATGGGCCAATGAAGTGGATCTCCGCAATTGCGCTGCTGGGTGTTTCCGTTGCCATGGCGCAGGTTCCAGCAGCCTTGTCGCCGCAATCCCCTCAAGTGCGCGCGCAAGGGACCGTCGTGCTGGTTCCCGCGCTGGTGCGGAACGCCCAGGGGGAGCTGGTCTTCACGCTCAAGGCCGGCGATTTCCGGGTCACCGATGACGGCGTCGAGCAAAAGCTCACGCTCGACGAGGAAACGGGCGGGGAGCCATTGGCGCTGGTGGTTGCGGTGGAGACGGGCCGCGCCGGCGCACGCAAGCTCGACGCCTACCGGAACCTCACCGCGGTGATTGCGGCCGTGGTCGGCAGCGTTCCGCACCGGGTGGCCTTAGTGGGCTTTGACAGTTCTCCCCGGCTGCTGCTGGGCTTCACCTCCGACGTGGATGCCGCCGGGGCCGCGCTCCGCGACCTGGAGCCGGGAGACAAGGGCGCGGCCATCCTCGACGGCCTCAAGTTCTCGGTGGACCTGTTGCGCAGCCAGCCGCCGCCCTGGCGCCGTGCCATTCTGCTCATCTCGGAGACCGTCGATCACGGCAGCCAGACCACGCTGGAAGATTCGCTGCGCGCCATCGGCGACACCAATACCGCCATCTACGCCCTCGGCTTCTCGACCGGACGTTCCGAGGCGGCGCACTACGCGGACAGGGAATTGCCCATTCACCCCGGCGGCAGCGCAGGCGGCATTTCTCTTGAGAACGCCCACACCAACCCTCCTGGCGGATGCATGGGCAAGGACCCCGACCCCGACGCCCCAACGAACAAGGCCGTCCAGGCTTGGGGCTGCCTCACGCAGCTTGCTCCTCCGCTCGGGTTGGCTACCGTGGCCGGAATCGCCGCCGCCAATGGTCTCCAGCGCAACATTCCCGAGACGGTGGCGCAACTCACCGGCGGCGAGTTCTTCCACTTTGAAGACGCCCGCGGCCTGGCGCACGCCCTCGTCACCATCTCCAACCACGTGCCCAACCGTTACATGCTCAGCTTTCAGCCCCAGTCGCCGCATCCGGGCTTTCATTCCATCGAACTGCGGCTGCGGGACTATCCCGGCCTTCGAGTCACGGCTAGAACCAGCTATTGGGCGGACGGCGATGGCGCGAACCCCGGGCAGCCCTGATGGCGGCCAGGCTAACTTCCGCCCAGGAACTGAATGATCCGCCGCCGGTCGCGCTTTGAGGGGCGGCGTTGCGGCAGGGGCGCAAACTCCCGCATCGTCTTGCGCTCCGCAGCCGCCTGAGCGGGGCGGGCTTGCTCCAGGCTGCGCCCTCCGCAAGGCGGCCCCACTCAACCAGCAACAACAACCAACTACCCTGAGGAATGGGATTCTAGAGAACATCTAGGACTTGACTTGCGCGTCCCCATCGCCATGCTTCAATTTCACGAATCCGCGCTGTGGAAACAGACAGGATCAGACCGCCTGGGAATCGATACTTTCCCACGGGCGGCCAAGCCTGCCTTCAGGCCCAGGCTTGCCAGGGAAGCGCGATTCAAGTATAAGTACCAGCGTCGAGGGCCACAGTCCGTCTTGCCGCCGGCCCCCGCGTCAGAGGCAGTATCCCGGCAGAGAAGGGAAGAGATGATTACCCGCAGAGACTTGTTCGTGGCCCTGCCCGCCGCCGCCGCCGGAGCATTTGCCCTGGCGGACCAGGGGCCCGTCATGGGCTCCGCCGTCTTCGACTGGAACGCCATGCCCGTCAAGCCCACGGCCGTTGGCTCCACGCGCGCCGTCTTCAACGCGCGCACGGCCACGCTGGAAAACCTGGAGGTCCATGTCACCACGCTCAATCCTGGAAAATCCCCGCATCCGCCTCACCGGCATCCGAACGAGGAGCTGGTCATCATCCGGCAGGGAACTGTGGAAGTCCTGTCCAACGGCGAATCAAAGCGGGTCGGCCCCGGCTCGGTGATCTTCAACGCGTCGAACCAGCTGCACGGACTGAAGAATGTGGGCGTCGAGCCGGCCGTCTATCACGTGATCAACTTCAAATCCGCCGCCACGCCCGAGCCGCTGCCGCCGGACGCCAAAGCTCAGCCCTGAGCGCAATGGACGGGATGCCCCCGGTCTCGTCCGCCGCGGCGGAGGAGATCTGGAAATGCGCGGCGAAGCGAGAGCTACCTTGCTGGAAAACTGGCGCTCACGACGCCGTGGCCCGCGTAAGGATCGACGACCCATTCGCTCATGGGGCGCTGCTCCTGGCAGTCCAGGCACATGGTCGTTACATATTGAGCCCCGCAGTGCGGACAAACGCCCCGGGTTGCAAAGGTGTCGAAGGGCTGCTGGCACCGCCCGCACGTCCAGTAAGCGCCCACTGGCGGCGCCGTCCGGCAACTGGGGCATGCAAAGCCCGGCCGGCGCGGCAGCTTGGCCAGGCGCAACAGCCCCCGCGCGTGTTGCAGACCGCCCCAGCAGTTCAGCAGCATGAAGACCGCGATCGCGCCTGTCCACACTGAACGCGACACCACGGCTAGACCGAAGAACGCAACGATGCCCACAAAGCCGAGGACTGTGACCGCCATCAGGCTGCGCGCGCGGCCCATCACAAACCACAGCAGAGAGCGCAGGATCTGGCCGCCATCCAGCGGATAAATGGGTAGTAAATTGAAAACCAAAAGACCCAGGTTGATCCTCCAGCAAACGAACCAAAGTAACTGGTAGGCATTGGGCATGGTCTGCTCCCATCCCATCGACCCGGCCATCGTAACCGCCGCGTACAACACCGGGAAAAGCGCCACGTTCACCAGCGGACCCGCTGCGATGCTCCAGAGCGTTGCGCCGGGCCGCTGCGGCGGCTTTACGAACGCCACCCCGCCGAAGGGCCACAGCAGAATCCGGTTCGCCGTTCCGCCCACCTGCCGGCAAGCCATGGAGTGCCCGAACTCATGCGTCAGCACGATCGCGAACAGCGCCAGATACTCCAGCGCGCTCCAGGCGAGTGACGAGTAGCGGCCTTTCCAGCTCTGGATTTCAATGAGCGCCACCACAAACCAGGACCAATGCAGATACACATCGACTCCGGCGAGACGAAACAGATGGATCGAACCTGAACGTCCATTCGGCATGAAGGTAGCTTACTCCATCCAAATGGCCCGGCGCGCTCGTCAGTCGAGCGGTCCGCGAAACACGGAGGCCGAAAGAACGGGCCGGCCCGCTGGAATATGCTACCGTTGATGCCGGAAGCGGCGACTGGCAGCGGTGCGCGGCAGGTGGGGCGGCTGTCCGGACGGAGGAATGGATTGGAATTGGCGCAAAAGCGTCGCGGCCTTAGCCGAGTCTGTCGCTCGTTCCCGGCTCTGATCCTGCTTGCCTGCTTCTTCGGCGGGGGCTGCGCCCGGACTCACGTTACGTTGACAGTCTCAGCGGCAGCCAGCCTGAAGGATGCGCTCGCGGAGGCCGAGACCGCTTACAGTCAAAGCCAATCGCATGTCGGCTTCGTCAATAACTTCGCCTCCTCCGGCACGCTGGCTGCGCAGATCGACCAGGGCGCGCCCGTGGATGTGTTTCTGTCGGCCGCCTCCCGCCCGATGGACGACCTGGAAAGCAAGGGACTGATCGCCGCCGGCACGCGCCGCAATCTGCTGCGCAACTCGCTGGTCCTGATAGCGCCGCCCGATTCCGGGCTGCGGGGCTTCGAGGGACTCGCGTACACTTCGATCCGGTCCATCGCCCTCGGCGACCCGGCCAGCGTTCCGGCGGGCGAATATGCGCGCCAGACCCTGGGGGCGCTTCATCTGCTGGACAAGCTGAAGCCGAAGCTCGTGATGGGGGCCGATGTGCGCCAGGTTCTGACCTTTGTGGAGACCGGCAATGCGGATGCGGGGCTGGTGTATTTGACCGACGCCCAGGCGTCGGGGAAGGTTCGCGTGGTGGCCGTGGCCCCTGAATCGGTGCACGACCCCATCGTCTATCCGGCGGCGGTGGTGAAGGGATGCCGCGGCGAAGAGGCCGCACGGAAATTCGTCGAATATCTTGGCAGTCCCGCGGCGCAGGCCATCTTTGTGAGACATGGGTTTACAATGGCGGCACAGTGATGATGCCGATCGATCCATCGCCGCTGTTGATATCGCTGGCCACCACCTGCGCGGCCACCATCGCTACGTTCTTTCTGGGGCTGCTGGCGGCAAGGAAGATGTTCGGGATGCGGGGCAGCCTTCGCGCCTGGATCGACGGCATTCTCACGCTGCCCCTGGTTCTTCCGCCCACCGTGGTCGGTTTCTTTCTCCTCGTGATCTTCGGGCGGCACAGCTTCATCGGCCGCGCTCTCGAAGAGATCGGCATCACCATCGTCTTCTCCTGGCCGGCAACGGTAATCGCGGCAACCGCCGTGGCCTTCCCGCTGATGTACCGCACCACTCTGGGCGCGTTTGAGCAGGTGAACCCCACGCTTCTGGATGCGGCGCGCACGCTGGGAGCCACCGAAGCTAGGGTCTTTCGCAGGGTGCTTCTGCCGCTGGCCGCGCCCGGCGTCCTCGCGGGAACGGTTCTGGCCTTTGCGCGTTCGCTGGGTGAGTTCGGGGCGACCCTCATGCTGGCCGGCAATATACCGGGCCGCACGCAGACCATGCCCATGGCCATATTCTCCGCGGCCGAGGAGGGCAATATGCTCCTTGCCCTCCTGTGGGTGAGCCTGATCGTGGCGCTTTCCGTGGGTATCATCCGGCTGCTGAACTGGCAGATCGGGACAGGAAGGCGGGCGCCGAGTTCCGGTGCGACGCCGGTTGCGGCGCACCCTGAAGCGGTCCAGGAAGAACCTCCGGCTCGCTCCCGCCCGGTCGAGGACTCCGCGGCCTCCGCAACCTTCGAGATTGAAGTGGAGAAGGCGCTCACGAACTTCAGCTTGAAGGTCGCCTTCCAGGCCGGCAAGGGCGCGGTCGGGTTACTGGGCCCGTCCGGAGCGGGGAAGTCCATGACGCTGCGCATGATCGCCGGCATCGTCACCCCGGACAGCGGGCGCATTGTACTCAACGGCCGCGTGTTGTACGACAGCGAAACGGGGCGGAACATCTCCGCCGCGCGCAGGAGAATCGGCGTCGTCTTTCAGGATTACGCCCTGTTTCCCCACATGACGGTGGCCGAGAATATCGGCTTCGGGCTGAGCGCATTGGAGGAGGAGGAGCGGCAGGAGCGCGTCGAGAGCCAACTGGAGTCGATGCACATTGCGGAGCTTGCCGGCCGCTATCCAAAGGAGATTTCAGGCGGGCAGCGGCAGCGGGTGGCCATTGCGCGATGCATGGCCACCGAGCCCAGGGCGCTGCTCTTCGATGAGCCCTTCGCGGCGCTCGATCCGCACCTGCGGCGGCGGATGGAGGAGCAGCTTCGCGAGACCCTCGCAGGCTACAAGGGCGCGGTGATCTTTGTGACCCACGATATGGAAGAGGCATTCCGTTTCTGCGGCGATTTGCTGGTGCTGGACGGCGGCCAGGTGATCGCCAGCGGGCCGAAGCACCAGCTCTTCGAGCGTCCGCCGACCGTGGCCGCGGCCCAGCTGACCGGCTGCAAGAATATCGCCGCGGCATGGCGTGTAAATGCGAACCGCATTGCCGTGGGCGCATGGAACTGCGAACTGGAGACGGCGGCGCCGGTTCCCCATGGGCTGACCCATGTGGGCCTTCGTTCGCATCAGATCGTCTTCCAGCACGCCTCGAAGGACGCGAACACCTTTCCGTGCTGGCTGGTCAGCACCAGCGAGGCGCCGCACGAGATGACGCTCTACCTGCGCCTTCATACCCTGCCGCGGCCGGGCGAACCGGCCCACCTCGAAGCCGATGTATCCAAGGAGTTTTGGCGCATGCTGAGCGCCAGGCCGCAGCCCTGGGAGATCAAGCTCGATCCGGCGCGGCTGCTGATGCTGGAAGGGTAAGACTTCAAGAGTCTCTTCACAAAAGCCTGGGAATCTTGTTGTTTTAACTGTAGGTTGAGCGGTTCCGCCGATGATTGCTCGGCCGCGCCCCGGCAGCGGATGTGGCGGGGAGCCGTGAGCTGCGCTATACTGTTTGAAGCCTCAAGAGGGCAGGGAAGTCCCTGTCTCGCGGGCCATGCGTCAGGGCGATCCGCTCTGCCGGACAACCGCAACAACGAGAGAACAATGCCCAAGTTGAAGACCCATACGGGCGCGAAGAAGCGCTTCAGCAAGACTGGCACCGGCAAGATCAAGCGGGGCCAGACGAAGACGCGTCACATCCTCACGTCGAAGCCGCCAAAGGTGAAACGCAAGCTGGGCCGGACCCTGCTGGTTTCAGACGGCGACTACGCGAAGGTAGCGCGCATGATTCCTTACGCCTGATCGTGGCGCGTTCTCCCTAGCCCGGAGACGGCGCTTCAGGGCCGCAGCCAACGCGTTGCGCGGCCCCCGGTCCTGCGGACGGCAGCCTTTTTTAGGCTGGCTGATCCCAGGGAACGAGAGATTCAGGCTTGCAAGAGCGAGTGAAGAGGTTTACCGCCCAGCCCTGACCGGCATGGGCCTCCTGCCTCCAGCCGCATAACCGAACGCAAAATGGAGAAGACCAAATGCCCCGCGTAAAGCGCAGCACCAAGCGGAGTGACCGCCGCAAGAAGATCCTGGAGCGAGCAAGCGGTTACTTTCTGACTAAGTCCAAGCTCTACCAGGCAGCCCAGGAGGCCGTCGAGCGCGGCCTCAAGTTCGCCTACACCGGCCGCAAGCAGAAGAAGCGGCAGTTCCGCTCGCTGTGGATCGTGCGCATCTCGGCCGCCGCCAAGCTCAACAACATCAGCTACTCGCAGTTCATCAGCGGCCTGAAGAAGGCCGGCATCGAGCTCGACCGCAAGATTCTGGCCGACATCGCCGTCAAGGACCCTGCCGGCTTCTTCAATCTGGTCATTCAGGCCAAGGCGGCCCTGGCCGCGGAGAAGGCGGGGTAAGGCAAGAATGCAAGCCGGCAAGTATGCGAACGGCCCGGAATTCATTTGGATTTCGGGCCGTTTTCTCAAACAGGCGGGATTGAAACGAAGGAACTTGCCGCGGTACTTGCGAAGACATCGAACGGCTGGAGCGCCTTTGCTCCAGCCCATCCTCAAGCGCTATGAGATGCTGATCGGCGGCAAGTTCGCCGCCTCCGCAAAGACCCACGTCGCCTGCGTGAGCCGCGACCTCGGCAAGCGGTAACCGAAACCTGTGAGGGCTCGACCTGACCCCTGATCCCTGATTTGTTATCATTGCGTCTATAGAGTGAACGGCCGGTTCCCCTCGAAGGCCGCTCCGGTGGTGTGTGTGTCCCGATTCTTCCAGCGTTTTGTCTTCGTGCTTTCCGTGGCCATCTTCGCCGCCCTCGGCCTGGGCTTTGTTCTGGGCGAGTTCGGCCTCTTTGGTGTTCATGCCGGCGGCCAGCAGGATGGCGCTTACCGCCAGATGCGCGTCTACGCCGAGGTCCTCAAGAAGATCCAGACGGACTACGTCACCGTGCCCAACGTGGACGACGTCACCGCGGGCGCGCTCCACGGACTGCTCGAATCCCTCGATGCCGACTCCAGCTACCTCAGCGCTACCGAGTACAAGATCTATAAGGAGCGCCCGGCGGCCGGCGTCGCCCAGGTGGGCATCGTCGTCTCCAAGCGTTATGGATATGCCACCGTGGTCAGCGTCGCGCCCGGTTTGCCCGCCGATAAGGAGCACCTGAGCGACGGCGACGTCATCGAGTCCATCGACGGGCAATCCACCCGGGAGCTTTCGCTGGCCGTGATTCGCCTTATGCTCGAAGGCAAGCCCGGAACCACCGTCACCCTCGAAGTGGTCCGCCCGCCCAAAGCCGACCCCGACAAGTTGACGCTCACCCGGTTCATCGCCGCCCCTCCCGCCCTCGGCGAGCAGTTGTACGAGAATTCGACCATCCTTTATCTCAAGCCCGGCCAGCTCACGCCGGCCCGCGTGGATGAAATTGCCGCCAAACTCAGGTCCGCCGGCAAGGGCCGCAAGGTGCTGCTCGATTTGCGCGACAGCTCCGGCGACGACCCCCAGCAGGGATTGCGCCTGGCCAACTTCTTTATCAAGCAGGGAACCCTGGCCACGCTGCAAGGCCAGAAGTTTCCCCTCCAGACCTTCACCGCCGATCCAGCGAAGTTCATAACCGACGCGCCGCTCGCCGTGCTCATCAACCGCGGAACCTACGGCGCTGCCGAGCTGGCCGCCGCCGCTATCGAAGACGCCAAGCGCGGCGATGTGGTGGGCGAGCGCAGCTTCGGCGAGGGATCGGTGCAGAAGACCATCGAGCTGCCCGACGGCGCCGCCCTGCTGCTCACCGTGGCCAAGTTTCAGAGCCCTTCGGGCAAGAAGATCCAGGACGATGCCGTCATCCCCACCGTGGCCGCGGGTCCGGCCATGGAGGAAGAAGAGGAAGCCGCGCCGCCCCCCAAGACCGACGAGCCCCTGAACAAGGCGCTCGAACTGCTGAAGGCGAAGAACGGCTGACCGGAGAGATCTTTCCCGTTTCGGCAGCCCCCTCTCCGGCTGACCGAATTCTCTATTCCCGCTCTTGCCTTGTCTGGTCCCCGCCTGCGCGCCGACACATCCATTCGCAACGCCGGAATGCTAGCCTTGGGCTGAGGCATCTTCTCGCCCTTGCGTCGGAGTAGTGCCCACGAGGCCTGAATCGTTTGGCTGCCCCTCCCCCACAGCGCTTGGAACCGCGCGAGCTTGTCCGGCCCCGCCGCCGGCAGACCAAGACGGTTCCTGCCCACCGCCGGCGCAAGCTCGCCGGCAGGTTCGCGCTCGCCACGCTGCTTCTGCTGGCCGTTGTAACCGGTTCGCTGGCCGGGCTCACCCTCGTCTATTCCGTCGATCTGCCCCAGATCGCCGATCTCGAGCATTACCGCCCCAACACCACCACCGATCTCTATGATCGCAACGGCCGCATCATCGGCTCCTTTGCCCTGGAGCACCGCGAGATAGTGGGCTACAACGACTTTGCCCCCGTGCTGCGCCAGGCCGTCATCTCCATTGAAGACAAGAGCTTCGAGTCCCACTGGGGCATCAATGTCTTCCGCGTCGTGGGGGCCGTCTGGTACGACCTGCGCTACCACGGCCGCGTTCAGGGCGCCTCCACGCTCACCATGCAGTTGGCGCGCAACCTCTTTCTCTCCTCCGAGCGCACCGCCGCCCGCAAGCTCCAGGAGGCCTATCTCGCCATCCAGATCGAGCGCAGCTTCACCAAGGAGCAGATCTTCACCCTCTACGGCAACCAGATCTACCTCGGCCACGGAATGTACGGCTTCGAGGCGGCCTCGGAGTTTTACTTCTCCAAGCACGCCCGCGACCTCAACCTGACCGAAGCTGCTCTGTTGGCCGGCCTGCCCAAGGCGCCCGCGGCCTTCTCGCCCCTGATCAATCCCGACAAGGCCCTGCGTCGCCGCAACCTGGTGCTCACCGAAATGGAGGATGACCATGCGATCACCCATGCCCAGGCCGAAGCGGCGCGCAATGCCCCCCTGGGCCTGCACACGGCCCAGCCGGAGATGTCCGCCGCTCCCTGGTTCCAGGAGGAGGTGCGCCAGGAGCTGGAGAAGCGCTTCGGCACCGAGCAGGTCCACGAGGCTGGCCTGAAGGTTGAGACCACCCTCGACCTCGACCTACAGCAGACCGCCAATCGCGCCCTCCTCGACGGCCTGGCAACCTACGAGCGCCGCCATGGATGGGTCGGTCACGACGGGCCGGGCAAGCTGGAAAATGTCCTCGACGCCGGCATTGCGCTCGACGACTACAGGCATCCCGACTGGGCCATGAAGTCCAATCCCGGCGACTATGTTCATGCGCTCGTTCTGCGCACCATGCCCCTCGAGATTCACGCCCGCGTGGGCTCCGATCAGGTGCTCCTCTTCCCCGAGGACTGGGCATGGACCGGCCAGCGCTATGCCGACGCCCTGGTCAAGCCGGGCGACGTCATCTACGTCCACCTGAGCGCCGCCACCGAGGGCAAAGCGCGCCGCGCCACCCTCGAGCAGGACTCCGGCGCGGAAGGCTCCCTCATGGCCATGGACAACACCACCGGCGATGTGCTGGCCATGGTGGGCGGCCGCGACTACGCGCTCTCCCAGTTCAACCGCGCCACCCAGTCCGAGCGCCAGACCGGCTCCAGCTTCAAGCCCTACGTCTACACCGCCGCCGTCGAGGACAGCGCACAGCCCGACGACACCATCATCGACGGCCCGGTCAGCTTCAACGGCTATACCCCGCACAACTACGAGAACGACTACAAGGGCCGCATGACCCTGCTCAATGCCTTCGCCGAATCGCGCAACATTCCCGCCCTCAAGCTGGCCGCCCGCGTGGGCATTCACAAGGTCATCGACGTGGCCCACCGCTTCGGCGTCACCACCAACATCCCCGCCTATCTGCCCATCGCCATCGGCGCGGTCGAAATCACGCTCCAGGAGCAGGTCGCCTCCTACTCCGTCTTTCCCAACGACGGCCTGCGCGTCACCCCCCGCCTCATCCGCAAGGTCTCCAACGCCGACGGCATCACCCTCTGGGAAGACACGCCGGAGGTGAATGAAGTCATCAGCCAGCAGACGGCGCGCACCATGATGCTCTTTCTCCGCGCCGTCGTCCAGCACGGCACCGGCGCAGCCGCCGCCCAGCTCAAGCACCCCCTGGGCGGCAAGACCGGCACCACCAGCGACTACACCGACGCCTGGTTCCTCGGCTTCTCGCCCTCGGTCACCTGCGGCGTCTGGGTCGGCTACGACAGCCGCCAGTCCCTGGGCGAAAAGGAGACCGGCGCCAGGGCCGCCCTGCCCATCTGGATGACGGTCATGAAGGCCGCCATCGCCGGCAAGGACGACGAGCAGTTCATCGGCGACCAGGAAGCTCCGTCTGACCAGAAGAACCAGCCCCTGCAAACCGCCGCCGCGCCACCGCCGCAAGCAGCCCCGCCGCCGGCCAGGCCATCGTCCGCCAGCCCCGCAACCAACCCGGCGTCACCCTTGGCAGCGGCCGGCACGGGCGCAAAGCCTCCAGCTTCCTCCGTCGTCAAGCCAGCAATAAAGCCGTCCCCTCAGCCGCCCGCAGCCAATCCACCGGCCAAGCCCCAGGTAAAGCCCGCTCTGCCAACCGGGGGAGCAAGCGGCAACAGGCCCACGGGATAGGACACCGGAGGGAGCAGGGGCCTTCAGGCCCCTGAATGCCCCGTTCGTACATCTTCGCATTCCAATCAGCGTTCCACGAGCTCCACGCGACGGTTCTTGGCTCTTCCTTCTTCTGTCCGGTTCGAAGCTACCGGGCATAATGAGCCCACTCCATAGGCTTGGAGCCGCACCGGAGCCACGCCATAGGTGGTGGTCAACGATCTCATGACCGCATCCGCGCGGCGGCGCGAGAGGTCCATGTTCATCTGCAACTCGCCGATGCTGTCGGTGTGGCCAACGATATACAGCTTGAGAGCCGGGTCCTGCTGCAGCAGCCTGGAAATCTCCGTCAAGGCCGGCGCAGACTCGGGCTTGACATCGGCTTTGCCGGTGTCGAAGTAAATATCGTAAACAGCCGCGTGGCCGCTCTTGCCGATATCGCTCTTCAGCGCGGCTGCGTTGGCGGTTACCAATCCGCTTTCCATGGGCTTGGTTTCCACGATGTCCAGGGCTGTGTTTCCCCCTCCGACCAGCAGGCTGACGTACAGATCTCCTTCCGCGCGCGGCAGCTTACCGGAGAACTGGTAATAGCCCGCGCCATACCACAAGTCAGCCCAGTCGCCGGTCATGTGGAATCGCGAAAGCCCGCACGCATCGCCGCTGCAACTAAAGACGGTCTCAAACCCGTCGGCCTTCAGGGCGGCTTCATAGTTGCGGTAAACCTCCAATGGCGAACGGCCCTGAGGATTGACGTAGACAATGCGCGTGATCTTCCCCTCCAGGCGGAGCGCCTTGGGCACGCCCTGCGGCGTAACCGCTCCGGTGGGTAAACTGAACTCGTCGAATTCGTGGGTCACATACCTGTCGATAATCGATCCGGGATACCGCGAAACGAGTGGGGAATCCTTGCTTCCCTCAGCATCTTTCCGCTGGGCAGCGGCCGGCAATGCGAGTATCAGCGCGGCCGCAAGCAGCTTGCAACAGACGGTCATTGGATTTCTCCTTACTTGACTTGCTGGAAGTTGTTGACTGCCAGGCCGGCGGTTGAGACGCCGCCCAAACTACTGCACTGGACATTGTTGTTGCTCCCAGAACGCTCCGGCTGTCCGGTTGTCAATCCACCGCGGTCAGTTCCACGCTATGGAGATACCCCCAATGATGTCTGGGCTTCAGATGGACTTGGGTAGATTGCATGTCACTTGTATACCTGTCACAGACGAATGGAATCAGAAGATGCGATTGCTGGGGCTCGACGTCACCGCCCTTCCCATGATTCGGATCGGAGCCCCACGCCCAAAGGTAGTAGGACCAGGTCGACGGAGGATCGATGTTTACGTCGAGGAGGTAGGTCTTCCCAATACGAGTGGCGAACTGGATCACAATGCAATCACCATTTGAAGCTCTCAAATGAATTCGTTGCCGGTAACCATCCGCGGAGTAGGTCCCGGTGAAGTCGAAACCACAAGCGCCTTTGATGATTTGGCTTGGGCTGAGCAAGGTTTGCGCGGGAGGAACAGATTTACGTCCTGCTTATTGTGCTTGCGCCGCTCGGCGTTGATGGCCTGGAGTTTTACTTCCATGGCCAGCGGCGCGGCGGGATGAGTAGCGTGAAGCGTCATGACGGCCGATTATCTCCTTTGCTGGAATCGCGGCTGCAAAAGCTCAGGCGCACCCATCTCTGAGAAGACGCTTTCTTCGCCATTCAGGGGGGCACGCGCGAATTATCATCCCACCCTCCCTGCTGCGTCAAGCGATTTATTGGAGGTCCGCAGCCATGGTCAAGCGGCCGCATCGCAGCCAATCCGCCGCCCAGGCCCGCCTTGCCCGCGCCGAAGGCGCAGTGGTCGTTAGCCCCGCGCTTCAGCGTGGGGTGGGGTGGGCGAACCAATCATCCATCCGGAGTCCCGTAGGGACGGCGCGGGAGGATCGCATCCATCCTTTCGCGCTCGTGCGAAAGGAATGGAAAAACACAAACCGGGCCGCTCCCGCAAATGTCAAACGTCGGCACTCACCCCGGCAACGCCGGAGTTTTCGCCTTACTCAACAATGGAGGTTAGGTCCCGGGCTCTATCCCCCGCCGCCCGCTCCAGCCAAACCCAAGCCCGCAGCCAAATCCGCATCCGGAACCGCCCCAGCCCTGACACTCCGAAGACCGGGCAGAACGCAACTCCTCGCACTGCGAGCCATTCCGCCCGGCATCCACGCCTCCCCGATGGAAAGGCGATCCTGCGAAACCGGGAATCCTGGTGAAATCGGCGTTTTGGGGGGTAATCCGCGGCTGGGAGGGGTCCGGAGATCCCAGGTCTGAAAGTCAAGACCTGGGGCACTCATTTTCGATGGCTAATTGAGATGTGGGCAAGCCTCATAATGATGCCTCGCTTTCCTACCTCTTAAGCGTTGCCTTGATTCTTTTCACGATGTAGGCCGTCTGCTTCCTATATGAAAACAGGAACATCAGAAGTAGAAGAAACAGAACAATGACCATGCTAAAGGAAGAAATCCAAGGGAAAAATCTCCCCGCTTGCTCATAGACTTTGAGGATTAGCAACGCGGCAATCAGCGCCGTTAGCGTTCGGTAGGAATTGTTTGCTTCGGAGAGGATTTCAATTTTCGGGTCTATCTTAGACGCATCTACAAAATCCTTGTAATCGGCAAATTCCACGAACTTTAACCATTTGAGAAATGGCTCGATGAAGAGCGATCCTAGCCGACTGATGACCAGCCCGATAAAATAGTAGGCGAATGCCGCGAGGACAAGGTCGTTCTGAGTAAAGGAATACTTGGTCAACTTCTGCGCAAGCGCTACGAAAACAACGCCTGGAAGAAGATAGTTGAAGAGATTGTAAGATGATAGCTTATCGAGCAGTTCCTTCACAGACCCTCCTTTAGCTTGAGCAACAATGCTTCGTCGCTGGCCCCATCCCTGAAGGTTCCCAGGCTATCGCGATCGGCGAGGAGGGGTTTCGGTCTTCGCCTGTCCGGCTTCCCATTTTTGTGCGGCTTCCCTTGTGGTGATGTTCCCGATCTTCACTATGTGGCCGTTTGCCCAAGGTTGTCGGCTGGCCTGATGCTCGGCCTCGCGGCGGTCAAGGTCGTTTGTGATCCCTCTGTGAACGATCTTGTTGCCAATCTTGAACTGGTACCGGAATGTGTCGCGCGGTCCACTCATGGTCTTGAACCCTCCAAATCGCCTTCAAAATGCCGCCTTCAGACCCCGGCGGTTTTTTCCCAGGCCGGGGAACTTGTAATTCCTCAACGCCTAGCAGCCAGGAGGCTATTAAGCCGAAAAGGCTCCATCCCCCCTGTTGCCTTCAGCAGCTCGGCAGGACCGTAGTCCCCGCGGTAAGGAACTGCACCCATCGAAAACCACAAATGCCCGGGGTTCATCGTGTGGGTGCTGAATACCTGCGCCCCTACCTTGATGAGCCCATTGATGATGGCACGGGAGGGGTGAGAGGGATCTCCCCGTGCGGAGATATATGCGTTTTCAGGGCAAAACCGCTCGATGTTCTTCTGAGATAAATTTCCGTCACTGCCGTGATGTGGTACTTGCATCCACTTAAGGCCCTTCCAATCAGCCGGTACGAGGTCAAGCGCATCGGCGCCCGCGTCGGCCGTGAAAAGAAGCCTGAGACCCATATAAACCACTCCGAGGATCACGCTGGTGTTGTTGAATGGTTGGGTTCTTGGAGCCTCTTTCACACTGGAGTTGTCCAAAACCCCGTAGAGCATGTCCGCCAGAGCGGACCGCGGTGATGGCGGCGTGATTGGATTAAAGGTGGACGGAGAAACGGGGACTCTCCCCAAGCTCGCGGAAGGGCCGCCGAGGATCTGCTTAGCCGTTAAGTACGGAGACACCGTCGTTGATGTTAGGGGAATGGGAACGGGCACCTTCGTGAATTCTTCCAGCACACCCTTGTAATACGTGACCGCTGGGCCGAGGACTTGCATATTTGGATAGGCGGCGATGACACGGCCTGGAAACGGCTCCCGTGGGGTGATGCCACGGCCGGCAAAGGCGCTGGCAAGCTCTTTTGTGGTTTCGACAATCTCGTTCACCCCTTCACTAGCGGCAGCGGCTCGACGCAGGACGTCTGCGCTTATGTGCCTGCGAATGTCGTGCATCCAGCCGTTACTAAATGTGAAGGATTTGTCCTGAATCACTTTTATGAGGCCACGGGCGTGGTCGTTGTGGGCGTGGGTGCAAAGGACAGCCCAAAAGTTCGTTTGTCCCCTGCTGCGAAGGAACTCCTTCACAACGTCTGCGTTCCCGCCGGACCCGCCGTCAATGAGCACGCGCCATGGGTAAGAGTTGAACCACTCGGTCACGACGATGCAGTCGGCGTCCCCCAAGGAAAGCATGTCTATTTCGATCCCATTGAAACCGACCGGAACCGTCGACATTCGAATCCTCCTGGCAACTGTTCAAGCCTCTTGGGAGCTGGCGCAGCTACTTTAGGGCAAAATCAGCCATAATCAATGATACCACATCTGAAAACGAAGTACAAGATGTGGTACCCGCAGTAGATACTCCACTATATGGAGCGCTATATGGCCGATCGCAGCTGTTCGATGCGTAAGATTGGCGCACTGTTTTGCCGTCGGCTCCGGCCCTGATTTCAGTCACATGGCTCAGCATCGGCCGGGGCAGACCCCAGATTTCCAGGCGGGGGAAAGAGCCAGAATTGCGGAGCCGCGGGGTTGGATTCCAAGGCCGTGAGGCCCGCCAGGTCACCTGCTTCCCGACGCACTGCTCAAGAACATTGGTCCCCGGCGAGTCGCCAAGCGTTCGCCTATTTTCAACCCCAAGCTCCGTTGTCGCCGGCCAGGCCTGCCCGTTGCAGAGAATTACGCCCGGGCCGCGCACACTATCCACAGGGAGAATCCACCTGTGACCGGAACATCCAAGGCAGAACTCAGCTTGATCCTGGCCGCCCCAACGCCGCAGACCGCGACCGCGCCGGCCCCGAAGCTCGAATCCGATCCCGCAAGCACCAGGGCCATCAAGCACTGCATGGCCGCCTGGCGTCGCTCCTTCAATGCCTACATGGAAAACAGCGGTGGCGGCAGCATGGACAGAGTCGTCGCGGCCCACGAAGCGGGCAAGGCTTACCGCAACGCCATGCCTCTTCTTTCCAGCTACGAGGGCATCCGCGACTTCATCGCCTGCACGGCCCACGGCATACTCATCGGCGCCATTCTCCCGCAGCAGAGCGGCCACATCCTCTACGCAGCGCAGGTCGCGCTGAGCACCCTCCAGTGCGACCCCAAACCGCGAAAGTCCGGCTCAGTATGATTGACCCCCTACCCCCCATCCCCTCCGGGAGCCTCTTTTCCATCCCCTGTTTTCTCCTAACCATTTACGAATGAACAGCTTAGGAATAACGCCTGTTGACTGATCGGTAACATAAAAAGGCGGATTTTAGCCCCTGGCAAGCCGGAAATACCGCTTCGCCCGCGCCAGATCCTTGAGAATTTGCGCCTTCAGCGCCGCGGGCGATGGCCACGCCATCTCGCCGCGCAGCCGCAGCAGGAACTCCAGATGAAGCGGCGTCCGTTCATCCAGGTCCACGGGCTCAAAGTCGAGAATGTGCGACTCGACGGCAAACGAAGCTTCACCGAACGTGGGCCGGTTGCCCACATTGGTCACCGCCTGAAACGAGCGCCCGCCAACCGTCAGCCGCGTGACGTAAACCCCGAAGGCCGGCAGCAGCCCCTCATAAGGAGCCAGATTCACCGTCGGCACCAGCAGCCGCGTCCCGATGCCGCGCCCCCTGGCCGGCGTCGAGCGCACCCCGAAAGGCCGTCCCAGCATCCAGCGCGCCCGCCGCACGTCGCCCGAGGCCACCAGCGCCCGAACCGCGGAACTGGAAACCTCCAGCCCCTTCACCCGCACCGGCGCGTGAACGCGCGTGACAAAGCCGAACTCCGCGCCAAGATCCTCAAGCTCCCTGACGCCCGCCTCGGCGTTATGCCCAAAGCGGAAGTTGCCGCCCTCGTGCAAGGCGAAGACTCCCAGAGCCTCTACCAGAATCCGGCGCACGAACTCCCGCGCCGCCAGGCCCGCCAGCGCCGCGTCGAACCTGAGCATCACCACCGCATCGATGCCCGTCGAAGCCAGCAGCGGCACCCGCTCCGCTACGGGCGTCAGTAGCCTTGGCGCCAGAGCCGGACGCAGGAACTGCTCCGGATGTGGATCGAAGGTGATGGCGGCCGAGCGCAAGCCGCGCGCGCGCGCTTCCTCTACCACCGCGGAGAGAATCTCCCGGTGACCCAGATGCACGCCGTCGAAGTTCCCGATCACGGCCACCGACCTGCCGAACCCGGGAGGTATCTCCTCAACCGAGCGATAGACGGGAATCATGCTGGAAGGGCCATCGCTCATAGGCTAACTGCCAGACTGAGGCCATCGTAGGCCATGCCGATCCCGGCGGGCAGCATGCGGTTGGTGGCCTCGTGGCCCAGTTCATGCGCGATATGGGTCAGCCAGGTCTGTCTGGCGCCAATCCGCCGTGCCCAGCCCACTGCCTGTTCCACCGTGGCGTGGCTGGGGTGGGGATTGTGACGCAACGCGGAGAGCACCAGGTGGTCCAATCCCTCAAGCAGGGTAAAGCTCTCCTCCGGAATGGCGCTCACGTCGGTCAGGTAGGCAACCCGGCCCATGCGAAAGCCGGCAATCTCCATCTGCCCGTGCAGCACCGGAACCCGCAGGAACTCGACCCCATGCACGGGATTGCGCTCCGCCAGCGGCTCCAGCGTCACGCGCGCCCGAGTCGGATAGGTAGCCAGCGGCGAAAACGTGTACTCGAAGACCTGTTCGAGCACCGCCGCCGTCTCCGGCGCGGCGTAGAGCGGGATCGGCCCGCTCTCGCGAGCAGCCGCAAAGCTCAGCGGCCGCAGATCGTCCAGCCCCAGAATGTGGTCGGCGTGGGAGTGGGTGTAGAACACCGCGTCCACATGCTTGAGCCCGCTGCGCAGCGCCTGCTCACGGAAGTCAGGCCCGGTATCGATCACCACCAAGCGCTCAGGCCCGCCGCTCTCCCTCCAGCGCACCAGCACCGAGGGCCGCAACCGCCGGTCGCGCGGGTCGGCCGAGGCGCATACCGCACATTCGCACCCCAGCGTCGGAACTCCCATCGAGGTTCCCGTCCCCAAAAAAGTCAGACGCCCTTCCATAAGCTCTCGTTGGAACTATTTCCCAGTCCCTGGTGTGGTGTCTCAGAAGTTCGTTGCAAACTCATTTTTCGCTGGAGAACCGGTTCTCTTGAGGCAACCGCAGATCCTTCGACTCCCTGCGCTTCGCTCCAGTCGCTCAGGATGACAACGTTCATGAGACGAACATTGGAGACAGCACTCTAGCTCTTAGTTTCCGTACTTACCGCTTGCCCGGCGGCGGTGGCGGCGGCTGCATCCCCTGCATCGTGATCATCCTGGTCAGATCGAGAAAGGCCATGCGCAGATCGAAGAGAGCCGCTTGCAGGGTGCGATCCTCGGCATCGGTCAGGTTCCCACGCGTCTTTTCAGCCAGCACTCCCAACAGGTCGATGGTGGTGCGCGCGCCCAGAATATCCACTCGCGGACGCTGCCCCTCCGGCGTTCCCGCTCCCATCTGGATCATGGCGGAAACGTAGAACTGCTGCACCAGTTGCTCAAACCCGATCGGCGGTTGAGGGCCCACGGCCGGATTCTGCGCCCGGAGCAGGTCTTCCATCCGCTGCGCCGAGGCGTCGTAGGCTGTCTTCTGCTGGCGGCTTTCCGCGGCGGTCGGCGCAGGCGGCAACTCCAGCTCTTCCTCCTGTTCCGATGCGCCTGCCGCGGCTTCCACGGCACCTGGTTCAGGCTCAGCCTCCCGCCGGCTCTCGCTGGTCACCAGCTGCGGTCCAGCGCTCTGTCCAGGCGGTCTCGTGCTGGTCTCTGCCGCCGCCTTCGGCTCGGGCGCTTCCGTCTGCCCGCTCTCCTGTTCGCCTTCCGCCTTGAACTTGCGGCGGTCGATTACGGTAAACTTGGGGGTTTCGCTCATAGCTCCTGGTTTCCGATCCGTCTCCACGACTTGATTGCTCTCCAACTAACTCCGCCAATACGGCGGCTTGCTATTCCAGACTGGGCGGCGCGGCCAGAATCCGGGCCATCCCCATGGCCGTGCCAGCCGCGTAATTCAATGGCTGGTTTCGCAACTCGGCATCCGCGCGAATCATTCCCAGGGCGAAGATGCGGGGTCCGGCTGCCAGCGCCAGTTCAGCCGCGCTGGCGATCTGCCCGGCCGCGATCCCGCCCTCCATGGTCAGCTCGGTTCCGGCCGGCGGCACCGGCCCAATCAGTTCAAGCTGCCGCAGACGCCTGTGAACGCTCCCGCGCGACCGGATCCGCTCCACAATCTCCTGGCCCAGATAGCAGCCCTTGTTGAAGTTGAGCGCCCGCATCTGCGAGGTCTCCTGGGGCAAATCGCGCTCCGTCATATCGATCCCATACGCTGGAATGCCTTCGGCAATGCGAAATGCATCCACCGACGCGCTTCCCACCAGAGCAGCCCCCGCCGTTCGCAGCCCCTTCAGCACTCTTTTGATGCCCGTCTCGTTCGCCCAGAACTCATAGTGCGGCACGTGCGCTCCATACCCGCGCACAATCCTCAAATCCACCCCGTTCCACTCCACGCGCGTGGCGGTCAGCGGCACCGGCAGCGTGGGCAGGCTCAAGCGTCCCAGAGCTTCGTCGCTGGCCTGCCCGGTCAAACCCAGGGCCGTCTCTTCGTTCAGCGCCACCAGCTCCACGTCGTCCATGACGATGAAGCCTTCCAGATGAGCCATCAACCTTTCAAATTGGTCGGCCGCAATCTCCAGTTCCAGCTCGTCTTTCTCGCGCCAAACCGTCAGGTCGCCCTGAATCCGCCCCTGCGCATTCAGCACCAGATTCCAGGCGCCGGCGTTGACTTCCAGCTCGTTCACCGTGTTGGTGACCATGCCGCTCAGCCAGCGAAAGCGGTCTTCTCCGCGCACCGCCACGCGATTGAACCAGCCCAGGTCGTGAACCGCCGCTCCTGTCACGAGCGCCGCCATTTCCCTGGCCGGCGCGTCCAACTCCTGTGGCGTCAGTACGCCACGATAGACGGTGAGTTTATGCGGTATAGCCGCGGATGCCAAAAGCGTGGCGAGCAAAGTGGGCTGGGTCGTAGAGGCAAGATCGATTTCAGTCATGGAGAAGCTTTTCCGCGGCCGGGAGCAGTTTTCCTGAGGAAACTTCGCTCCGGGCCGCATCCTGATTATAGCCTTGGAAGTAGACGCGGCAACCCGGTCTGACGACTCAGGACCCGCTGGGCGGGATTTCCGGGGGCCGGGATTCAAGGGAAGCGGCCTTTGCTCCCTGGCATGGCGGCTTGCTTTCGTCGCCGGCGTGGGCAAGGAGAGTGGATGAGCGAGAAGCAGCGAGTGGCGGGCAGAGCCTGGCAAGCATGGACCCTGGCGGCGGCGATGTGCCTCGCGGCGGCGGCCGCGGCTCCGGCGCAGCAGCAGCCGGCCGCCCCGCAGCCCCATCCATCCCCCGCTCAAGGCCAGGAAGCGGCGCACATCACCCCCGACCAGGCTAGACAGCTCTTCGCTCTGGTTGACGAACTGCTCAAATTCTCCTCGCAAGAGACCGGCCTGCCCATCAAGAGCACAGTCAAGCGCCAGCTCACCACGCGCGCCGAGGTGGAAAGCTACCTGAACCGGAAGTTCAATGAGGACGAGGGCGCCAAACGGCTACAGAAGAGCGAAATCGTTCTCAAAAAGTTCGGACTCCTGGACCGCGACTTCGACCTCAAGCCCTTTCTCCTGGCGCTTCTCAAGGAACAGATCGAAGCCTACTACGACTCCAAGACCAAGACCGTCAACCTGCTCGACTGGATAGACATCGAGGAGCAAAAGCCGGTCCTCGCCCACGAGCTCACGCATGCCCTTCAGGACCAGCACATCGACCTGGAGAAGTGGAGCGACCAGACCCCCGACGACGTCTCGGTGAACGCCTCGGACGACTCGGAGCACGTGGCCAAGGACGAGATGGATACGGCCCGTGAAGCAGTGGTCGAGGGCCAGGCCACCGCCGTCATGATGGACTACATCCTCAAGCCCCGGGGCAAGAGCCTCGTCAAGGATCCGGAGATCATGGACTTCGTCAAACAGCAGATGGCTGCCTCGGACAATTCTCCGGTTCTGGCCCGCGCCCCGCTCGTGCTCTCCGAGTCGCTGCTCTTTCCCTATCGCGAAGGCCTCAGCTTCGAGCAGGATGTGTGGATGGACCAAGGCCAGGCCGCCGCCTTTGCCGGAACTCTCGACCGCCCGCCCACCTCCACCTGGGAGATTGAGAACCCCCGCGAATACGAGCGCGGGCGCTCTCGCGCCGTGCCCATGCTGCCCGACATTCATCCTCTGGTCGACAAGCTTTACAAGCCCTACGACATCGGCCAGATCGGCGAGCTCGACCTGCACATCATTGCCGAGCTCTTCGGCGGCGACGACGCGGCCCGCGACCTCACTCCGGCCTGGGATGGCGGCATCTATTGGGCCGGCCAGCGGCGCTCCGCAACACCAGCCGAGCAGGCCAGCACAAAATCCCTCGCGATCTTCTATCTCTCTGTCTGGAGGAATGCCGCTTCCGCCCAGGCTTTCGCCCAGCTCTACGCCGAGAGCCTGGGCCGCAAGTACTCCGGCCTCAAAGCTGATCTGGACGCCCAGAGTTCCGCTTCCACGGACCTGCCGCCCGGATCCTCCCAGGCCATCTCCGAAGAGGAGGTCTACTCCACCAGTGAAGGCCCGGTGGTCATCACCACCCGCGGCAAGATGGTCTTCGTCGCCGAGAGCTTTGACCTCGATCTGGCCCGCAAGCTGACCGCCCTCATCCTCGACGCGCAGGGCGCCGGGGAGCTGAAGATGGCGGGCGCAGCTCAACCGGCGGGGTTGCCGGGCTCACCGGATATCGATGCCACGGCCAGGGAGCCGCTCACCGCGGGCCTGATCCGCTTCTTCTCCAATTGCGGCGTGATGAAGGCAGCCGTCAACGCAACTGTCCAGTCGGCAAAGTAAATCCAGCCAGCCTGACTCCTGTGTCCCAATTCTTCCGCTTTTTTGCCGCGGAAGGGGTGAGAGGCCACGAAACGCAACCCACCGCGCGCCGGAAAGCATCACGCCGCATCTTTGACAACGAGATACTCGTCCACCAATTCGGCAACCAACACCGCCGTAGGGACCGAGACCATGGCCCCGGGAACGCCTTCAAGAGCCGAACCGATCAAGAGCGCCAGCAAGATGGCAAGGCCCGGCAGCCCCACGCTATTCTTCATGATGCGCGGCGTCAGATATGAGTTTTCCACCTGCAAATAGACCAGATAAAAGATAGCAATGCCCAGCACGCGGCCCCACGAATCGATGGCGGCGACAAGCAATGCTAGGCCCACGCAGATTGCCGCGCCCATTACCGGGATGATGTTAAGCAATCCCGTCAATACGCCCAGCGCGTAAGCATAACGAACATGGAGGAAGAGATAGACAAGGGTGCTGGTAACTCCAAGGATGAGCATCAGGCTGCCCTGTCCAACCAGCCATTTACCCATGCGGATCTCCGCGCGCCGCAGGGTCTTATCAAGCCGATCGCGCCTCTCAGGCGGGAAAAAGGAAAGGAACCAGCGATATGCGTGCTCGCCTTCGAGAATGAAATAGACGGTAAGTATGAAGCCCATTGCGACATCGAAGAGCTTACCGGCCCAACCCCCGATCGAGAACAGCAGATAGGTGGCTGCCTGGCTGGCGAAATCTTGAACCCGCGAACTGATCTCGTCCGTATTCAACCGGTCGGCGAAAGGGATGGCTTTAATCTTCGCCAGCAGGTTAGGTAAGCGCGTCGGCATCTCCCGGCCAAGCTCCTGCAGATCGCGAAGGACCGGTGGCAGAGCCAGGAAACCGAATGCAGCAAGCGCTGCGGCCACAGCCAGCAAAAGAAACAAAATGGCAAAGCCTTTGAAGGGCCGCCAGCGGCCAATGCGAATTTGGGAAGTCCAACGCACCACGGGGCTGAGCACCACGGCAAACAGGGCGCTCACATACACCAGCATCAACACCTCGCGCACGAGCCACGCCAGATAACAAGCCAGGCCAAGCGCGAAGATGAAGACAATGTCGCCGCGAAGATTGCGCGTATTGCCGGAGGACTGAGTCATGTGCAAGCTCTTCCGCAAGCCGGAGTCGAGGGCCGCGGCAATGCTCTGGCCGATCCAGGCAGTGCTGCCTGAGGCAGGATATCAGATGGTTCGACGCGGCAAAGGCGTTGACGGGTTCCTAAGTCTCGCTCCCTAGTCCTGGGAACCGCTCACCGCCGGCCTCACCCGCTTCTTCTCCAACTGCGGCATGATGAAGGCAGCGGCCCACGCCGCGGTCCAGGCAGGAAAACAGGGATGGTCCCGCCGAGACGCAACGCTTTCGGATTGCGGAACGCTCACACGGCCTTCCAGCGGAGAGGCAAAGGATCGCTGCGTTTCGCTTGCCATCGCTCCCGCGGGCTGCTTTGGACAACGAAGAGAAGTTCCGCCAGCAGCGCTATCGTTCCCGCTCCGCTACCGGCCGTCCCCGCTCAGCATCGATCCCAGGATGCCGCCCACAATCGCCCCACCGGCCGCGGGTCCGGCCGACCGGCTCTCGCCGCGCGGCAGGTACTCGCCGATCTGGTGCGCCAGCCGCGAGATGGGCAGCGTTTGCAGCCACACCGTCCCCGGGCCTTGCAGCACCGCCAGGAAGATTCCATCGCCGCCGAAGATCGCATTCTTGATACCAGGGACCGTGGTGATGTTGAACCCCACCGTGGCCTGGAAAGCTCCCACATGACCCGGATGCACCCGCAACACCTCGCCGGGAGCCAGATTCTTCAAGATCAGTTCGCCGGAAAGCTCCAGCCACGCCGTTCCCTGGCCGCCCACCCTCTGCAACAGGAAGCCGTTGCCGCCAAAGATGCCCGCCCCCAGCGACTGCTGGAAACCCACCCCGATGGTTACCTGCGGCGTGGCGCAGAGAAATCCGTGCCGGTGAACCATGAACTCGGCGCCTGGGCCCACCTGCACCGGCACAATGTGCCCCGGCACCTTGGTGGCAAACGAAACTTCGCCGGGATACTGGTAGGCCTTGTACTCGGTCATGAACAGGCTGCCGCCGCCGGCCACCCGCTTCAGCACTCCGAAAAACCCGCCACCCCCGCCCATCTGGGTGTGCGTCGTCATCTGTATCGAGCTGGTCATCCACGAGAGCTCGCCGCTCTCTGAAAACACGCTCTCGTTGGGGTCAAGCTGCACATCGAGCACGGGCATGGTGGTGCCCTGAATCCGCGTCTGCATGGGGTAGAACCTCCTGTCAGCAGACAGTGTACCTGCCGGGACCCAAGGGAAGTCGAGTTAAAATCGTTTCTCAAAGAAGAATATGCAAAGCCTGCGCTTATCTATGACGGTCTTGGGCTTGACTGCCTTGGCTCTTGCGGGCTGCCACAACGCGCCGCAGCCCCAGCCAGACCGGCCTCGCTTGGTGCCCGGAGTGATCATGCAGGATGTGAGCTTCTTTTCGGCGGCGTTGCAGCGGCAAATGCCATACCGGGTCTATCTCCCTGCAAAACTCCCGCCCGGTCAAAAGCTCCCTGTCGTCTATCTGCTGCACGGCAACGGTGGTGGTTACCGCGAGTGGTCGAACTACTCCAACGTAGCAGAATTCGCCGCGCGCGGCCTGATTCTCGTTATGCCCGAAGGCGGTTCTTCCTATTATGCGAACTCCGCTCTCAAGCCGGAGGATCGGTATGAAGACTATCTCATCCATGACCTCATTGCAGATGTGCAAACCCGATTCCCGACCGTCGCCAGACGGGAGAACCGCGCCGTCATCGGTGTATCCATGGGTGGATTCGCCGCCGTCTATCTATCCTTGACGCATCCGGACCTTTTCATCTTCGCCGGAGCAATCAGCCCGGCAATTGATGTCCCCAGCCGTCGGTTCTCGTTCCGCCGGTGGTCGCAAAGCATGCGATTCCGCTCCATTTTCGGTCCTGGGGGCAGCCAGGCGCGGCGGTCGCGCGATCCATTTCTAATTGTGCAGTCTGCCAATCGCACAGTAACTCCATATATCTACCTCACAGCAGGAGAGCAGGAGCCTCTGCTCGAACCAAACCGCCGCTTTGCCGCGCGCCTGCGTGAGCGCCATTTTTCCTATGAGTTCCACACCAAACCGGGCGGCCATGACTGGGGCGAGTGGAACTCCCAAATCCCAGGATGCTTCGAATCTCTATTTCACCATCTACCCACAGCGCGCTGACCGATCTTGGTCTTCGCGTGGCTCTTCCATAAGCAATCTTCCGTGGTGCAAAATGGGTAGGCATTTTGGAGGCCTTTTCCATGATCGCCGTCTTGAAGATCGCAGCGCTCGCCCTGCTTCTCCTCGCCGCCGCAACCACGTCCTTCGCGCAGCCGGCCGCGCCCTCCGCCCCCGCCGATTACTTCACCAACTGGCCCGCGGGAAGCGATCCGCAGGAGGTCGGCAAGCGTCTCGCCGAGCATTTCGTCACCTCCCCGCATCAAGGCATGAATTCCATCTTCTACGGCGAGTGCGCCACCTGGTACGGCGCCCTCACCGTCGCCCAGCTCACCCACGACGACGGATTGCGCCAGCGCCTGATCGACAGGTTTGTTCCCCTTATGCCCGGCGGCGCCGAAGCCGGGCTCATCCCCGTTCGGCGTCACGTCGACGACTCCATCTTCGGCATCATCCCTCTGGAGATCGGCATTCAAACCAGGGACAAGACCTACCTTTCCTATGGCCAATGGTGGGCCGACCGCCAATGGGAGAATCCGCAGCCCGACGGCCTCTCCGCCGAAACCCGCTATTGGATCGACGACATGTATATGCTGACCATCCTTCAGCTGGAGGCATACCGCGCCACCGGCGACCGCAAGTATCTGGACCGCGATGCCCTCGAAATGGTCTCCTACCTCGACAAGCTCCAGCAGCCCAACGGGCTTTTTTACCATGCCGCGGATGTGCCATTCTTCTGGGGGCGCGGTGATGGATGGGTGGCGGCGGGCATGGCGGAGATGCTGCGCGATCTGCCCGCCGATCATCCTCAGCGGGCGCGCATCCTCAAGGGCTACCAGGCCATGATGGCCGCGCTGCTCAAGTACCAGGGAAGGGATGGCATGTGGCGGCAGCTCATCGATCATGACGAGGCCTGGCCTGAGACTTCCAGCTCCGCCATGTTCACCTTTGCCATGATCACCGGCGTAAAGAATGGCTGGCTCGACGGCCCCACTTACGGCCCCGCTGCACGCAAGGCTTGGATCGCCGTCACCGGATACATCGACCAGAACGGCGACACAACCAGCGTCTGCGAAGGCACCGGCAAGAGGAACGACCTTGACTATTACCTCGAACGTCGCCGCATGACCGGCGACTTCCACGGCCAGGCCCCGATCCTGTGGGCCGCCTCGGCCCTGTTGCGCTAGCGCTGGCGGCACACGCTGATTGGGGCAAACGACAAAAGGGGACGGACCTCGCGGGCCGTCCCCTTTTCTTTTCCGTTCTTTCCGGTTATGCCGGCTTGCTTACATCCCCAGATACATCACATGCACGTAGGTGCCGAGGCGCACGTTGTACGCCAGGTACCAGCCGATGTGGTCCGGATCCTCGTAGATCACGATGTCGTCGGAATCCCACAGCCAGCCATCGACAAAGGCCACGTCGAAGGGCGCAACACTCCAGTACCAGCCGTTGAACCAGAAGCGGCCGGGACCGCCGCCGCCAAGATGCCACACATGCCCGCGGCCAAAGCCGCCGGTGAATTTGCCATGCTCAAAGGGGTGGTCCAGATGATAGTTCACGTCGGCGCGGCCCGTGTCGTGACCGACCCAGACCTTGCCATCCACGTGCGGGGCGTTGGGGTGGCCGGCCTGGTCGCTGTAGTTGCGCTTGGGGTCGGGCGCTTGCGGCGTGCCTTTGTACGCCGAAGGTCCGTGCGCCGGAATGGCTTGATGCGGCGCGGCGCCCGAGGGACGGGAGCCCCCTTTTCCTTCGTTATGCTGGGCAAACGCCGGGACCGCGAGAACGAGCAAAGCCGCAAAAGCTATCTGAATGGGTTTCATCGATTCCTCCGGATGCCCTCGGGGAGAACAGCCATTCTCCGCTGCTCCTTTCCCCTTGGCGGGTATCGTCAATAACAATAGATGTAACCCCGTACCCCGGCGCAAGTTCCGGCCTGAATAAACTCTGAAAATCGAAGCCTTGGGCGCCCGGCTGTCCGGTCGTTTCCGCTCAATACCGCTTCACGCTTCCACGGCCGCCGGCACCCGCCGCCACGCATAAAGCGGGAACCGGTTGGCCAGCTCCGCCACTTCGCCGCGAATCTTCTCAAGGGCAGCATCGTCGCTGCGCAGGTCCAGAGCCTTTGTAATCCAGGCGGCAATTTGCCGCATCTCCGGCTCCTTCATGCCGCGGGTGGTCAACGCGGGCGTGCCCACGCGAATGCCCGACGGCTTGAGCGGCGGATTGGTGTCGTAGGGGATGGCGTTCTTGTTGACCGTGATGCCGGCCTTGCCCAGCGCCAGCTCGGCCTCGGAGCCCAGAATGCCCTTCTCGAACGTGTCCACCAGCATCAGGTGGTTGTCGGTGCCGCCGGAGACGATGCGGAAGCCGGCCTCCTGGAGAGCCGAGGCCAGCACCTGGGCGTTGGCCACGATCTGCGCGGCATAAGTCTTGAACTCCGGTCCCAGCGCCTCGGCCAGGGCCACCGCCTTGGCGGCCACGATATGTACCAGCGGGCCGCCCTGCTGGCCAGGAAAGACCGCCTTGTCCACGGCCTTGGCCAGCTCGATCTCGCCGAGCATCCTGTTGCAGAAGATCATTCCCGAGCGCGGGCCGCGCAGCGTCTTGTGGGTGGTGGTGGTGGTGATGTGCGCGTGAGGCACGGGCGACGGATGCACTCCGCCCGCCACCAGGCCGGCGATGTGCGCCATATCGAAGATGTAAACCGCGCCCACCTTGTCGGCAATCTGCCTCATGCGCGCGAAGTCCCACAGCCTCGGATAGGCGCTGGCGCCGCCGATGATGGCCTTGGGTTTTTCGCGCTCGGCAATCGCCTCCAGCTCGTCGTAGTCGATCAGTTCGGTGTCGCGCCGCACCCGGTAAAAGGTGGGCCGGTAGAGCTTGCCGCTGAAGCTGAGCTTGTGCCCGTGGGTCAGGTGGCCGCCGTGCGCCAGGTCGAGGCCCAGAATTGTGTCGCCTGCCTGGAGAACCGCCGCATAAGCCGAGGCGTTGGCCTGCGAGCCGGAGTGCGGCTGCACGTTCACATGCTCGCCGCCGAAGAGCTCGAGGGCGCGGTCGCGGGCCAGGTTCTCCACCACATCAGCATATTCGCAGCCGCCGTAGTAGCGCCGTCCGGGGTAGCCCTCGGCGTACTTGTTGGTGAACACCGAGCCGGCGGCCTCCAGCACTGCCTCGGAGACAAAGTTCTCGCTGGCGATCATCTCCAGCCCCTCGTGCTGGCGGAGGGTTTCCTGGTCAATAGCGGCGGCCACAGCGGGGTCGGCCTGGGCGAGAGTAAGAGACATGCGATCGGTCATAGGACAATTCTAGCGTCTTCTCCGGCGCCGCCGGCAGCCGAAAACAACCGGCGAACCGCCTGCTTTTGCACAGAGGAAACAGCCGGCGGCGGACTTCCATCGCCATTCCTTGCCCTGAATCGCCGTTCTCTGAGTAGACTGTTATCGTCATGAGTTGTGAATTGCGGATCGAGGCCCCGTGAGAGCCGGATGGAAACAACTCGTCTTGGCGATGCTCTTTGCATCGGCCATGATCTCTGCCTTCGCGCAGACGACGGTCCCCCGGGCCACGCCCATCGACCCCGCCTTGCTGGCCAAGGCCAACGCCGGCGATGCGGCCTCGCAGGTGCAGGTGGGAGACAGCTACGCGGCGGGCGGCGGGCAGGCGCGCAGCTCGAAGCAGTTGGCCGCGGACTACAGCCAGGCTGCCGAGTGGTATCGCAAGGCGGCGGAGAAGGGTGACATCGCCGGCGAGTTGCGGCTGGCCGCGCTCTTCCGCGACGGCAGGGGCGTCGCGCGCGATATGGCGCAGGCGGCGGAGTGGTATCGCAAGGCAGCCGAGCAGGGAGACGCGGGCGCGCAGGCCACTCTCGGCGTGCTTTACTCCATGGGCCAGGGCGTTCCGCACAACGATGTGGAAGCCTACTACTGGCTGGACCTTGCCGCATCGGTGAAGGGGCCGGATCAGGAGAAGTACGCCGCCAACCGCCAGATGGTTGGCACCCATATCACTGCCGATGAACTGGCCGATGTGGAGGAGCGCGTGGCCAAGTGGCGGGCGGCGCATCCGCGGTAGCGCCCGGGCAGGTATTCTTTCTCTTGATGCGATCTCTCGAACTTCATGCGCCGGGCCGGCGGCTTGCTCCTCTTCTCTGTGTGGTGGTCCTCTGGCTGGGACCAGGCCGCGCCTGCGCGCAAGCGCCTGCCGTGGCGCTCAACCCGGCGGTAGTTCAGGCCGGCTCGCCGGAGCTGATCCGAGTGGCAGCCGCCGATGCCGCTGCCGTGGACGGCGAGTGGCTGGGGCGCAAGATTCAGTTCTTTCGCGGGCGCGACGGGCGGACGTGGTTTGCGCTCGCCGGCGTGGACGTGGAGGCGACGGCTGGATCTTCGCAGTTGAGGATTACAGCCCACTTGGGCAGCGGCGGCGTGCGCGACCTGACCCGAAGCGTCGAGATTCACCCCGCGCATTACCGCACCGGCTCGCTCACCGTCGAGCCCAAATTCGTTGAGCCCGATCCGGAAGCGCTCAAGCAAATCAAGATCGAGCAGGCGCTCAAGGACAAGGTCTTTGCCTCAAGCGCACCTGAGCCGCTATGGTCGGCCGGCTTTCGCGCGCCGGTGGCCGCCCCGCCCACCGACAGCTTCGGCACCCGCAGGATGTTCAACGGCAAGCTGGCCAGCATTCACAAGGGGATGGACTTCCGCGCCGCTGCGGGGACGCCGGTGCGGGCGGGCAACAGCGGAGTGGTAGTGCTGGCCCGGCCTCTCTACTACGAGGGCAACTGCGTGGCGATCGACCACGGACTGGGCCTCTTCACACTCTACCTGCACCTGAGCCGCATCGACGTCAAGGAGGGCCAGCGCGTGGCTACCGGCGACCTTCTGGGCCTGAGCGGAGCTACAGGCCGCGTTACCGGGCCGCACCTGCACTGGGGCGTCCGCTGGCAGGGCGCTTATCTTGATCCTGCCAAGCTGCTCCGGCTGGACTTGAGCGGCGTGCGCTAGTTGTTTCCTCCGCCGGCCTGTCTGCCTGTGCCGAACCCGCTCAGTGCCCTGGCGCCGGGGCGATCCTGACGCCGAGAGCGTTGAGCTTGGTGCGGGCCTGGGCAGCTTCAGGGCTCTGCGGATGGCGCTGGATGAGCAGGCGCAGTTCGTGGATGCCCGCGTCCTTCTTGTCCTTCATCTGCAAGAGCGCGAATCCCTTGCGCAGTTGCGCGGCCGGGGCCTTGGGGTTGCCGGGAAAGCCTTCCAGGACGGCGTTGAAGTCCTTGATCGCTTCACTGAACTTCATCTTCCGGTAGGCAATGTCGCCGAGATAGAACTGGGCTGTGCCGGCCAGTTCATCGAGCGGATAGTAGTGGATCACGTCCTGAAACTCGCTGGCGGCCACATCGTAGCGGGCGGCATTGTAGTCGCGCAGGCCGGCCTGGAAGGTTGCCTGGAGCGGCGGCGCCGGGTTGGCCGCGGGCGCACCAGGCAAGGGAACGGCGGTTTGCGGCGCGCCGGGGACGGCCTCCCCCGGTGCAGCGGAGCCAGGATTCGCGGTTGCGGGTGCGGCGCCGGGGGGCGGACTCTGGAGGCTCTGCAACTCGGCTTGCATGTCCTGGACCGTCTTATCGAGCTTGGCAATGCGGGACTTCAACTCGTCGACGGAATCGTTCAAGGACTGGACCTGGCCTGAGAGGGTATCCAGCTTGCCGTTGCCCGCATCGTTCTGCGCATTGATCTTCTGCTGCAGGGCGTTGACGGTAGCGGTCATGCGATTGGCGTCGTCGGCAGTCTGCTCGGCCAGATGCTGCACCACGCCGAGGCGCGTATCGAGGGTGGACTGGAGGCGCTGGACCATGTCCAGCAGTTGCTGCACCTGAGTTTGCAGCGCGACAATCTCCTTCGACGTGGCGTGCGCGGGAAGCGGGCAGAGAGCGGCCGCGAGGAAAGCGGCGGCGGCGAGACGGGTACAAAGCTTGTTTGCTTTCAGCATATTTCACCAATGAAAACAAGGATCAGGGATCAGAGTCAGAGATCAATTGACGGCGGTCCGGTTCTGTCAGTTGATTAAGCATCTCAAGTCTCATCCGCCCCGGCGGACGAGACCTGGGACGCCCATCTTCTTCTGGAATTTCAAACGCCCGGAAAGACCCTAGCGGTCGATGGAGAACCCGGCGCGGCGGTTCTTTTGCCAGCACTCTTCGGTCGACTCGGTGCAGACGGGCTTCTCCTTGCCGTAGCTGATGGTGCGAATGCGGGTTGCGGCCACGCCGGCGGTGACCAGGGCATTCTTAGCGGCGTCGGCGCGGTTCTGGCCAAGGGCGAGGTTGTACTCGGTGGATCCGCGCTCGTCGCAGTAGCCGCCGATGAGGATATGGATCTCCGGATGGGCGGCCAGCCAGGAGGCGTCGTGCGAGAGCGCATCCTGGGCGTCGCTGCGAATATCGTAAGCATCGTAATCGAAAAAGGCGTCCTGAACGTTGGCCTTGAACTCCTGCTCCGGGCTCACGGTGGTGACAGGAACGACCACGGCGGGCGGCGCGTTCACGGTGACGCGGGCTGTGGCATCCACCGAGCCGCCCGGGCCGCGGGCAACCAGGTGATAGCTGGTGGACTCGGTGGGAGTCACTGTCTTAACGCCGATGGTGGGTACGTCGCCGATGCCGTCAATGGAGACGCTGGTAGCATCGGTCGTGCGCCAGGAAAGCTGGGCCTGATCCCCGGCTGAGATCACGGTGGGTGTGGCAGTGATGTGCGCAGTGGGCGCGGGCGTTGGGGCCACCGGCGCCGTCTCCGTGGCTGGAAGCGGTGCTTCCTTCTTCTTGCAACCTGCAACGGCGATGAAGGCGGCAAGCAAGGCAACTGGTACCAAGATGCGAGACCGTCGATTCAATGGGATACTCCTTCCGAAAACTCAAAATTGTCTTCCCGGCGATCCGGGTCCTTGTATCTCCGCGCCCAGCCGCCGCCCCAAACTGCTCACAGTAAGATGCGGGAAACGACGAAATGGAATGTTACGGTTCCGGGCTGAATCCCCTCGGAAAGCGTTGTCGTCAAAAGCCGCGCCCGACCCTGGCCAGGAAACAGGATGCGGAACCAGCGAGGCCATGCTCCTCCACTCTGCGAAACGAACCACAGGAAACTCCGGCAACGTAAGTATGATAGTCGAGAAAACCGGGGAGCACTGCGACATAACCAGCGCTGCGTACCATCTTTGTGAACGGGAACTTCACTTCCAGCTCCAGTTGGGCATGAAGTTGTTGCCCGTTTGAGTGAGCTGATGCTGTCCGGTGCCGTCGGCGAGCATGGACCAGATATCGGTGCGGCCGCCGATGGTGCGCTCGAAGACGATGTGGCGGCCGTCCGGCGCCCACGAGGGATAGTCGTTGCTGCCCGATTCGTGGGTGAGCTGAAGATAGTTCTTGCTGGCGATGTCGATCACATGAATGTCCACGCCGCCGGGATCGCCAGGGCCGTATTTTCGATTCCAGCTGAAGGCGAGCAACTGTCCGTTGGGAGACCAGGAGGGCGAGACCGCATAGCCGCCGTCGGTAATGCGCTGGATGTTGCCGCCGTCGAGATCCATGATGTAAATCTGCGGCAGGCCGGTGCGCCCGCTGACCCAGGCCAACTGGGCGTTGGTGCGCGGGTTCCAGGTAGGTGCGACGTCGGGACCGCGGAAGTCGGTCAGCTTGCGCAGACCGCCTCCATTTTGGTCTGCGACCCAGATCTCCGGATCGCCGCTGCGGGAGGACGAGAAGGCAATCTTGGAGCCGTCCGCGGACCACGCCGGCGTAAAGTTGCTTCCCCCTGCCGTGCCGCCGGGAAAGGCGACCAGGCGGTCGAGGTCCAGAGAATACATGCGGATGGCCCAACCGTCGCGGCCCAGGGAGGCAAAGGCGATGCGGGAGTTGTCCGGCGAGATGCGGGGCGAATTCGAAATGGTTGCCAGGTGGGTAACCTGGCGCTGATTCTGCCCGTCGTAGTCCATGACCCAGATCTCTTTCGACCCGGTGCGGGAACTGACGAAGTAGATCTTGGTTTCGGCGATGCCGTTGATGCCTCCGCCGAGGCGCAGGATAATCTCGTCGGCGAACCGGTGAGCGATGGTCCGCGCCGCGTCCTGGCTGGCAACTTCGTTGTACTGCTTGCCCAGAACCTGGGGGCTGACGGTGTTGCGCGTGTCGTAGAGCCAGCCGTAAACGTAGAGGCGGCCGTTGGCGGCCGAAAGCGCGCCGAACGCCACCATGGCTGCGTTGGCCGGAACGGCGGACCACTCGGAGAGGTTGATCTCCTGGGGCGAACCGGGCGTGGATTGCGGCGCAAGGCTCTTCGAGACCAGGTCGAAGATGCCGGCGTTGGCCAGGTCGCTGTAGAGGGTGGCGTCGAAGGCCGCCTTCAGAGCCGGGGTCTGGGGATCGGCGCCGACGGGCTTGAAGTCGGCGGCGGCGATGCGGATGCGGTCGTTGCCCAGGTTGGTGCCGGTGTGGACCCAATCCTGGGCGGACAGTTGGGCAGCCGCAATGCAAACCAGCAGAGATGCGAAAAAGGGAAGAAGCGGGGGATGAGTCTTCATGCGTTTGATCGGTCCTTCCAGTCGGCTAGTGGGAACGGCGCGGCGCATCGGTTGCGCCCGGACTCAATACACACAATCATAGGTTACGTCGAGCCACTGATCGTTGGATTCCCTGGGCAGGTCACCGAAGGTATCGACGCGCTGGGTGGCCAAAAGGCACGATCGGTCGAGAGTCGGGCTGCCGCTGGCCGTGTTGATCTTGAAGCTGGACGGGACGCCCTGGCGATTGATCCGGAAGTAGATCTCCGCCGTGGCGCCTTTGGCGGTGTGCGGATCGACCTCGTAGCGATTCCAGTTCTGGCTGACCTTGCGCTTGATGATCTCCACGTACCAGCCGAAGCGGCTGCCGAAATCGCCGTTGCTGATGCTGACCGGCGAATTGGCAGGGCCGCCCTGGGCCATGGTGGAGCGGGGCAGGATGGAGCCCGCCTGCTCGCCAAACTGGGCGCGGTTGTCCGGCGGAGGCTGGTACTGCTGGGTCTTGCGGGCGTTCTCCCGCTTGAACTTTTCCTGCTTGCCCGAGAAGGGAATGGCGTTCTCGTCCACTGCCTGTTTGGCTTTGGGTTTGGGTTCGGCGGGAGCCTGGCTGGGGGTCTCGGTGGACAGCACGTTGTTGTTGGGCGGCTGGTCGGAGGGCAGCGGGATGGCATTCGAAACCAGGCTGACCTGAATGGCGCCGCCCGCTCCCGGGTTGCCCCACAGGTTGCGATGGAGGAATCCGTTCAGAATTCCGTAAAGCAGGAGCGAACCGAAGAAGAGGGCGTGGAGCGCAATCGAACCGGCGGCCGGCGCGGCGACAGGGTCCGGCGTCAGTTCCCGCTCCAGTTGCTCGGCGCCCTCCAGCAGTGTTTCCATGAGAGCTATCTTCCACCCGCCGCGGAGGCCTTGGTTTCCAGCGGCTGGGTGACGATGGAGATGTTAGTGATGCCGGCCTGCTTCACGGCGTCCATGACGCTGGCAAAGGCGCCAAAGGGGACGTTCTCGTCGGCGCGCAGGTAGATTACCTGGTGCGCCGGATCGGTTCCTTGCTGCCGGAGCTTCTGGGCCAGTTCATGGATGTTCACGGGCCGGTCGCCGAGGAAGACCTGCTGGCTCCGGTCGATGGTCAGCACCAGGCGCTGCTCGGTGATCTCCTTGACGGTGCGGGTCTTGGGCACGGAGACGTCGATACCCGACTGCAGGACCGGCGCGGTGATCATGAAGATGATGAGCAAAACCAGCACCACGTCCACCAGCGGCGTGATATTGATCTCCGCCAGCGAAGATTGGGTGCGGCCGCTGCTACTTGTAAAGGCCACGGTCCACCTCCCGCGGTGGTTCGGGGCTGGCTGCGCGCGCGGGCTGAGGCACGCGCACCGGAATCTCTTCCAGCGAGTTCAGCAGTTCCCGGCAAAAGTCGTCGGTAGCGGTGGCGAAGACCCGGATGCGCGCGCTGAGCTGGTTGTAGGCGATGAGGGCTGGAATGGCCACAAAGAGGCCGGCGGCGGTGGTGATGAGCGCCTCGGAGATGCCGGGGGCGACAGCGCGCAGCGTTGCCGCGCCGGCGGTGCCCAGGCCGTGGAAGGCGTCGATGATGCCGACAACCGTGCCGAAGAGGCCGACGTATACGGTGGTGGACGAGATGGTGGCCAGCCAGGTCATCTGGCGTTCCAGCAGCGTGACGGCCTCGCTGGCAGAGGTTTGCGCGGAACGCTCCAGAAGAGTGAGGTTGCGCGGCGGCCCCGAACCGCCGGTCTGGCGCTTGTAGGTTTCGTACACATCTTCAAAGACCTGGGCCAGGGGGCTGGCTTTGCAGCTGGCGCTCAGGTTGGAGATCTCCTGGAGGCGGGTCGCCGTGCGGAAGGCGCGGATGAATCGGCGGCTGTGGTCGGTGGCCTTCCGGAAGGCGGAAGCCTTGCTCAGGATGATGGTCCACGAGTAGAGGCTGGCGATGAGCAGCAGCACCAGCACGGCCATGGCCACGGGGCCTATGTTGTGCAGCAGCTCGGCGAGTGCGCCGGGCCCCTGAGACGATGCGTCGGAAGGCGCGACGCCAACGTCAGCCTGGGCCAGGAAGAGCAAGGCAGCGGTAAGAATCGGCATTCACCTCAACTTCCACGGTATCAGACGGAATGGCCGCTTCCAAGTTATCGACTTGGTGCATCGCAAGGGGAGATCCGGGCGCAACGAGGGGCGGAAGAAGCGGGAACGCGGCGTTCGCCTAGGGGTTGATTACCTCGTCCTTCTCGACGCTGAGGGCTTCGCTCAGCAGGCGCAGTTCGATTGGAAACCCTCCCACCGATGGAGCGACCTCGCGTCCCAACGCCTCAAAGGAGGTCACCATTTCGGGCTGATTCCAGATTCCATCCTTGACAACAAAGGAGACGACCGTGCTGTTCTTTCCTTTCTCCAAGTAGACATCGGCGCCTTTGTCTCTGAAATAGCCGGCGTTCTTGAGCGCGCTTCCAAGCGCCTGGGCATCATCCCTGGTCGCAAGACCGGAGTAATAGACTTCATCTTTCGACCCTATGACGACCTTGGGGCTCTCGCCTGCAATGTAGGTGGGTATGAACACCGCCAGGAAGATGACGGCGAAGATCCCTACCAGGAATGCCATGCCCATCCCAAAGGCCGGCCATTTGGATCCCAGGCGGCCTCCCCGCTGGAGATGGTCCTCGACCGCCGCGCCCTGCACGGACACGGCGGTGCGCTGCATGCCGATGACCAGCCCAATGGCGATGGGAACAGAGAAACCCTGCGGAATATTCCATCCCAGCAGGATGACCAGCGCTGTGGCGGCAACGGCAAGGACGAGCGTGATAACGGCGCGGCGCGCGTGGCCCAGCCGGCGATCGTTGAGGGCCATCAGCGAGGCGCCGGCTACCGGGGAGCCAAAGAATGTGGCTAGCGCGACTGCGTTGGCGTCGAACAAGGTATAGGACGGGGTTTGCTCGGGCTGAGTCTCGTCGGCAGCTGGCAGCATTGGGTTCTCCTTCTTTGGAATCGGAATCTCTCCCAAGGTACGCTTCATGGCCCAGGGAGATACGCGCGCGCCAGCGGCTGCATCCATACTATGCCGCGCCCGGATTGCCACCTGGGACGCGCTCGCCTACTATTGTCCCAGTCATTGATTGAGTTTCAAGGGGTTCGCCAAAAAATGCTTGTCGAATTGCGCGCCGAGAACTACGCCGTCATCGATCACGCCATCGCCGTCTTTGGCCCGGGGCTGAACCTGCTGACCGGCGAGACGGGCGCGGGCAAGTCGATTCTTGTGGATGCCCTGGCTCTGCTCATGGGCGGCAAGGCATCGGCGGAGGTGGTGCGCCACGGCGCCGACAAGGCCGTTGTAGCGTGCGTCTTCGAGTCCACCGCCGGGGCAGAGACCATCCTGGAAGAGAACGGCATCGACTCCGACGGCAGCGAGATCATTCTGCGCCGCGAGATTCTGGCCACCGGCAAGGGGCGCGTCTTCGTGAACAACCAGCCCGCGACCGTGGCCGTGCTCAGGCTGCTGGCGCCGGAGCTGGCGCTGGTTCATGCGCAGACCGAGAGCCTGTCAAGCTTCGACCAGGCGCAGCAGCGGATTCTGCTCGACCGCTTTGGCGGGCTTTCGATTGAGGCGGTGAGCGAGGCCTACGCGCGCTGGAGCTCGGCGGCGCAGAAGCTCGACGAGATGGTCGAGGGCGAGCAGGACCGCCTGCGCATGGTGGACCTGTGGAGCTACCAGCAAAAGGAGATCGCCGCGGCCCATCTCGTGGTTGGCGAGGACGAGGCCCTGGAGACGGAGAAGCGTGTGCTGGCCAACGCGGAGAAGCTCTACGCGGCGGCGATGGGAGCCTTCGAGCAGCTCTACGAGGGCGGGGCTTCGGCCGAGGTTGCGCTGCGGGCGGCGGCGCGGAATGTGGAGGAGCTGGCGCGCTACGGTGGGCGATTCGCCGAGGCCGCGCAGCAATTGGAGTCGGCGCGGGCCACGCTGGGCGACCTGAGCGCGACTCTGCGCGATTATGCCGCCGGAATCGATGCCTCGCCGGAGCGGCTGGCGGAGATCGAGGACCGGCTGGCCGTGCTCGACCGCCTGAAGCGAAAATACGGCAAGACAATTGCCGAGGTGATCGCCTTTGGCGAAGAGGTGGAGCGCAAGCTGGCCGAGGTCGAGGATCGGGACGAGATTCTCAAAGCGCTGCGGACGGCTCTCGATCATGCGGCTGCGGCTTATCGAAGTGCGGCGGGGGCGCTGCACGAGGCACGGAAGGCCGCGGCGGGCAAGCTGGCCAGGCTGGCCGAGGCGCAGATCAACTCGCTGGCCATGAAGGCGCGCTTCGAGGTGGCTGTGAGGGCTATCGAGGAGCAGCCGGGCTGGACCTCCTCCGGCTGGGACCAGGTCGAGTACCGCATCGCCACCAATCCCGGCGAGCCGCTCAAGGCGCTGGACGAGATCGCCTCCGGCGGCGAGATGAGCCGGGTGATGCTGGCCCTCAAGGTGACCGTGGAAGAGGGCGCGGCGAAGCCCAGGACCAGGCCGCCCACGCCCCGCACCCTGGTTTTCGACGAGATCGATATCGGCATTGGCGGACGCGCGGCAGAGGCGGTAGGCCAGAAACTGAAGGCGTTGGGCCGCGGCCAGCAGGTGCTGTGCGTGACTCACCTGCCGCAGATTGCCGCCTTCGCTGACCAGCACTTCGTGGTCGACAAGCGCGAGGCCGATGGGCGCACGAGGATGCAGGTTCGGCTACTCGACGACCGTGCGCGGATGCACGAGGTGGCACGCATGGTCAGCGGAGCCAAGGTCACCGAAACCAGCCTCCAGCACGCCGCACAGATGATCGCCGCGAGCCGCTAACACAGAACAGTATTGCGACAACACGGGGTGTAGCGTTCAAAAGTGTGCCACCACCTTGATGAGAGCAAAACTCCCGACTAACGCCAAGAATATATAGGACAAGACATTGGCCTGCCAGATGATCCTGGCGCTTTGACCCTCGTATTTGAGCCAGCCCCGTTCCAATAGCCGCGATTCCAAATATCCGGAAAAAACGAATGAAGGAATGAGAAGCACGACGTAGGCGACAGGGATCGCCCATCTTTCTTCGACAGGTCCCATCCATGCGGCACTTGTGACAACGATCAGGAAATCGGTGAGTCCAGAGTTCAGAGTCCAGTGAACGTGCGATTCTATCCCGGAAAACGTCAGCGCTAACCAAAAGGCCATCTCCAGTATGAAGAAAAACAGCCACGAAAGTGGAAAGCCCAGAAGCATGGTGATCAGGTTCGCCTTGGTGGTGGCCGCGATGGTGTTTCCCCATTCCGTGTGAAGCCTGAGTCGAATGTATGTGGCTTCAATGGCGATCACCGGCAGAAGGAAGACGAGAATAACCGGATAAGCAAACGGGAGCATCGGGATGCCCGCGTCTGCATGTGCCGTAGCCGGAGACAACAACAATGCAACGGCAAGCATACCGCCGAATTTAACTTTGCGAACAGTGGTGGGTGCCATTCCATAGGATCATACGCCTTAGGCCCCGCTTTGCGACCCGGGATCCAGCACCCGCCTTTCGCCGCACATTTCATTGACAGAAGCCGTAGATGTAGATACGATACTGTATATACGGAGGGCCGATGCGTTGGACATGGGACCCCGAAAAGGCGAAGAAGAACTTTGAAAAGCACAAAGTCAGCTTCGAACTTGCCGAACGCGCCCTGGGCGATCCTCTGTGCATATCGGTTCCCGACCCGTACCCCAATGAAGAACGATGGAGAACCTTGGGCTCACCCAGCGTAGATGGGATCGTGGTCCTCTATGTCGTTCATACCTGGCCCGAGGACGAATCGGGAGCCGGAAGAATCATCAGCGCAAGAAAGGCGAAGACGCATGAGAGACGCGACTATGAAGAGAGGTAATCCGGAGCCGCTGACCCCGGAGTTGCAGGCCGAGCTGGATGCTCTTGCCGCCATGCCGGAGAGCGAAATCGATACTACCGATATGCCGCCCATCACCGATTGGAGCTGTGCTGCGCGCGGGCCGTTCTACCGTCCCATCAAGCGCCCATTGTCTCTGCGCGTAGACGCCGACATTATCGATTGGTTCCAACGGCAGGGGCAGGGCTACCAAACCCGCATGAACTTCGCCCTGCGCGAGTACGTCGAGCGCCATCGCGAACGCGCCTGAAGGCGAAGACGCAATCCTGGTCGATTACCGGGACTATCGCTGAGAGGAGAGGGCGCCATGCGTCTGCACAGCCCGCCGCATCCCGGGCTTTGGCCACCTGCGCCACGGCCTGCTAGCTTTGAAGCAGAGCGCTCCTCCGCCGAGTGAAGCCTAAGATGAAGACGCAGGTCCAATCCGGAGCCCAGCACGACCCGACGGCCCCGCCCCGCCGCATCGTGCTCACCGGCTTCATGGGCTCGGGCAAGAGCACCGTCGGCCCGCTGCTCGCCGGCCGCCTGGGCTGGAAGTTTCTCGATGTTGACGACGTCGTCGAGGCCGAAGCCGGCGCAACCATTGCCGAGCTCTTTGCGCGCCACGGCGAGGCCTGGTTCCGCGAGCGCGAGCAAGCGACGATAGCCCGCCTGTGCGCCGGCGAGGCCCTGGTGCTGGCTCTCGGCGGAGGCGCAATCGAGCATGCCGGCACCCGCGCGCTGTTGCTCACTGCTTCCGGCACGCTGCTTGTCCATTTGGAGGTTGAACTGGCCACCACCCTGGCCCGCTGCCGCGGCACCGAAAACACCCGGCCCATCCTTGCCGACCAGGCCAACCTGGCCACTCGCTATGCTCGCCGCCTTCCGCTCTACCGCACCGCCCACGTCTCCATTCCCGTCGATGCGCTCACGCCCGCCGAGGCCGTTGATGCGATTCTCCGCGCCGCCCGCCTGGGCTGACCGGCAGGCGGCGCAACTCGAGACTCGCAGTTGTTTTCGCCCTGATTCTGCGAGAACGCGGTTCTGCTGGAGATGGAGGAAGAAAGCCGCACTCCGCCGCCGGCGACATTTACCGAGAATTAACAATGGCTTGGGGGGCGGAAGTGGAACACTATAGCCCCCAGAAGAAACTACAGACGCCGAAGGAGACTCACCGCAATGGCTACTCCATGCTGCCCCAAATGCGGAAAGACGAGCTTTCATAAAACCAGATCCGCCGCACTGTACGCATTCCTGATCTACTGCGCCCATTGTGGCGCCGTGGTGGGCGTGGTGCCCGCCAGGGGAGCAGCAGGCACGACTACCTCTGGCAAAGGAGGGGTCACTGCCGGAGACGATTGGGAAGCGAGGGTTTGACAGCTCCCGCGGCGGCGATCAGGGGAGTCTGGCGCCGCCTGTGATGGAGAATTGCGTCTAGCATTGCCGCCCGTGCTATATAATCCAGTTCCTGAAACCCATTTTCCGAGCCTTCCCCGGCGATCGAGAGGAACTGGGATTTCAAGAGGAGGTCGGCGATGGCACTCAATGCCTATTTGAAGTTGACTGGCACCAAACAGGGTGCAATCAAGGGTTCCACATCCAAGGGAAAACGATCGGACGCCATAGAAATCCTCGAGTTCAGCTTCGGCATTGAATCGCCGCGCGATCCGCAGTCGGGCCTTCCCACTGGCCAGCGGCGGCACAGCCCGATCACCATTACAAAAGAGGTGGATAAGGCATCGCCCCTGCTATATCAGGCGCTGGTCGGCAATGAAGTATTCAAGACGGCTGAGTTTGAGTTCGACGGGGTTGGCACGAGCGGAAAGAACAGTTCGTTTCGCACCATCGAACTGACAAACGCCACAATATTCAGCATCACGCACTCGCCGAACCGCCACGGAAAAAGGAGCGAGAGAATCTCCTTCGACTATGAGCAGGTGCTGGTCAACGGATTGTCCAACGTAGCCCTTCCGTATTCGCTTTGAGCGCGAACCCGGATCGGGCTTCTCCGCGCGCGCTTCAGTAATGCTCACCATCAACGTCCCAGCCCTCTCCGTCCTCGCGTGTGCTCCTTTAGCGCGGACCCAGACAGACTTGCGCACGCCGCGCCATGCAGCGAGAACATCAGGGGGGGTTGCGCTCGCGATTCCGTCGGTTGAGCATGGATTGCTCTGCTCCGAGGCGCGTGAAATCCCCTGAGAACTTCCTCGCTTGCTATGATCGGGACATGCGCCCGCCGGCCGGGCGCTTGCGTCGAGGTATTCTCGCCCTTTAGATGACTCCCGTATCTCAAGCCGCCGATCCGGCAGAGCTCACCGTACCCTCGACTGAGAGCGCCGGGCATGGTCCGGGTTCGAGCCAGGACCATCCCCAGGGTCACCTCCACGCTCCCCAGCCCGGCGCCACAGCCACGCTGATTCACGACCTGCGCGAACTCTTCAAGGTCAAGGTTGTGGGGCTGGTGCTGGTCACCGGCTGGGGCGGATTCTACCTGGGGTCGATGCAGTCGGGAATCACCAGCTTCCAGGGCGGACTGCTCGATACGCTGCTCGGCATCGGCCTGGTCTCGGCCGGAGCCGGCGCGCTGAACGAGGCGCTGGAGCGCAAAACCGACGCGCGCATGAGGCGCACCGCCGACCGTCCGCTGGCCGCCGGACGCTTCTCGCTGCCGCAGGGCATTCTGGCCGGCCTCGGCGCTATCGGCGTCGGCGCCGTATGGCTGGCGCTGCGCACCAACCTGCTTACCGTGGCCCTGGCGCTGCTCACGGCTTTCACCTACGTGGGCATCTACACGCCGCTCAAGCGCTTCACCACCATGGCTACCTTCATCGGCGCTTTCCCCGGCGCCATGGGCCCCATGCTGGGCTGGACCGCCGCGCGAGGCCGCATCGAGTGGCCGGCGGTGGCGCTGTTCGCCATTCTCTTCGTCTGGCAGTTTCCCCACTTCATGTCCATCGCCTGGCTCTACCGCGACGACTACGCCCGCGCCGGCATCCGCATGTTGCCCGTCGTTCAGCCCGACGGCTGGTCCACCGTGGCCGAGGCGCTCTTCTTCGCCGTGGTCATGATCCCCGTCAGCCTGACGCCCTGGTGGCTGGGCCTGGCGGGGATTGCATACGCGGTATTGGCCACCGCGCTAGGCCTCTTCTACCTGGCCTATACCATTCGCTTCGCCGGCATCCTGCGCGCCCGGACGGAGACCGAGAGCCGCAGTTTGGCGCGCGATCTGCTCAAGGTCAGCGTCCTCTACCTGCCCCTGCTCTTCACCACGCTCATGCTCTGCGCCACGGCAAGGCACTAAAGTCAAGGACAATGCGGGGCTACAATCGCACTGGGGAGGGGGCGATAAGCATGACTAGGATTTCGATCAACAGTCGGCTCATCCTTTGCGCATTTCTCACCGTGGTGTGGCCTCTGCAATCGACGGTGGCCCAGAATGGGCAGACGGGAATCGACATGCCGTTCACGCTTGCGAATGGGCATGTACGGACTCCGCCTTTCAAGGTCAAGAGGCACCGGTATTGGGTTGATATTTGGGTCAAGACGGATCTTTCTTATGACGAATGGTGCTGCGTCATAAAGGCCGATAGGATGATGAACAGTACATCGAGAATCATTCCAGGATGCAGTAGAGAAACAAGCCATCGAATCCATGCGAGTTGGACGCTTTGGGATGGCGCGCAACTTGTAGCCCAAGGACCCAGTCAGAAGGATTCAAGCGGGTGTGAACCCGGAGCGATAGGCATAAGGGACTTCTATCTCGGTAGTTTTCAGGGCAAAAGAGGAAAGATGTATGTTCTGGACGTGGAATTCACGAACGTCGATCCGGACCTAGGATTCACGAATACCCGTCTGAAAGTGTGGCCGCAGCCCGAAATGTAACCATGGCGCTGGCAAGTCGAAGCAGAAAGGTAGTGACAACCATGACGGCCACCATCGATCCCCGCTCCAGCACCCGCCCCGTCATCGCCGCAATCTCGCTAATCAGCGCGGCGGCCACGCTGTTCCTCTTCTGGCTCATCTACGTCCATCCCGCCGCTGCGTCCAGTGCGCAATACGCCTTCCTGCCCGCTCTCAACGCTTTGCTCAACGGCCTCAGCGCCACCGCTCTTGCCATTGGCTACATCTTCGTCCGGGCGCGCCGCATTCCGGCCCACCGCGCGGCGATGATTACGGCCTTTGGATTCTCCACGCTCTTTCTGGTCAGCTATATCCTGCACCACGCTCTGCACGGCGACGTTCGCTACCCCGCTCACGCCGGATTGCGCTCGCTCTACCTGCCGCTGCTGGCCAGCCACATCGTGCTGGCCGTGGTGGCGCTGCCCCTGGTGCTGGCCACCTTCTTCTTTTCGCTCACCGGCCGCATCCCGCAGCACCGCAAGGTCGCGCGATGGACCCTCCCGCTCTGGCTCTACGTCTCCGTCACCGGCGTCGTCACTTACATCCTGCTGCGCCTGGCGCAAGGATAGGAGGCAGGGAATAGGGAATAGGGAGTAGAAGACCAGGAATGGGGAAGATCAGACGTCAGCCGCAACAAATCAAAGGATCGACGATGCCCGCAAACAGCCCGAATCCGAAACCACCCCAGCCCGGCGACGGCACCCGCCAACTGCTGCAATGGGGCGCGTCGATTCTGGGATCGGGCATTGTGGCCGGGGCGCTGCTGCTCACCGTGCTGGGAGGCTTTTCGCCCACCGGCGCCAGCACCAACGCCGGCTGGTTCGCCCTCATCGTGGCCCTGATGTGCATTCCCTTCGGCGGGATGCTCGCGGCTCTCGGCGTAGCCAAATGGCTTCGCAACCGGGCGCTTTCCCGCAAGCGGTGATCCTCTGCTATTCTTTTCAATTACTGGAGAACAAGAACATGGCAAGAAGCGTTAACAAGGTCATTCTTTTAGGCAACGTGGGCAAAGACCCGGAGATTCGTTCCACCGCCGGCGGCACCATGGTGGCCAGTTTCAGTCTGGCGACCAGCGAGCGGCAGAAAGACCCGTCCGGAAACTGGGTCGACAGAACCGAGTGGCACAACCTCGTCGCCTACGCCAAGTTGGCCGAGATTGTGAGAGATTACGTGAAGAAGGGTAGCAAATTGTTTATCGAGGGCCGACTGAACACCCGCAACTGGGAGGACAAGGATACCAAGAAGAAGGTCTATCGGACGGAGATCATCGTCAACGACCTGTCTCTGCTGTCCGCCCGCGACGAGGGCTCAGGCGGCGCGGGCGGCTACAGCCGTCCGGCCAGTTCCTCCAGCTCGTCAGCCAGCTTCGACCAGCGGCCTCCGGCGGCGGCCGGCGGTCCGGACGATTACGTCCAATCCGCCGAAATCTCCGACGACGATATTCCGTTCTAAAGGCATGGATCAGTTGTCAGGGAACAGGGATCAGGGCCGATGGAGAGCCGCTTCTCGGCCATGACCGGAATGAATTGGACCTTGGCTCGCCCACTCAGCGCATCCCGCCGGCTGTGGGTTCACTGATCTCTAATGTAACGGGAGATCCCCCGGCTCTGCCGGGGTGGCAGTAGCAGTTTGACATTTACAGGAGTCCATCCAGGAAACTCCGAGAGGTGAGCCGCCAA
>Ga0326727_10001281_pt1 | contig 94619 bp, 80 predicted proteins | sample MB2enrmetagenome_FD_207643 | JGI IMG/M metagenome (GOLD analysis project Ga0326727, IMG submission 207643) | Lab enriched peat soil microbial communities from McLean, Ithaca, NY, United States - MB29MY | ecosystem: Environmental > Terrestrial > Soil > Wetlands > Peat | place: USA: New York... | reverse complement strand
GCGCTGCCATTACCCTCAGCGGAACCGTGCCCGCTGCGCCTCCCTCCTCTTACAGCCTGACCGTTACCGTCACCGACAGTGCTGCTCCCACCAAGCAGACGGCTTCAACTACGGTTACCATCAACGTTCTGGCCGCGACATTGACAGTCATTTGCACCCCGGCGAGCGGCAATTACACCGCGGGTGTGTCGTACTCCGCCACCTGCACGGCCTCCGGAGGGACTTCGCCCTACACCTGGTCTTTCTCCAGCCTGCCTTCCTGGCTCAAGTCCAGCGGAACCTCAGGCGCTGCCATTACCCTCAGCGGAACCGTGCCCGCTGCGCCTCCCTCCTCTTACAGCCTGACCGTTACCGTCACCGACAGTGCTGCTCCCACCAAGCAGACGGCTTCAACTACGGTTACCATCAACGTGTTGTCCACGCCACAGCTCAGTTGCAATCCCGCGAGTGGCCCGGTGATGGTGGGGATTCCATACACGGCCATCTGTGCCGTTTCCGGCGGTGTGCCAGGCTACATTTTTTCCCTGAGCGCAGGTTCGCTGCCTTCCGGGCTCACGCCGGCGGCGACCGCGACAACTTACACCATCAGCGGCTTGCCGGCGGCCCCTGTCGCGTACAGTTACACCGTGCAAGTGAAAGACAGCGCGGGGCAACTCGCCGCACAGTCTTTCAGCGGAACCATCAGCCCGGCGCCGTCGGTCGGCAGTTTCACCCTTCCTGCTGTGGTCTCCGTGGCGAATCAGTACACCACGAACCTAACGCTCAGCAGCGCCCCGCCAACAACGCTCTCCGGGACGCTGTGCCTTACGTTTTCGGCCAGCCCCAGCGTGGTGAGCGCCGGCTCTTATCAGACTCAGGAAGTGGTGTTCGCCAACGGTACCACCAATCCGGCGTGCAGTTCGACGCTCAATACAACCCTGGCATTTACGGTTCCTGCCGGCAGCACCGCCGCCGTGTGGTCTGGTAGCAGCTCGCAGTTCAGCCAGGGCACGGTTGCGGGCACGATTACCGTGACCATGAACTCGCTGGTCGATCCAAGCGGCAATTCCGTGCTGCCGAGTCCGCCGCCGTCGCAGACTATAACGGTTGCGGTCGGTGCGCCGGCGCTCGCCGGATCTCCCACCCTGACGGTGTCTTCGAGCTCGGTCACCGTGGTGTTTGACGCGGTCACGCCGACGCGCAGCGTCACCGGGGCCACCTATGTCTTCAATCCCGGTTCGAGCCAGCCGATGACGGCCACGGTGTCTTTCACCTCCGGACCGTTCGCCGGAGACGACCAGAGTCAGTGGTTTGGTACACCGGCAAGTCTGGCAACCGGCGGCAGCTTCTCTCTGTCCGCCACCTTTTCCTGCTCCAACTGCAGCGCTCTCACCGGAGTGCAAGTGACACTTACGAACTAGTGTGGGCTACTCCTATATGTCACGTTTTGCGATGTTCGGCGCCCTTCTCGCAGCCTTGGCGGTGAGAATGCTCTTGGCCCAGAATTCGCCCGTCAGGCCCAGAGATCTCTATTTGGAGAGAGTCTCCGCGGACTCCGCAGCGGCGCCGGCCAGACATCATCTCGGTCTTCGATATACGGAACTGCTGGTTGACCCTCCAACCAGACGCGTTCGTGAAGTCGATCCTGACACAGTGTTTCACGAGGGGGATTGCCTCGCAGTTGAGTTCACGCCCAATCGCAACGGCTCTATATATGTTCTCAACCACGGTTCGAGCGGAGACTGGCAACTGTTGATCCCCAATGCGCTGATGCCGGACGCTTCGGGCGCGGCCAAGGCCGGAGTGACGCTGCGGGTTCCCACGGACTACTGTTTCCGCTTGGAGGGCAAACCAGGGACCGAGACTCTGGTGCTGGCAATCACGGAGCGCGAAGAGGATATCGGCAAAATGCGCGATCTGCTGGCAGGATCGGGCTCCGATTCCCGCCCTCCGGCTTCCGTTGTCTCAACAGCCAGCGCCGGCCCGGCGAACGTGGGCGCCATCCGAGACGAGGTGGAATCCTGGCAGCGGTTCGGCAGCCGCGATTTGAAACTGGAAACAGTTGCCAGTTCGGAATCGGCGGGAGAGCGCCCCAACTCGGTGTATGCCGTGATGTCCTCCGCCAGCGCCGCCAACCGGTTGGTGATCGAGATCAAGATTCGTCATGAGTAGACCAGCCTGGAGTACGCATTACCTTGTGTTGGTGGCGGCGCTTGCCGGCCCGCTTGCTCTAGCGCAACAACAGACCGACCCGCTCAAAGGCAGGGACATGTCTCTTGTCAGGCTGGGCACTCCGGAAGAGCTGAAAACACCGCTTCGGGTACCCCGCGGCTACGCTGTGGTGATCGGCATTTCGACGCATAAGAATCTGGCGCCAGCGAATAATCTGGCCTTCGCGGAGAAAGACGCTGAGAATTTCTACCGGGCTCTGATCAGCAAGGAAGCCGGCAATATAGAGTTTGAAAACGTCAGGGAACTGATTGGACCCCAGGCGACGCTCGACAACATTCGCGATGCGTTGGAGGTCTGGCTGCCTTCGCACGCCCAGGAGACCGATCGCGTAGTGGTCTACTTTGTCGGCCACGGAGTTGCGGACCAGGACGGACGCGGCTATCTCGTGCCTTATGACGTCGACCCGCAGAGGCTTGCCGAGACGGGCTATCCCATGCAGCGGCTGGGCGAAGTCTTTTCCAAGAACGTGAAGGCCCGGTGGAAGATACTCCTCATCGACGCCTGCCACTCGGGTAAGGTTACGGTCGACACCACTCCTGCTCGCGTGAACGAGAGCCTGAGGGGGCTGCCGCAGGGATTTCTTACCCTCACCTCCAGCCGCGCTTCCGAACAGAGCTTTGAGGATCCGGAACTGGGCGGCGGGAACGGCGTATTCACGTATTTCCTGGTCCGAGGGTGGCTGGGAGAAGCAGACGTAGATCCACGCGACGGCGTCGTTTCCGCGGATGAACTGGTCAGCTACGTGAAGCGGGAAGTCAAGAATTACGCCAAAGAGCGAGGCCGGCAGCAAACACCCTTGGAGTTCGGCGATTTTCCCGACGATATGATTCTGGGATTTAACCCCACGGTGCGGGAGAAACTGGCCGCGAATCTCCCGCAACTCAGCAATGGAAGCCTGGTCATAGAGGCAAACCTGGCCGATGTTGAGGTTTTCATTGATGACAAGCCCTACGGCACATCTAGTGTAGGCAAGCCTCTTCGTATCCCCGGCCTGGCCAGCGGGCTGCACAAAGTCCGGGGCGTGCGGATGGGATATGAACCCGTCTCCGTCGAAGTCAATGTGATCCCGGGGGGAGAACAGACGGTCTCGCTGCGGCTGTTGCTTCAGCGGACCGTCAAGCCGTCGGCCCAGCTACTCTACGATCAGGGGGTTGCCATCTGGGAGCGATCCCGGGCATCGCCCTCCGACTTGCGCAAAGCAGCCGATGCTCTTTCGCGCGCCCTCAAGGAAGACTCCAGCTACAGCCAGGCAGCCCTGGAACTGTGCCGGGTCCGACAGGCTCTAGACGACACCGCCGCGGCGCTGAAGTCGTGTCTCCGAGCCATCGAAATCGATCCGGATTATGTCGAAGCTCGCTCCATGACCGGTGTCCTCCTGATGGAAAGCGGCGACTACCCCGAAGCGGTGCGTCAACTGCAACAAGCCGCGGCGGCGGACCCTCAGAGCACGTTCGTGGCCAGCCTCCTGGCCGAAGCTCTCTTTCTTGCGGATCGCCCCAAGGACGCGGAAGAAGCCGCCAATCGTGCCATCAAACTGGACGGTAGTTCCGGCCAGTCGTACCTGATCCGCGGAGAGGCGCGGCGCGTGCAAAAGAACTTCGATGAGGCCATCGAAGACTATCGTTCCGCCATTGAGGTTCAGGAATTCCGTTCCGGAGTGCTTCGTACGGCGGCATTTTGGGCGATTGGCTTCGGTATGCAGAAGCATCGCAGCGGAACTCAGTTCTTATATCGTTCGCAAAAGGCATCTGCATATTATGGACTCTGCGCCGCCGAAGTCGGAAGAGACAACTATCTCCGGGCGATAAAGTATTGCCAGGATTCTCTGACTACCGAGCCCGGCGACCCAGACACGCTCGTGCTTCTTGGCGACTGCTATACGCGTCTCTTTAATAATGATAACCGCCGCACCTACCTTCTGGAAGCAAAAGGCGATTTCGAAGCTGCTTTGCGCATCAATCCCAACATGGAGCAAGCCGGCGTATTGCGGCGGAAGCTGATAGAAATCACCGAGCTTCTCGGTGTCGTGCGGCGATAACTCGGTACGGCCGCACCCTGGACCCCGCAGCGGCCAAAATCCTCCGGCTCTTTCCGGCGCCTCCGCAATCTCTCGCCAACCGATGGGCCGGAGGGCCTGGCCCCTGAGGTGCTTCGTTGGTGGTCGGGATTTCGAGTAGTGCATCACGCTTGCCGGGCCCCATTTGACCTCGCCCGCCTCCCACCTCAGGTCCACTGTGGTGCCGTCCAGAGAATGGAGCAATTCCCCGCCGCGAAAACCGTAGATCAGCACGCGATTATACCTGTGGACGTGCATCTGGGCGTGCGGCTCATTGACGATCACCCGTTGTGGATTTGGGATGTGAGCTTGGCTCGGCTCCCGAAATCAATCAGCGATCAAAAAAGAAATAAGAAAAAACAAAATCGAAAATCACTGGTGGGAAAAGCGTCGCGACAAATGCTGGCGCGCTATCGCCACGTTCGAATGGAAGCTAAGCGCAAGGCGTTGGAGACTATCGTGAGCAAGCCAGCGCCCGCGCCGCAGGCCGCGCAGCCCACCTATCAGCCACTGGCCACATTCCTGGCACAGCTCTTTGTTCGACGATTCACCCGGAGTTATCCGACAGGTTTCGACAAGGCCGTTTCCCGGATGACCCGTGCTGTCGTCCCGCCAAATCTCGGAAACGCGACTTCCGAGGCGAAGTGGGCAATGCGGACCATCGGATCAATTCCAGAACACTTCACAAGGACATTGCGAAATCCCCGAAAGACTACGAAGCCTTTCATCGATAACGCGGAAGCAATAACAAAAGACATCATTGTTACGGCTTCGCGTGAAGGTACAATCAGTTGTACGACTGTACCTATATCGTCGCCCGAACTTGTCAGGTGGATCAACTTGCGAAACAGGCCGCCGAGATTGCTCTTCGACTAGCCGCACTCCCGGCTGATGGATTGCGCACCAATCTTCAGGATCTCGATGCCATCGAAAATCTCGCGATGGGGATTCTGAAGGAGGTGTCAGCGGTTCGCGCTGGCAAGAGTCGTCCTACGGGTGAGGTCAGCGGAATCTGGCGCGCAATGCAACCAACACCTCGGCAGTAGCGGCATCCGCGGTTTGGGCGTGATACAGTCACGCGGGCTCCGGGGTCCCTCAATTATCGCCGTTCCAAAATCCGGTTCCGGGTTTTCCTCTGCGCAGTTTGTTGAGGTCACGCCCGGCAGAACTTGAGCACCCGACAATCCAAAAAGTATCGGCGGTTTGCGGCACACGATTCGAGACGTCGGGATAAGCCGGCTCTGGTCCGGCATCACTCAGAGCGAGTGCTTGTCGCATGGGACGATCCGATCCATTGGGATGACGTGTCTCTGGCAGTGTGACTTGGCGGCGTGGGAACTGGAACCAACTTGCGGCCGATGCTCGAAGAGGCGGCCGCGAAGTTCCACCTGAACGCCGATTTTTCCGATAACGCCGGTTTCAAAGGGTCCGGCGACCACGTGTTGTTCGTCGCCAAGCAGGTGCCGACACGGTTCGTCTACCACCAGGTCCAGCACTTTCACGGCGTGACGGAACAACCGCGCGAAGCAGTGTCTTGCCGTCGCGCGAGAGCACCGGGCCGCCGTCGTAACCGAGCTTCCTGGTGAGTTGCTTCTTTGCAGAGCCGTCGGGCCGCATTTTCCAGAGATCCAGGTCGCCAGAAGCGAGGGAAGTGTAGACGATATCTCCAGCCTCCCAGTTGACCGTGGCCTCGGCGTCGTACCCGGGGGTGTCGGTCAGCCGCTTCCCGATGTTGCCGTGGGAACCACCTGAACAACATCCGCCAGCTCACGCGCGGCGGGCAGAATGCCGACGGCTATTGGTCGCCCGATGGCAAGCGGCTTATTTTTCGGTCCACCGGGCCGCCCTATGGGTGCGACTAGATCTTCCTCATGAACGCTCAGCGAGTCGTACTTGGCCTGGTAAGCTAGACAGCATGTCGGCCGTGTGCGCGATGCCGCCAGCAATCTGGAAAAACATGGCACCGGCGCCGTTCGGGGTGATATTGTAGGAACCACGCGCTCACCGCCAATGCGGCGTGTGCGCAGGAGGGTTTGCATGAAATCGACGATAGTGCTTCCGATGGTAGTCTTCGCTTCAATAGCGGCTGCGGCCGACGTTCCGTCCGCGCAGGTCCAGATTGCGGGCGCGGTTCTAGCGGCACCGGTTGAATTGCGAGAAGGCGCGGCTGTGCTGGGGTACAACGCGCAGGGCGAGCGGGTGCAGATTCGGGAGGGTAAGAACGAACTGATCTGTCTCGCCACGGACCCTACGAAGACTGCCTTCAATGTTGCCTGCTACCACAAGGATCTGGAGCCATTCATGTCGCGGGGCCGGGAGCTGCTGGCGCAAAACGTGACTGGGGCAAAGCGCAACGAGATCCGCTTCAAGGAAGTTGAGGACGGGAAACTCCCCATGCCGAGGGAGCCTCGGACGCTTTATGTGTTGACAGGCACAAGCTTCGACAGCGAAAGCGGGAAGGTGCAGGACCCGTACCTGCGCTGGGTCATTTATGTACCCTTCGCTACGCCCCAATCCACTGGGCTGTCCACCAAAGCGAGCGAGAGCGCGCCGTGGCTGATGTCACCTGGGACGGCAGGTGCGCACATCATGATCAATCCTCCGAAGAAGTAGAGCGCCAGTTGGGCGGGTGAGTTCTCCAGCGGCGGGCCCGCTGCGTTCAGCCGCCGGGTTGTGCGCTTGGTAGTGATGGATGCACCGTGCGCCACAGGGTTTGTGCGCACAGGGAGCGCCACGATTTGGTGCATAAATGGGCGGAAACAGCGCTCACGGGTCCGCAGGCGCGGCGGGGACACCGAGCGGGGAGAAGAAGGCGCGGCGCGTAAGACTCAATCCGAAGTCGAGCCGCGACGGCGGCACGGTTGGGAGGCACCGCGGCTCGGTCTGCTGTATTGCGCAGCCTGCCAGAGTCCCAATGCCGCGTATACTAAACAAGAGCCGGAAGCCCCAAATAGAGATCCCGGCTTCGGAGCATGGCAAGATCACCCATGGCTCTTGCGAATTCCAAGAGGAGAATCGGTATGCGTCATAGAGTACTTCCCCCACTGGCCATCTGTGCGGCCGGCCTCGCGTTGTTCGCCGTGTGTTCGGCAAGCCTGGGCCAAAACGCGCCCGCGGCTACGCCGTTCGCGGCGGCGCCGCTGATGGCCCTGCTGGACCGCTTCACGGCCGCCGGCGTACCGGCCATGGGCCCCGCCGAGACGGAGGTCGCCCCCCTCAAGTGGGATAAACCCATCCCGCCCGGACTGCCCGGCAGCGGGATGGCGCAGCATCCCATGCTATACGTCGGCGAGGGCTATAACAAGATTCTCCTCGTCAATAAAGGCAAGATCATCTGGACCTATTCCACGGGGACCGGCTGGGAATACGACGACGTGTGGATGCTCTCCAACGGCAATGTTCTGTTCACCCGCATGCAATACGTCGCCGAGGTGACGCCCAGAAAAGAGGTCGTATGGCGTTACGATGCCCCCGAAGGGACCGAAATCCACACCTGCCAGCCGATAGGATTGGACAAGGTCATGTTCGTCCAGAACGGCCTGCCGCCCAAGCTGATGGTCGTCAACATCGGGACCAAGGCCGTCGAAATCCAGCACGACCTGCCCGCTCCCAGCCTGACCGACCGCGGGACCGTCCACGCTCAGTTCCGCCGGACGCGCTATACGGCGCGGGGAACCTACCTCGTTCCTTTCCTGGAAATGGGCCGGGTGGTGGAATACGACAAGAATTTCAAGGAGATCTGGAAGTACGAAATTGCCAGCCCTTGGGCCGCCGTCCGTCTCGAAAATGGCAACACTTTGATCACCGACGAGAGGGACATTCTCACGCGCGAAGTCAACTCCAAGGGGGAGACGGTCTGGGAACTCAGGCCGGGTGACCTGCCGGAGGCCTATCGGTATGTCAATACGCAGAGCAGCACACGGCTGGCCAACGGCAACACCATCGTGTGCTCCCGCGGCGGCGACGGAAAAGGCCCCCAGCTCGTCGAAGTCACCCCGGACAAGAAGGTTGTCTGGGTCCTGCAGGACTGGGCGAACTTCGGCCCCGCAACCGGCGTTCAGATCCTGGACGAGCCCGGCCTTCCGGAAAACCCGGGGGAATCGCAACACTGACGGGCCGGGGGACGGACGGGACGTTCGAGGATCGCCCCGGCGGTATACTTCTGGCCCCTACCGTCCCTACGGATCGTGCTACGAATTTTCTAGCTCAGGCTAGCTCCCGGGAGAACGAGCACCCGGATGGTGCTCAGGGCCCATGCCGCGTGCCCAGGGCTCGCTTGAGCGTCATTACGCCGCACGGGCAGCGCGCGCCCTTGCTGCGCGGACGGCCGCCGGCGAACGTCTTGCGCGCTGGGCTCATGCGGCGCGCGGTGCGGAAGGGGAGGCTAGGCCGGCCCATCGGTCTCGCTCCACGGGCCGTAGCCGCAGCGGCTGCGCGAGGCCACCGCACTCTCGCCGGGCCGGCGAGATGTCAGCGCGGGCGGCAAGGAACCGCCCGCCGCCACCGGTTTCGGCGAACGCGCCCCCCAGTGCGTGAGATCGTGGCCTAGTGGTGGAGTAAACGCCGCAAGATTCACAGCAGGTGCTTCTGCACTTTCCCCATGGCGGTTCGTGGCAGCCGCTCCACCGCGCGAAACTCCCGCGGCACCTTGAATGACGCCAGCTTCTCCCGGCATCGCGCCTCAAGCACCGCCGCCGCCACCGCGCTCTTCAGCACCACATACGCCACCGGCACCTCGCCGCGAATCGCATCCGGCATTCCCACCACCGCGGCCTCGGCCACTTCTTCCTGCTCCTGCAAAAACTCTTCGATCTCGCGCGGGTAGATATTGAAGCCGCCGGATATGATCAGTTCACTCTTACGCCCACACAGTGTGTAATAGCCGTCGGGCGAGCGCTCCGCCAGATCGCCCGTGTGGAACCAGCCATCCACTAAAGCGGCGCGCGTGGCTTCCTCGAGCTGCCAATAACCGGGGAACACATTGGCCCCCTTCACCTGGACCTCGCCATCCACCAGCCGCACCGCCACGCCCGGCAATGGCGGTCCCACAGTGCCCGCGCGCCGCTCGCCGGTGTATGGATTGCTCGCGATCATGAGCGTCTCACTCATGCCGTAACGCTCCAGGATGGTGTGACCGAAGCGCGCGCGAAACTCCTCCAGCGTATGTGCCGGCAGCGCCGCCGATCCCGAAACGAACAGCCGCATAAAGCCGCCGATCTCGCGCGCCGCCTCGGGCGCCGTCTCCAGCAGCCGGACATAAATCGTGGGCACGCCGAAAAACAACGTGGGGCGGAAATCCAGAAACGTCTGCGCCGCGGTCCGATGTTCGAACCGCTCCAGCAGCCGCATCCGGCAACCGCTCATGAGCCAGCAATGCAAACCATTGCCCAGCCCATGCACGTGAAACAAAGGCAGCACCAGCAGGAACCGGTCGACCGCTGTAATCTGCCAGCAGGCCAGCAGGTTGACGGCGTTCGCGGCGAAGTTGTCGTGTGTCAGCACCGCGCCCTTGGATCCGCCCGTCGTGCCCGAGGTATACACCAGCGCCGCCGGCGCGCTGCCATCCAGCGCCGACTCCGGTCGTTCCGCCGGCAACTCCGTCGCTTCTTCCGTCATCTGCGCCGGATGCCACACAGGCGCCGCGCATTCGATCGCGCCCTCCGCCACCACCGCCGCCGGCTCGGCATCGCCCAGGATATGGGCGATCTCCCGATCCCGGTACAGAATGTTGACCGGCACGAAGATCACTCCCAGCTTCACGCACGCCAGGTACAGATCGATCCACTCCACGCAGTTCGCCAGGTACACCGCCAGGCGGTCGCCGGTACGCAGACCACGGCCCGCCAGCAGGTGCGCCAGCCGGTTGCTGCGCGCGTCCAGTTCGCCGAAGGTAAAAGTGCAGCCGCGCCACTCCAGCGCGGTCGTGTCCCGCCGGCCTGTCAGCGAAAGGTCGAACAGTTGCGTGAGGTTCAAACCGGAAGCTCCTTGCCGACGGTCTCCGCGGCCAGCGGCAGCAACGCGATTCCCAATAGTAACGCCACCGCAGTATACGCGATCGGAGTGCCGATGGTGTGCATGGGTGCGATTTCCGCACCCACCAGGAATGCGACGCCGGCGGCGATGAAGCGGCTGAACGAGGTCGCGAAAGCGAACGCGCTGCCGTGGCACTCGCTGCGATACTGTTCCGCATGCCGCAGTGTGTAGACCGCGAAGTTGGCGCCGCCCACGCCCAGGAAGAACAAGCAAGCGATGAACCCCGCCGGGGCATGGCGCTCAGTGTGCCAAAAACCGGCCTCCAACGGCCTCCAATGTTGGGCGCAGAACCTCGCCCCCGGCCCCCGCTCGCAGCGGTGCAACTCGCAGGCCGGCGTCTCCCAGATGTAACCGTGGGGCTTCGGATGCCCAAGTGCCGCCCTGGCACCGCGCCAGCCGGTTCTGCACACAAGTCCAGTTCTCCCAGCGCTCCCAATGTGAGCCCGGGGTTCATCGCGCTGCGATTGTGCGCTACTCTCTTGGAGTGAGGTACACGAAGGGACCCGCGCCGATCCGGCCGCTTGCCGCCATCCTCCTCGCTGCCGTTGTCGCAGGCGCGCCCGCATGCAGGAAGGCGCCGCCACCGCTTGCGACAGGTATCGATCTGCCAGGCATGGAAACCTCCGTCGCTCCGGGCGACGATTTCAATGCCTATGCCAATGGCGGATGGATCAAGGCCACGCCCATTCCCGCCGACAAACCGAGTTACGGCATTGACGAAGTTTTGGCCGACGAGACCCGGAAGCGCACCCTGACCCTCATACAGGAAGCGGTCCAGGCAGGATCTGCCGCCAGCGGCGACACCCGCAAAATCGCCGACTTCTACGCCAGCTTCATGGACGAAGCGGCCATCGAGTCGAAGGGAATCGCTCCTCTGAAGCCGCAACTCGATACCATCTCGGCCATGGCGGATCGACACGATCTCGCCCGCGTGCTGGGAGGGCAGCTCCGCGCGGATGTCGATCCGCTAAACAATACGAACTTCGAGACCCGGAACCTCCTCGGAGTCTGGGTCACCCAGGGCCTGACGGACCCGTCGCACAGCTTTCCCTACCTGCTCCAAGGCGGTCTGGGAATGCCGGACCGCGACTACTATCTCTCCGCAACTCCGCACATGGCCGAGTTGCGCAAGCAGTACCGGGCGCATATCGCGGCAACGTTCAAGCTGGCGGGCTTTGAGGATCCGGAAGCACGTGCCGCCCGCGTGTTCGCGCTGGAAACCAAGATGGCGGCAGTGCATGCCACGCGCGTCGAGTCCGAGGACGTGCATGGCGTAGTCTCGTGGAAACGCGATGAACTGGCCGCCAAAGCTCCCGGGCTCGACTGGGCGGCGCTGCTCGACGCGGCCGGATTGCAGGATGCGGCCGTCTTCATGATCTGGCACCCCAAGGCGGTCCCTGGACTCTCCGCCCTGGCCGCCACGGAGCCCCTCGACGCATGGAAGGACTGGCTTCGGTTCCATGCGGTCGAACGGGCCGCGAACCTCCTTCCCAAACCGTTCGTCGACGAGCGCTTCAATTTCTATGGCAGGGTCCTCAGCGGCATTCCCGAGTTGCGCCCGCGCTGGCAGCGGGGCGTGGATTACACGAATCAGGCGCTCGGAGAGGCTGTCGGCAGGCTGTACGTGAAACGCTACTTCCCACCGCAAACCAAGGCGAAGGTGCAGGCGATGGTCGGCGATTTGGTGAAAGCGTTCGGCCGGAGGATTGACGCGCTCACCTGGATGTCGCCCGAGACCAAAGCCAAAGCGAAACAGAAGTTAGAGACGCTGAAAGTCGGTGTCGGCTACCCCGACCGCTGGCGGGATTATGCGGGCCTCGAAATCGTCAAAGGGGACGCCCTTGGGAACACGCAGCGCGCCGATCTCTTCGAATACCGCCGCCAGCTCGCCAAGCTCCACCAGTCGGTTGACCGCGACGAGTGGTGGATGACTCCGCAGACGGTCAACGCCGTCAATCTGCCCCTTCAGAACGCGCTGAATTTCCCCGCCGCCATCCTCCAGGCCCCGTATTTCGATGCGAACGCCGACGCGGCGCACAACTACGGCGCCATGGGGGCGATCATCGGCCATGAGATCAGCCACAGCTTCGATGACCAGGGCAGCCAGTTCGATGCCGCAGGCCGGCTCGCCAACTGGTGGACGAAGCAGGATTTCGATCACTTCAAGGCCGCCGGCGAGGCGCTGGCCGCACAGTTCGACGCCTACCGGCCGTTTCCCGATCTCGCCGTGAACGGCCATCAGACGCTCAGCGAGAACATCGCCGATGTGGCTGGCCTGTTGGCCGCCTATGACGCCTATCGGCTCTCGCTGGACGGCAAACCGGACGTCGTGAAGAATAACTTCAGCGGCGATCAACGGTTTTTCATCAGCTTCGGTCAGAGCTGGCGCTCCAGGATACGCGATGCCGCATTGCGGACGGAGATCGCCACAGACGGCCACGCTCCCGAGCAGTACCGCGCCGATACGGTCCGGAACCTGGACGCCTGGTACGACGCTTTCTCGGTTGAGCCTTCGCAGAAGTTGTACCTTGCCCCGAAGGGCCGGGTGCGCATCTGGTGAGGGATCATCCCGGACAAGCCCACTCGCCGGGAACGGGAAGATCTGTCCAATGCCGGATGCAATAGCCAGCGCGCGATATAGCCTGCACGCCGCGGGCTCCGTGCAGGCGCCACTTTCGAAGCCGCGGCAGTGCGCGCAAGCGCCGCACCGCCGGCGAGCCGGCGAGTCGCAAGCGCGAGCGGCGGCGAAGACTTGATTTCCATCAACAAGATCTTAAGCGGCAATCGGTGCTTCAGGTCGCTGAATGGACCGCGGACCGCGCTGCACAGATGGGCGCGGAGGATATTAACGCGAGGATAGCGGGCGGGTCCCCGGTGAAGCCTGGGAAGCTGACGTTTGACAAGAAGCTAAAGATGGCGACGGCGGCGAAGAAGGCCACCGCGCGCCCCTCCGTACCTGTGGTATCCGCAAAGAAAGATACCGGCTAGCGACTTCACGGGCTGCCAGCTCCGCGCGGGCGGCGGGCGCGTCCGCCTGGGTCCCGATCCGGCCCATGATCTGGATCCAGAACCAATCCGGGTCGAACCAGCGCGCAGGTTGGCCCGAGCGCGCCTCGACAGCCTGTTGGGCGAGGATGGGCAGGGTAACATCCACCGTTTCTCGGAGGCGCGCTCGGCTCGGTCGCCGCCGTGTGGGGCGTCAAGCTTCTGGTCAGGTTGAGCCCGGCCGCATTGCCCGGCATCACGAAAATTGGCGTCGACCAACGCGCTCTGGCTTTCACGTTGGCCATTTCGTGCATCGCCTGTTTCCTGTTTGGACTCGCGCCCACACTCACCACCGGAAGAATGGCATGGGGCACGCGCGGGACCACGCGCCGCCGCCGCGCTTCATCCCTCTTAGTAACCGCCGAAGTAGCGCTTGCCATGACATTGATGATCGGAGCCGGCTTGCTGCTCAAGAGCTTCTCGCGGTTGGTTCATGTCAATACTGGATTCAACCCCTCCCACCTGCTGATCCTACGGACGCAATCTACGCGCAACCACTCTCCCGCGCAGAAGGCGCAGCTCTATGCGGAACTACGTGAGAAGTTGGCGCGCTTGCCCGGGCATCTCCAGCGCGACAACCGGAGATCTACCGCTTCGAGGAGGCGGACTGAACGCCGGTTCTGGAGATCCGTTCGGCATACGAGGAAGATCCGACGCCACTGTGGGGCCGGTGACGCAGTTCGCCCAACTTCCCTCCGTCGGCATCGACTATTTCAGCACCTTACAGATTCCGCTCCGCGCCGGCTCCACGGAGGCACTTTTCAGGAGTCGGATGGCACTGGACATTGCCCACAACTCTATGAAACTGGGAAAGTTAAATGTGGTGGCCAGGGACGGAATCGAACCGCCGACGCCAGCCTTTTCAGGGCTGCGCTCTACCGACTGAGCTACCTGGCCGCGGATGTTTTAGTGTAGCAACCCGGTTACGCCTTCTGCAATGCTTCCAGCGCTTCGCCGGTCTGCCGCTCTACGTCGGCGTGCAGACTGTTGCCGTGCGCGTCCATGGTCACGATCGCCGCGAAGTCCTGGACGCGGTAGTGCCACATCGCTTCGGGGATGCCGAACTCCATCAAGTGAACGCCGGGCACTTGCTCCACCGTGCGCGCATAGTATTGCGCGGCGCCGCCAATGGCGTTCAGGTAGACCGCGCCGAAATCCTTTAGCGCAGCCAGCGTTTTCGCGCCCATCCCGCCTTTGCCGATTATCGCGCGCACGCCGTAACGCCGGATTACGTCCGCTTCGTAAGGTTCTTCCCGGCTGCTGGTGGTGGGGCCGGCGGCTTTCACCGTCCAGTGGTCGCCCTCCTTTAACATCACCGGGCCGCAATGGTAGAGCACCGCCCCGTTCAGGTCCACCGGCGGCGGGTTCTTCATCAGGTAGGCGTGCACGTTGTCGCGGCCTGTGAACATGTCGCCGCGGATCAGCACCACGTCGCCCACCTTCAGCGCGCGCACCTGCGCCTCGGTCAGCGGCGGCGTCAGGATCACTTCTCGGCCGGTGAGAGTGAACCCTTCGCCCCGCGCCATGCGCTCGATGGGCCGCGACGGATCGCGGTACAGCCACTTGGTGATGGCGCCGGTAGTTGCGTCCAGCCTCACGCCCAGGCGGCGGAAGGCCCAGCAATCGTAGGCCACCGAAACGAAGAAGCTGGCCGGCAGGCGATTGGCGGCCGTGATCTTGCAGCCGATCAGCGTCGCCTTGCCGCCGAATCCCATGGCGCCCACTCCCAGCTTGTTGGCCTCCTCCATAATCTCCGATTCCAGCTTGGCCAGCACGGGGTTGGGGTTCACATCGTCCAGCGTGCGGAAGAGCTGGCCCTTGGCCAGCTCGTAGCCGTGCGCGCGGTCGCTGCCGATGCACACGCCGATGGCCCCGGGCGCGCAGCCTTGCCCCTGCGCCTGCCATACGGCGTGCAGGATGCACTTGCGCACGCCCTCCAGGTTGCGGTCCGCGCGGCCCAAATGGTCGAGAACGCACGGCACCGAATACTGGATGTTCATGTTCTCGCAGCCGCCGCCCTTGAGCAGCAGCCGGATTTCGATCTCATCTTCTTCCCACTGCTCGAAATGCAGCACGGGGGTCTCTGGGCCGAGGTTGTTGCCGCTGTTCTTCCCGGTGATGGAATCCACCGAGTTGGGGCGCAGCTTGCCCAGCCGCGTGGCCTCGGCAATGGCCTCGCGGATGGCTTTCCCGATGCGGATCTGGTTCACGCCCAAGGGCGTGTGGATCACAAATGTCGGCATGCCGGTGTCCTGGCAAACGGCGCCGGTGTCATCTACCGCCATGTCGATGTTGGAAAGGATAATGTCAAACGCCTGCGCGGACTGCGTGGCCGGCGTCTCGATGTTAGCCGCCAGCGACATCGCGGCGCGCACGTCGGGCGGAAGGTTGGTGGATGTCTGGGTGATCAGTTCCAATAGACTCGTGGCTAGGAATTCCATAAAGGCACCTGGTCTATTGTAACTGTCAATCCAGCTTCAGGCGCACATCGGCCAGCATGCCGGGCTGGATGGCGGGTATGGGGCTGTCGAATTCCACCATTACCTGGGTGCCCTTGATCTCCTTGACATCGCCGGTGATGCCGGGGATTTGCAGGTCGGGGACCAGGACCAGCGCCGGCTGTCCTGGCCGAAGGCGCTTCAGGATGGGTGGTTCGGGCTCGAGGACCACTTCGAGAGCGTAGGTGTCGGTGGCAATCTGGAACAGGTTGTCGCCGAACTCCTGTGCCGACCCGCCCACTTCCCCGTTGCGCCCCACCAGCAGGCCATCCACGGGAGAGTGCACATCGGCGGCCTCGAAAGCGGCCTGCGACTCCTCCAACCGCTGGTTTTCGTCCGCCAGTATCTTCTGTGCCGCGGCCACTTCCTGAAGCGCGCTCTGGACGCGTTCGGCGGTGGCGCGCGCAGCCTTATCCATCAGCGCGAACTCGGTCCGCGCGCTTTCGTATTCGTCCTGTACCCTCTCATAGACGAGGCGCGGCGTGGCGCCCTGGCTGAAGAGCAACTGCTGGCGCGAAAAGGCGCTTTCCTCGCGCTCCATGGCAAAACGGGCGCGTTGCGCTTCGGCGTCCGCGCGCGATTGTTCCAGGCGCGCACTAGCTACGGCGGCATCGGCCCGGTTCACCATCTCCTGGGCGTGCTCCACGGCGCTGGCGGCCGCCTCCTTTGAGCTTTCCAGCCCCTGGCTGCCGATGTGCGCCAGTAATTGCCCCTGGTAGACGTCCTGCCCCACATCCACCAGAAAGGCGTCGATCACGCCGTTGACCTGGGCGCCCACGCCGACCACGTGCTGCGGGCGAATGGCCCCCGAGAGCGTAATCTGGTTGTCCGGCACCACGGCGGGTCCGGCCGCGCGGACCAGGGGCGCCGGCGCCGGCCGCCGGTTCCTCAGCGAGAGCGCCCCGATGGCGACGCCGGCGAGCACCGCCGCCACGGATAGCAGCACCCATTTGCCCCGCATATCCAATGTTAGAGTAGCACCAATGAAATCTTTTTCCCTTCCGCGAATGACCGGCGTCTTTGTGCGCGTTGGGAACCTGACCTTCGGCGGCGGCGATCCCACCATGGCGGCGCTCTATTCCGAGCTGGTGACCTCGCGGCGCTGGCTGACGCCGGAAACTTACGGGCTGGTATACGCGCTGGCGCGCATCACGCCCGGCACCAACGTGCTGGCGTTCTGCGCCGGCGCCGCTTGGGAGCTGGCGGGATGGGCCGGCGCTCTGCTGGCGGTGCTGGCGGCTGCGCTTCCCTCCGCGGTATGCGTGGTCCTGCTGACTGTGGGTTACCAGGCCTGGAAGCACAACGCGGTCGCCATGGCCGCCATTGCGGGCACGCTGGCGGCGGCCGTCGGACTGATGGCCACCAGCGCGTGGCAGCTTCTGGCTCCCTCGCTGGCCACGCGTGATTGGCGGCGCATCGCTCGCGCCCTGGCCGTTGCGGGGGCCGCGGTGTGGCTTCCACTCCGATTCGGCGTCACGCCGGTCGCGGTCCTCGGCCTGGCCGCGGTGGCGGGTTTTCTGTGGCAGGAGCCGGAACCATGAGCCCGCTGCTGGTTTGTCTGCTGCTGTTGAAGGCCTCGGCGACTTCCTTCAGCGGCTTCACTTCTCTGCCCGTGGTACGGCACGATTTCGTTGAGACACGCCATCTTATGACGGACCGCCAGCTCAACGCGGCCATGGCAGCGGGGAGGACGGCGCCGGGGCCGAACGGCCTCTACCTGGCCAGCGTGGGGTATTTTGTGGCGGGCTGGCCGGGGGCGTGCGCCGGCTGCGTAGCGTGCCTCGCGCCGGCGTTTCTGATCGTTCCGATCTTGCACTATCTCGGCCGGCGCGCGGAGCGTCCGCGGGTGAAGAGCGCCATCCACGCGGTGATGTTCGCGACAGCCGGGCTGGTGATCGAGGCCACCGTTCCTTTAGCGCGCGACGCGCTGACCGGCTGGATCCCGGTAGCGATTGCCGTGGCAAGCTTCTTCTTCCTGGTGCTCACCCAGCGCGCGACGCTGTGGGTGATAGCGGGCGCGGCGCTGGTGGGTCTGCTGGCGCTGCGGTAGCCCCACTCCGCTACAATTGAAGTTACTTAAATCCCCAAGGAATCTCCGTGACAGGTGACGAAATCAGGCAGCGTTTTCTCGACTTCTTTGCCAACCGGGGGCACCGCGTGGTGCGCAGCGGGTCGCTGGTTCCGGCCAACGATCCGACCCTGTTGTTCACCAACGCCGGCATGAACCAGTTCAAGGACGTCTTCCTCGGCCATGAGAAGCGCGATTACGTGCGCGCGGCCAGCTCGCAGAAGTGCGTGCGCGCAGGCGGCAAGCACAACGATCTCGAGAACGTCGGGTACACACGGCGGCACCATACTTTCTTCGAGATGCTGGGCAATTTTTCGTTCGGCGATTACTTCAAGGCCGAGGCCATCGAGTTTGCCTGGGATCTGATTGTCAAAGACTACGGCCTGCCCAAAGACAGGCTCTACGTGACCGTGTTCCGCGAGGACGATGACGCCGAACGACTGTGGCAGAAGGTGGCCGGCGTTCCCAGGGACCGCATTTTCCGGCTGGATGAGAAGGACAACTTCTGGCAGATGGGCGAGACCGGGCCATGCGGCCCGTGCTCGGAAATCCATTACGATCTGGGCGTCGAAGCGGCCGAGCCGGGGCGCGAAAGCGAGGAGTTTCCCAGCGATGCGGGCGGCCGCTACGTAGAGATCTGGAACCTCGTGTTCATGCAGTTCAACCGCGACGCCGGAGGCGTGCTGACGCCGCTGCCGCGGCCCTCCATCGATACCGGCATGGGCCTGGAGCGCGTCGCCGCGGTGCTGCAAGGCAAGCTTTCGAATTACGATACGGATCTCATCCGGCCCATCATCGACAAGGCCTCGGACCTGTTCAATGTCGCCTATGGCGCGGATGCGCGCGTCGATCTCGCCCTGCGCATCGCCGCGGATCACGCGCGCGCGGCGGCCTTCCTGATCCACGATGGCGTGCTGCCTTCCAACGACGGCCGCGGCTACGTGCTGCGCAAGATCATGCGGCGCGCCATGCGGCACGCGCGCATGGCCGGCGTCGAAGAGCCGTTTCTGTACAAGCTCACCGGCTTCGTAGCCCGGTTGATGCAATCCGCCTACCCGGAGCTGCTCGAGAGCGTCGAGCGCGTGGCGCGCGTGGTGAAAGAGGAAGAGCACCGCTACGCCACCACGTTCCTGGTGGCCGAGAAGGTCTTTGCCGAGTCCATCAAGTCCATGGAAGGCCGCACCATTCCCGGCGCGGTTTCGTTCAAGCTTTACGACACTTACGGGTTGGCACCCGACGAGCAGGAAGAGATGGCGCGTGAACACGGCCTGACGCTCGATCGCGAGGGTTTCGAGCGCGAGATGGAGCAGCAGCGCGAGCGCGCGCGGGCAAGCTGGAAGGGCGCGGAGAAAGCCGCAGTGGTTCCGGCCTACCAGGAACTGCTGGGGCGCGGGCGCACGCAGTTCCTGGGCTATGAGACGACAGAAGCGGAATCGACTGTCATCGGCCTCATCGTGGATCAGTGCCTGGTGGAGCGGGTGCCTACCGGCGCCAGGGCGGACTTGGTGCTCGATCGAACACCCTTCTACGCCGAGTCGGGCGGGCAAGTGGGCGACCAGGGTGAACTCTATGCGGATCCGATGAACAAGCTGGCGGATGTGGAGTCGGTGTTTTATGGTGTTCCGGGACTGATCGTCCATCGGATCGTCGCCCGCGCTCCCATTGCGGTGGGCGATTCCGTCCTCGCGCGGGCGGCACCACGCGATGCCACGCGGCGCAACCACACCGCCACGCACCTGTTGCACGCCTCGTTGCGGCAGGTGCTGGGGACCCACGTCAAGCAGGCGGGCAGCGTAGTCGAGCCTGGCCGGCTGCGCTTCGACTTCACCCACTACGCGGCCATGGACCGCGCCGAGATCGAGGAAGTCGAGCGCCTTACCAACCAGCAGATCCTCAAGAACACGCCGGTGGAGACCCGCGTGATGGCGCTCGATGAAGCCATCGCCACCGGCGCCATGGCGCTGTTCGGCGAGAAGTACGGCGAACAGGTGCGCGTGGTTTCCGTGCCCGGGTTCAGCCGGGAATTGTGCGGAGGCACGCACGTCAGCCGCACCGGCGATATCGGCGTTTGCAAAATCGTGTACGAAGGAAGCATCTCGGCGGGTGTGCGGCGCATCGAGGCCATCACCGGCGAAGCAGCTTTGCGGCAGTACCAGGAGTCCACCGGCGCCGTTCGGCGCATTGCCGAAATGGTGAAGGCGTCGGAGCCGGAGCTCGTCGAGCACGTGGAGAAGCTGCTGGCCGCTAACCGCGTGCTGGAGAAGCAGATCGAGCGCCTGAAAAACCAACAGGCCCAGGCGAGGGCCGAGGGCCTGGTGAAAGACGCCGTCGAATCGGCAGGCGGGTTCAAGGTGGTTGTGGCACGCGTTCCCGAGATGGACCGGCAACAGATGAGGTGGCTGGTGGATTCTGTACGTAACCAGTGCTATCCGGCGGCAGTGGTACTGGGCTCTTCCACTGCGGAGGGCAACGTGGCGATAGTGGCGGGGGTCACGACAGACCTCACGGCCAAGGGGGTGCACGCCGGAAAACTCGTCGCCGAAGTCGCACGCGCCGTGGGCGGCAAGGGCGGGGGGCGCCCAGAGATGGCCGAAGGTGGAGGCAAAGACGCTTCCGCCCTGGATTCGGCGCTGAATGACCTGCGCATCACCCTAACGAGACAATGACCGAATCCTACGACGTGGTGGTGGTGGGCGCGGGACCCACCGGTCTGGCTTGCGGAATTGAGCTCCAGCAGCGCGGCCTGAAGACCGTGCTGGTGGAGAAGGGCTGCGTGGTCAATTCCATCTACCACTACCCCACCAACATGACGTTCTTCACCACGCCTGAGCTGCTCGAAATCGGCAACATCCCCATGACCAGCCTCAACGAGAAGCCCACTCGAACCGAAGCCCTGAAGTATTACCGGCGCGTGGCGGACCATTATCAGCTCGATATCCGCCAATATGAGCGCGTGGACCATATCGCAGGCGGCGACAATACCTTCCAGGTGTCTACCACCGACCGGCTGCAATGCCATCACGTTTACCAGGCGCGCAAAATCGTGCTGGCCACCGGCTATTACGACGTGCCGAATAAGCTGGACGTGCCGGGTGAGGAACTCGACAAGGTCCTGCACTATTACAAAGAGGCGCATCCTTATTACAACCACGATGTGGCGGTGATCGGAGCCAAGAACTCGGCGGCCATTGCGGCGCTCGAACTGTGGTGGACCGGCGCGCGCGTGACACTGATTCATCGCGGACCGGGGATCTCGGATTCGGTGAAGTATTGGATCAAACCGAACATTGAAAACCGCATTAAGAACGGCGAAATTCGCGCGTACTTCCACTCCCGGGTGGTGGAAATACAGAAGAGTGCAATTCGAATTGCCACGCCGGAAGGTGAAGTTTTATTAAGAAATGATTTCGTTTTTGCCCTGATCGGATACCGGCCGGACCTCGTATTTCTGAATTCCACCGGAATCGTATTGGAATCTGCCACGCTCAGGCCGCGCACCAATCCGGAAACGCTGGAGAGCGACCGAACCGGAATCTACCTGGCGGGCGTGATTGTTGCAGGAATGCACACCAACGAAATCTTCATCGAAAACGGCCGTTTGCACGGGCGCCTGATTGCCCAGTCGATTGCTTCCAAGCTATTAACCTGTTGAAACTTCCGGTCGATCTGAAGTATCTAACCAAATGGAGGGTGACGGGTTATGCTTCGGTCGATTTTCAACGTGTTGTTTGGCTGTTCTCACCAGCGGACCACGTTTCCGCTGACGCCCGGGCGAAAGAACGGCGTCTCGCGAACTTATGTGGTGTGTCTGGACTGCGGTAAGGAGTTCGCGTACAACTGGGGTGATATGCGGATTGGCGAGCCGGTTCCCGCGCGCATGCCTGCGAGGGAAGCGCAGCCCAGCTTCCGTTAGAACGTCACACTACCGAGCACGACCGCGTGCCTGGCTCCAGTCGCGGAAGGCAGGTTCGACGGCCGATTGAGCCAGGTCTGATACGCCAGCACGGCGAACGCAATGGCTTCTTTGGCATCGGCATCGATGCCATGGTCGCTCGAAGTAGAGATCGCCATACCGGGCAGGAAGCCGGCGAGATGCGCCATGATCTGAGGATTGTGAACGCCGCCGCCGGACACGATGAGGTCAGTGGGGAACCCACTGTTCATGCCCACCCCTATCGCAACCGTCGCTGCCGTCAGCACCGTCGCCGTGGCAATGAGGTCCCGCATCGGCAGCCCCGATTTCTTCATACGCGCGACAAACTCGGCGCCGTATTGCTCCCGGCCCGCGCTCTTAGGCGGCTGGCGCCGGTAGTAGGGATCGGCGAGCAGTTCATCCAGCAGCGCCCGGTCCACCCGGCCCGAAGCGGCGATCTTTCCCCCGCGATCGTACGGCAATCCCATCTCCCGCGCCAGGGCGTCGATCACCATGTTGCCAGGTCCGGTGTCGAACGCCACCACGTCCCCCGGCGCCGCTCCCGCGGGGATCGCCGTGATGTTGGCAATGCCGCCGATATTCAGCGCGATGCGCGCCCGTTTCGGATGCCGGAACAGCAGGTAATCGACATACGGAACCAGCGGCGCGCCCTGTCCGCCGGCGGCGATGTCGCGCGCCCGGAAATTCGAGACCACCGGCACACCCGTGCGCTCGGCCACGACCGTAGCTTCGCCGATCTGCAACGTGTGGGCACCGCCTTCATGGTAGATGGTCTGGCCATGGCAGCCGATCAGCCCGATCGGCCCATACCGGCGGATGGCGCGTAGGACCGCACGCGCGTATAACTCGCCAAGTTGAAAATTCAGCCGGGAAATGTGGGGCAGGATGCTATCCTGCGCGCCGATTGGGAATCGGCGCAGGCGGGTTGCCAACCCGCCCGCAGGTTTCCAACCTGCCCCACACGAAAAAGCCGCGTCCGACACACCCAGAATGTCGGTGCGAATCGCCTCCGGGTAAGCGGTGCAAGTGAAACCGATGGTCTCGACGCTCTGGCCTCTGATCTCCACCACGGCTACGTCGATACCGTCCAGCGAAGTCCCGCTCATCACCCCCGCGACTCTCATGAACGCCTCAGCTCCTTCTGCAACTCGCTCAACAATTGCAGCGCTTCGATGGGCCGCAGCTCGTCCAATTTCAAGCTCCGGATACGCTCGGCGATGCCGTAACCCACGGGTTCGAAAAGCTGGATCTGCACCGGCCCCTCTTCGGTTTTGGCGAGCTCTTCGGTGACCACGTGCTCGGTCCGCTCGTGCAGTTTCAAAACCTCGCGCGCGCGCTCGATCACGGTCAGCGGCAGGCCGGCCAGCCGCGCCACTTCGATGCCGTAGCTGCGATCGGCCTTGCCCGGCTCCACTTTGCGCAGGAAGATGATGTGGTCGCCGGCTTCCTTGACCGAGACGCTGAGGTTGCGCACGCCTTCCAGCAGCTCGGCCAGCTCGGTCAGCTCATGATAGTGCGTGGCGAAGAGGGTTTTGGCGCGCGTGCGGGAGTGGATGTGCTCCACCACCGCCCAGGCCAGCGCCAGGCCGTCGTAGGTCGCGGTGCCGCGGCCGATCTCGTCCAGCACGATGAAGCTGCGCGGCGTGGCGGTGTTCAGGATCACGGCCGTCTCGGTCATCTCCACCATGAAAGTGGAGCGCCCGCGCGCCAGGTTGTCGGAGGCCCCTATGCGCGTGAAGATGCGGTCAATGATGGGCAGGCTGGCGGAATCGGCCGGCACAAACGACCCCAGTTGCGCCAGGATGGCGATCAACGCGGCCTGCCGCAGGTAGGTGGACTTGCCGCCCATGTTGGGCCCGGTGATAATGGCGATCAGGTCCGCGGAGTCGTTGAGGTACAGGTCGTTGGGGATGAAGCGGCCGGCCTCCTGTTCCGCGAGCCGCTCAATCACCGGGTGGCGGCCGGCCATGATCCGCATCTCGCCGCTGTCGGAAAATGTGGGGCGCTGGTAGCGGTTTTCCGCTGCCACCTGCGCCAGCGAGGCCGTCACATCCAGCTCCGCTACCGCCGTGGCCGTGGCGCGTATGCGCTGCGCCTGGGCGGCCACGCGCTGGCGCACACCGGTGAACAACTCCTTTTCCAGCGTCAGGATCTTCTCTTCGGCGTCCAGCACTTTGCGCTCGTAATCCTTCAGCTCGGGCGTGGTGAAACGCTCCGCGTTGGCCAGTGTCTGCTTGCGTTCGTAATCCGCCGGCGCCAGGTGCAGGTTGGCGCGCGTGATTTCAATGTAGTAGCCGAACACGTTGTTGAACCGCACCTTGAGCGACTGGATGCCGGTGCGCTGCCGCTCGCGCGCTTCGATCTGCGCGATGTACTGGCGGCCGTTCAGGCTGAGGTCGCGCAGCTCGTCGAGCTCGGCGTTGAAGCCGGAGCGGATGGCGCCGCCGTCGGCGACGGAGAACGGCGGCTCGGCGGCGATAGCCTCGAGGATGAGGTTGGCCACGTCGGGCAGCTCGTCCAGGCGCTCGTGAATGGACCGCAAACGGGCCGCCTGCTGAGTATCGAACGAGCGCTTGAGCGCGGGAATCTTATCGAGCGAGCGGCCCAGCGCCAACAGATCGCGGGGGCTGGCGGAGCCCAGCGTCACCTTGGCCAGCAGGCGCTCGAGATCGAGAATGCTTTCGAGCTGCCGGCGAAGCTCCGCGCGCAGGATGGTCTGCTGGAGCAGCTCGCCCACGGCCTCCAAGCGCTGCTCGATTTCGGCGCGGTCCATCGAGGGCCGCAGCAGGCGCTGGCGGAGCAGCCGGCCGCCCATGCCGGTCCCGGTCCGATCGAGCACGCCCAGCAGTGTGGCTTGGGCTTGCCCGGGGTGCCCTCCGGGCCCGTCGGCGGCGAACAGCGGCTCAATCAATTCCAGATTGCGCACGGTGACTGCGTCGAGCACCATAGAATCGGCGCGGTCGTAGTAAGTGGGCCGGTCGAGGTGGTCCAGCGCCGCCCGCTGCGTGTCGCGGAGGTAGTGCAGAATGGCGCCCGCCGCGCCCACCGCCGCGGGACGGTTGGCCAGCCCGCAGCCGTCGAGCGAGAGCAGCTTGAAATGGTCGCGCAGCGTGCGGCTGGCGTAATCGTGGCTGAAAACCCATTCCTCGAGTTCGGTGCGGACGAAGCGGGCCCAGGGGGCACCCCGAGGGCGCTCTTCCCCGGCGAGCAGCGGCAGGTCGCCCGGGAACAGCACTTCCCGCGCGCCGAGATGATCCAGAGCGCCGGCCACTTCTCCGGGTTCCATCTCCGTGACGCGGAATTCGCCGGTGGAGAGATCGACGTGCGCCACGGCTGAGCGGGGCCCCGGGGTGCCCTTAGGGCCCGCCACCGCCGCCAGGTAGTTGTTCTCGCGCGAGCCTACCAGGTTGGCGTCCATGGCGGTGCCCGGTGTCACCACTCGCGTGATCTCGCGCTTCACCAGCGTCTTGGCGAACTTGGGATCTTCCATCTGGTCGCAGATGGCCACCCGGTAGCCCTTCTGGATCAGCCGCGCGATGTATCCGTCGGCCGCGTGGTAGGGCACGCCGCACATGGGAATGGCGGCGCCCTTTTCCTTGTTGCGCGAGGTGAGCGTGATTTCGAGTTCGCGCGCGGCCACCACGGCGTCTTCGAAAAACAGCTCGTAGAAATCGCCCAGCCGGAACATCAGCAGGGTGTTGGGAACCTGCTGCTTGATGCTGTTGTACTGCCGCATCAGCGGCGTGGAGGCGTCGGGGGACATCGGCGGACCGTCACGCGTAGATGCCCCGCAGCTTAATGGCCAGGACCACGCGATCCAGGGCCAGCATGTAGGCCGCTATGCGATTGTTCACTTGGTGCGTCCGGGCGTATTCCACCACCGCGTCGAAGCTCTCGGTCATGATCTCCTTGAGGCGCTGGTTGACAAGCCGCTCGTTCCAGAAGAAGCCCTGGCGGTCCTGCACCCATTCGAAATACGAGACCGTCACGCCGCCCGCATTGGCCAGAATGTCGGGGATCACGAAAATCTTCTTATCCGCCAGAACCTCGTCGGCCAGCGGAGTGGTGGGGCCGTTGGCGCCCTCGCACAGGATCTTGCACCGGATTCTGTCCGCGTTCCCCGAATAGATCACGTCTTCCGTGGCGGCGGGAATCAGCACCTCGCACTCCAGAAACAGGGCTTCGTCCCTGTCCATGCCTTCGCCGCCCGCAAAGCCGGTGATGGAGCCGGTCTCCCGGCGGTGTTCCTGAAGCCCGGCGATGTCCAGACCCTTGGGATTATAGACCGCGCCGTCGTATTCGATGATGCAGACGATTTTGAATCCCATGGCGCTCATGAGCTTCGCCGCCATGCCTCCCACGTTGCCGAAGCCCTGGATCACCACTCGCGAATCTTCCGGCTTGAGGCCGAGAAGCTTGAGCGCCTTCAAAATGACGATCATGCAGCCGCGCCCGGTGGCCTCCGGCCGGCCGCGCGATCCTCCCAGCGCCATCGGTTTGCCGGTCACCACGGCCGTCACCGTGTGGCGCGCGTGCATCGAGTAGGTATCCATAATCCACGCCATCACCTTCTCGTTGGTGTTGACGTCCGGCGCGGGAACGTCGCGCTCCGGTCCCAGGAAGTCGATGATCTCGGCGGTGTAGCGGCGCGTCAGCTTTTCCAGCTCGGCGTCGGAAAGCACGTTGGGATCGCAGATGACGCCGCCCTTTCCGCCGCCGAACGGAATATTCACCACCGCGCATTTCCAGGTCATCCAGGAGGCCAGTGCGCGGACCTCGTCCAGGGTCACATCGGGCGCGAAGCGGATGCCGCCCTTGGCCGGCCCCCGCGCCAGGGAATGCTGCACGCGATAGCCGGTGAAGACCTCCAGGCGGCCGTCGTCGAGCTGCACCGGAATGTGAACGGTGATCTCCTTGGCGGCCGAGCGCAGCACCTTGCGCATGCCGTCATCCAGCTTGAGCCGCGAGGCAGCCTCATCGAACCGCGTCTCGGCGACGATCCAGGGATTCTTTTCATTCTCGAGAGAAATGGGAGCGGGCAAGGTATGCGTGGCCACTGTTCATGCCTCCGGTCTCATTATGCCAGAGGCGGGACAGGGGATCGGCAACTTCGCTCGTATCTGGGGAGTCTCAGGCCGGCGGCGTTTCCACGGGATGGCGACTACGCGCTCGTGTGATCCCCTGTGGCTTCAGTCAGGAGCGATACTAGAGAATATGTCGTCCGGGCGAGCGAAAAGCGCTTTACCGCTCCTGCTGCTGGCGTTGTCGTCCGTGGTTGCATCCGCGTCAGAGCAGTCTTCCTGGGAGCGAATTGGTGAGCTTCGGCTCAACCGCACTCATGCCACTTGGACATCTCCCGAATCGCTTGTCCGCGACCTGCGGTCCCAAGATACGGCAATGCGGCTGAGGGCGCTGCAGCTCATCGGCATAGACGCGAGTAGAGATTTCATCGCCGATGCTGTCCCGGATGAGATCGAATTACGCTACGCGTCCCTGGAGGGAGGCCATTCCAAGCAGGCAATCGTCTTGGTTGAAGCTTCTTCTTACGCCTACGCTTCCGTGGCGGTGCCCTCGGCGAATGCATGGGAACGCATCGCGGTCTTCGAATGCTGGTGCAAGTACGAAGGCTCCACGTTCTTGGATGATTTTGTCCGGGTAGAATACACAGATCACTTCATTCCAGACTTGGTTCTACGAGCCAGCGGAGGTGGGACCGGGCTGTACGAGCAGACGGAGGCGCGCTTCGCTTTAAAAGGTGGAGAGCTGCGGAAGGTGCTGTCGTTCATAAGCCGAAGACGGGATTGCCCGGTTGGGACGAGCACATGTCTTTACGAGCACCGATGGTTCACAAGCGGTCAACTCGCGGAGGCTAAGGCGAAGTTCGACAGTGAACTGAACCTCGACTGGAATTTCGCCGATGCTCACGGCTTTAAATCAATCACCTGCGCGGCATATAGCTGGGACGCCGCGAGTTTCACATACATTCGCTCAGGCGATGCACACCTATGCAAGTACGAACCCCCGAAATAGTTCGTCTCGACGGGGAGTTTGGAGCACAATAGGGCTGTTTTGTTTCAGCAAGGTAAGTCTCAACACTTAACCTTCTGAGACGGCGCTTCGGAGTCCACTCGGACGAATAACGCCCGACCCGCGGAAGCGGAGCCAAAGGAACGCGAACTCCAAATCCCGATCTGAGAAACCGGCGGGCTCAGTTGCGGTAAGCGTCGCCGCGCTTCTCAACCGCGAGGACCAGTGCGCGTCCCGGTTCTATGTACCGGTAGCGCACCCGCCACGGCCCGACGCGCAGGCGCATGACGCCCGCCAGCGGCCCTTGCAGGGCCTTGACGTTGCCGGCGCCGGTTTCTGCAAGTCTGGTCAATGCCCGCAGGATTCGCATAGCGTTCTCGGGATCGATGCTGCGCAGTTGCGCGCGAGCTTGCGGTGACCACGTCCACGTGGTTTTCACTTCAGCCCGAATTCCCCGATCATCTGCGCATGGGAGATGCCCTCGCCCCGGTCAATGGCGGCTTGAGCCTCGGCGTCGTCGGCCTGCTGCTCGGGCGTATACGGCTCATCGTCGGCGGGCGCGGTCACGCTCGCAATCCGGAGCGGATCGGCCAGCAGACCGGCCAGGAGTCTGTAGACAGTGGCGATCTCGTTTTCGGGAAGGCGCTCAATGAGATCGTGGAGCTGCTGTTTAGTGGCCATGGCAATCCGACTCCTGACTCAATTGTAAGGCCGAACTCGCGCGGCGTGTGCGATCCGCTGCGCTACCCTCCCAGCACTTCCAGCGCCTTCAGAATCACCGGGTCGCGCTCCGCTTCCACCTCATCGCCTTTCTCCACGCCGAATGCCTGGTTGAAGATCTCGGTTTTGAGGCGATTGACGACAAACTCCCGCTCCACGGACCATTCGCCGATGCCCGGCTGAATATTGCGGTCCGAAAGAAACACGCGGAACTCGTCGATGATCTGAGGCGTCACCTCGAAGTCTCCAGTGACCTTGTTATTGCGCAGATACTCGGTGGCGAAGTTGGTGAACGAGCCGCTGGCATCGAGCACCGCGCGCAGGCGGTTGGTGTCCGGCGGATAGACCACCATGTCCGGCTGAATGCCGCCGCCGCCCGTGACTACGCGCCCCTTGTCCGTGTGGAATTCCTTTTGCGCGTTGGGGTGCGCCGTGGTGGCGGCCAGCTCGAACTGCGCGGCGTCCAGCGGCTTCTGAATCGATCGGCCGCTGGGCGTGTAGTAAAGCGCGGTGGTCAGCGCCAGGCCGGTGCCTTCGCTCAGCGGAAATACGCTTTGCACCAGCCCTTTTCCGAAGCTTTCCTGCCCTATGATGGTGGCGCGGTCGTGGTCCTGCATGGCGCCCGAGACGATTTCCGAAGCGCTGGCGGTTTTTTCGTTGATCAGAATGGCCAGCTTGAATCCGTACGGCGTGGCGATGGACGGCACAACTTCGGATGTCTCCGGCACATTGCGGCCGCGCACGGTGACGAGCTTGGATCCGGGCGGAAGGAACAGCGAGCAGGTCTCCAGGGCCGCGGTCAGCAGTCCGCCGGGATTATTGCGCAGGTCGAGAACCAGTCCGGCCAGCCGGTCGCCCCCCAGTTTTTCGATGGCCTCTTTAAGCTGTCCGCTGGTCTTCTCGTCGAAGCTCGCCACCCGGATGTAGCCGATGCCCGCTCCCACGAAGAAGGCGCGCTCCACGCTCGGCGACTGCATCTCCTCCGGCGTCAGAACCATGTGCTTGATGCCGGCCGAGCCGGGCCGCCTCACGTCAAGCTGCGCCTGCTGCTGGCGCGACTCCGTCAGGAGCTGGGTGAGTTGGTCCAGGTCGAGCCGGTTGATGATGTATCCGTTGACGGCGACGATCTCGTCGCCCGGCGCCAGCCCGGCCTTGGCCGATGGAGTGCCGGGCAGCGTCTGCAGCACAATCACCCGCCCGGGCAGCAGCGAAACCACGCTGCCAAAGCCCTTCTGTGTGGCCGATTCCATTCTTTTGAGCTGCTCGAATTGCCCCGGATCGAAAAAAACCGAGTGCGGATCGAGCCGGCGCAAGAGCCCGGGGATGGCCCCCTGGTAAAAAGCCTGTTCGGAAGTCACCGGGTCGGCGGCGTTCTGCTGCACGATGGCATACGCGCCGATGACGCTCTTCATCTGCGAATCGAGGTCGTCCTCTGCCAGCAGGGTAGCGGCAGCGCACAACACGGCTGCGGTGAGGCGCAACATCAATCGGGCCAGATCTCCGCGGCCTGGATTCGGACGCCGGGGAAATGCTTTGGTTCCAGGACGCCCTGAGCCAGGAACTGCGCGCTGCGCAGGCAGCCGCTCTCCAGGTACAACACTTCAACCGTGCGGGCTTCCGGTGAGACCACCCACATTTCCGGAACACCGAGGCTGGCGTAGTCGGCCAGCTTCCTTTCGCGCTCGCGGCGCGTGTTGCCCGGCGAAAGCACTTCCACCACCAACTGCGGCGCGGAGTGTATGTAGCCGTCCTGTTCGACGATCGTGCTCTTTAGGAAGACGGCCAGATCGGGAACACGGGAGGTCAGCGGCGCTTTGCGGATCACCAGGCCGAAAACGGTAGCCAACACCAGGGCTTCACGCGCATCCAGTTGAGCATCGAGCGCCTTGCATATCCGGTGCACGATCAACGCGTGCTTCCACTTATTTGGGGGCATGATCCGAATCTCTCCGTCAACCACTTCCTCGATGGCGTCCGTCACCTCCGGCATGCGAAGCCACTCTTCGTATGTGACCGTCTGCGAATTGGGGAGACTTGCCATGGGGCTCCCGATGATCTCTATTCTATCGCGTGAACCGGGTCGCCTTCTTGCGCCGGTGCCGGTCGAGCGCCAGCTCGATCAGCCGGTCGATGAGCGCGGAAAAGGAGATGCCGCTGTGCTCCCACATCTTGGGATACATGCTGATGGAGGTGAACCCGGGGATGGTGTTGATCTCGTTGATATAAATCCGGCCGGTGGCGGTCTCAAGTAGGAAATCCACGCGCGCCATGCCCTCGCACTCCACCGCACGGTAGCATTCCACGGCCAGCCGGCGCACCTCTTCGGTCTTTTCCGGCGGCAGGTCTGCGGGAACTTTGGTTTGCGCGCGGTCCAGCAAGTACTTGTCCTCGTAATCGTAGAAGTCGCGCGAGGGCAGGATTTCGCAGGGCAGGGAAGCCACGGGCGCGTCGTTGCCCAGCACCGAGCACTCGATCTCACGGCCCGCGATCGCGCGCTCGACGACGATCTTGCGGTCGTACTGCGCGGCCAGCGCCACCGCGGCTTCCAGCTCCTTCAAGTCGTGCGCTTTGGAAATTCCCACCGATGAGCCCAGGTTCGCCGGCTTGACGAACATCGGGAACGGCAGGCGGGCGCAGGCTTCCGCAACGTCCGGGTTTTCGCGCGTCACCGTCACGTAGTCTACTACCGGCAACATTCGTTCCATCGAGACACGCTTCATCATTTCTTTGTCCATGGATACGGAGGAGGCCAGCACGCCCGCGCCCACATACGGCAGATCGGCGAGTTCGAGCAGGCCCTGTACGGTGCCATCCTCGCCGAAGGTGCCGTGCAGGACCGGAAAGACCACGTCGATTTCCGGTTGCGCGCCCGGTTCAGGCAGGATGGGCCGCGGCTTCCACCTGCCTTCTTTGTCGACAAAATATTCGATTATCTCGTACTTAGCGGGGTCCATCCGCTGCATTATGGCTTTCGCCGAATTGATGGACACCTCGTGCTCGCCGCTGCGGCCGCCGTAAACGACGGCTACTCGTAGCTTCATAGAATTCGCTTTCCTAGTGCCGACATCGCCAGCTCGACCGCGAGATCGGCCGTGCGGTTCACTTCGTCGATCACCGGGTTCACCTCCACCATTTCGAGCGAGATCATCTTCCCGGAATCGCAGATCATTTCCATTGCCAAATGCGCCTCGCGGTAGGTGGCGCCGCCGCGCACGGGCGTGCCCACGCCCGGAGCGTCTTTGGGGTCCACGAAATCCATGTCGAGCGAAAGGTGGAAGCCGGCCGTTCCATCCGAGGCCAGGCTAATGGCCTCATCCATCACCGAGCGCAGGCCGCGCTCGTCGATGTCGCGCATGGTGAAAGCCGTGACGCCGGACCCGCGTACGTGCGGCTTCTCCAGTTGGTCCACGTCTCGCAGCCCTACGATCGCTGCGTTGCGCGCAGCGATTTTGGGGCGGTATCCCAGCAGTCCGGCCAATTCCGGCGGCCCCATTCCCAGAATGCATGCCAGGGGCATGCCGTGAACGTTTCCGCTGGGACTGCTGTCGGGCGTGTTCATATCGGCATGGGCGTCCAGCCAGATCAGGCCGGCGGTTTGATCCCTCCCGCGAAAATAGTGCGATACGCCGCTGGCGGTTCCGACCGCCACCGAGTGGTCGCCGCCCAGCACCAGCGGCACGCTGCCGCGCGAGAGCGCCTGGTCCACCAGCGCCGCCAGCCGCTCGCACACCGCCGTGATTTGCGGAAGGTACTTGGCGCTCGCGTCGCCTTTGGGCAGAGCTTCGGCCTGCTCCACCGGCACGTTGCCCAGGTCCTCTACCACGTACCCCAGCGACGCCAGCCGCGCGTTCAGATTGGCCACGCGCATCGCCGATGGCCCCATATCCACGCCGCGCCGCCCCTGCCCGAGGTCCAGCGGCGCCCCGATGATAGCGATGTGCGACTGCCGCATGATGGCCTGTGCACTCCCGGAGTTCGAACTCCAGTATAAGCCCACAAAACGGTTGGCATCGCGCTGGCTTTGTATACTTTGAACAGGAGGGGAGCATGAAAGCCACGGAACAACTGCACCAGATGGGTCAGAGCCTTTGGCTCGACAATATTACGCGGGGATTGATCGCAAGCGGCACGCTCGAACGGTACGTCCGAGAACTGTCAATCACCGGACTCACGTCAAATCCGAGTATCTTCGATCATGCCATACGCGACACCGGATTCTATGATGAGGCGATCCGCGGGAAGATGCAGGCCGCGCAGGGCGCTGAGAAGCTATTCTTCGAGCTCGCGCTGGAAGATCTGACAAAGGCAGCCGACCTGTTCCGGCCCACTCACGATGCCACGAATGGCGTGGACGGCTGGGTGTCTTTGGAGGTATCTCCGCTTCTGGCGGACGATCCCGCGAAGACGCTTGAGGCTGCAAAGCGGTTGTTCGCTGCGGCGGACCGGCCGAATCTGTTCATCAAGATTCCTGGAACTCCGAAAGGACTCTCGGCGATTGAGGACGCCATCTTCGCCGGTATTCCTGTCAATGTAACCTTGCTCTTCTCCCGCGATCAGTATTTGAAAGCCGCCAGCGCCTTCATGGGGGGAATTCGGAGGCGGATTAAAGCCAGTCTCAATCCCGCTGTCCATTCCGTCGCGTCCATCTTTATCAGCCGCTGGGATAAGGCGATTGCGGGTAAGGAGCCCGACGGATTGAAAAATCGCCTGGGCATTGCCGTTGCGGGGCAGGCGTATAAAGCCTATCGCGACCTGCTGATTTCGCCGCAGTGGCTGCAACTGGCGGCCGAAGGCACTTCCGCCCAGCGCTTGCTTTGGGCCAGCACCGGCACGAAGGATCCGAAGGCTCCGGACACTCTCTACATCAGTGGTCTGGCGGCTCCGGATACGGTGAACACGATGCCGGAGGCCACCCTGCTGGCGTTTGCCGATCATGGGCAGGTTCCGAGCGCTTTACCCGCCGATGGCGGGGACTGCGAGACCGTGCTGGACCGTTTCGCCCGCGGCGGCATTGACACCGGCAAGCTGGCCGAACAGCTTCAGCGAGAGGGCGCTGAGGCGTTTGTCAGTTCCTGGAACGATTTGATGCTATGCATCGAATCGAAGGCCCATGCGATGCGTACGGCTGGGTGACAGACGACACAAGGCGATCGTCTGTCCTACATCCGCCTAAGGATGCAGCCGGTAGAGCATGCGCGGAAAGGCGATGGTCTCGCGGATGTGTTCCAACCCGCAGATCCAGGCCACCGACCGCTCGATGCCCATCCCGAAGCCGCCGTGCGGTACGGTGCCGTACTTGCGCAGATCGAGGTACCACTCGAAGGCTTCCCGCGGCAGGTTGTGCTCCTGGATGCGCTGGAGCAGCAGTTCCGGGTCGTGGATGCGCTGGCCGCCGCCGATGATTTCCCCGTAGCCCTCGGGCGCCAGCACGTCCACTCCCAGCACCAGTTCCGGCCGCTCGGCGTCCGGTTGGAAATAAAACGCTTTGAACGAGGCCGGGAAGCGGTCCACCATGATGGGCCGCTGCTGATCCTCCGTGAGCAGCGTCTCGTCGGTGCCGCCGAAATCGCCGCCCCACTGGATCTCGCTGCCCTTCGCCTGCAAAACCCCGATGGCGTCGTCGTAGCTCATGCGCGGAAATGGCGCCTGGATGGCTTCCAGCTTGGTGACATCGCGCTCCAGCCGCTTCAGCTCCTCGCGCCGGTTTTCGAGCACCCGCCCGACGATGAAGACGATCAGTTCCTCCGCCACGCGCTTCACGTCTTCCAGCGTGGCGTAGGCCATCTCCGGCTCCACCATCCAGAACTCCGTGAGGTGACGCCGCGTCTTGGATTTCTCGGCGCGGAAGGTCGGTCCAAAGCAGTAGACCTTGCCGAAGGCCATGGCGGTGGCTTCGTTATAGAGTTGGCCGGATTGCGTGAGAAAGGCCTTGTCGTCTTCGAAGTAATCCACTTGGAACAGCGTGGTGGTTCCCTCGCACGCCGCTGGCGTGAAAATTGGGGTGTCCACCAGGGTAAAGCCGTGCGAGTCGAAATAGTCGCGCACCGCCTTGATCACCTCGTGGCGCACGCGGATGACGGCGTGCTGGCGCTGGCTGCGCAGCCACAGGTGGCGATGATCCATCAGAAACTCGGTGCCGTGCTCCTTGGGCGTGATGGGATACGGGTCCGATTCCGGCACGCGCTGCACCACTTCCAGGTTCTCCAGGTCCATCTCGAACCCGCCGGGCGCGCGCTCGTCGGCGCGGACCTTGCCGGTGACGATGATGGAAGATTCCTGCGTCAGGTTCTTGACGGTCTCGAACAATTCCTCCGGCAGGGCGGCCTTCACGGCCACGCATTGCATCAGGCCATAGCCGTCGCGCAGGATCGGGAACGCGATCTTTCCGGAGCGGCGCAGGTTGTAGAGCCAGCCGGCGATTTCCACGCTTTCGCCGGCGTGTCGAGCGGCTTCGGCGATGGTGATTCGCGGAATCGCGCTCATTGGTTTTCCAGCCGGTCGAACGCTTCCTTCACCCTGTCGAGCGGACGCGCCATCTCGGGTTGTTCTTTCAGCTCCAGCAGCAGCGGATACTGCGCTTCACGGCTGCGCAGCAATCGCATGGTGTTCTTCCAGTCGATGGAGCCGCCTTCCGACAGAAAAGGAAACAGGTGGCTGTCTTCCTTTCCGTTATTGTCGTGCACGTGCGTGGAACGGATGCGGTCCTTCATCAGGTTGAAGGCCTTCTCGATTCCTTCGTTCATGTGCGCGTGGCCCAGGTCGAAGGCGTAATTTAACCCGATGTGGGTCAGCTCCTCGAATTGCAGGAGCCGCGCGGCGCTGGCCAGTTCGTTGGGAGTGTTCTCCAGCAGGATCTCCACCCCGCGCTGCCGGGCGAAGAGGTTCAGCTCCTCCAGTGCGGCGAAAGCCGCGTCGACCTTGCGCAGGTCGAACTCCTCGCCGGCCACCCCGATGTGCTGCACCAGGTAACGGAAGGGAACCACTTCGGCGATATCCAGCGCGCGCTTGATCTCATCCACCATCTCCAGGCGCCGCCCCTTTACCGGCGCGGTGATGCTGATGACCGCGTGCGGGCCGGAGCGGCCCCAGATTTCGTCGTTGTACATGGGCGCATGCAGCGAGTGCAGCTTGATCTGGGAGTCCCGAAACCAGTAACCCAGTTCCGCCACCTGCGCTTTGTCGCGGTAATCCAGGTGCTGGCGTGCGCAGAAGATCTCCACGGCGGGGATGCCCGCCTGCTCGATCCTGCTCAGCAGCGCGACCGTCAGGCGATGATTGACGAACAGGTGCGTCGAGAGTGCGTGGTTCATATCGTGGTCAGTATCCTTCCGCCGTGCCCTCGGTGCGCGGATCGGGCGCGCCTTCCAGCCACCCGTTGTCGAACCCGATGGCCGCCACCTCGCCCTGCGCGCTCACGAGCTTCACCGTGTAGCCGCGTTTTTCCAACAGCGCGATGGTGTCCGGCGAGTAGCCCGGCTCCAGGCGCAGCTCGTCTGGCATCCACTGGTGATGGAAGCGCGGCCAGTTCACCGCGTCTTGCACGTTCATGCCGAAATCCAGCACGTTGACCATCACTTCGAGCACCGTGTTGATGATGGTCGGTCCGCCCGGCGATCCCAGCGCCAGGTACGGCTTGCCGTCCCGCAGCACGATGGTGGGAGTCATCGATGAGAGCGGCGTCTTGCCCGGCTGGATGGCGTTGGCTTCGCCCTGGATCAGCCCGTACATGTTGGCCTCGCCGGGCTTGGGCGCGAAGTCGTCCATTTCATTGTTCAGCAGGAACCCCAGGCCCGCGGGTGTCACTTTGCCGCCGTAGCCGCCGTTCAGCGTGTAGGTCACCGCCGCGATGTTGCCCTCGCCATCGGCAATCGTGTAATGCGTGGTTTCGGCCGATTCGTGCCCCGCGAACACCCCCGCGTGGACCTGGCTGCTGGGCGTGGCGCGTTCCGGATCGATGGATTTCCGCAGCTTCAAAATGTAATTCGGATCGAGCAGCCCGCTGAGAGGCACCTTCACGAAATCGGCATCGCCCAGGTGCTCCGCGCGATCGGCGAAATAGCGGCGCATGGCTTCCGCCATGTAATGGACCGCGGTGGCGGAGCCCGCGCCGGCTTTCTCGTACCCCGTGCCTTCCAGTACGCCCAGCATCTGGAGAATGCCCACCCCGCCGGAACTGGGCGGCGGCGCCGTCACAATCGAGTAGCCGCGATAGCTGCCGCTGAGCGGTTGGCGCTCCTTGACGGTGTAATTCTTCAAATCGGCCGCGGTGATAAGCCCGCCATGCTCCGCCATGTCCTTGGCCAGCAGGCGCGCCGTTTCGCCTTCATAGAAATCCTTCGCGCCCAGCCGCGCGACACGCTCCAGCGTGCGCCCCAGCTCCGGCTGGACAAAGGTTTCGCCCGCCTCGTAGTACTTGCCGTCTCGCAGAAAAATGCGTTTCGATTCGGGAAAGCGGCTCAATCCTCGAGCGCTCGACCGCAACGACTGCGCCATCCCGTACGAGACCGGGAATCCCTTGGATGCCAGTTCGATGGCCGGGCGCAGCATCTCCGCCCACGGCTTCTTGCCGTACTTTTGCGAAGCGTACTCCAGACCTCGCACCGTGCCCGGCACGCCCGATGCGCGGTAGCCGATGGTGCTGTCCTCGGTGGCTTTGCCCGCGCCGTCCAGGTACATATTGCGCGATGCCGATTGCGGCGCGCGCTCGCGGAAATCGATGAACGTGCTGCGTCCGTCCGCCAGGCGCACCAGCATGAAGCCCCCGCCTCCGATGTTTCCGGCCGTGGGATGGGTCACCGCCAGGACGAACCCGACGACCACCGCGGCGTCAACCGCATTGCCGCCGGCTCGCAGAACCTCGACGCCGGCCTGGGTGGCATGGCGTTCCCGCGTGACCACCATGGCGTGCCGCGCGCGCACCGGTTGCGCGGCCCGGCCCAAGGGGCACGCGGGCATGCCGGCCGCCATCAGCAGCCATGGTAGTAAACGATGCATGAATCTCGATTTTACTGTACTCTCAGTCTTTCGAACGGCGTCTCCGCCATTCGAAGAGCATCACGCCCGCCGCCACCGACACATTCAGCGAAGAAATCCGGCCCGCCATGGGGATGCGCACCAGCGCGTCGCAATGCTTCCGCACCTGCTCGTGCAGGCCTTTGCCCTCGCTGCCCAGCACCACCGCCGCCGGCGACGCATACTCCACCTGGTCGTAGGTCTCGGCGCCGCGCTCATCCAAGCCGTAGATCCAGAAACCGCGCTGTTTGAGCTCTTCGAGCGCCCGGTTGATGTTGGTGACGCGCACCACCGGCAGGTGTTCGAGCGCGCCGGCCGCGGCCTTGGCCACCACGTCGGTGACGCCGGCCGCGCGCCGCTCCGGAATCACCACCGCACCCGCGCCCGCGGCGTGGGCCGTCCGGATGATGGCGCCCAGGTTGTGCGGATCTTCGACGCCGTCGAGCACCACCAGCATTTCGCATGGCGCCACGCCGTCGAGGTCGGCGTACCGCTGAGCAGCGCCCATGGCTACCACGCCCTGGTGCGCCGAAGTGCCGGCCAGGCGGTCGAGCGCCGCGCGCCGCTCAAAGCGCACCGGTATCGAAGCGCTCCGCGCCAGATCGATGATTTCCTGCAGCCTCGGCCCGCCGGCGCCTTGCGCCACCAGCAGGCGCTCCAGAGGGTGCTTGGCCCGCAGAGCCTCCGCCACGGGATGTATGCCGCTCAATATTGCCATTTCGATCAATCCAGCTCCTGGTTGGCCCGGAGGAACTCCATATCTCCCTCCACGAAATCGAATTCGGCGAGATTGGCGGCAGGCTCCCAGCGCATTTCGTGGAATACCACGTTGCGCGGTTCACCGCCGAACTCGGTCACGCGAAAGAAGATCAGCACTATGGTATCTTTGCCCGGATAGGTGTACTGGTAGCGCATGATTTCCTGGCCCGCCGCGCCCACAATGCCGAGTTCCTCCTCGAGTTCCCGCGCCAGCGCGTGCTCGGGCGTTTCACCAGGCTCCACTTTGCCTCCCGGAAATTCCCATTGGAGCGGGTGGGACTGTTCGGGCTTCCTGCGGCAGATCAGAATCCGCCCCCGGCGCTCAATGATCGCCGCCACCACCTGAACCATGCCAATATTGGAGCATAAATGTACCCTGCGCGCCTGATCGAACACTTTCAGAATCCGCGCAACGTAGGCGAACTGGCGCCGCCGGCGGTGACGGTAGAGGTGTCCAACCCGGCCTGCGGCGACATTCTGCGTCTCTCCGCGCGGTTCGAGGCCGATGTGGCGGTTGAGGTGCGCTACAAGGTCCGCGGCTGCACGGCGTCGATCGCCGCCGGCTCCGCGCTCACGGAATGGATCCAGGGCAAGACGCGCGCCCAGATCGCGGCGTTCCACCCGGCCATCGTGGACCAGGCGGTGGGCGGTTTGGCCACCGAATCCAAGCACGCTGCCGCGCTCTGCGCCGATGGCGTGAAGCTGCTCTTGAAGCAGTCGGGGTATGAAGAGGGCGCTCAGCAGCCCGTTGCCCGCCGATAGGAAATCGCGCCACATCCAGCCAGCAAGGCTGCCAGCACGGCCAAGCCCCAGGCGGAGAGCGCCGGGATCGGCAGGGCCACGGCTGCAACCCAGGTCGAGCTGCTGTCGGCTAGGTTCGTGTCGGTCGACGCGGCCGTAACTATCGCCGTGTCGGAAACCGTCGTGCCTGAGTTGACGCTCAGCACCAGGGCAACCGTGGCCGAGCCGCCGGGACCGATCAGGCCCAGCGAACAGGTGACTGTCGCCGTTCCGCTACAGGATCCCTGCGACGGCGTCGTCGAAACGAACGCCGTGTTCGCCGGAAGGGCATCGGTGACCGTCACGCCGGCTGCCCAGTTTGGCCCCGTGTTGTCGACCGTGATGGTGTAGCCGATATTCGATCCCGTGGTGACGGAGGCCGGGCCGCTATTGCTCACGGACACGTTGGTGGGGTTGAGGTACTGGATGTCGGAGAACGTCAGCGTCGACCGGTTTCCAAAGGTCCAGGTACCGGACAGATTGCCGGAGCTGTTGGTGACCGGCAGGTTGGGAGTGGTGGCGCCGGTGAGATCGACGATCAGCGTGTTGTTGTTCCCGCTTCCGTTCACGGTGATAGGCCCGGTAGGGGCATCGGCCCACCCGCTGGACTCGATGGTCACGGTGTCGGCGCCCCCGCCGCAATTGATATTGATCGTGTACAGGCTTGAGTAGGTGACGGGCCCCCCCAAAAAACTCGCGACGAATTCCGGCGTTCCGCTGCCGTTATCCTGGAGAGTGACACTTTGCGTACCAGACGGCATGATCACGGTTAGTGTGTTGGCCGCCAGGGGAATCGCACCAGGCAGCAAGGCGAGCCACACAAGCCCGGCCGAGCGTGAGAAGAAAGTTTTCACGGGGGAATGCACCTTTTCGGACCTCCAGGCCCGATACAGTATAAACCAAACCGTCACCCTTGGCGTGAGGCTGTTGTTGGAGCAAAGCCGAACGGTGCCCTAGATTCCGAACGCCTCAAAGCGAAGCCGCTCGATCTCCGCCGCCAGGGCGGCCAGCGACGCGCGGCACTCCGCGAATTCGTGGTCGGCCGCTTCGCGCTCGATCTGCTTGAGCACCGCGGCGGCCGCATTGGCCCCCACGTTGGCGCAGGCGCCCTTGGAATAGTGCGCCAGCCGCATGCACTTCTGCGGATCTTCCGCGCGAATTGCAGATTCCAGCATGGGCATCTGCCGCGAGGTATCCTCAATCAACGCGGCCACAATTTCGCGCATGAGATCTTCGTCGTCCAGGGTGATGTCGCGGAGCTGCGCCCGGTCCAATACGATGGCTGCGTCGGAAACCTGCACAACTTGATTGTGCCAGCGCCAGGGCGAGCATGGAATCGGCGGGAAACCCTAGAACGGCCCATCAATTGGCTTATCGCGGCCGCGCGGCGCCGAACGTGAAGGACGTTGTGATCGCGTGGAGCTTGGAATCCAGGACCGCCCCGGCCATGAATCCCGGCGCCAGCGGGGTGCCGAAACGCATATCGAGCACCTCGACCCGCTGGCCGTTCTCCGGCTCCGGAACCGGCATGATCCGCCACAGCGGAAACTGTGAAAACCGCAGGAACTCCTGGATCGTCGCGGTGCGGCGCGCAGCCTCCAGGACGGGATTGGGATCGGGCTTGTGGAAGACCATGCCGCGCGTGGGGTCGTACTCGCCCGCCAGGTTCACGTCTTCCACCTCGTAAAAATCGCTGGTCTCCACCAGGCCCCGCCAGTGCCAGGGGTTGGCGGGGTAGGGCAGGGCCGCGACGCGCAGCGGGATGGATTCCCCATAGAGGCGCGAATCCAGCGCCGCCGCGGCCCGCGCGTGCAGAACGCCGCGGCCGCAGTTGTACAACAACAGAAAAGCCAGCGCGAAAATGGCGAACCCGCGCCCATGATTCTTTTCGCGCACCGTTCCCGAGCTGACCTCCGCGCCGACCAGGCGGGCCACAAATGGTCCTGCGATCCCCAGCAGCACGGCGCCCCAGATCCAAATGTCGATCACGCTGGTGAGGTCCAGCCCCAGCCATTCCCCGGAAAAGGGCAGCCACAGGCGGATGCCGTAAATGTTGGTGAGGTCGAGCAGCAGGTGCGATGCCACGGCAATCAGCGCCGCGAAAAACGCCCCCAGCCACTGGACCGGCTTTCGACTTGCCACCCTCACCACCAGCACCGCCAGGAGGGCCATCACCGGCATGGCCGCCAGCGAGTGCGTCAGGTGCCGATGGTAGTGCAGGTAATTCAGCGGCCCGCCCGCAATGCTCAGGATATCGACATCGGGGGCGTTGGCCGCCAGCAGGAGAATCGGCAAGGCTCGGGGGGTCCAGCGTCCCAGCCCAACCCGGCTCAAGAACAGGCCGGTTGCCGTATGGGTGAGAGTATCCATTCCGTGGTGCCGGACCATCTATTGTAAGGGGAAACGGGGGTCCCCGGAGACAGCGACCTGCGGGAAATAACCTGCTATGCGGATAACGGCAGCGCAACCCGTTCCACGGGGCGCGGTTGCAGTGGCACCGCCAGAAAGGAACGGCCGGGCTCCTTGCGGATCATGCCGCCAAAGTATTCACTCAGCGGGTAGAGCGCGTAAGGCTCAAGCTCGGCGAAGACCCGTCCCAGCCTCTGCTCGATGCGGTAGACAGCATGAAAGAAGGTGCCGCGATCCATGTGCAGTTGGCGGCAACAGAGTTTCCAGTCCGCTCCGAGGACAAAGTGAAACCGGAAAAGCCGGTGTTCGTAATCGTCCAGCACCCGGCGGCTGACGAGGCAAAAGTCGGCAAGGTACTCTTCCCGTTTGCGCGAATAGGTCCGCCGGCCATCGCGGCCGCGGCAGAACTCCAGGGAAACAGTCCCGATGTGATCCGCATCAGAGGCAAACTCCCGAAAACGGTTGAAACACGTGCGAAAAACTGCACGAAATACGCAATTGCAAGGCGCTTCCCTTCCGTTATGGACAAGGCGCATACCGAGGCCCTGACAGTGCGTGCACGACGCCTTTGCCAGCCCTATCGAGTTCGATCTGGTCCACTGCATGTTGAGAATGTCCTCCTGTGGCACCGGCCTTTGTGAAATGGCGTGGGCGCCAACAGCTTTTTCAAATCTAACGCGCGATAGAAAAACGTCAAGCATTTTTATTTAGGATTTTATTGAAATTATTATTAAAATATAATATCTAAAATGCGTATCACCTTGTTTCTAGAAGTGGTATACGGAATGAATTCAAGATAATTCAAGCTATGTAGCACCTGAATTCTAATCTTGGTACAATAAGTTCTAGTACTCCTCTATTTCCCAAAGGAATAGGGAATAGGGGCAAGAGGACTCATGTGAACTTTCGCCAACAGCAGCGGCGGCTCATCGCCCACCTTCGTGGGCTGGTTCGTAGCGGGGATGCCACCGAGCGGGGCCTCGCCCGGCTGACCGGTATTTCGCAGCCCCACATGCACAATGTGCTCAAGGGCAAGCGGCTTCTCTCAATGGAAATGACGGACCAGGTTCTGGCCCTACTGCATCTCGACCTGCTGGATTTCATCGAACCAGGGGAACTGCTGGAATGGCAGTGCCGCCGTTGAGTTTTTCAACAGCGGTTCGCACCCTTCCGGCAGTATGCTGGAGTGGAGGACGGGAGGCGTCGGGATTGAGCCGGTTGGCAAGTCGGGAGCAGGTTCGGAACGCTCGGTTCAAGCGGCTGGCCGAGAGCATCGATGCGCTGGCGGAGAAGGACGAGGGCTTCCTGCGGCGCGCCCACGAAATAGCCGCGCTCCGCAAGACCGCGGCTGCCAGCCTGTATGCCGTCTGCTCCGGTTTTGTGGACTCCGTCAACCGTTTGCTTTCCCGCTGCGAGATGGTGCTCGATCCCTCCGAGTTCTCCCCGGACGCGTTTCAGGAGGATGTCAAGAACCTGTTCCAGATCAATGTCCAAGGGAGAATTCTTCAAGTCGAGTTTGAGGCTGCGCCGGAGCTGATTTCCACCGAGGACTTGCGCATTCCATACACTCTCCAGGGTGTGATCCGCGCGTTCAACCAGGAGCTGCTGGATCGGAGCCTTATCGAAGAGCAACTCCTCTTCTATACCGTGGAAAAGGAAAGGAAGATGTGGCGCTTCTTCGATACGCGCACCTACCGCTCCGGCCCATTCGACCAGGAATACCTGATCTCCCTGATGGAGCAATTGATCTGACGCGAGGCGCGGGCGTCTGCGCCGCCGGAACAGGCTCCGTCCTCCCCAGGGACCCTCAGCCTCTGAAATAGTTGAGGCAATTTCGCCTGTTGGAACATCCAAACAGGCATCACGCATGTCCAAAAAAGGAGGGTGTCTGGTGAGTTCAAGAAACGATCCCCAATCCCCAGCTAAGCCGAAGGCCAGGTTCTCCCGACGCGGATTTATCCGCGGGGTGGGCCTTGGCGGCGGCGCGGTGGGAACGGGCCTGCTGGAACGAGAGGCGGTCGCAGCGCCGGCCGCAGCCAACGTGGCTGGACCCGGGCCGGTGCCGATCACGCTTACAATCAATGGGAAACCTGTCAATGTGACGGTCGAGCCGCGCGTCACGCTGCTTGACGCCATGCGCAATTACCTGGACCTGACCGGCGCGAAAAGAGTCTGCGACCGCGGCACCTGCGGAGCCTGCACCGTCATCATGGCGGGCAAGACCGTGTACAGTTGCAGCGTCCTGGCCATCGACGCGCAGGGCAAGAACATCGAAACCATCGAAGGCCTCGCCGCCGGGAACAATCTGCACCCGGTTTCCGCGGCCTTCGTCAGCAATGACGGGCAGCAGTGCGGATACTGCACTTCCGGATTCGTGATGGCGGTCAAGGGCTTCATCGACAAGCATCCCAACCCCACCATGGAGGACGTGAAGCACGGGCTGGGCGGCAACCTGTGCCGCTGCGGCACCTACATGGGAATTCGGCCAGCGGTGCTCCAGGCCGCTAAGGAAATGAAGGGAGGAAAGAATGGCTAACACTCCGGACTATAGCTGGCCGCCGATGGATAAACGGCATGTCATCGGCAAGTCCTATAAGCGCTTAGACGGGCCGCAGAAAGCCAGCGGCCGCGCCAAGTACGGCTCGGACATCAGGCCCCAGGGCCTGCTCTTCGCGGTATACCTGACCAGCCCGCACGCCCATGCGCGCGTCACCAGCATCGACACCAGCGCGGCGGAGAAGACCGCCGGGGTAAAAGCGGTGCACGTGGTTTCCCCCGCGGGGACCGAGATCCAGTGGGCGGGGATGGAAATCGCGGCCGTGGCGGCCACCACCGAAGAGACGGCCCGCGACGCCGTGCGCAAGATCAAGGTGGATTATGAAGTGCTGCCGCACCTGGTCAAGGAAGAGGACCTGAGCAAGGCCGGGGAGCGCGCCAAAGCAGCGGGCGAGAAACTGGTGGGCGATCCGGACAAGGCTTTTCAGGAGGCCGAAGCGGTCTCCGAGGGGCAGTACGGAATTCCGGTCGTTACCCACTGCTGTCTGGAGACGCATGGGCAGATCATCCAATGGCAGGGCGACCAGGTCAACGTGTGGCCCTCGACGCAGGATGTCACGCATTATGCCGGCTCACTGGCGCCGAACCTCAAGGTGCCGATTGCCAATATCCACGTCAAGCAGGACCACATTGGCGGGGGATTCGGCAGCAAATTCGCGCCGGATTCCTGGGGCGAGGTGGGCGCCAGGCTTTCGCAGAAGGCCGGCGGCCGTCCGGTGATGTTGTTCCTGGAACGCGCCACCGAACAGATGATTGCGGGCAACCGTCCTTCGGCTTACGCCAAGATCAAAATCGCGGGCAAGAAGGATGGCACCGTCACGGCGTGGCAATCGGATTCGTGGGCCACCGGCGGTTTTACCGGTGGCGGCTCGCCACCCCTCCCCTATATCATCGACACTATTCCGAATCAACGTCTCCACCACACGGCCGTGTCGGTGAACGCCGGGCCTAACCGTGCGTGGCGGGCGCCGAACAACCAGCAAGCCGCTTACCTGACGTGCAGCGCGCTTGAGGACTTCGCGGCCAAGATCGGGATGGACCCGATGGAAGTGTTCAACAAGAATGTGGCCTACGCCCCTAGCGCGCGCGTGGAGACATACCGGTTCCAATTGCAGAAGGCCGCCGAGATCGCCGATTGGAAGAAGCTGTGGCATCCGCGCGGGCAGGGCGGCTCCGGCGTGATGAAGCGCGGCTTGGGCCTCGGCTTCAGCGCCTGGGGCGGCGGAGGGCACCAGAGCCAGTGCCGCACCACCATCCACGCGGATGGCTCGGTGCTGGTGGAAATCGGCACCCAGGACCTGGGTACCGGAACGCGCACCATCATCACCCAGGTGGCGGCCGAGACCCTGGGGCTTCCGATGGGCGCGATCAAGCTTATGATCGGCAGCAACGACCTGCCGCCGGACAGCGCCTCGGGCGGCTCGACCACCGTGGGCGGCGTTTCGTCTTCGACGCGCAAAGCGGCGGTCAACGCGCTGGCCAAGCTGTTCGAAGTGGCCGCGCCGGCGCTGGGCGTACAGCCCGACCAGTTGGAGGCGATGGACGGCCACATTTGCGTGAAGGACAATCCCGACAAGAGCCTCACCTGGCAGGCTGCTTGCCGCAAGCTGGGAATCGGCAAGATCTCCGAAATGGGCGAGAACAACCAGCGTAATCCCATGGGCCTCAACAGCTCGGGCGCCGCCGGCATTCAGATTGCGGACGTCTCGGTGGATACGGAGACCGGGCTGGTCAAGATGAACCGCTATGTGGCCGTGCAGGATTGCGGCATGATCATCAACCCGTGGCTGGCGCAAAGCGTGGTCTACGGCGCCATCATCATGGGCATCGGCACCGCTCTCTACGAAGAGCGCGTCATGGACCAGCAGACCGGCCGCATGCTGAATCCCGACATGGAGTTCTACAAGCTGGCCGGCATCGACGATATCGGCGAGATCGTCGTGCACCTGGATATCCGGGAGGAAAACGACAAGCGCGGTGTCATCGGCCTGGGTGAGCCGCCGGCTGTCGCCATCTGCGCGGCGGTTGGAAATGCGGTAGCCAACGCGATTGGAGTGCGGGTCCCCAACATCCCCATGACTCCGGCTCACGTGCTGGCCGCGCTGGAAGGGAGGAACGCATAATGCAGTCCTTTGAATTTGCCAATCCCACGACCGTCCCCGAAGCCGTGGGCCTGCTGGCCCCGCGCTGGGGACAGGCCGATGTGCTGGCCGGCGGTACAGACCTCCTCAGCCTCATGAAAGAGTACCTCCACACGCCCCGGCGCGTGGTGAACATTAAGAACATCAAGGAACTCGAGGGCATCCAGAAGACCGACGCCGGGCTGCGCATCGGCGCGCTGGTCACCATGGAAGAGCTGGCCACTAATGCCGATGTCCGCGCCGGGTACAAATCGCTGTCCGATGCCGCGGCGGGCATTCCCAGCCCGCAGATCCGCCACATGGGCACGGTGGGCGGCGACCTGTGCCAGCGCCCCCGCTGTTGGTATTATCGGCAGGGCTTCGGGCTCCTGGGGACGAAGGACGGCAAGCCGCTGGTGCCGGATGGCGAGAACAAGTACCACGCCATCTTCGGCGGCGGCCCGGCTTATTTCGTGAGCCCGTCAAGCCTCGGGCCGGCGCTGGTGGCGCTGGGCGCAAGGGTGAAACTGGTTTCGGCGAAGGGCAGCCGCGAGGTTGCGGCGGCCAAATTCTTCGTCGCGCCCAAGGACGAAAACACGCGCGAGATCGCGCTTCTTCCGAACGAGATTCTCACCGAGATCCTGGTTCCGGCCGGCGCTGTACGCAGCGCCACTTACGAGGTGCGGCAGAAGGAGGCGCTGGACTGGCCCCTGGCGGCCGCATCGGTGGTTTTGCGCATGCGCGGCAATACGGTCGCCGCGGCGAAGGTGGTGCTGGGACACGTGGCGCCCACGCCTTGGGAAGCTCCCGAAGCCGAAAAGGCGCTGGCGGGCAAGAGCATTACGGCTGAGTCCGCCGAAGAGGCCGGAAAGGCCGCCGTCTCAGGCGCCCAGCCGCTCAGCCAGAACGGCTACAAGGTGCAACTGGCGAAAGTGGCCGTGAAGCGGGCGCTGCTGGATGCGGCAAAGGTAAAGGCATAACGTATGATGGAACGTTCCGGTTTGACCAACATTGAAAATAACCGCTGCGAGAAGCTGCGCTGGAAAGGCATGTTCATCGAAGCCCAGTGGGACCCTACGATCCAGCACAGCAACGATGGCGCCTTCTGGTGCCAGCACACCTTCAACTGCCTGGGGCCGGACGGCCAGGCGGTCGGCGAGTCGGAGTGCACTCCGGGCCGGCAGTGCTACGAAGCGTTGTAGAGTTGTAGAGATCAATGGGGCTGCGTGCCCAGGCGTGCGCCGTAACCGGCTATATTGAATCGTGGGGCAAACGTGGCGGCGCACGCTGGCTTTTGGGCTGGCCTTCGTGCTGGCGATCGCGGGCACTTTTGTCTTCGCCTACAGGGCCGGCCGGCGGGCGCGGCATTTCCGCGCGGAAAATGAGCCCATCCGCGCGTGGATGACGGTCCCATTCATCGCCCATGCCCACCACCTCCCCGCCGCCGTGCTGTTTCAGGCCATTGGGGTCGATCCGCAGAAGCCGCGTGACCGGCGATCGGTTCGCCACATCGCTCATGACCTGAACCGCCCCGTTCCCGAATTGATAGCCCAACTGCAGCGCGCCATTGATGCCGCCGCGCACCCACCCGGCGGCCAGCCGCGATGAACGATCAACTTCTGGCGGCGGTTTCACAGTACGGCGCGCCGGCGCTTTTTGGAATCGTGGCCATTGCGGCCATCGGAGTGCCGCTGCCCATCACGCTGCTTCTGATTATCGCGGGCTCGATGGTTTCGCAAGGCGCCATGAACCTCTGGTGGACTGTTGGCGCGGCCGGCGCCGGTTCCATCCTCGGCGATCAGGCCGGCTACGCCATCGGCCGATGGGGAGGGCCGGCTGTGGTGACAAAGCTCAGCCACCTGTTTGGAAAGCGCGCCAGCCTGCCGGCCGTGGAAGCCAAAGCGAAAGCCTGGGGCGGCCCCGGCATCTATATCACCCGCTGGTTGCTCAGTCCCCTGGGACCGTGGGTCAACCTGGCCAGCGGAACGGCCGGCTACCCATGGCACCGGTTCCTCTTCTGGGACGCGCTAGGCGAGATCACGGGGGCTGCCGTCTATATCGGGTTGGGACGGTTCTTCAGTGATCGCGTGATGTCCCTATACGCAGTTCTAGGCGACCTGACCTGGGCGATTGCGGCATTGCTGGCGGCCATCATTCTCGGATGGCAACTGCTGGTGCATCTGCGCCGGGCTGGGGTCCGGTAAGAGCGGCGTCACGCTGGTTGAGCGGTCACCGGAATTCATACGTACAGGATTTCTGCTACTATACGTATATGGCGAAGCTCACTTTGAGTGTGGACGATGGCGTGGTTTCGCGCGCGAAGCAATACGCGAAACGGCGCGGCGTCTCTGTATCGGAGATAGTTGAAGCCTACCTGGCTGCGGTTGCCGAGCCGCCTTCTCCCGCCACGGGCGCTGCCTCGATTCTGCGTTCGGTTCGGGGAGTTCTCAGGAATGCGGACATCGACGAGTACCGGAAGCATCTGGCGGCAAAACACCGATGAAGAGAATCCTCTTCGATACCAATGTCGTCCTGGACGTTCTGCTCGATCGGCAGCCCTATGTTGAGGCGAGCGCAGCGGTTTGGGCGGCGGTCGAGACGGGCACCTCGGAGGGGATGCTGGCGGCCCACGCGGTGACGACCATCCACTACCTGCTCGGAAAAGAGCTGGGCAGCATCAAAGCCAGACGAATCGTCTCGGCGATCCTGAGAGTTTTTGGAGTAGCGGCCGTCGATGGCGCCGTCGTGCAAGAGGCGCTGCAATTGCCTTTCTCCGACTTTGAAGATGCCGTGACCGCGGCCGCGGCACGATTGGCGGGTTGTGAGTGCATCGTGACGCGGGACCCGAAAGGGTTTCGCGGATCCCCGGTCCGCGCGCTTACGCCGGAAGCCGTAACACCGCTTGTGCAGTAGCTACTTTCTCAGCAGGGCGTTGACGCACCATAGAACGGGCGCCTGGCCGTGCGGATTGCCCTTCTGGGTCGGGCGCGTCAAGTAGAACTCCAGGCTGTTGGTCTGGCCGGTGCCGACGCAGACCTTGTCGACCAGGCCGTCCTTGTCGATGAACAGCTTGTTAAGGCCCAGCCAGCCTTTGCGCGCGGCCTGGGCGTAGGCCTTGTCCTTGAGCCAGCCCTTCTTCACGCCGGTGATCATGGCGAAGGTGAACATGGCGGTCGAAGAGCTCTCCTGGTAGGACTCGGGGTGGTCGATCAGTTGATGCCACACCCCGTCGGCGTCCTGATACTTCAACAGGGAGGCCATCATCTTGAGGTAGCCTTGCATGATGCGGGCGTGCTTGGGGTGGTTCTTGGGCAGCTCGGTGAGCAATTCGGACATGCCGCCCGCCACCCAGCCGTTGCCGCGGCCCCAGAAGAAGGGGAACTCGGGTCCGTGATAGAACAGGCCGTTGGGCTTCTGTAACTTGTCCAGGTAGGCGACCATTTCGAGCGCGGCGCGGTCCAGGTAGACCTTATCGCCGGTGGCGCGGTAGGCCTGGACCTGGAGGATCGTGATCATGTACGCGTCGTCGATCCAGAAGCGGCTCTCGCTCGAGAGCCCTTCCGGCGTGGGGTTCTCCCACTGCCGGTCGGCCAGCTTCTTGCCGAGCGCGAGGTATTGGGGGTCCTTGGTGCGAATGTACAACTCCAGGGGCACGATGCCGAAGATGTTGTGGTCGACGTGGCGTTCCCAGGAGATCAGCTTCTGCTGTCCCTCTTCGGTCCGCCAGGGGTCGTAGCGTTTGATCAACGCGTCGGTCAAGGCCTGGTCGTTGGTCAGCTTGGCGAACTCCAGCGCCGAGTACCAGGTGGAGTCCTCGGCGTAGTGGACCCCGGGCCTGGTCGGAATCCAGCGCGGGATCATGTCTATTACGATCTTCTTGCCGACTTCCTGCGGCGAGGCGCCAGCCGGCCAGTTGGTGAACTCCTTGTTTTCCGCTGTAGCGACGCCGGCGAGCCCCATGACAAGGATCCCGGCGAGCGAATGGTGAATGAGGGTGCGCATTCTCGGTCCTCTAAGAGTGTACACGATGACTCAAGGAGAACAAAAGGCAAGCTAAAGCATGCCCCACGGCTAACCGCGCGCTTCCTCGAATGCCCGCCAGTTCTCTTTGAGGTGCGCCGGGGAAGTGGTCCCGGTGAGGATGACCCCCTGAAAACTCCTCTCCAGGATGAAGCGGAAGGCGTCGCGCTTGTCCGCGCCGGCGCGCACCATGGCGCCCATGGCGAAGGGACGGTTGACCGCAATCCACATCCCGCGCGCGGCGGCCTGATCGAGGATAGCGGCCAACGCCGGATTCTCCCGGTTGAAGGGGAGCTGCATTACCGAGTATCGCCCATCCTCCACCGCCAGGCGGCCCGATTCGGCGTCGCTCACACTGGGACCCAGGCGGCGGATGCCGAGCGACTGGGCGTACTCCCACGCGCGGGCCACCGCAGGGCTGGCCAGCGCGCTTGGCGTGGTCTTGTGCAGTTGCAGAATCTCGATCACACCCAGCCGCGCCAGACTTTGATCCAGACTCCGCCGTAACGCGTCGAAGCTGTGATCTGAGAAAGGCGCGCCCGCGGCGCGGTCCCAGTGCTCGCCAAACTTGGTGGCCACCATCACCTGGCTGCGCTGCCCGGCCGGCATACGCTTCAGGAACCGGCCCAGACGCTCCTCGCTCACGCCATCGCCGTAAGAGGGCGCGGTGTCGAAATACCGGATGCCCAGATCGAACGCCGATTCCAGCAGAGCGATGGCCTCGGATTCGGAAGGTACCGGGGCCGGCGCGTGGCCCCAGGGTTTGCCGATGCCGATCAGGCCGAGACCGAGTTGCACGCTGCCAGGGCTCATCGATATATCATAATCTGCATGCTCACTCGGGAAGAGGCCTGGAACATTCTCTGCGAATTCACGAAGTCGGAAGGTCTGCGCAAGCACGCGCTGGCGGTGGAGACGTGCGTGACGGCGTATGCCAGGAAGCTCGGTGAGGACGAACACGCGTGGTCCGTCACCGCGCTGCTGCACGATTTCGACTGGGAGATTCACCCGCAGTTGCCGGACCATCCCGTCAAGGGCGAGCCCATCCTGGCGGAGCTCGGTGTGGACGAGGAGACGCGGCGCGCGATCCTATCGCACGCCAATCACAGCGGCGTGCCGCGCGTGTCGCCGCTCGAAAAGACGCTGTATGCCTGCGACGAACTGGCCGGCTTCATCACCGCGATTTCCTACGTGAAGCCGCACCGCAGCGTGTTCGAAGTGGACGTGGCCTCAGTCAAGAAAAAAATGAAGGACAAGGCCTTCGCGCGCTCCGTGAACCGGCAGGAAATTGTCGACGGCGCCCAGGAGCTGGGCGTGCCGCTCGACGAGCATATCGACTTCTGCGTCAAGGCCATGCAGGCGCGCGCCGAAGAGCTGGGGTTGAAAGGCAGCGCTTCACTGCCCTGATGGCTCAAACAGTCCGGTCACCACACCCGCGGGGTCCTCAATAATGCAGTAGCGCCCGTGGCCGCCCGTGTCTGGTACCAGAACACGCACTTTGCCGCCGCGCTCCTGGCATCGGCGCATGGCTTCGTCGAGGTCGCCGACCGTGATGTAGATCAGCCACGCGGGCGGCAGGTCTGCGTTGTAACCGCGCGCGTGACAAATGCCCGCGACCGGTTGCTCCGCGCCGGGCGGCGTCATGCAGTAATCCTCGTAGTCGCCCATGGCGACGGGCGAAGGATCCCAGCCGGCGACGTGCTGGTAGAAGTCGCGAATGGCCTCGGCGTCGGGAACGGTCAGATCAATCCAGCCGATTTTGCCTTCATCCATTAAGGAAGTGTAACGCAAAATCGGCCAGCTTCTCTTAGCAGCCCGTGGCAGACCCCCCCTGGAATGCGGCACCGACAATTTCGCGTGTAAGAACGACTGACCGCGCCATCTCGGCGGTTGAAACAGTCCGCAGACCGCTGGAGACGCCACTGAAGCCGCCACACTTGAAATCCTGAACACCAGAGCGACAAAAACAGCCTGTGCGAGCCGGTTACGAAGTTCCCGCGGCGTCCCCGCACCCAGCTTCTGCCGGAAAACGAGGCTCAGATTGAACGCGCCGACGTGAATCGACTGCCGCTTCCAAACATTTTCGCTGCCTCGCAGATACACCCGCCTCAACGCCCCCGTCTCATAGCAGTGGGCAAACGACCGATCGATCAGTTCCCCACGCTTCTTCATCAGACGTTTGCCGTAGCTGTCTTTGACCCTTCGCCGATTCGTATACACTGCCTTCTGTTCGGCTGCCTTCCCGGCCCACTTTCGACGCTGGCGTTTCGGTTCCGCAATGTAGCGGCGCGACGCTGCCTGTTCCACTGCCAGCACCGTCTCGCTGCTGTGTCCGTGTTTCCGGGTGTATTGCAGTATATGTGGGTGAATCCGGGTGTTTATGGGGTAGTTGCGTCACAGCCACGTCACAAACGCTGCTCAATTGGGCTTTCGCGTGGTGGGCTTCGGGACGTCCGATTCCGGCGATAGCGGGGAGATCAGCCCGCTTTCGAGCTTCGAGACCGCCGGCGTCATGGCGCTGCGAGTAAGCGATCGCCCCATGGCGTCCGAAGGCTTAGGTAGCCCAGGGCCACGCGTTTGGGTGTATACTGACATTAATCTGGGTTCCCCATGAGGGCTTGCTGTCAACCCGTGCAAATGTCCTACGTCCTACCGGTCCTGGCGATCGCGATCGCGCCCTGCCTGGCAGCCTGGCAACAGTCGTCCGCCCCCGCGCAGCGCGCACTGGTAAACCAATACTGCGTTTTCTGCCATAACAACCAACTGAAAACCGCCGGCATGTCGCTCGAAGGCCGGGACATTGCCAGGGTGGGGGACGATGCGGCCACGTGGGAAAAGGTCCTGCGAAAAGTCGGCGCAAACGAAATGCCGCCGGCGGGAATGCCTCGTCCCGACGCGGCCGCCTCCCGATCGTTTGCGGCTTATCTCGAAGCCGAACTCGACAAATACGCGGCGGCTCACCCCGACCCCGGCCACCCCACAATCCACCGCCTGAACCGCGCCGAATACAGCAACGCCATCCGCGACTTTCTGGCTCTCGACATCGACCCGGGTTCCACTCTTCCCGCCGACGACACGGGCTACGGCTTTGACAATATCGGCGACGTTCTGTCGCTCTCTCCGGTTCTGATCGAACGCTATATGTCGGTGGGGCGCAAGGTCAGCCGCCTGGCAGTTGGCAATCGCGATGTGAAACCTTCGGTCGATGTGTTTACGCCACCGAGGGAGGTTCGCGCCCCGTCGAAGGGCGGACCGCACCCTCCGCAAAGTGAGCGCATCGACGACGATCTGCCATTCGATTCGGGGGGCGGCCTGTCTTTCCAGCACACGTTTCCGCTGGATGGCGAGTATGTCTTCAAAATCCAGGGACCGCGGCCGAACGGGGGCCCTGGCGGTGCTGCCGCGCCCACGGGAAACCTGGAACTGCGAATCCCGGTGAAAGCCGGAGTCCGGCATGTGAGTCTCACTTCGATTCGTTCCGGCGCCATGCCGGAAGTCATCCCCAGCATCGGCCGCAACCAAGGCGGGCCGGTGGCCGGACCCGCTCAAATCGGCCATTTGGATCTGCGGCTGGACGGCGTCCGTTTGAAACTCTATGAGATCCCAGGCAACAATGGCCCCGGTTTTACCAGTCTTTCGATCGCCGGCCCCTACAACGTTACCGGCCCCAGCGATTCCGCCAGCCGCCGGAGGATCTTCGTTTGCAACCCCGCCGCTTCGGAGGAGGAAGAACCCTGCGCCCGCAAGATTCTAGTCTCGCTGGTACGCCGGGCTTATCGGCGTCCGTCGACCGAAGCGGATCTCGAGCCCCTTCTGGCTTTGTATGAGAGTGGCCGGCACGAACCGCAGACCGGCAGTTTCGACAACGGTATCGAAATGGCGCTTCGTGGAATCCTGGTATCTCCGAACTTTCTCTTTCGCATCGAACGCGATCCCGCCGGCAGTGTCCCCGGGGGCGTTCATCGCGTAAGCGATTTTGAACTGGCATCGCGCCTGTCGTTTTTTCTGTGGAGCAGTATTCCCGACGACGAATTGCTGAAACTGGCTGAGGAAGGCAAGCTCAGCGACGCCAAGGTGCTCGAGCAGCAGACCGCCCGCATGATGGACGATTCGAAGTCTCAGGCCTTCATCGATAATTTCTCCGGCCAATATTTTTACGTACGCAATCTGGCGGCGCAGAAACCGGATCCGGATGAATTCCCCGAATTCGACAACACTCTTCGGCGTGCGTTCGAACGGGAAACGACGCTGTTCTTCAACGCCATCGTGCGCGAGAATCGCCCGGTTACCGAATTGATCGACGCGAAGTTCACCTTTCTGAACGAGCGCCTCGCCGAATTCTACGGAGTGCCCGGCGTGCACGGGCCACAGTTCCGCCGGGTGGAAATCACGGACCCGAACCGTGGCGGCATTCTCGGCCAGGGCAGCCTTCTCACCGTAACTTCGTACCCCAATCGGACATCGGTGGTGCAGCGCGGCAAGTGGGTGCTGGAAAACCTGCTGGGAACGCCTCCGCCCCCGCCGCCGCCCAACGTCCCGTCACTCGACCCGCACGGAAAAGACGGCAAGCTCTCGATGCGCCAGGCGATGGAAGCGCATCGCGCCGACCCGGCTTGCGCGTCCTGCCACTCGCGCATGGATCCCATCGGATTCTCTCTCGATAACTACGATGGCGTGGGCGCATGGCGCGATACCGACAACGGAGCCGCGATCGACGCTTCCGGCAAACTGCCGGACGGAACTGTCTTCACGGGTCCTTCCGGACTGAAACAACTCCTGTTGACCCAGCATCGCGACGAGTTCCTATCCACCTTCACGGAAAAGCTGATGACTTACGCGCTCGGACGGGGCCTGGATCCGTCCGACCGCCCGGCGGAGCGAGCCATCCTCCGGGACGCCGCCAAACAAAACTACAGCATCCCCGCCCTGATCGATGCCATTATCAAAAGCCCGCAATTTCAGATGAGGAGAAACCGGCCGTCATGATTATCACCAGGAAGGCACTGAATCGCCGCACGTTCCTTCGGGGAGTCGGAACAACTCTGGCTCTGCCGCTGCTCGATTCCATGATTCCGGCCATGGCGGGCCCACGCGTCACTCCAGCGATCCGCCTGGGCTTCGTTTATGTCCCCAACGGAATCATACAGAAGGACTGGGTTCCGCAAACGCTCGGGACCAACTTCGAAATCATGCCTACCATGAAGCCTCTGGAGCCGTTCCGGGACCAATTCATCATCCTGCGGAACCTGGCTCAGCACAACGGCGAGGCGCTCGGCGACGGCGGCGGCGATCACGCGCGCGCGGGCGCCACGTGGCTAACCGGTGTCCACCCCAAGAAGACCGAAGGCGCCGACATCCACGCCGGCATTTCCGCCGACCAGATCGCAGCCAGGAGCCTGGGCCAGACCACCCAGTTCGGGTCGCTGGAAATCGGTATCGAAGAGCCATACCTGGCCGGGGGTTGCGATTCCGGTTACAGTTGCGCCTACACCAACACGATTTCCTGGCGCGGTCCGACCACGCCCAACCCCATGGAGGTCAGCCCACGGGCTCTTTTCGAGCGGCTGTTCGGCGATGGGGAAAGCACCGACCCGGCCGTCCGCATGAACGGGATGAAGCAGGACCGGACCATCCTCGATTTCGTCAGTGACGATGTGTCGCGCCTCCAGAGCAGTCTGGGCGCGCGCGATAAGGGCAAGCTGGACGAATACCTGGAGGGCATCCGCGACATCGAACGCCGGATTTCGAAGGCTGAAGAACAGAGCGCCTCCATGAAGATCCCGGTCATGGAACGTCCGGAGGGCATCCCGGACACGTTTGAAGAACACACGAAACTGATGAGCGATCTGATGGTGATCGCGTTCCAGACCGACATGACTCGGGTAATTACCTACATGATGGCGCGCGAAGGCAGTAATCGGAGTTACCGCGAAATCGGCATCCCGGACGGTCACCACTCGCTGTCGCATCATATGCTGGATCCGGTGAAGATGGACAAAGTGGCGAAGATCGACCAGTATCACGTGAAGTCTTTCGCCTACCTGGTGGGCCGCATGCAAGCCACTCCGGACGGCGATGGCACGCTCCTGGATCACACCATGCTGCTTTACGGCAGCAGCATTCGCGACGGCAACATTCACGATCATCGCGATCTGCCGCTGGTGCTCGCCGGGGGCAAGTCGGTCAATATAACCGGCGGGCGCCACATCCAATATCAACCGGAAACGCCCATGACCAACTTGCTGCTTACCATGCTCGACAAAGTGGGCGTTCGCGCCGAAACCCTGGGTGACAGCACGGGCAGAGTCGACCAACTCGGAGTCTAGCTCTATGACGCCGATGTGGGGCCGGTGCTGTTGGCTGCCGATTCTAATGTGCTTGTGCGCGGCCGTGGCTCCGGCAGGCGAGTTTTCTCTCGTGGATGCCATCAAGGATCAAAACCGCATTGCGGTAGCTTCTTTGATCGCGCACGCCGACGTAAACGCACGGCAACCGGATGGATCGACGCCGCTGGCGTGGGCGGTTTATAAAGACGACGCGGAAATCGTCGATCTGCTTCTCAAAGCCGGCGGGAAAGTTACTGTCGCCGACGATTATGGCGAAACGCCGCTGACTCTCGCCTGCGCCAACGGCAATGCAGCCATAGTCGCGAAGCTTCTTCACGCGGGCGCCGACCCCAACGCCGCGCGATGGTATAACGAAACCGCTCTCATGATTGCCGCCGCTTCCGGCAATGCCGAGGTGCTGCGCATGCTCATCGAGCATGGGGCAACGGTCGATCCGGTGGAAACCCGCAAGGGCCAGAATGCGCTGATGTGGGCGGCCGCCGAGGGAAATTCGGAAGCCGTCGACGTTCTCCTGAAAGCCGGCGCGAATCCCAACGCCGTCTCGAAATCCGGTTTCGCTCCCCTGATCTTCGCTGCCGAGGAGGGCGACGTGAAGTCGGTATCGAGCCTAATCGCGGCCGGCGCCGACGTCAACTACGAAGTTCCTAGAAACACCAACGTTTTGCTGATCGCCATTATGGCGAAGAAGCCCCAGGTGGCCAACCTGCTGATCGAAAAAGGCGCCAGCGTCACGGGAAGGGATCGCGCAGGAAATACCGCACTGCATATTGCCGCTCAGTTGGGCGATATCGACATGGTGAAGCTGCTGATTTCCAAGGGCGCGGACGTGAACGCCAAGAACAACAAAGTGCTCGGCGACCGGCTCGGTATATTTAGCCGGCCGCCATCGGGCGAGCAGACGCCCCTGATGGTAGCCGCGCGCGCCAACCATCCCGACGTCATGCGCGTGCTGGCCGAGGCCGGAGCGGACCCGAAGGCTCACGCAAACGACGGCAGCACCCTGCTGATGGCAGCCGCCAGCGGAGGGCACGTGGAGTCCGTGAAGTATGCCTATGAGCTGGACCCGGACATCACGGCGCTTACCGACAGGAAGGAAACCGTGATGCACGCGGTGTTCATTGGCTCGATGCAGCTTTCCACGCAGCCGGAGATTTGCAAAGCCGTCGAGTTTCTGGCGGACAAGGGCGCGGAGCTCGATCCCATGGACATCAACAACAGAACGCCGATTGCCCTCGCCAAATACGATTCTTTCGACAACGCCGTCGACCTCCTCACGAAGAGGATCTTGGCGACGGGCGCAACGCCCCGCCCATCGAAAGCACGATAAGCCGATAGCGATGGATCAGTGGCGTTTTGTGGGTTCCGTAAGCGCGTATGAAGTCCCTTGGAGCGTGTCCGCTATGCGCGGAATCTCTTGATTAGATGAAAGAGGCCGTGTCCCCTATTGACTGAAGTCGGTGATATGATTTTACCAATTGCTTCAGCGCGACTCGATGGCAGCCGAACCAGACGCAAAACAACTGCCCGTGTCTCCGTTGCGGCGGGAATTGACAGCACTCAGACAAAAAGGAGTTTCTGATGTTTCGTCCTCTAAGCATCGCGTTGCTAATCACCCTGAAGACTGGCTTAGATCCGGCAATGGCGCAGGCTCCGGCAACGGTCCCGGCTCCGCTCCAGGTACAGGCTCCGCCCGCGGCCGGAGGTGGCCGCGCCGCACGCCCTCCCGCACCGACCCGCGATCCCCATACCCCGGGCTACGTCACGGCAACCGAGTTGGCTGACGGCGCCAACGCTTCGCCCAAACAGGACGGAAACTTCATCCTCGGTCCCACACACCCGCCCGCACCGGAGATGACGGCACAGGAGAGCGTGCCACACGGAACAGTTTATAACTTCACCATGGAATCGGCCGACAGCAAATTCTATTCCGGCGTCGCACGCGACCCCAACCCCGCTGGCCAGACAGGCCCTCCCGCTGGCGGCGGCCCCAGGGTAACCAGCAACCACCCCGCTCCGTACACTCGCAAGGTAGCGGTGTACGTCCCCAAACAATACATCGCCGGCACGGTCGCGCCGTTCATCGTCGGGGCAGATGGGCCAGACCAGGGGCTGTTCACGGCGCTGGACAATTTAATCGCCCAGCATCGGGTGCCCGTGATGATCGCCGTCTCCGTCGGCAACGGCAGCGGAGACGGCCCGGGCAGCGAGCGCGGCCTTGAATACGACACTATGTCGGGCAAGTACGCGGAGTTCGTCGAGACGGAATTGCTGCCCCTCGTCGAGAAGCAATCGAACGTGAGATTAACCGAAGATCCCGATGGCCGGGCTACCATGGGCGGCAGTTCCGGCGGCTCGGCGGCCATGGCCATGGCATGGTTTCATCCCGAGCTGTACCACCGCGTTCTTACCTACTCGGGCACCTACGTCAACAATCAGTGGCCTGTCAACCCGGAACTCCCGCACGGTGCCTGGGAGTTGCACGAACATCTCATCCCCAATAGCTCGGTAAAGCCGCTACGCATCTGGATGGAGGTGGGCGACAGGGACAATGGCGGTACGGGTGACGTCATGCACGATTGGGTCGTCGCCAATGAGAATATGGCCAAAGTGCTGGCCGCCAAGGGCTATCATTACCAATTTGTATTCGCGCGTAACGCCGGGCACACCGACCGCGCCGTGAAACAACAAACCCTGCCCGAGGCCCTTGAATATGTATGGCAGGGGTACTCCACCGCGGGGCCGAAATAGTGATGCTGGCGCGGCGGCGGCGTGCACCCTCAAGTGATGGGTTTTGAGTGCGGGTTGAAGGCGGAATTCTCGGTAGCGGCGGGGGTGTAGCGCAGTGTAGTCAAGAACGCCCATTGGCGTTACCATAGGTCGGAAATGCGTGTTTCCTGGATTGCTTCGTTACTGCTGCCCCTCCTCTCGTGGTGCCAGCCCTCCGCGCCGCCGGAGGATCTGGAGGCGGTGGTGGCCACCGATCTCGGCACGTTCCGCTTCGAATTCGCCCCGGACAAGGCGCCCAAACATGTGCAGCAGTTCATCAGCCTGGCCCGCAAGGGGTATTACGACGGCAGCGCTTTCTTTCGCGTGGTAGCCAACGGCATCATCCAGGGTGGCGATCCGCTGCTCAAGGATTCTAAGACGTCGCGCAATCTCTGGGGTTCGGGCGGCCTCAACCTGCTGGCCGGCGAAACCAGCGGCCTGAAGCATGAGCGCGGCGTCGTTTCCACCGTGCGAATTCCCAACAAGCCCGATAGTGATGGCGCACAGTTCTTCGTGTGCCTTTTTCCGCAGCCCGCGCTGGACGGCCAGTTCTCCGCCTTCGGACAGGTAACCGAGGGGATCGACGTGGTGGAGCGCATCTCCCGGGTACCGGTCGGCGCCGATGGCCTGACGGAAGCGCCTGTCCGCATTCTTAAGGTGACCCTCGAGAAGAAGAAGGCGGAGCCGTTCGTCACGGCCACGCTCGACGAAATACGCAAGACCGTCACGCTCAAGACCACGCTCGGCTCCCTCAAGGTCGAGATGGAACCGGATTGGGCGCCGAATCACGTGCGCAGTTTCCTCAGACTGGTGTCCACGGGTTGGTATAACGGCACGGCCTTTCACCGACTGGTCAAAGGTTTCGTGGTGCAGGGCGGCATGGGCAATACGCGGACCGGCGATCCCGCTCACCCCGCCGACCGCTGGGTACGCCCCCTGAGGGCCGAGTTCCGCGACAACCTCAAACACGATCGCGGGATCGTCTCCATGGCACACGGCGACGATCCCGATTCCGCTACCACCAGTTTCTTCCTAGTGCTCGGAGCCGCTCCACACCTCGACGGCAAATACACGGCATTCGGCCGCGTGGTGGCAGGCATGGAAGTCCTGGACGCCTTCGAAAAGGAGGAGGTGGACGGCGAGACACCCAAGCGAAGGCTGGAACTAATCGAAGCCACGATCGACAACTGAGCAAAACTCCTCTTCACCGCAGAACAACGGAGCGGGCGCCGAGCCCGGTCGACTCCGTCGAACTCGCGCGGTGGATAATTCGCCTGTCAACCTGTGGAGTTTCGGAGACGACAACACTCTTTTCTGATCTGGAAGGATTCGCGCAGCAGGGCGTGCAAGGGCACGAGCGCACAACCTGGCAGTGCATAAACTGGCGGAAAGGCAGCTACCGATAACTCCAGATAACGCCGCGCTTTCCGATCCATCTCTACGTTTCCTCTTCAATCGTCTCGCGCACCTCTGCGACTGATTTCGGAGGAATCCTCATTCAGCCCATACGTGTGGCTCCCCATATTGGATCCGAAATGCATCTCCGTTGTGCGTGCCGATCTGCATCTGCCAGCGCATAATGCACTCGCATAGCGGCCCCGGCGCCAATGACCGAACCCCTTTTCATCGGGGAGTTTTTGCTGGCGCGTTGCGCGTGGTTGACGGTGGTTGACGGAGGCCCGTAACTCTATGAAAACATGGTAGCGCTAACGGGAATCGAACCCGTATTTAAGCCTTGAGAGGGCTCCGTCCTAACCGTTAGACGATAGCGCCACGGCGTGAGCTTTTATTCTACCAAGAAAAGGCTCGGCGACTGAGCCCGCCCGCTCCCCGCGCAACCCCCCGGCTCCTGACCACAGCAGATAGCACCCAAAACACGCCAGCGCCACCGCCGCGAGGCCAATCAGTACCCGATTCACCCGCGGCCCCAGGTTCCGGGCGGCGGCAAACAGCGCGATGGTGCTCGCCAGGCTGAGCACCATAACGCTGTAGAACCCCGCCAGCAAAGCCAAGCCGTGTGCGGGCGCCTCGCGCCAGCCCTTCAGCAGCAGCGGCCCCAGCACCAGGCTCCAGCTAATGTAGGGGTTGGGGTTCAGCAGATTGACCAGGGCCGCGCTCAGCACACTTTGCCGCTTTGAGGGTGCTCGCCCTATGTCCGTGGCGTCGTACCTCCTCCATGCCTTCACGGCGCCCCACGCCAGATAGAGCACGAACACTCCGCCCGCCAGCCGCAGACCTTGCGCCAGCCAGGCCGGCACGCGGCTCAACACCAGCAGCGCCAGCGCAATCACCGGCCCATCGCTGATCAGCGGTGAGAAAGCGGCGGGAAGGGTACGGCGCCAGCCATGGCTCAGAGTCTGCGAGATGAGGTAGGCCTGCAGCGGTCCGGGCTCGACAGCGGCAGCGAACGCGTAAGTCATTCCCAGGATCAGGTAAGTCAACATCCCAAGCCGGCCGCGACAGGAACCATCATGGTATCGCTATAATTAAATCAAAATGCGCTTCCTTCGGATTCTGGCCGCCACCGTTCTCTTGCTTCTGCCGCTGGGGCGCGCCGATGTGCGCGGCTGCGCCTGCGATGTCTCCAAGCCCGAAACCATGGCGGCGACGGAATGCTCATTGTGCCGCCAGGCCGAGGCCCAGCCCGCGGAACCACAGTTCTTCTTTATCAAGGACGCCAATCCCACCAAGCCCAACCGCTGGCTGGCGCTGCCGCGGTTTCATGGCGCCGGCCTGCAAGATCTGGCGGGCATGTCCGCCGTTGAGCGCACCGCCTACTGGACCGCGGCTATCGCCAAGGCTCGCGAGCTGTGGGGCGACCAGTGGGGGGTCGCCATGAACGGACTCGAGCGCCGCACGCAGTGCCACGCCCATATCCACATCGGCAAATTGCTGGATGGCGTGGAAAACGACCGCTTTGTGGTGGTGGATGGGCCGGCCGATATCCCCGTCCCGCGCGATGGAACGGGGATCTGGGTCCACCCCGTGGGAAGCAAGCTGCACGCGCACTTGGGAGACCAGGCCGCGGAGTTCGTGCTCGAACGCTAGGGGGGAACCGGATGCTGCTCGACATCGCCAAGCTGCCGACGGCCGCGAATTCGGCCATTCGGCTTCACCCCGCCGACAACGTCGCGGTGGCGCGCGTGCCCATTCCAGCGGGGACTGAACTGTGCGTCGAGGGCCTCACAATCATAACGCGCGAGGCCATTCCCGCGGGCCACAAGATCGCGCTCCGAGCCATCCGGCCGGGCGAGCTGGTCGAGCGTTACGGCCAAGCCATCGGGCGCGCCAGCCAACCCATCGAAGCCGGGCGTCACGTGCATACTCACAATCTCTCGTTCGAAGAGCTGCAATTCGATTACGAGTTCCCAACCGCCGAGACGCCCGTGCCGGGCCCAGTGGGCGCCCCCAGGAAGGATGCCCCCACGTTTCTCGGCTACCAGCGCGCGGATGGACGCGTGGGGACGCGCAATTACATTGCCGTGGTGGCGGCCAGCAACTGCGCGGCGCACTCCGCCGAAATGGTCGCCCGCGGCTTCGAGGGCCAAACCCTACCACCCAACGTGGATGGCGTAGTGGCCTTTCCCCACGGCGACGGTTGCGGCCACGTCTTCGGTCCCGATGTCGACCAACTCCGCCGCACCATCGGCGGGGTGTTGGACCACCCCAACGTCTCGGCCGGCATCATCCTCGGGCTGGGCTGCGAAGTTAACCAGATCGACCACTACCTCGGCAAGGCCGCGAGGTCCGCGCCGCTGGCTGGGGTGACGCTGCAATCGAGCGGCGGCACGCGCGGCGCGGTGGAAGCCGCGCGCCGGGAGATCTCGAGGTTCCTCGACCGGGCGGCGGCGGAAAGGCGCACCGAAGCTCCGGCTTCGAAGCTGGTCCTGGGGCTGAACTGCGGCGGGTCGGATTCCTTCTCCGGCATCACCGCCAACCCCGCGCTGGGCTGCTGCTCGGACCTGCTGGCGGCGCTAGGCGCCACTGCGGTGCTCGCCGAAACGCCCGAAATCTTCGGTGCCGAACACTTGCTTGTCAAGCGAGCACGCAATAAGCAAGTAGCTGAAAAATTATTGAGTTACATCCGAGAGTACAAGCAATACTTGAATCGGTTCGCGTGCACTTTCGACGATAACCCGTCGCCCGGCAACAAGCAGGGTGGGCTGAGCAACATCCTCGAGAAATCCCTGGGCGCAGTGGCCAAAGGCGGCACCTCGCCGCTGATCGATGTCTACGACTTTGCCGAACGCATCGCCTCCCCGGGTTTCGTGTTCATGAATACGCCCGGCTACGACCCGGTGTCCATCACTGGCCTGGCGGCGGGCGGCTGTACCCTGCTGGCTTTCACCACCGGCCGCGGCAGCGCTATTGGATTCCCCACCGTCCCAGTGATCAAGATCTCGAGCAACACCATTATGTACCGGCGCATGACGGACAACATGGACATCAACGCCGGCGCTATCGCCGATGGCGAAAAGACCGTGGCGCAAGTGGGCCGCGAGATTTTCGATTTTGTGCTCGAGGTGGCTTCGGGCCGGCGGACCTGCGCCGAGCGGCTGGGACACCAGGAGTTTGTGCCGTGGCGGATCGGCCCGGTAATGTAGCAGTTACAATAGGTGATACATGTCGCGATCCTTTTTCCTTACTCTGGCGGCTGCCCTCTTGCTGGCGATACCCGGTTCCGCTCAGGACCAGAAAAAGTCCGCCCTCGACAAGGCCGTGTTGGAAGCCTATGTCCGCCATCTTTTCGTGATGACTTCGCAGGTCAGCGTGCAGGTGTCCGATCCGAAGCCCTCGCAACTGCCGGGTTTCCTCGACGTGGTGGTGCATGCCTCCATGGGGAGTGCCTCGCAGGATTTCCCTTTCCTGGTCTCCAAGGACGGGTCGAAGATTCTGCAGGCCAACATCTACGACGTTAATTCCAACCCCTTCAAGCCCGATCTGGACAAGCTGAAGACCGAGTTCCAGCCGAGCTATGGGACGCCGGGTGCGCCCGTGGTGCTGGTGGCATTCAGCGATTTCGAGTGCCCGCACTGCAAGGATGAGGCCACCATGCTGCGACAGAACCTGCTGACCGCGTATCCCACCCAGGTGCGGTACTATATCAAGGACTTTCCGATCGAGTCCATCCATCCCTGGGCCAAGCCCGCCGCCATCGCCGGCCGCTGCGTCCTTCGGCAGAACGCCACCTCGTTCTGGAGCTACCACGACTGGATCTTCGCCCACCAGGCCGAGATCACGGCCGCGAACTTCAAGGACAATGTAATGGAGTGGGCCAAGGGACAGAAAGACATCGATGTTTTGCAGCTTGGCCAGTGCATGGATACGAAGGCTACCGAAGCCGAGGTGGACAAGAACCTCGCCGAGGGCCGCGCCCTCGACATCACTGCCACTCCCACCCTGTTCGTGAACGGGCGGCGGATCCCCCAGGAGATCGACTGGTCGAACCTGCGCGGCATCATCGATTACGAAATCGAGTATCAGAAGACGGCCAAGAATGCCGGCGAGAATTGCGGCTGCGACCTTAAGCTCGACGTGCCCGGCCTTCCCCAGAAGACGCCGCCCTTCAAAAAATAAACCGCCGCCCGCCACTCCATCACCCGCGCCGGCAACGTAGGGGCGAGGCACGCCTCGCCTTCTCCGAATTGGCTTACCATGATGTTCATGAGACATTGCCACTGGATGGCCGGCGTCGCGCTGGGCGCCCTGACATTCGCCTGCCTGGCGCAGGCCCCCTCGAAGAAAGGAACATCTGCCGTGAAGAAACAGGCTTACGGGAAACTGCCGGATGGCACCCCCATCGAACTTTACACGCTTTCCAATCCCAACGGGTTCCAAGCGGGCATCATGACTTATGGCGGAACCGTCGTGTCGCTGACGGCTCCGGACCGTAACGGCAAGTTCGCGGACGTGGTGCTGGGAGCGGACAGCCTCGAGGGTTACCTCAAGCAGACCAACTACTTCGGCGCCATCATCGGCCGCTACGGCAACCGCATCGGTCATGCCACCTTCAAGCTCGACGGCAAGCAGTACAACCTGCCGAAGAATGACGGCGACAACACCTTGCATGGAGGCCCCCAGGGCTTCGACAAACGCGTGTGGAAAGCCACCCCGGCCAGCGCCGCGGAAGGCCAGAGCCTCGAGCTGACTTACGTGAGCAGGGACGGCGAAGAGGGTTTTCCGGGAACCCTGTCGGCAAAAGTGGTCTACACCCTGACCACCCGCAACGAGCTCAAAATCGATTACACCGCTACCACCGATAAGGACACGGTGGTGAACCTGACCAATCATTCCTACTTCAACCTGGCCGGGCAGGGAGAAGGCGACGTTCTCGGCCACCAGGTGATGATTGACGCCGGCCGCTTCACGCCGGTGGATGCGGGCCTGATCCCCACCGGGGAGCTTCGCGCCGTGAAGGGCACGCCTTTCGATTTCACCACCGCCACCGCCATTGGCGCGCGCATCGGCCAGAGCGATCAGCAGTTAAAGTTCGGCAACGGTTACGACCACAACTGGGTGCTGAACAAGGGCCAGGGCGGGCTGACCAAGGCAGCCGAGGTCTACGAGCCGAAGACCGGGCGCGTGATGGAGGTATGGACCACCGAGCCGGCCATACAGTTCTACACCGGCAACTCCCTGAGCGGTTCGGTGCCCGGCAAAGGCGGAAAAGTATACCCCATCCGCAGCGCGTTCTGCATGGAGACCCAGCACTATCCCGATTCGCCCAACAAGCCGAGCTTCCCGTCCACGGTACTGAAGCCGGGGACCACCTACCACACCACTACGATTTACCGCTTTTCGGCGCGATAGGCCGTGAGCTTGGCCTTCACTCCGATTCTTCGGCCGGGCTGGAAGGCTGGTAGTAGTCCTCAACCGGCTCCTCGCCGGCTTCGGCTTCGGACTCGGTGGAGACCGTGACGATATCGTCCGGCTCCAACTCCTGGTCCTCTGCGCGCTTCTCTCTCCTGCGTTTCGCCGGGCCGGAGTCCGCTGGGCGCCGGTCCGGATCGTAGGGAGAAATGGATTCCACGCGGAAATCGTCCATGGTGGACCTCCCTAATGACCCAGAAACTTCTCCAGTTTCGAAACTTCTGTCTCCGCCTGGTCGAGATACTTCTGCCCAGCCTCGGCGTCGCCCCGCTGCAAGGCGGCGTCGGCTTGGTTCAAAAGGTAGTCCATCCGCTGCGCGGAGGCAGCCATGTCGGCGCGAAGCCCGAGCCCCGAGCGGGCCTGTGCTTTGCGCAGAGAGTCCAGGCTGGACCTGACAGCCCCAGCCCGGATGCTGAGCAGCGACCCCTGGTCGCGGAGTTTCTCCAACTCGTCCGCTTTGGCGGCATTCGCGGCGGAAGCCGCGGGCGCCTGCTGCGGAGGCGCTTGCGGTGGCGGCGAAACCGGCTGCTGCTCGACGGGTTGCTGGGCCGGCGCGGGGGCCGGTGGCTGAACCGACGCAGCAGCGGGAGCGGTGCGGCGAACCGGTTGCGCCGCGGTTTTGGTTGCGGGCGCCGGTGACACCGGCGGCTGGCTGGCCGGTTGCGTCGCAGCCGGCGCGGGAGCCGGGGAAGGCGTCGCAGCCGGCAGCGGTTCGGCTGGCGCCTGTTGGGCTGGCACCGCGGCAACGGCAGCCGGCGCGCTTTCCGCGGCCGTGCGGCGGAACTTCGGGATCTGCGTCGCCGCGGCAATGATTACCGCGATGGTGGCGAGCGATCCCAACGCGATGTATAGTCCCCGGTGGCTGCGCGCCGCCGGAGGCGGCGGAGCAACCACCGCCGCCGCGGCCGATGTAACCATGGGAACCGCCGGTTGGGCCACAGCCGGCGCAGGCCCTCGCACGCTCAGTAGGGCCGCACGAAACGCGTCTGCGGTCTGGAAACGTTGCGCCGGATCTTTCTCCAGGGACATGAGAATAATCTCGCTCAGCGCGGGAGGCAGGCTCGGATCGAGTTGAATGGGCGGTGGCGGATTGGTTTGCAAGTGCGCCGCCATGATGGAGTACTCGCTATCGCCCTGGAACGGACGGGAGCCGGTGACCATCTCATAGAGCGAGATGCCCAGCGAGTAAAGATCCGAGCGCGGGTCCAGATCGGCCGCGCCCTTGATCTGCTCCGGCGACATATAATACAGCGACCCGACGGTGCGCCCGGTCTGCGTGAGTTTCCGGTCCGCCGCCATTTTGGCGATACCGAAATCCATCAGCTTCACCACGCCGCTCGCGGTGATAATCATGTTGGCGGGTTTGATATCGCGGTGGACCACTCCCCGGGCGTGCGCGTAAGAAAGCGCCGAGAGCACCTGGGACGTGTAGTCCAACGCTTTATCGATGGGCATGGGGCCGGAGCGCAGAACCGCCTCGATGGTGACGCCTTCCACGTACTCCATCAACATGAGTAACTGGTTGTCCAGCCGCAGGGCAGTGTGCAACGCGGCAATGTTGGGATGATCGAGGCTCGCCTGGACCTTGATCTCGCGCATGAACCGGTCCGCCAGCTCGGCATCGCCTTCGAGGTCGGGCAACAGGACCTTCATGGCCTCGACGCGGTCGGAAATGACATTCCGAACCTTGTAGACACGCCCCATTCCGCCGGCCCCGAGGACTTCCAGCACCACGTAGTCGCCCACGCGGGAACCGATTTCGTAGTTCATGAGTGCCTCCCTTGGTTCTCTCGATTATACGCCCGGCGCGCCTACTCCACCAGCAGGCACAACCGGAGCAACTCCTGGAGACTGACATCGAGAACCCTTTCGATAGCAGCCGGGTCGGCCGGGGTGCCTTCCGGGCCCGGCGCAACTTTCCCCATGGCAGCGGCCAGCGCCTCCCGGTCGCGGGTGCCGTCGAGCAGCGAGACCAGGGCGCGGCCGGTCTCGTCGGGGAGGTCGATGCTCTGATGCCGCTGGTTGGTGACCATGGTCAGGCCGAGGGAAAGCTGGCAGCGGGCCAGGAGACTCGCCACCGGCCGCTCGCCAATCGCCGTGGCCACCCGAGGCGGCTGCTGCCATAGGTCGATGGCCTCGGCCTCCACCAGACGCATCAGCATATCGGCCGCGTCCTGCGGCGGGTAACCGCCCAGCGGAAGGCCCGCTACCGGAACCGAGCCCGGCCAGCGGGAAGCCAGGAAGCACAGCACATCTTTGACCAGGGGATGGTTGGTCGTCAGGCTTCGGCCCTGGGAAAGCTCGAATTTCTGCGCGCCGTCCGGTTGCGGCTCTGCCGGTTTCACCCGAGCGGCGGCGGCCAGCGCCTGGAATCGGTCCAACGAAAGGGCGCGATCGAGCGGGATGTCTTTCCGGCACAGGAGACTCTCGCGGAATTTCCGGCAGCTTAGAAAATCGCCGTACTGCCGGGCCTCCAACCAATCCTCAGCCGGCAACGGAAGGTCGCGGACATCGTCGCGAACCGGCTCGGCATCTCCCAGGTACTGTAACCCATGGCGGGCGGCGTGCCTGATGAAATCCATCAGATAAACCGGATCGTTGGTTTCCGACAAATCGTCGTGAAAAATGGCTTCGGCGCCTCTCTCGAGCACATTCTCCATCTCTTTGCGAATGGCTGCCCGGCCGGGATCGTCGGCGGGATTCGCGGCCATCAGACGCGCCACCTCCTGCGCCTTTTCGATGCGGATCCGCGGCGATGCCGCGCGGCGGGCGTGGAAGTTCAGAAAATCCCATGCGTATCGCCGCAAATGGCCTCCCGGCAGAACGTTGTAGCTGACATAGGCCACGCCGCCGGGGGAAAGCGCCGCGGCGCAGAGCTCCAGCAGCCGGTCGCGAATCTCGAAGGGCACCCACGAATAGAAGCCGTGGGCAATGATGTAGTCGAACTCGCCATGGGGCTGCCAGTCCAGCAGATCGGCGTGGGTCAGCTCCAGGTTGGCGAGGCCGAGCTTCGCGGCCAGGTCCCGCCCCCGGGCCATGGGAACAGCGGCCCGATCCACGCCGGTGAAGCGGCCCTCCGGGTATTCCAAGGCCAGCGGCAGCAGGTTCGACGCGTCGCCGCAACCGATTTCGAGCATACGCCATCGGCTGACTGGCGGCAGCGTCATTCCCGCGATTGCCGCCAGGGCCGCTATGCGCGCGGGGTGAGACTGCGGGCGCGGCAGACTCGGATACGGAACCTCGTCGTAAAGATCGCGCAAGTGAGTCGTCAATACGTGGCGCTCATCGAGTTCGAGTTGCCCTGCGAGTTGGTAAGTTGCACCGAAACGGAGGTCAGCGGGTTAGCGCTGGTGCCATTCGCGATGCTGAAGGGCATGGTCAGCGAGAACTGGCTTCCGTACGCCGCCGAAGCGGTGTTCTGATACCAGTTGGTGAAAACCGACGTCAGCGAAACGCTGGCTGAACTGCTTGACAGGGTCACGCCGCTAGCCGCGGTGAACGTGACATTGGCCGAGGCCATATCGCGCGAGGTCGCGTACCCCACCACGACCAGATTGAAGCCGCCGCTGGCGACGCCGGTGACTGTCGCGCTGGTGATCACCGGCGCGCTCTTGGGAATGACTATCGTTGTTGACGGCGCCGGCGAAGGTGTGATGTCGATGCCCGCGGCAGTCAGGTCCAGAGTGAGGGTGATGGTCCCGGACACGGTGCCGATCTGCACGGGGGGCTGACTGCCGGGCTTCACACCGCTAAAGACCGGCTGGGTAGTATTGGCCGCCACGGTGAAGCTGAGGGTGCGGCTGTTGGTGGTGACAAACACTATGTTCGGATCGTCCGGATTGCCGGAATCGGGCTTGAAGGTCAGGGTAATCTGCCCGGTGATATCGAGCGGATACTCATTCGGGATGGTGATCCCCAGAGCCGGCTGCGTGTCCGGCGTGCCCGTAGCCGGCAACCCTGCAAAAGTGGCGGACGGCCCAGTCGGCACTCCCACCGTAATGGTGAACGACTGCGTGGCGGTCTGGCCTCCGCCCGCCACGGAAACCGTAAAGGTAAACGTTCCGGGCGCCGATGGAATACCATTGAGGGAGCCTGTGTTCAGGGCGATACCGGTCGGCAGCGTCCCTGAGACAAGTGACCAGGTGAAGGGCGCGGCTCCGCCAGTTACAGACAGCGCCTGGTTATAGCCAACGCCAAACGTAGCGCCGGGTAGCGCGCTGGGCGTGGTGATGGTCAACACGGCACCGACCGTGATGGTGAACGACTGCGTGGCAGTCTGGCCCCCGCCCGTCACGCTCACTGTAAAGGTGAATGTGCCCGACGCGGAGGGAGTCCCACTGAGCGAGCCGGCGGAACTCAGCGTGATTCCAGCCGGCAGCGCCCCCGTGGAAATCGACCAGGTAAAGACACCGGTTCCACCGGCCGCGGCCAGCGTCTGGCTATAGGGAGTGCCCACCACGGCGTTGGGCAGCGTGGCCGTGGTGATGGTCAACGCGGCAGCGACGGTGATGGTGAACGACTGCGTGGCGGTCTGGCCTCCGCCCGTCACGCTCACCGTAAAGTTGAATGTGCCCGAAGCGGAGGGAGTCCCACTGAGGGCCCCGGCGGAACTCAGCGTGATTCCACCCGGCAGCGCCCCCGTGGAAATCGACCAGGTCAACGTGCCGCTTACGCCGGTCGCGGTCAGCGTCTGGCTGTAGGGAGTGCCCACGGTGGCATTCGGCAGCGTGGCCGTGGTGATGGTCAACGCGGCCGCCACAGTGATGGTGAACGTCTTCGTGGCGGTCTGGCCTCCGCCCGTCACGCTCACCGTAAAGGTGAATGTTCCCGGCGCGGAGGGAGTCCCGCTGAGCGAGCCAGCGGAACTCAGCGTGATTCCAGCCGGCAGCGCCCCTGTGGAAATCGACCAGGCCAGCGTACCGCTCACGCCGGCCGCGGTCAGCGTCTGGCTATAGGGAGTGCCCACAGTGCCGTTGGGCAGCGTGGCCGTGGTGATGGTCAACACGGCGGTGACGGTGATGGTGAATGCTTGGGTCGCGGTGTGCCCGGCTGAATCGGCCACCTGGACCGTGAAGTTGAACGTCCCGGCCGCCGTGGGCGTTCCCGTTAGGCTGCCCGTGGCACTCAGAGTGAGACCAGTTGGCAGCGCCGTGCCGCCATAGACAGACCAGGTGTACGGCTGAGTCCCGCCCGTGGCGGCAAATGCCTGCGTGTAGGCCACGCCGACTTCGCCGCCCGGCAGCGGAGACTGGGTGGTAATGGAGAGCGAGGCAACCACCGTGACGCTGTAGGTCTCCGTCGCTGTGGCCTGCACCGAATCGGTCACCTGCAAGGTAAAGGAGAAGGTTCCGGCGGCGGTTGGCGTGCCGGTTATGACGCCGGCGGAGCTGAGCGAGAGGCCAGTCGGAAGAGCGCCCGAGACCACGGACCAGGTGTACGGCGGAGTCCCGCCGGTCGCGGCGAGGGTGGTAGCTGTGTAGGAGGTCCCCACAGTCCCGCCGGGCAACGAGGTGGTCGTAATAGTGAGCGCTGGATTGATCTTGATGCTGACACTGCCGGAGGCAGTGTTTTGCTGGGAATCGGTAACCGTGACCTGGAACGTGAAGGTTCCGGCGGTGGTAGGCGTGCCGGAGATGGTTCCGTAGGAGGCAAGGGTCAATCCGCCAGGCAGACTTCCGCCCGTCAATTGCCAGGTATATGGCGGCAATCCCCCGGTGGCGGCCAGAGGCTGCGAGTAGGGCACGCCAACGGTCCCGGCGGGCAGGCTGCTCGTCGTTACGGTCACTGGTGCAGGGCTAATGATAATCGAGAATGCGCAGGACGCCGTCACCGATGGATTGACGTTGGAGTGGCTGGTAACCTGCACCGTGAAGCCGTACCCTCCCACCGCTGTAGGTATGCCGTAGATCGCTCCGACGGCGTTCAGTTGAAGGCCCGGTGGGAGGGATCCCGCAGTCAGCGCAAACGTATACGTTCCGGCGCCGTAACCGCCCGAGGCCGTCAGATTCTGGGAATAGGATACGCCAACTGTTCCGCCGGGCAGGTTCACGCATGCGAGAGACACTGTAGGCAGGGCGGGGGCGACGGTGACGGTGTACGATTGCGTCGCATAGATCGCGCCGCTCGTAGGAGGGCCGATAGTGGTCTGGACCGTGAAGGTATAAGGCCCGGCGGTAGTGGGCGTGCCGCTGATGGTCGCGGTAGTACTGCTGACCCCAAGGGGGGTAAGGGTCAGGCCGGGAGGGAGCGACCCAGCGCTGATAGACCAGGTCGCCTCGGCTGTGGGGCTAAGGGTCAGGGTTTGCGTGTATGGGACCCCAACAGTGCCGTTCGGCAGCGTCGTCGGAGTGATGGAAGGAGCCTGCGCAATAAACAGGGCGCTGCCGGCGAGCAGCAGCAGGAGCATCCAGGCGAGGCGTTTCATTGGCGGCCTCCGTTATCTGCCGCCGGAGCGGCTGGCGTGGCGGGCGGAATGGCCACAACGCGCGGATTGGCGCCCGAGGCATCCAGCACCCACATCGGCGCGGTGGACGGTTCCGTGAGCCGGAATGTCGCACTTCCGGAGAGCCGGAACAACCCCGTCGGCACGCACCCGCAAGCGAGGGACAAGACGGAGCCGTGGCTGCGGTCGAGAATCGTCACATTGCCCGCTTGGTCCGCTACGAAGATGCGTCCCGCCGAGTCAGACGCGACGGCGACCGGTGCGCCCAGGCCGTCGCTCCCCGACGCAATCATCTCTATGCGCCCGGCGCCCCGCAGATCGCGAATGAGATACACCGCGCCGGCGGTCGAGTCCGCCAGCAGAGCGTCGCGCCCGGTACTCGACAGGCTCAGCGCCGCAACGCTGCGGAAGGAGGCCAGGAATTGCGAGCTGCCATCGGCGGCAATGCGGTAGAGGGAAACCGTTTCCGCTGCGCCCGCCGCCAGAAAAAGCGAACTACCCGCGTCGTCCACCGCCAGGGCGGCCACCGGGCCGGCCAGGGCTGAAATGTCGACGTCGCTTTGAACCGCCACGGCGTCCGGCAGACCGGTCAGTATCTGCACGCGGCCGGCGCCGGAATCATACAGCGCGGCGGCCGTGCCCGCCGGGCTGAACACCATGAGCGCGGGCGCGTGCCGGGCACCAGTAACGGCCGTGGAGGAGGTCGCTGCGCCGGCGCGCACCAGCACCACAGACGAATCGTCCGCCCTCAATGCGAGCGCGTAACCCTGCTGCGGCGAGACCGTCGCCGAGGCCAGTCGAAATCCGGTATTCACAGGATCGCCCAAGCTGGCTGCGCCGGGGATTCCTCGGATGGGCCGCAGGGCCGATTGAGACGAGTCGAAGACCAGGCCCAAGGTGGGACCGCTCAGGGCGGGCCCGGCCTGGGCGCTGGCGATGCCCGCGAGAAGAACCGCCATTGCGATCTGAAGCAACCATGTTTGTCTCATGTTCGATACCTCCGTTTTCCAGTAGCGCCGGTTAGGGAGCCCCCACCGTTGGCGTCCCCGGGGTGATGGTAATCGCGGCAGGCGGCGTGGTAGCTGTGGAAGCCGAGGATCCGCCGCGGGTGGCCACAACGGCGCCCACCGCCGCTCCAACGGCGACGACTACGATTAGAGCGATGACCTTGCCGGAGATGGCCGCGGCGCCGGCCCCCGCCGCCGCTCCCGCGGCGACGTTGGTCTGCGTGATTACGGCGTCGGCATTCAAGTTCCCAAGTCTGGCGGAAACGCGAATCTCCATTTTCCCCGCCATGTTATTCGGTACCATTCGCATGGAGGCCTGGCCATCGGTGCCGGTCATGACAGTCAGGCTCTGGCTTCCGTTGGAGAAAACCCCGCTGGCGCCGTGGTCGGCAAGGAAGAACGTGACCGCCACGCCTGCCACCGGCTTATGGTTCTCGTCTTGCACCTGCACGATGGCTTCTCTTGCCGTGCGCTGGCGGATGTTGTTGATGGCGCCTTCGCCCTCCAGAATCGAGATAGTTAATTGTCTGGGCTCAGGCGCTTGCGCGCGCATTGGCGGCGCGGCGTAGGTAACGGCGATAATCTCCGCAAGCATCATGCATAATAAGCGTGACGCTCGGGGTACTCGACGGCGGATTTTCATTAGACATTCTCCTTGCCTGGAATGAAATGATAGTCGCAATTGAACGGAATTGGAAGCATAATTATTATAGGGCAGGAGGGACCATGCCCGGGGGAGAAAAAGTATGCAGACGGGAAGATGGACTTGCGGGTTCTTCTTGGTGGCGGCCGCCGTCGTGGCACAGACGGCGCCGCAGGACGGCAAAAAGCTTTCCGCGCGGGAGCTGTTCTACGCTGAGACCGCGCCTCCGGCGCCCGCCAAAGCCGCGGCAGCCAAGCCCGTGAGGAAGTCGGCGGCCAAGCCGGCCGCCCCCGCCCAGCCGGCCGTGCCGGAGGAAGGGGCCACGGCGGCGCCCCCGCCCAGCCCGCCACCGGCCGTTCCCGCCGGAACCAGCGGCGGCGCTTCAGGCGCGCCGGCCCGCACGGCCATCGTTCGGGCGGCCTATTCTCCGGAAAAACCGCTGGGACTGCGGTATAGCTTTCTGCGCAACGCCGGTGGGGACGAATACCGGGAAGTCGACCCCGATACCGTCTTCCACTCCGGCGACCGCATACGCGTGGCTGCCCAGTCGAACGACGAAGGGTACTTGTATATCGTCATGAAAGGCGCCAGCGGATCGTGGAAAGTGCTGTTCCCCAGCGCCGATATTGCGGACGGCTCCAACCGCGTCACCAGCGGGCGTCAGTACCTGATACCGCCGCCGCCAGCCCGCTTTGCCTTCGACGAGCAAGCCGGAGAGGAGCGCCTGTTCATTGTGCTGTCGCGCCATCCCGAGCCGAGCTTGGAACAACTGATCTACTCGCTGGGGAGCGGCAGCCCCGGGCCCAATGGGCACCCCGCCGGACAGCCCGCCGAAGCCAACGAACCGGCCAAGCACTTGCTCACCGCGGCCCTGGCTCCGGTGGACGACGCGGTGGTGGGGCACCTGCGCAACCAAGTATATGCGCGCGACCTGGTGTTCGAGAAGGTGGACGATTCCACGCCGGGAGACAAGAAGGAGAAGGCTGTCTACGTGGTCAATCCCACGGGCAGCCCCGACTCTCGGCTGGTGGCCGATGTGACGCTGAAGCACCAGTAAGAGCTATGGCCGCCGATGAACGCCGATAAACGCAGATAAACCATGAACAAAACAGAGAAATTTTATCCGTGTTCATCCGCGTTCATCCGCGGCTTGATTGGCTTGTTGATGCTGACCACAGCCGCTGCCGGCCAGACCAAGAGCCTCGCGCAGGGTCCGCACCGGATCGAGGTCACGCTCGAGCGGCTGGAGAACGGAAACTGGCGAGCCGTCGATCCGGGCCTGGTGTTCGACACCGGCGATCGCGTGCGCTTTCGTTTCCACGCCAACTTCGATGGCTACCTCTACGTCATGAATCAAGCCACCTCGGGGAATTACGAGACGCTGTTCCCGCGCGAGGATACCGGGGAGCAGAACCGCATCGAGGCGGGCAAGGAGTACGTGGTTCCGGCCACGCAGGGCTGGTTTCGGATCACCGGGCCTCCGGGCTACGACGTCCTCTACTGGCTGGTGACGCCGGTCTCACTGGGCGCGCAGCCCAAGTATCAGCCGTTGCCACCGCCCCCCAAGAGCGGCCCGGTTCCTCCCCGCCTGACGCCGCGTTGCGACGACACCATCTTCAAAGCTCGCGGGGAGTGCGTGGACAGTTCGGCGGGGCCCATGGGCGTTAAACCGGCCGAGAAACTGCCCGAGAACTTGAGCGGGGTGCCCGCGGCAGCATCGCGCGAGCTGATGTTCATCCGCGAACAGAATTCCTCCGTGGTCGCCTCTCCGGCGCCGCTCAGCGGGCCGGTGATATACGAGTTCCGCGTGGCCCACAGGTGATTGCGATGCGCTTTCGAACGTTGGCGATATTGACACTTGCGGCTGGGTTGCTCCCGGTGCACCTGCCGGCGCAGCCCCCGCCGCCTCCGAAGCAGGAACGGGATCTGAAGTACGAGGGCGGCGCGCCCGAGGCCAAGCCCGCGGCACCGCCCGCGGCCGTCACCATTCCGCGCTCTTACGCGCTGGTGGTGGGGATTGCCACTTACAAGAACCTGCAAGCCAAAGATCAACTGCAGTTTTCCGAGCGCGACGCCGAATCCATCTATTCGATTCTCATCAGCCCCGAAGGCGGCAACTTCCACGCCGAGAACGTCCACAAGCTGGTGGGCGCGAGAGCCACGCTGGCCAGCCTCCGGCACGAGCTCGAGGAGTGGCTGCCTTCGGTGGCGCGCGACGACGACCGGGTGCTGGTCTACTTCGCCGGCCATGGTTTCATCTCCAGTGGACGGGCGTACCTGGCGCCCTACGATCTGGATCCTGCCAACATCGCGGGGACGGGATACCCCATGGAGACGCTCGGCCAGGTGATGGGCGCGCGCATCAAGGCGAAATGGAAAGTGCTCCTGACCGACGCCTGCCACAGCGGAGCCATCACGCCCGAGGCGGACCGCGCCGCGGTGAGCCACGCGCTGCTGGATCTGAGCAGCTCCATGTTCTCGCTGACCGCCAGCCGCGACCGCGAGCGTTCCTTCGAGAGCGCCGATTGGGGCGGCGGCCACGGCATCTTCACCTATTACGTGGTCAAGGGGATGGAGGGCGCCGCGGACGAGTCGCGCGACGGCATTGTAACCGCCGACGAGCTGGCCGACTATGTCTACCGCAACGTTCGCGAGGCCACCAACACACAGCAGAACCCCACCTCCGAGCGCGGTAGTTACGATCCCAACATGTTGCTGGCGTACCTTCCCAACGGCGCCAGTCCGGGCACCCCTCCGCCGCCCAAAGAGGGCACTTTGATTTTCGAAACCAACATGGACGGAGTCGAAGTATCGGTCGACGGCACGACGGTGGGAGTGGTGAACAAGGGGACGCCGCTGCGCCTGCCGGGATTGCGTCCCGGCGCGCACACGGTCATGGGGGTCCACATGGGCTATGAGCCTGATGGCCCGCGCGAGGAGATGGTTTATCCGGGGCAGGAGGTTACCGTCACGCTGAAGATTCTGATCGCGCGCCGCCGCCCGCGCGCCGCCGTCGAGCAGTTCGACAAGGGCCTGGAACTCTACAACAAGGGAACGCCCGAGAACTACCGCAAGGCCGTCGAGAGCTTTCAGGCGGCGCTCCAGGCGGACCCCAACTACAGCCAGGCGGCCCTCTACCTGGGCCGTGTGTACCGCGATCTCTTCCAGGACCAGGACGCCGAGAAGTGGATGCGACGGGCCATCGAGATCGATCCGGATTATGTCGAAGCGCGCGCCACTCTGGGAGGCATGCTGCTCGACAAGGGAGCGCTCGACGAATCCATCCGCCAGTTGAACGCGGTGGTGCAGCGCGACCCCAAGTACGCGCTGGCCTGGTACCTTCTGGCGGAGGCGCTGCGCATGAAGGAACTCTACCCGGATTCCATCGAGGCTGCGCGCAAAGCCATCGCCCTCACGCCCACCAATGCCGAAGCGAATTTCTGGCTGGCGGAGAGCCTGCGGCTCAGCGGCAAGTATCAGAATGCCTGCGATGCCTACCAGCAGTACCTGAGACTGAGCGATTTCGACAGCAAACTGGCCGGCAAGATGAATTACTACGTGCTCGGATTTCTGGTTGGATTCGGCCGCAAAAAACGCGCGGCGCAGCGCGATGTCTGGCAGGACCTGCGTAGCCTGGCGTATTTCGGGCTATGCGACAGCCAGCGGCTGCTGAACAATTTCGACACCGCCATCGGCTACTGCCAGAAGGCGCTGACCTACGATCCATCGGACCCCTACGCCCATTTCGCGCTGGCGCTGAGCTACACCAGCAAGGCGCAGGCGTCGGGCGCGGTGGAACCGCTGGTGCCGGCGCGCAAGCATTTTTCCGACACCATCAGCCTCAACCCCGATATGGCGGAATCCGACCGCGCCAAGAAATACATCGCCAAGATCGACGCGCTGCTGCAATCGGCGAACTGAGGCCACTGCTGAGGCACAGGCCCTGGGCCGGTGTCATCGGCTTTCCTCGACCTCCATCGAAATCGTGAACTGCATCTCGGACCGCGCGTCTCCACGATACAATCCCGAGATGGGGGCCGCGAGACGTGGATCGGCGGCCGCCGCTACGGCTACGTGAGCGGTCGCGACCGCCAATCCTTGCGACGGATCGTAGCCCCGCCAGCCTCCGCCTTGCAGATACACTTCCGCCCAGGCGTGCATGTCGGCCCGGTCCTGCAAGGCAGCCTCGCGCTCGTAACCACTCACGAAACGCGCCGCGATGCCCATGCTTCGACAAGCCGAGCAGAACAACACGGCCAGATCCCGGCAGGTTCCCTGGCGCTCGCACAGTGTGATTTCCGGCGGGTGCGCCGGCCCGTCGTCGCGGGTCACATGGTGAAAAGTCTCGAACAAGCGCTCGTTGAGCGCAGTCAGAAAGGGCATCGTATCCCGGCCCTCTCGTTCCGCAATCGCACGGGCAAACCCGCTTACAGGCCCGGCAGGGTTCCCGGCTTCGAGGTATGGGGCCAGCGCCGAGCGCAGCGGTTCCGGATAAGCCGCGGCCGGGCCGTGCGGCAGAAAGTCAAACGGGTTCTGGCGCCGTGTGCCGACCTCGAAAGAACTCCGCACCGCCAGCTCTGTCAGCGGACCACTGAACCACGCCTCCGTGACGACGTTGCCGTCCTGATCGAGGCATTCGCTCATGCCTGCGGGTGAGGGCGAGATCTCCAGCGCGAATCGCACCAGGTGCTGCGCGGCATCTTCGCGCGGCCGCAAGCGGAAGGTGTGCGGCTCCGGGTGAACCGGCTTCTCGTACCGGTAGACCGTAGAATGCACCACCGTTATCCTCATGCCGGGTTCACACTCAGTAGATTACTTCGCCGTGCGTGAGCTTGGAGAAGGCCGCCTCAATCCATTCCGAGGGCAGATCGTGCACGGCGCGCCGCATGCGATCCTGCCACCATGCGGAAATTTCGCGCAGGTCGTCCATTTCGTAGCGCTGTTCCACCAGCGCATAAGCTCCCCGCGAATAGAGGATCACGTCCATGGGGAAGCCCACGTCGGCCGCGCATAGCCGCGTCGCGTCGAAGGCCAGCAGCCCAACCTTGAACGCGTAAAGCAGGGAGTCCGACCGGGTCAGTGAACGCTCCAGGATGGGCGTTCCGAATCCCGACGCACCGATAATCTGGTAGGGCGTGTCGGGTCCCACCTCGACCCAGTTTCCCTCGGGGTAAACCAGAAACAGCCGGTGCGCCGAATCACCCGTCATCTGGCCGCCGATCAAGGAATACGCATTGAATTTGAGCTCGGCATGTTCCAGCGCCGCCCGGTCTTCCTCCGCCACCCGGCGGACCTGCTGGGCGTACAGATTCACCACTTTGAAGAGCCGGTCGCGCGCCTGCGTGTCGCGCGCAAAGGCCTCCTCAAAATACAAAAGGATTTTGTCACGCAAAGAACGCAGGCCGGAATTCATCAAGAAAAACGCGAATCCAGGACCTTGGTAACTGGCCGTCTTCCTGGCGACGAGGGTTTCATTGCCGGCTACCACGCGCGCGTCCGCAATGGCAACGAGGCCTTGGTCAACGGTTATTCCCAGGCAGAAAGTCATAGCTTCGGGATGTTATCCGCAGCGCTGGCCGTATGGGGCCGATGGGCAAAGAAGTCGCCGAGGATGCATTCATCGATTGTATTCATTTTTGTCTCTAATGCGTCGAAGAACTCGTGCAGTCCCGATTTCAGAATGGATTCCACCTGCGCATAGTCCAGTTCGGAGCGCAAGAGTCCGATGCGCTGCTCGGAAGCGCACGAGAACGCCCCCGGGCGCGTCCCCGTGATGGAGTGCAGCGACTGGTCCGCCAGCCCGATGCAGTAGCGCACGGCGCGGGGAAACTCGCCATCGAGCAGCAGAAATTCCACGATTCGGTCGGGTGAAATGCGGCCAAACCGCTTCCGGTACATCTCAAACCCGCTGACCGACTTGAGCACCGCGGCCCATTGGATGTCGTCGTAGGGCGTGCCAATGTCGCTCACGGAAGGCAGCAGGATGAAGTACTTCACATCCAGCATGCGGGTAGTTTTGTCGGCGCGCTCCAGCATGCCGCCCAGCCGGATGAAGTGCCAGGCTTCATTGTGGGTCATGGTGGCATGGGTGATGCCTTGAAACAAATGGCAGGCAAAGCGCACCTGGTGGCAGAATTCCGGCAGCACCTCCGGCAGCGGTTTGCGGCTCTCCTCCGAAATCAGGAGGTAAAGCGTATTGATCTGCTCCCACATTTCGCTGGAGATGGTGTCGCGGACGGAGCGCGCATTCTCACGGGCGGCCAGCACGCAGGAATAGATGGAGTTGGGATTCTCCGCATCGAACGCCAGGAAGCGGACCACGTTTTCCTCGGTGGCCGCGCCGTAACGTTCCACGAAGGCGGCGCGGTCGCCGGTGGTGTCGATGATGGGCTGCCACTGGTCTCCATACCCGCGCGGCAAGTCGAGCATCAAGTTCTGGTTCACGCCAATGAAGCGGGCCACGTTCTCGGCGCGCTCCGTATATCGTCCCATCCAGTAGACCGCATCGGCAACGCGGCTGAGAAGGGGCCTGGGTCGCGACGGCGTCATTGTTGCCGCTGCCCTTCCGGAAGGGGCGGCGCCGGCGCCAGCACCCAGGTGTCCTTGCTCCCGCCTCCCTGCGACGAATTCACCACCAGCGAGCCCTTGGTCATGGCCACGCGCGTCAGGCCGCCGGGCATCACGTAGATCTCTTTCCCGCAAAGCACGTAGGGTCGCAAATCCACATGTCGGCCTTCAAAATGGTCGCCTACAATGGTGGGAACGCGCGAAAGGGCCAGAGTCGGCTGGCCAATGTAGTTGCGCGGGTTGGCCTTGATCTTTTCCGCAAACTCCTCCTGTTGTTTGGTGGTGGAATGCGGCCCCACCAGCATTCCATAGCCGCCGGATTCATTGGCCGATTTCACGACAAGCCGATCGAGATGTTCCAGTACATAAGCGCGATCTTCAGGCCGCCAGCAGAGGTAAGTGGGCACGTTCTGAAGAATCGGATCGGCATCCTCGTAGTAGCGGATGATTTCGGGGACGTAGGCGTAGATCACCTTATCGTCGGCCACGCCATTTCCAGGCGCGTTGGCCAGCGCCACCCGTCCGCTCGCATAGGCTGCCATGAGGCCGGGTACGCCCAGCAGCGAGTCCGGCCGGAACGCTTCGGGGTCGAGAAAATCGTCGTCGATGCGCCGGTAGATCACATCCACCCGTTCCAGGCCTTTGGTGGTGCGCATGAAGACACGGCCGCCGTCCACCACCAGGTCCCGGCCTTCCACCAGTTGTACGCCCATTTGTTGCGCTAGAAAACTGTGCTCGAAATAGGCGGAATTGTAAATGCCGGGTGTGAGCAGCACAACTCGCGGGCTGGCTGGAGCACCGGGCGCGATGGATTCCAGCATTTCCAGCAGATGGCTGGGGTAGTCGGTGACCGGCCGGACCGAAAGCCCCTCGAAGACCGCCGGGAAAATGGTCTTCAGCACCTCGCGGTTCTCCAGCACGTAGGACACCCCGGAAGGCACGCGGAGGTTGTCCTCCAGCACGTAATACACGCCGTCGCGATCGCGAACCAGGTCGATTCCCGCGATATGGCACCACACGCGCCACGGCGGATTCAAACCGTGACACTGTTTCCGGTAGGAGACCGCCGACAGGATCACTTCGCGAGGGATGATGCCGTCGCGAAGGATCTTCTGGTCGTGATAAATGTCGTCGATGAACGCGTTCAGGGCGTGAACGCGTTGTTTGAGTCCTCGCTCGATATGGTCCCACTCGCCAGCGGGCACGATGCGCGGGATGAGGTCGAAGGGAAAAATCCGCTCGGTGCCCGCGGAATCGCCATAGACATTGAAGGTGATGCCCATTTGCAGCAGCAAGCGCTCGGCCGCGTGTTTGTAGCGTAGCAACTGCCCGTCGGAGAGGGATTCGACGGTCTCCAGCAGGAGCCGGGCGTGGGGCCGGGGGCTGCCAGTGCCGTCAAACATCTCGTCGCAAAAACCTTGCGTATCGTAGCGCGAGAATTGCACGGGGGGTATATACCATACTGGCGCAACCACCAGAGGAAAGGGAAACCGATTTAATTTATGGCGCCGATCCGATTTTTCAATGCGCGTCCTCTTACGCCAGCCGCTACTCGTTCCGCAGCGCGACCATGGGTTCCACACGCATGGCCCGCAGCGCCGGCAGGTAGCTGGCGAGCGCCGCTACCAGCCCGAGGAATGCCGCCGCGGACGCGAATGTGAACGGATCGGAGGCGCTGACATGCACCAGCATTCCGCCGACGATGCGCGCCGCCGCCAGGGCCATGACGCTTCCGGCCACGAGGCCCGGAACGAACAATCGAAATCCCTCCCTCAGCACCAGCCCCAGCACCTGGGCTGGCTGCGCGCCCAGGGCCATCCGGATTCCCATCTCCTGCGTGCGCTGGCTGACGGCGTAGCTCATGACGCTATACAAACCGATGGCTGCCAGCAGCAGCGAAATCCCGCCGACCACTCCCAACAGGCTGGCCGCTACGTGCTGGGCGTATAGCGATCCGCTGGTGGCGTCGGCGAGCAACCTGGTGCTGAACACCGCGTCCTCGTTGAGCGCCAGGGCTTCCCGGCGCAAGACGGGGGTCATCCGCAACGGGTCGCCAGCGGCCTTGATGAAAACCGCGAAGTTGAGGCCGGGAGCGAACCATTGGCGGAATGGTATGTAGAAGAACGGGGTTGGACCCTCGATCGGCGTATGGTATTTGCTGTCCTTGACCAGCCCCACCACGGTTGCCTCGCGGCCGTCGAAACGGACCTTGCGGCCGATGGGGATTCTGCCGTTGAAGAAGCGATTGGCGAAGGTCTCATTGACAATGATCACCATGGGCGCCTCGGCCGAATCGCGTTCGGTGAAGTCGCGGCCTTCGAGCATCCGGATGCCGAGCAGTTGAAAGTAGCCTGGTGGAACCGTGGCGCGATGGATCATCATCTGCTCATTGGACGCGGGCGCGTATCCCTCAATGTCGAGCAGGTGCGAGGGCGTGAAGCCAGCCCCGGAGGCCGTCGACATCGGGACTACATCGGAGTAGGTCACGCCCACCACGCCCGGTTTCGACTCCAGCCGCTCACGGAGGACCCGGCAGAAATCCCGCTGCTCCTCGGCCGAGTAGCCCGCGTACGAGAGATAGAACTGCGACACGGAGATGTTGGTCCGGTCAAACCCCGGCTGGATGCCGCTGGCGTTCTGGAAGCTCCTATAGAACAACCCGGCGCCGATCAGCGCCAGCATGGCCAGGGCCATCTCGGAGACCACCAGCAGACCGCGCAGGCGGTGCGAGCCAGAACCCGACCCTCCGCTGCGGCCGCCCTCCTTGAGGGTTTCATTCAGGCTGGAGCGGGCTATGAGCAGGGCCGGCACGGTGCCGGATAGCAGCGTCGCGACCACCGCAATCAGCAACGTGAAGCCGAGGGTCGGCAAATTCAATCCACCACCGACATCCAGCGGAATGTCGGCGATGGGAACCAGGAACAGCAGCGATCGCCCCATCCACAAAACCAGCGTGACCCCGACCACCGCGCCGCCGGCGGCCAGCACCAGGGTCTCGATCAGAAGCTGTGTCGCCAGGCGGGAGCGCCGGGCCCCCATCGCCAGCCGGATACCGAACTCTCTCTGGCGCGACACCGCGCGGGCCAGCAACAGGTTGGCAACGTTGGCGCAGACGATCAGCAGGAGAAGTACGGAGAGCGCCATCAGAATCCGCAGCGGCTGTAGCAGCATTCCCTGCGCACCGAGATGCCCCTGCCAGAGCGGCGTCACCGTGAGGTCGACGCCTCGGTTGGTGGCCGGATAGGTCGCTGCCAGCCGTCTGCCCAACGCGGCGACTTCCGCGCGCGCCTGCTCGATGGTTACGCCGGGCTTCAGCCGCACAATGGTGGAGGTTTCGTCGCGCGTCGCGCGGTAGTGCAAGGTGCCGTTCCCGGTGCCCATCGCCGTGGCCATCGTGACCGGGATCCAAACGTCAAAGACCACGCCGGCGAGGGTGCCGTGGAACTCGCGGGGCGCTACGCCGATGATGGTCAAATCGTGCCGGTTCAAACGGATGGTCTTGCCCAGCACCTTTGGGTCGCCACCGAACCGGGTCTGCCACATGCCATAGCTGATGACGGCAACTGGGGCGCCGCCTTCCTGCTCGCGTCTCTCTTCGGGCAGAAACGCGCGGCCCAGCACGGGTTTGACCTTCAGGACATCGAAGTAGTTTGCCGAAACCAGTTCCGCCCAGGCGCGCCCGGTTCTTCCGTCCGCGCCCACGCTCAGCGGCGTGAAGCGTCCGAGGGCGACTCCGGAGACCAGTTGCAACGTGTCCCGGTAGTCGCGGTAGTCGAGGTAGGACGTATTGACCAGATATTCCCCGGTAGGGGTCACGGTCTCAATGAGGGCGAGTTCGTGCGGATCGCCGACGCCGGGGAAGGGGTCGAGCAGGACGGAATCGATCCAACTGAATACGGTCGTGTTCACCGCAATCCCCAGGCCGAGCGTGAGGACGGCGACGGCCGTGAACCACGGGCTGCGGCGCAGAATCCGCAATCCGAACCTGACGTCCTTCATGACGGTGGGCATAGAGACACTAAGACGTGCAACTCACATTCCAATCGCAAGTGCTTGCAGGCACGCCGAATTACGACACGCCGGCTGTCCGCTTATGGGAAGAGCTGTCCGGAACCGGGGGTTTTCTTTTTGTCTTGCTTGGAATCGTTTCTCCTTGCCGTGAGGCATCGTTTTACCCCGCGCGGCTGGATGATCCCAGCGCGGTTTACCTGACGCGAGACCGGTTTTCCGTGCGCGGCGACGGCATTGCCGACTATAGTGCGGCGATTCAGGCCGGTATTGACAGAGTCCAGGAGACAACCGGCGAGGAGATTCTCTTCATTCCGGAGGGCCGCTATCGCGTCACACGAACCATCTATGTGTGGCTGGGCGTGCGCCTGATCGGCTATGGCAAAAAACGTCCGGTATTCGTCCTGGCGGATAGCACCCCGGGATTCCAGCAGGGGATCGGGTACATGTTCTTTCTCGCTGGAGGGCGTCATCACCGAGCGCCGCGGAGGTCCGCCCTTGGAGGCGCCGCCGGGAACCTCCGGCGATCCATGCGAGTTTCGTCTCTGGAATTGGGCATCTCTATCATTCTATACTGGGCGTCTGCGGTACTGATCCTGTTCTGCACAGTGAGGGCATTAGCATGAGATTACACAAAAAGTCGATGGCCGTTTCGGCGCTGGCAACGCTGCTCGCCATTGTCGTCACGCCGGGTTTGCTGCGCGCGCAGCGGGCGGATCGTTTTGCGGCTGTCGCGCCGCGCATGCAGGAGTTTGTCGACAAAGGTGAAGTGGCCGGCGTCGTGACGCTCATCGCCACCAAGGATCGGATCATCCACCTTAGCGCTGTCGGCAAGACGGACCTGGCCACGGACCGGAATATGCGGACGGATGACATCTTCTGGATCGCCTCGATGAGTAAACCGATCACGGCAGTGTGCATTGCGATCCTGGCGGATGACGGCAAGCTGAGCTTTGACGACCCGCTGGCGAAGTATCTGCCGGAGTTTGCCGGCCTGGTGGTCAGCCAGAAGGGTGAGACCGTCAAGCCGTCCCGCCCGGTCACTCTGCGCGACGTGATGACGCACACCAGCGGGATCGGCGAGATGACCAATCGCGAGCCTCACCTCACGCTGGCCGAAACCAGCAAGAGACTGTCGCAGCAGCCGCTTCGCTTTCAGCCGGGAAGCCGTTGGGCGTACTCGACGGCGGGCATCGACGTGCTCGGGCGCGTGGTTGAAGTGGTGAGTGGGATGCCGTTCGACCAGTTCCTGCAGAAGCGTGTGCTCGACCCGCTGGGGATGAAGGACACCAGCTTCTGGATTGCACCGGAGAAAGAATCGCGCTGGGCGCACCCCTATCGCTGGAACGCGCAAGTGAACAAGCTTGAAGAGACCACCATCTCGTATCTTTACAAGACGGCTGTGACGGACCGCCAGCGTCCGCCGCTTGGTGGGGCCGGGCTCTTTTCGACGGCTGAGGACGTCGCCAGGTTCTATCAGATGATGCTCAACCAGGGCGCTCTCAATGGCAAGCGCATCCTTAAGCCCGAGACCGTCGCGGAAATGACTCGCAAGCAGACCGGCGCGCTCGACGCCCGGCCCGGGATGCCCTGGGGGCTGGGATTTTGCGTGGTGGAAGATCCGACTGAGATGGCCGCCAACAGCGTCCTGTCGCCCAATTCGTTCGGCCACGGCGGCGCATTCAGCACTCAGAGTTGGGCCGATCCGGCCAAAAACCTCATCTGGATTGTCATGTTTGAACGCGACGGGAAAGGCAATCCGGACAACTCCGACGTACGAATCGCTTTTCAGGACGCGGCGACCGGAGCGGAAACACCAATCCGAGTCGACACTCAGAACCTGCTGGTTTCCGTCGACCCGGCCGCGTGCCGCTGGTCGGCGGAAGTCAAAGGGACGCCGATGCGGTTGAACCAGGTCCACTTTCTACCCGGCGACGACCCTTCCGGTTGGACAGTGGTAAGTGCCGTCAACCAGAACGACGCCAACAACCTGGGATCCTTCATCACCGTGACGCTGCGCGGGACCAAGCCCGGGCAACTCGATTTTGACTACCAGATCTCGGTTAGTAAGACCAACAACGACATCCTTGTCAGCTTGGGCCGCTCCAACAACACCGGCAAAGCCGTCGACGTGGTGGACATGGACTACTTTGTGTCGGACGATGCGCGGCTGGGCGGCTCCACCGAAAGATGGACCAGTCTGGGAGCCATGTCCCGCAACCGCGACTATTACGACCTTGCCCCCGTGATCAGTTTCATCACGCCCCAGATGTACGAAGTGAATGGCGTGATCAAAGACATGGACACGGGCAACAGTTTGTTGATGGGACATGTGTCGAACTGGAAGGGAGCATCCAGGTTTGAGGTGGCGTCGGGCTGGCAGGGAAAGACATCCGACCGGATGAAGGTTCGGGGATACTGCAGCTATAAAGTCACCATGCCTCCGGGGAAGAGTTTTGCCGGAGAAAAGCTACTCATCGACTTTAATACCGATGCGATTCGCGCCATGGAGCACCAGGCGGACCTGATCGCGATTGTGTATGACATACGTCTCAAACAGCGGCGGCCGATCGATCTCAACGACCGGGAGCTGGTCTCGAACAACTTTAGCCGTTTCCACGGATACCTGTCCGGCGGCAGCGAGGCCAATGCGGACAAGTTCTTCAAGGCGCATGGCTTGAATGATTTCTACTGGGGACTTGGGGGACCCGGCAGACAGGGGAGCTTTGGGTTGTATGGCCACGGGGGCGACCGGCAACCGCCCGACTCTCCTTCCCAGAATCCGGGCCGGCGCCAGCCAACAGCGGGGGCGCAACGGCCGGCGGGGGCTCAGCCGACTCTCGGGGGGCCCGGCCGGACCAGTTACCCCGACGAATGCTATCTCCCCATACACGCCCGGTACTATGGAATGGCAATGGGGACAAGGGTCATCGATTTCTCGAATCCGCTGACGATCAAGCTGGAGCGCGAGCGTGCCTTTCAATGGGTCGTCGGTCATGAGAATGAAACCGGCCGGGCGGAGATGGATTTTGCGGACTGGTGGGACAAGTGGCCCGGGCAGTACGACCCCTATATGAGCGCGTTGGAGACTTATCGCGCGGCAGGGACGCCCTGGCGCGAAGTGATAGACCAGAAGGCGCCGCGAAGGGTAATCCGATCCAACATGAATGTAGTGGATCATTCATACGGAATTGTCGATATCTGCCGGGTCTCGGACGATGCCGATCATGGTTATGAAATGGGAGACGGCTGGCGTCACTGGCTCACCGACTCGCTGCTGGGCTCATCGATCCGGGCCTTTTACAATGGCCGCGTGTTTTGGAACGACGGCGACGGTTTCCACGTGTACAAGTCCCAGCCGATTGATGAATCGGCCGGGCGCTTCAACTATGGCCAGGCAAAAGTCAGTTCGAATTTTCACGCCATGGCCGGAAGCACGCTTTTCCTGGAGGAAGCCTTCAATGAGCCATACCCCGAGGACCGGATTGAACTATTGAAACGGATCAGCCCGCCGACCCCGGATGTGTCCTATCCCGTGGACTTATTCATTCGGAAGCCAGCCCAGATCTGGAACATGCCAGTCGAACGGCCCTTTGGAAAGTGGAATGTCCTTAGCGTTTTCAATTACACCAGCAAAACGCCCATCGAATGGGTGACTTACACAACCACTGCGACTCGGCAGGAAGCACTTAAGTTCACCGCCGAGCTGGATGCGGCCAAGGACCTCCGCCTCGATCCCAACAAAGAGTATATCGTTTATGAATTCTGGAGCAAGAAGCTCATCGGGACCTTCAAGGGAACCTTCGTCACGCGTCCGCTTGACCCGTATGACTGCGACATCTACAGCATCGTCGAGAAGCAGGACCGGCCGGTGCTGATCTCCACCAGCCGGCATATCCGGCAGATGGCGTTTGACATCAAGGACCTCGCGTACGACGGCAAGCAACGGGTGCTGCGGGGCGTGTCCCGCGCAGTGGCCGGCGACCCGTACCAGTTGCGGATCTACGTTCCCGACGGATTCACAGCCAAACGCGCGGAGTTGTCGGAGGGGCTTGCGGCGACAATGAACACGAACGGCAATCTGCTCACAGTGGACTACACCTCGTCAACCAGCAAGGATGTGGAGTGGAAAGTGTTCTTCTGAGGTACTCGAGTAACTGGGAGCTGACATGAAAACTACGACTGCCATTCGCGTTTTCCTATTGTTGTTCGTCATTGTGATCTGCCAGGGTGCGCTGCTCGGCGCGGAAGTTCCGATCACAGTGGACACGCAGCGCCTGCTCGTTTCGGTTGACCCAACCGCCTGCCGCTGGTCGGCGGAAGTCAAGGGGACGCCGATGCAGATGAATGATGTCCACTTCCTCCCCGATGACGACCCTTCAGGCTGGGCAGTGGTCAGTTCCGTCAATGAGGACGATTCCAGCAATCTCGGATCGTTCGTCACGGTGACGCTGCGCGGGACGAAGCCTGGACGACTGGATTTCGAGTATCAAATCTCGGCCAGCAAGACCAACACCGACATTCTAGTCAGCCTGGGCCGATCGAACAACACCGGCAAGGCCGCTGACATCGGGGACATGGACTACTTTGTGTCGAACGATGCGCGGCTGGGCGGCACCACCGACAAATGGATCAGTCTGGGAGTGAGGTCTCTCAATGAGGAGTATTACGACCTTGCTTGGATCGCTGATTTGGTCACACCCACAATGTATCAAGTAAACCAGGTAGTCAGAAACATGGACACAGGCAACAGCCTGTTGATGGGACACGTGACGACCTTGAAAGGGGCATCGAGGTTTGAGGTAGCGCAGGGCTGGACGGGGAAGAGTGCCGACCGGATGCAGGTACGGGGATACTGTAGTTATAAAGTGATTATGCCTGCGGGCAAGAGCTTCGCCGGAGAAAAGCTTCTGATTGATTTTAGTACTGACGCGATCCGCGCGATGGAGCACCAGGCAGATTTGATCGCGATCGCGCATGACATCCGTCTCAAACAGCGGCGGCCGATAGACCTCGAGGACAAGGGACTGGTATCGGGCAACTACATCCGTTTTTCCGATCAAGGCATGCGAACTGCGCCACAGTTCCTCAAGGCGTATGGCTTGTACGATTTCTATTACCCGCAGCCGAGTCAACCTTCACTTCCTCCTCAAAGTGGACCTCCACCTTCTCCTCAAGTCCGTCCGGGTGGGGGTTGGGGAGTGTATGGTCTCGGTGGAAGTATTAGGGGCAGTGCACCTCGGCAAAACTATCCGGCAGAATGCTATCTTCCGGTACATACCCAAAAATACTTGGGCGATAGGGTCATCGATTTCTCTAATCCTCTGACAATCAAGCTTGAGCGTGAGCGTGCGTTTCAAAGTGTTGTCGGTAATGAGAATGCGACGGGCACCATGGAGATGGACTATGTAGACGGCTGGGACAAGTGGCCTGGACAGTACGACCCCTATATGAGCGCGTTGGAGACCTTTCATGCGGGTGCGGCTCCTTGGCGCGAGGTAATAGATCAAAAGTCGCCACGACGTAGGACCCGTTCAAACATGACTCCGATTGATCATCTCTACGGATTTGTCGACATCTGCCGGATTTCGTCCGACGCCGATGGCGGTTATGAGGAGAAAGACGGCGGCTACAACTTTTGGTTCACTCAGTCGGTGCTGGGCGGGGCCATCCGGGCATTTTACAACGGCCGTGTGTTTTGGAACGACCTCGACAGTTTCCATGTTTACGCCTGGCAAAGTCCAGGATGGGTACCGAGTGGCGGTTATGCACAGTCCGGGAGGTTCAACTACGGCCAGGCAAAGGTCAGCGCGAATTTCAAGGCCTTTGCGGGAAGTACGGTTTATGTATTTGAGGCCCCGAACGACCCAACTCTCAAAAGAGAGTTCGACGCGCAGTATCCAGACAACCGAATTGAGCTCTTGAAACGGGTCAGCCCGCCGACCATGGATGTATCCTACCCCGTGGACTTGTTTGTTCGGAAGCCAGCCCAGATCTGGAACATGCCTGTCGAACGGCCCTTTGGAAAGTGGGCCGTTCTCGGCGTTTTCAATTATACGAACGATTTGAACAGGGTGGCGAAACTCGCCTGGAGGACTTTTGAGACTTTCAACTTCACAGCCCAGTTGGATGCGGCAAAGGATCTTCGCCTCGACCCCAACAAAGAGTACATCGTTTATGAATTCTGGAGCAAGAAGCTCATCGGGACCTTCAAGGGAACCTTCGAGACGCGTCCACTGAACCCATATGATTGCGACATCTACAGCATCGTTGAGAAGCAGAACCGGCCGGTGCTGATCTCCACCAGCCGGCACATCCGGCAGATGGCGTTTGACATCAAGGACCTTGCCTACGACGGCCAGCAACGGGTGCTGCGGGGCGTCTCCCGCGCGGTGGCCGGCGATCCTTATCAGTTGCGTATTTACGTTCCGGACGGATTCACCGCAAAACGAGTGGAACTGTCCGGTGACTTGGCGGCGAAAATGGCGGCCGACGCGCACCTGCTGACGGTGGATTACACATCCTCGACAGGCAACGACGTGGAATGGAAGGTCTTCTTCTGATGCGCCGGGTGTGTGTAGCATCAGGAAGAGCGAGAATGGAGGCATCATGGAAAGCGATGGTGGATTGAAGGAATCTCTAAGCCGGCGAAGTTTGTTGGGGCAGGCGGTTGGCATGGCTGGTATTATGGTGGCATTTGATCGCTCGGGCCCAGCCACCGCGCAAACGCAGCCCGCCGGCGAAAGCGGCGCGGCTCGCGTGAGGGACAGCTTCGACTTCGGCTGGAAGTTCTTCAAGGGCGATGCGCAAGGCGCCGACCAGCCGGGTTTCGCAGACGCGAACTGGAGAAACTTGGACCTGCCTCATGACTGGAGCGTCGAGGGTCCCTTCCGTGAGCAGCCGGGTTCGGCGACATTTGCCCATTTGCCCACGGGAATCGGCTGGTACCGGAAGCGTTTCAGCATTCCGGAATCTTACAGAGACAGGAAAGTATTCATCGAGTTCGACGGTGTTTATCAGCTCAGTGAGGTGTGGATCAACGGTCAATACCTCGGCAAACGGCCGTACGGATACATCGGTTTTCACTACGATCTCAGTCCCCACCTGAAGTTTGGCGGCGAGAACCTGATTGCGGTCAAAGTGGACAACTCCCACCAGCCCAACTGCCGCTGGTACTCGGGGTCCGGGATTTACCGGCGCACCTGGCTGCTGGTTACGAACCCGGTCCATGTGGCCCACTGGGGCACGTTTGCAACCACGCCGGAGGTGGCGGAGGCAGCTTCCATCGTTCAGGTCAAGACCAGGGTTCAGAACGAAGGGAAGAGCGCCGCGACGTGCACGCTGACCACCAGCATCCTGGACCGGGACGGGAAAGCGGTCCAGACCGCGGAGGCGAGCCAGGACATCGCGGCGAACAGCGGAGAATACGAGTTCGTGCAGCAGTTGCGGGTGGACAGGCCCAACCTGTGGTCGCCGGACAACCCTTACCTTTACAGGGCGCACAGCACTGTGAAAGAACAGGACCGGGTTGTCGACGAGTACGACACGGTGTTGGGAATTCGGGGAATTGAGTTCGATGCGGACAAGGGATTCCTGTTGAACGGCAAGCAGGTGAAGCTCAACGGCGTGTGCCTGCATCACGAGTGCGGCTCGGTGGGAGCGGCGGTGCCGGAGCGTGTTTGGGAACGGCGCCTGGAGAAGCTAAAGGCAATGGGCTGCAACTCCATTCGGACTTCTCACAATCCGTACGCGCCGGAATTCCTGGGCCTGTGCGACAGAATGGGCTTCCTGGTGATGAATGAGGCCTTCGACGAGTGGAAGGTCGCTAAGCCTCAGACTGCCAACTACGGCTACCGGATCTACTTCGACGAGTGGTCGGAACGGGACGTAACGAGCTTCATCCACCGCGACCGGAACCACCCTTCCGTCGTCCTATGGAGTGCGGGCAATGAGGTCGTCGACCAAATCGTTCTCGCGGGCGTCGGGACTCTCAGCCGACTAATCGGGTTCTTCCACAGGGAAGATCCCACCCGGCCCGTAACCGTGGGTTGCGACAGGATTGTCGCCGAACCCGTCGCCGTGTCGCCGGAATTTCTCGCACTCCTGGACGTGGTCGGCTACAACTACGTGGACCGCTGGCGGGACAGGAAGGAGAAGTACTACAGCATCGACCGGCACGCGTTCCCGCGGCGGACGGTCATCGGCACGGAAAGCCCGTCCATGGGCGGCATCAGGGGCGACTATCGCGGGCTTTTGCCGCCGAGCCCCGGCGTCAGCCCGCGTGGGATGAGCAGCAATCGAGGGGTCGACGTCGAGCAGTTGTGGAAGTTTGTCAGGACCTACGACTACGTTTCCGGCGACCACATGTGGACGGGTATTGACTATCTGGGCGAGTCCGCGTGGCCGGCGAAGAACTCGTCCGCTGGTGTGGTGGATACGTGCGGCTTCGAGAAAGACGGTTACTATTTCTATCAAAGCCAGTGGAGCAACAAGACCGTGCTCCACGTGTTTCCGCACTGGAACTGGAAGGGCAAGGAGGGAGAATTCATACCGGTACTCTGCTACACGAATTGCGACAGCGTGGAGTTGTTCCTGAACGGCAAGTCTCTGGGGGTTCAGGGCTACTGGTTCCCGCGATTCGGAATGGGGCAGAATTACGGCAACGACCCGGCTCGCAGCAGAGCGCCGCGCACCACGTCGGATTTGCACCTGACGTGGACCGTGCCCTATGAACCCGGCACGCTGAAAGCCGTGGGCACCAAGGATGGGAAGGTTGTCGCCACCGAGGAAATCGCGACTACGGGAGAACCGGCGGCGATCGGCCTCTCTGCGGACCGGGAGGTCATAACGGCGGACCGCCGGGACGTTGCTCATGTCACCGTCAAGATATTGGATGCCCAGGGCAGGGTTGTTCCGGTTGGAGACAATGAGGTAGCCTTCCAGATTCAAGGCGAGGGCAAGCTCATAGGGCTGGATAACGGGGATCCAGTGAGTCATGAGGATTTCAAGGGCGAGCGCAGGAAGGCGTTTAACGGGTTGTGCCTGGCCATCGTGCAATCGACGGCCAAAGCGGGTCGAATTCAACTCACCGCGAGTTCGCCCGGACTCAAAGTAGCGAGTATCTCGGTGGCCACCACGCTATGACGACCAGGGCAAGTGGCGCGATAATTGCGTTTCCTACCGCTAGGGCGCCGCACCAGAGGCCAGATGGGACATTACCAAGAGTCGCACGCGCACGGCATTGCGGTGTTCGAGGTTCATCTTGGTTCACGCGGGCCGGGGTGGGGCACGGTAGAGCGCTCCAGCCGCGGCCCAATGAGCGGCGACCGGAAGTTGCGGCCTGAAGGCGCAATTTCAGTTGGGGCTCGCGCTGAGAGTCGCGGCCTGCCAGAGGACGGATAGACGCGGTACGAAAACAGAAAGGCGTACTCTTATATGAAAAGTGCTAAAGCGAGAGATTTGAGCCGGCGCGCGATGTTGTGCCAGGCCGCGATCGCCAGTGGTTTGGGCGGGATCTATACCATGTCTGCCTCGGCGCAGCAAGGCACCCCCGGCCGGGTGCCCACTGGCGGCCAGAACCCCGGAGGCGGCGCAGGCCCCGGACGCGGCGGGGCCATCCACTATGGGCCCATCAACAAGTTCTCCGCTCCCAGCGACCTGAAAATCACGGACATACGGGCGCTCAGGGTGGCGGCCAATTTCGACTACCCCATCATCAAAA
>Ga0326727_10001280_pt1 | contig 94621 bp, 84 predicted proteins | sample MB2enrmetagenome_FD_207643 | JGI IMG/M metagenome (GOLD analysis project Ga0326727, IMG submission 207643) | Lab enriched peat soil microbial communities from McLean, Ithaca, NY, United States - MB29MY | ecosystem: Environmental > Terrestrial > Soil > Wetlands > Peat | place: USA: New York... | reverse complement strand
ATGCCATGGTCTCAAAAGATACCAGACTACTGCCATAACATAGACAATAGGATGATGTAAACCCCTGCATGATGAAGTTGTGCAGGGGTTTTATTCGTCTATGCACCCGTTTATTAATCGCTTACAATATTTTATCAAATAGTAAGAAAAGGTCAGAACGTCTAACGACGATCTGACCTTTCGGGTCATAGAAAAATTACTATATTAACTATAAGTACCACATACTAAGATCTTTTCATCGTCCTGATAGCTGTTCGAGAGAACATAGTTGGTTAAAATTAAAGATTTAGTTCCAAGCATATATATGCCCTAGCGTGTATTCATTGTTTGGTGGCTTCGTCCGTTATTCTACTTCCTGTAGTATGCCAGTGGGCAGAAACAGCAAGGATTGCTTCAGGTTTTGGAATCTCGCTAGCTATCTTCGCCCAATTTCTTGTGTATTTATTGTCTTCAATCGCATTCATAGGAGAACCGTGCCCTACAAATAATGCCAGCATCTTTTTCATTGAGTTTTCCATAGCTTTTTCGCAATCCCAAATATTCACAATACATGTTCCCGTGGACGTTTTTAGTTCTATGGAATTTTTTAACAATTTACGTAAGGTTTCCAAAACCCTTGCCACAAGCCATTCCATCCCTGAAAGTAGAAAATCTGATTCCGATAGGCCATCTGCGTCAGCTCACAATCTTTGTGATTTGCCTTCAGCAGAAGGCGGGTATAATATTCATGCTCGGTATATCTCTGGTAATCTGCCTCAAAGGGACACATTGCTGCTATTTTTCCTACCAATGGATTCTCCACCATATTTGCATGATATACGTTTCCGTCAATCGTCAGTTTGAATTTTCTCCCGGCTACACCATCTTTTTAGCCCATGCAGATACCGTACTGCCGGACTGGGCTGCCTCTGCACCGTGGATAGAAAGTCCTCGTTCAATCGTTGCTCCCGTGCAAACCTTTTTCAGGTCACGTTCACTACTGCCCATACCGCTGCCCTCGTTGGTGCAGAACGGAATGATTTTCTTGCAGGACAAGTCATAATGCTCCAAAAAGGTAAACATCGCCATCGGCATAGTCCCCCACCAGTTCGGGTATCCAACGAAGATAGTATCATAGGTATCTATGCTTCTTGGGTACTTTTTTAGTTCTGGACGTGCATTGCTATGAAGCTCCTGTTTGGCATCCTCAATGCACTCATAGTAATTGGAGGCATAGGCCTTAACCGTGTCAATTTCAAACAGTTCTCCACCGACTGCCTCCTGGATCATTTCTGCCACGATTTCCGTATTGCCTTTTGGCAGGTTACGGATACTGCCGTTCCAGTAGTTTTCTCCCTTGCGAGAGTAATAAACAATCAAAATATTGCTCATTACGAAATCCTCCTATTTTTTGATTTTTGCGCCACCAAAGCCGCAGACATTTCCATTTCGTCCAGAGCCTTGTCCAGCTTGGCCACTTCCTCTATTGAAAGTTCCACATCCACTGCACCTGCATTTTCATTCAGGCGTTCACTCTTTTTGGTGCCGGGGATCGGAACAATCCAAGACTTCTTGCACATCATCCACGCCATAGAAATCTGCGCAGTTGTCGCATTTTTCTCACCAGACATCTGATCTCCAGGATATTGGTGCCCGTTGTTACGTCACCCATCCGCTTAATAGCTACAGACATATTAGAATATCATTCTAATATGTCTGTAATTTTCTTGTGTATATTCAAACAGTTCTTCGACAATTTTCAATTCCCTACACTTAGTGGATAATGGCTTATAAGATTACCCCCATTCCCACAATTCTACGGTAGGAGTCCTTGGGATTAGTTCGATTGAGAACAAACTACAGGACGATTAATTCATAATCTCGGCTGCCCATACCGATTTCTTCACCATGCCGCATTTGGATAGTACCGTCTATATAGGAGCGCAAACCTTTGAACTTATCCGCACCGGATTCATGGTTGCAAGAAAGGTGAGAGTCAGAGAATCCAAGCTGTTTATTAACCAGATCATAGCTAGCCTGGTCAAGAGCTACAGGATCAGTGGAAGCCAAAAAACCGATATCAGGAACAATAGGGGCGTCGCTCCAGGATGCGCAATCACAATCAGGAGTAATATTTATGAGAAAGTTTATATAACCGATCCGTTTTTCATGTGCTTTAGCAAAGCCATATCCATATTCGGCCATCCGTTCAAGAAAAGCTTCTAAGTCTGTCTGCCAGTCGATCCCGTTGGCCTTTACTGGGCAAACGGTCAGACACTCACCACAGCCGATGCATTTATCCAAATCAACTTGTGCTTTCTCACTCACAGTAATCGCATGTTCAGGACAAACTTCGCTACATTCACCACAGCCAATACATTTATCTTGATCGACTATAATCTTAGTACCATGCTGCTCTTTTTTACCAACCGCTGGTGCACCACCCATGGCAAGATTTTTTATGGTCCCACCAAAGCCACCCATCTCATGTCCCTTAAAGTGAGATAATACAATTACGCTGTCAGCGTTAACAATATCTTTAGCCAGCTTTACTTTCTTAAAATGTTTTTTATTTATTTCTACTTCAGTAATATTATCACTGCGTAGTCCATCAGCTATGATAATTGGTGCACCTGTAACTGTATAATCAAAACCATGCTCCAAGGCAGTCAGTAAATGATCAACCGAATTATGCCGACTTCCGCCGTAGAGTGTATTAGTATCAGTTAGGAAGGGTTTAGCACCCTTTTCCTTAATTTTGTCCACCACTTGACGCACAAAAAGAGGACTAATGAAACCATCACTGCCGCGTTCACCGAAGTGCAATTTAATCGCTGTAAGATCATCCTTTTGAATGAGCTCATTAAAACCCGCACGATCAAATAAGGTTCTGATTTTGCTGATTTTATTGCTCTTGTCTGATCTCGCCCGTAGATTTACAAAGTATACTTTACTGGACATTCTTTTTCCCCTCTCATATTTAATAATGTTAAATCGATAAGATTCATATGTGGCTCTCATTTGTCTGTTTATACCTGTGGCTTTAAGGCACCATAGAAATAGGCGGCTGTCGCACCGCCATCAATTAAGAAGTCCGCACCAGTGATAAATGCTCCCTGGGGACTCATCAGCAGCTCTGCCACATTGGCTACCTCATCGGCTGTTCCCGGACGGCCTGCCGGGCATTTGGCAAACATATTCTTGTAGAAATCACCTCTGGGACCGTTAAACTCATCAATGGCCAGCGGGGTAACAATGATTCCCGGAGAGATGGAATTGATTCGCGCCCCTCTGGCCCCCCATATAATAGATTCCGCCATAACCCTCTTTTCGTTGCAGCGTTTCGCCATCTGATAGGCGTGCAAGGTATCTTTGATATTCTCCGGCTGAAGCACTTCCAGTTTCAGAAGTTCCTCCGCCGGAGTGCAAGCCAGCTGCTCATCCACTTCCGCACTCAGTGCAGGCATCCGGTGACCGGACTGGCTGGAAATCGTCACACCAGTACCACCGTCCTTAATGACCCTCCCGACTTCCTCCAGCAGAACAGCAGTGCCGTACAAATCCACCTTCAAAATCACTTCAATCGGTGCCTGGCTGGGGGAAACACCAGCAGCATTAACTAACATGGAGATTTCACCATACTTCTGTGCTTCCGCAATCAGGCTTCGGATGGAATCTCTGGATGAGAGATCCATCTTCATCGGAACCACGTCAAATCCCGCGTCATTCATAATTTTAGCAATAGTCTGCGCATTCTCCAGCGTCTTATCGCCAATAACAAGCTTTTTGCCAAAGCCCATTCTTCTGGCAATAGCCATACCAATCTGGCCGGCACCGGTCCAAATCATTACTTCTTTCATTCGATTTTTCCTCCTTTGGATACACTCTCCTAAGATAATAAAGGTTTCTCCTGTCTGTCATTAAAGTTTGTTGTATTCTTCATCATTTACAGCTTCCAGCCACTCGTTAGAAGCTCCCTCTGCCGGAACTTCAACTGCGAGATGTGCAAACCAACTGTCGCTGGCCGCGCCGTGCCAATGCTTAACTTCTGCGGGAATGTTCACAACATCGCCCGGATGTAGTTCCCGAACGGGTTCACCCCACGCCTGATACCAGCCACGACCCGCCGTTACTAGTAGAATTTGACCGCCCTTATGATGAATATGCCAATTGTTGCGGCACTTCGGCTCAAAAGTCACATTGCCGATACCAACGCCTGTTGTTGTTAGCATATTCAGATGTGCCTGGCCGATAAAATATTTGCTGAACTTTTCCGGCAAAGGTTCCCCGATTGGGAAGATTGCGCCTTTGCTCCAATCAATCGATTCACTCATTATAGTTTCCTCCGGTTTCTTATTTTTCAAGTTGCTTTGCAGCTGCATTCACACAGTTCAGTGCATTCAGGCTGCGGGGGTAGCCGATGAACGGCAGGCACTGAGAAACGACCTTGATGAGAAACTGCTTGTCATTACCCAGCTTCATATTGGCAGCAGCGTGGCTGATCAGCTGCGGCTCACAGCCGCCCTGCGCGGCCAGAAAACAGAACGTAATCATTTCACGCTGCTTATAGTTCAAACCGGTGCGGGTGTAATAATCACCGAAGCAGTTATCCGCCAGCCAGTGGTTGATGTGACGGCTTTCTTCGGGACCGGATTTCCAGAAATCCCGCATTCCGTCGCCGAAGATATCAACCTGGGCTTGGGTGCCGGCCTCGCGCCGGTTTTCGGTCGTGGTGGTTGCCTGCCCGTCAAGTGGCAGAGCAACGCCCCGCGCTTCCAGCACCTCATTGACCGCCTTTAAGAACGGGAACACCCGCCCGATGCCGAGATACGCCACCGACTGATAGACGATCTCTTTTGCCTCCACGGGCGTCACGCCGAAGTTCAGCGCGGCGGGCAGCATAGCGCGGAACTCGTCGATGCCCTGACAGCCAAGCAGCGTCGCCAGGATCGCCATGAAGCGGGTGCGGTCATCCAGATCGTCGTGACCCACCACTTCGTCAAAGGCAAAGTTGTCGAAGCGCTCGATAAATTCCGGATCGGTGTTCAGAAACCCCGAAACATAACCGGGAAACATTTTTTCGTGATACGCTTTCGCGTTTTTCGTAATCATAATAGAAACCTCTTTTCCGAATATGTGCTTACAGGCACTTTCTGAAAATATTTTCACAGGATGTCTCACTCATCGCCTTCAAAGCCCTTGAAAAAGGGAAAATAGAGTCTTTATCGAATAAAGTTGGTCGCTATTCTTTCTTCACGCTCAGGGAACGGAACACCGGCTTTGATACCGGCCTCTTTGCACTTTAAGAACCATGCCATATTTCTCCCTAATATACGCATTATCTGTAATCCCTCTAAATCTTTTTTTAGGTCCTCCGGTGTGGAGCCGTGTACCATGTTCCAATACCTCGATGAGATAACAGGCATTTCTGATAGGGTGAAATATTTATTAAGCTGGTCAAATGTTGCGGTCGTCCCCGCCCTTCTAGCGGAAACAATAGCAGCTGCCGGTTTTAGGTAAAAAACTTGTTTTCCAGAGCATAGGTCGGTATAGAAAGCACGGTCCATAAAAGATGTAATAGCACCTCCTGCGGACGCATAATGTACAGGCGAACCGAATATAAACCCGTCGGCGTCTCCCGCAATATCGAGAAACTCATTGACTCTGTCAGAAACTATACAACGCCCCGTTTTCTGGCAGTTTTTACAGGCAATACATCCGGATAACGGCTTGATTCCAATCTGAAAGATTTCGGTTTCAATCCCACCTGCATTTAGTGTTTTAGCCACTTCTTCCAATGCTGTATAGGTACACCCCTTCTCATGGGGACTGCCATTCACTAATAATACTTTCATGCTTTCCTCCCGTTTGTGTTTAGATCTTGTAATCAGGTTTCACCATTAGACGTCAAATATACCTATGACACTTCTAACCGCATAAAACCAAATCCTAATTTTTTCACAATTCCATTCCTCTTTTTATGCATTCATTCCCATTTCATATGCTTGCTGTATTGCAGGATGTCCTTTAATGTCTCCCATATTCCAGGCATCAGTTCCATAGATAATACCCTTTTCCTTTGCGCCGCTAAGGCAGGAGGTAAATCCTCTAAATCCTTCCAGAGTCCTCTCCATTGCCTGCTTACTGCTATCGGCGGCGGTAACGATGAAATAGAACTCCTTTCCAGTGATTTCTTCATATCTTGGAACAGTTCTATCGATCAGCGTTTTCATCTGAGCGTCCATAGTATAGAAGTAAACCGGTGTCGCCATGACGATCACATCGGCGGTAATCATTTTCTCCAAAATTTCCGCCATGTCATCCTTCTGAACACATTTATGACTGATATAGCATGACCCGCATCCGGTACAGTAGCCAATCTTTTTATCTCTTAAGAAGATCTTTTCCGTCTGATTGCCTGCTTCTTTTGCTCCGGGCAAAAACTGGTCGCAAAGAAGATCGGAATTTCCGCCTTTCCTGGGACTTCCAGATATTATTAATACTTTTTTACCCACGAAACTAATCCTCCAATCTTGTTAACTCTTTTTCCTTTTCAACGACTACCTGTTCATATGCTGCAATTTTATAATCCAAGCGTTCCAGCGTTTTCTTCATATCTTCCATTCTTGTTATGAGCTGCTGACGCTGCTCAATAAATAGTTCTTTTCTGGCCTCAATGGTTTCATCACCCTGTTGAAACAGCCCAACATACTCAATCAATACTTCAATCGGAAGACCAGCACTTCGCAAACATTTAATAAATTCGACCCACCTGCAATCCTCTTCCGTATAATCTCTGATTCCACTTTTAGTGCGGTTCACACTAGGAATCAGCCCGATGCGTTCATAATAGCGGAGTGTATTCTGTGAAAGATCATATTTTCCACTTACTTCTGCAATCATCATACAATTTTACCTCCCTTGTAAGATATCATAACACTTGGAGTTAGCTCCAAGTCAAGTAAATTGTTTTCAAAGTCTTTTTTAACTTACTCCATTTTCCTTCTTTGGTTGGAAACTGTAGTTTTGCATCAAACATAGCTGATACATCTTTTAAATGCTCTGTTATCCTCAAATGCTGAGGGCAGGCTTTTTCACATTCCTTACAACCGATGCAATCACTCGCCTTACCATGATTATTGGCCGTAAGGTTTAGATAGTAGACAAACTGACTTGAGAAATTAGTTGTCGTGGCACGTTTGACACTGTTATACAAAGCAAAGTAATCTAGTATCGCAATCTTTTGGGGGCAGCCTTTTTCGCAATATCTACAGGTTGTACATGGAATTGCCGTATTTTCATTAATAATTTCGATAACCTGATTGATAATCTTGTACTCTTCTTCGTTCAGAGGTTAGAAAAAGATAATCTGTATTTACTATTTATCTGCAGGTTATATAAATTGCCAAAATACAAACTACAAATTACCAAATAATTTCCGAAAAATGTCTTCTAGTCAAAATTACCATAACCCGACCGGCATTTTCATTTTTCAAAGAACCTCCCGCACCCCAGCCCCAACTTTAAATTAAAAAGCTACTTCAGTCGCGGATTGTACTGTTACCTTTTCGACGATATAATTCATCGTCAAACTTGCTTGTATATTCTTATTCCACTATTTCCTCCACCCTCATCCTGCTCTTCATTGCGCACGTTGTGCGTTTCATATATGTTTCTATAGAAATCATCGCTCCTGCAATTGCGTACATGAATCATTTTTTCGTACTTCATTGCTGCCCTTCTCTTTTTTGATAAAATTCATTATGTTAACAGAAACCATGCCTAATAAAATTAATAATACTCCTAAAATTCCCATAGGCCCCAAACTCTCTTTTAAGAATATACTCCCTAAAACTGCTGCACTGGCAGGACTAAGGGCACAAAACAATCCAGTACGTTCAGAAGTTGTACGACTCTGGGTCAGCGGCTGGAGTGTAAATCCGAAACCGCTGCAAACAATTGCTAATATAAAGATAATTCCCCACTCATAAAAGGTTGTAGGTATATTAGGAGTTTCAAATAGATAAGCAGCAATTATACTGTACACCCCCATAAATCCCACCTGCAAAATTCCAAGTGTCAATGGATCGTCTTTTCGGCTGATCCTATCTGTTAATATGATGGAGCAAGCGTAAAATATTGCTGCCACCAAACATAGAAATTCTCCTGATGACAAAGAAAATGAACCGTTTTTTAAAGTTAGCAAGGCCACTCCCAAAAGAGATATAACTGTGCTCACAATTACAGGAACTTTAGGAAATTTTCTGCGCAGAACTGCTTCAAAAAGAGGAACAAATACAATAGCTGTGTTTTCCAAAAATGCAACGGTAGAAGCATCCGTCGTCTTAAGACCTGAAACTTCTGCAGCCATAACTGTAAAAAAAGATGCTCCCAGCAACATTCCTCTAAGAAGTGTTCTGCCGGATGCGCATCTTAATCGTTTCCATCCAAATGGCAACAGGAAAAGAAAAGCAATAAGAAATCGTAGACCAAGAAGCGAGAAACTCCCCATATCACGAATACTGATTTTTGTCATTACAAAAGAAGTGCTCCGAGCTAAAATTACTAACATAAGTAGTATTTCTGCTTGTGTTTGCGAAAATACTCTGTTTTTTATGTGAATCTCCCACGCTTGCTTTCTTGACAATGCACCTTGAGGTAAGTCTCTATTATTTGTCATCATTATTCCTCATTATTATTTAATATACATTAAGAATATCATAATTAAACATCATTTAAAAATGCTTATTATACCCTTATAATATAAACACTACGTTATATTGTGGGGGTGTGTTATATGACAAAATTGGAAATAGAAGCATTTCTAACGGTAATAAAAACAGGCAGCATTACTGCTGCAGCTAAGTATCTATTTGTGACGCAACCCGCACTTAGCCGCCGTATCCTCGCCTTAGAGAGTGAGTTGGGATACTCTTTAATAGTGCGCAAAAAAGGGGTACGTACAATTGAGCTTACAAATCAAGGCAAGGCATTCATATCAGTAGCTGAGAAGTGGCAGGTTGTATGGTTAGAGGCACAGGAGATCACAAATCTTGGCAAGAGTAAAATGTTTTACGTATCCTCTATAGGTAGTGTTAGTTCTTATATTTTGCCCTCTGTCTTTCGCCGCTTTATGAAAGACCATCCGGACTGCCGTCTTGTCTTATATAACCATCATTCAAGGGAAGCATACAGTTATATTGAATCGAGACAAATTGATTTGGCTCTTATATCTGATAACCAGTTTTCACGAACAACAGAAACTGTTCCCGCTTTTCGAGAAAAGATGATCCTTGCCACAAACGGATTATCCGAATTAAAAGAAAAGGTTCATCCCTCAATGCTTGAAGTAAAACGGGAGATACGACTTCCGTGGAATCCCGAATATGATTTATGGCACAACTACTGGTTTGGTTCAAATGCTGGATCTAAAGTAATCCTTGATCAAATGTCGTTATTAGAAGATTTTTTAAATGAAAACAATACATGGGCAGTAATTCCAGCAACTGTAGCATACCACCTTATTAAGAATACTGACGTCACTCTTCACGAATTGCTTGATCCTCCACCAGATAGAATTATCTACTATTTGATACCCATGAATCAAAAAAATGGTTATGTTGAATCCTTCCTTCATGAGTTAAATTATGTCCTGCAAGATCGGGAACTAGTAGAATCTTTTCTGTAATAAATGTTGGTGGTCAATTTATCTAAATAATTCGATAATGTTATCTTTTTTTTATCCTCAAGTGTCCGTTGACTTGTGGATACTACAAATCTGCATTTACCCCTTCATTCATAAAGGCTTCATGCTTATTCAATCCTCACCAAAATTCTGTATGCTGCCTCCAACGGAATCATATACCCACAAAAAACCTTCAATGAAGTAACGCCAACCTGCGTGGTGTACTCGATTAGTCTGATTAGCAAACAGGTTGAGTGCTTGAAATGACGACTCAGAAAACAGTTGACAATTTTACAGTTAAGAAGTGTTTCCGTTCATCTATTGTTTAGTGTAATAATATGGTTACTAAATATTTTCAGATAAAGCTGCTAATTGTAGAGCTTCCCCTGTTAGAGATTCAATGGTCGCTCCAATTTCCTCAATAGCAGCAGATACCTCTTGTGTATGACCACCTGACTTTTCCAATTCCACAGTCATCTTGCTGACAAGACCTTGAATACCAACGATAATTTTGCGAATATCTTTTGCAGAGTTGGCACTTGATATTGCCATCGTCCGAATTTCTGATGCTACCACTGCGAAGCCTCGTCCAACCTCACCAGCTCTTGCTGCTTCGATTGATGCGTTAAGTCCAAGAACTTTGGTGTCACTAGCAACGGAATTTATGTATTCGACCACTTCTTCCATTTGTTGTGCCTTGTCATTTACTTCTCCGGATTGTACTGAAAGCGCTATTCCAGCATCGGACAGAGCTTGGGCCGAGTTTGCTATATTCTCTAGTGCAGCTGAAACCTGCTGCAAAGATTCTGAAAGATTCTTTGAAAGGGATGGCAATGTTTTTAGTGCATTTTCCCTTTCCGTTGAACCAGTAGATGCAATTCCACCGATGATAACACCATTTTCTCTAATCGGATACGCTACTCCAGTATAAGCAACGCCTAAGACTTCTGCTCCAACCGTTCGTATTACCTTTTGACCCGTTTGAAGGCACTCATATGATGTTGTCGTAGTTGGTAGTGGTTGGTCTACTTTAAGTGGCAGTTTGATAACGGAACCCATTCTAATATAAATGAACTTTTCAAGGTCAAATAACCAAACCGATGTTTTTCCCGAGTCGGTGTCAAAAATCACATCAACCATTTGTATATAATCCTGAATCATAGCATTTCCTCCTGACAATTTTTATCTTGGACTGTTGTCAATTCATCGGTTAATTCAATATTTTCGGATCCTAACCAAGTTATAACATCATCTGTGAATAGCTGGTTGATATCTAAAACTGGAATAATATGATCATCCGTTTTTATGATTTCCTTAATTGTCCCTCGATGAATTATTGCGGGAACTTGTTCAATCCTGTTGCTTTCTATAATGTCAACGACATCATCCACCCACATTCCGATTTTCTCAGTCTCTTTGGATGACTCGAAAATCATTATTCTGGGTTCTCCCTCACTAGTGGGTGCTATTACAAATTTCTTTCGTAAATCTATTATTGTTACCACACCATCACGCACTTTAGCAATCCCCTGAACAAACTTAGGCGCACCCAATAGTTGTACGACACTTACAGGCTTGATAATTTCTCGAACACAACTCATTTCCACAGCGAAGTCATCCAAGCCTAATTTAAACTGAATAAAGTGTTTCATTTCGTCCATTAATATTACTCCTTTCTTATTTCAAAAGAGAAATCATAAAGCATATTTTGGTCAGTCTTAATTTTTCTGAATATACAGATTATTAAGCTTATATAAGAGGAACGTTATCAGGAAATTGGTATTATGCACAAACAATTAAATTTTTAATTACTTGAAACAAATCAAAAATTCCCCACATACCCTTATGAAGACTCCTTTTTTTACATTACCTCTGTGTCCTTTAAATCAAACTTATCTGGCATATTCTTAATGGACTCCGCTTTCCATAGAATAATGTGAATTGCTGACTGACTCCAATAATTGGTGGCTATCTCAACTAAAGGATGTCTCCCTTTGAGACATCCATGTTCCATCTGCAGATAAATTTTTTCAACAAACACCCTAATAATCTCAGCATCAGACTGAGTACCTGAATTAACTATTAATTCTATAATCGCTTCACTTTTAGTTAATACAGCTTTGTAAGGGGAATCATTTGTCATTGCATCATATGCGTCAGCTACACTTAATATTTTAGACTGCAATGGTATTTGAAAATCCTTTAAATTTCTGGGGTATCCCTTTCCATCTAATCTTTCATGATGAGCTAATACGAATTCTGCTACATGGGCAAACTCATTTACAGATCTCAATATTTGATATCCAATTTCAGGATGTCGTTTAATTTCAACCCATTCAAGTTCATCTAGTTTGTCAGGCTTATTTAAAATTTTTTCATGTATTCCTATTGTACCAATATCATGCAATAACCCAAGTAATCCAAGTTCACATACCAAATCCGAACTCAAACCCATTGCAGTACCAACATCTTTACAGAGCTTACTTACCCTTTCACAATGTTGTTGTGCTCTTGCATTCTTTTCGTACAAACTTTTAGTTATTAGTTTAATCGTCTTGCTTTTCATACTTCTGCTTTCAAATAGTTTTTCACGATACATATTGTCCTCTGCCTGCACAAATATATTATTATGTCTTGATTAATGTCATCTTTTGTAGCCCATCCGAAGGAAAATGATAATATAGTCTTATCTGTCTTTTCTCTGTCTATAGCAGATTTGATTCGGTTAACTATTTTCTCTGCTTGTAAAGAATTAATTTCTGGAAGTAGAAGCACAAACTCATCCCCACCAGTTCTTGCTACAATATCATTTCCCCGAGATCCCTTCTTTAAAAGTGTGGCGCAATTCTTTAAGATCTCATCTCCAGTCAAATGACCAAAGGCATCATTAATCAGCTTTAAACCGTTAACATCTGACATAACTAGGGTTATTGGAAGATTTCTTTCGGTATCTAAACGTTTTAACTCTTTTTCATAAAATCTACGGTTGTGAATTCCTGTAAGTTGATCATGATAACTGAGGTAAAGAACTTCTCTTTCTGATTTCTTTCTTTCTTCAATATTTCGACTTACACCTACAATTTCTATCTCTCCAACTGAATTGTAACGATATTTTGCTGATATTTCAATCCAAATAATATCTCCATTTTTGCACGGCTGTTGAATTTCATTTATATAATAATTGGGTACATTTGGATCTTCTATAAAAGCTGTAATATATCTTGCTATAGCATCCCTTACAACGACTAATGATTCAGGAGTCAACGCATCTTCTAAGTTTTCATTCATTGCTTCTTCTGCTGTAAGTCCTCTTAAATATAATATTGAAGGGCTAATATAAGTAAATTTGCATGTGCTTAAATTTAAAACCCATATTACATCAGACGCATTCTCCGTTAAAAGCCTATACTTTTCCTCGCTAATTTTTAGTGCATCTTCTGCCTTTTTGCGCTCTGTAATATCTTGAACGTTGACAGCACGATACAATACTTTACCATATTCATCTTTTATTGCAGTCGCATCAACTATTACAGGAAAAATAGACCCATCTTTCCGGATATGCAAAGACTCAAAAATATGGTGCCCCGTTTCGTTTACAATACGGAATTTCTCAGGTAACGATGCTCGGACTTCTGGTGCAAACACCTCTGAAATAGCTGTTGTACTCAATTCCTCAACTGTATATCCATGCATTTCTGCAAAAGCAGGATTCATTAACTCGAACTTAGTTCCTTCAGTATTTGAAGCAACTACACCCCATTGAGCGTGTTTAAATATGTTCGCCCATTTCTGTATTTCTTCATTTGCTTGTTTGCGTCTACTAATGTCACGGATAATAATATCCACTACTGGTCTACAGATGTGCTCTATCCAAACTATCTTTCCATTTTTATTTATATGCGAAATTGTTCAGAGTGTACTCCTATGTTAAAGCCAGTTTTATGGCGATGATTCAACCATATCGCCTTATCTTGTTCTATAATTATTGAAGCAAAAAGAGTTTCATCCTCTACGAATTCATCTACTGTATAGCCAGAGATTCTTTCACAAGAAGGAGAAACGTACTTGAATTTACCTTCCCCATCTTCCCAAATCAGCCAATCATAAGCATAATCAGCTATAATTTTAAACTTAAATTCTGTTTCTTCAACTATCCCTTGGAGATTATCACGCTCAGTTAATTGCCCCATTTCATGGGATACATCAATGATATATGTAACAAAACAATATTGTTCCGGTGAATAAAACTTTATCCTATACCATCGTTGCAACAGCTCTGAAAAACCTTCTATCTCTTTGCTTCCACCATTAATAGTAATATCACCAAATATTTCTATCCAATCTATTTTAGTATCACAAATTCTAGGAGAAATTTCAGAAATTCTTTTGCCTATGCTATCTATGCCTTTTAATCCTGTAAATCTTTCAAATGCAGAATTAATCTCAATAAACTCATAATCATATGGAACATCTTTTTTATTATAGATTATTCTATAAACTGCACAGCCAGTAGGAGATTCTTTAATAATAGATTTATATAAATTGTCGTTCACTTATATCACCTTTCATCCTAAGTTCAATTTAACCCTTAGTCAATCGGCGGTCTCATATTGTTCTTCCTAATAATAGATCGATGCGCTATGGATAAACATTTCATAAACTCTGATGTCCTTTTACTTAGGACGTTTGTAATTAAATCTTAGTAAAAATTCAATATGTTCCCTTTAAACTCCTACAATTAGAATGACTACCAGACGTAGTTGCATTATTTATCCAACATGAATGAAGCGCCCAAATAAAATTCATGCTTCAATATTCTCTTGTTTCTTTTCTGTTCTTCGCGATGTATTAAATATAACACAACAAACATTAATAATGTAATATTTTGTTAGGGCATGTAAGAATTTTAGATTTATCTCAAACTCTTTTTGAATAGTTCTCTGATCGAATTTTTCTAATAAAAATATCAACTAACTCGGGATTAAACTGCTTTCCCTTTTCCTCTAGTAGAATCTCAACTGCCCTTTCCTTTCCCAGCTCCCCTCTATATACTCGATCGGTAGTTATTGCATCGTAGGTGTCAGCTATTGCAATAATTTGTGATCCTAATGGAATTTCCGAACCCTTTAAACCGGAGCTGTACCCTGTTCCATTCCATTTTTCATGATGATGCCTTACAATTAAGCTAATATTTTCAAAACCAATAATCTTGCTTACAATTTCCGCACCTATATCAGCATGTTTTTTTATACTTTCATATTCTTCCTTAGTAAGTTTACCGGGCTTATTCAGTAAACTATCCGATATTCCTATTTTGCCTAAATCATGGATATTGGCAGCAACTAGTATTTGCCCTTTTATTATTTCATCTAAATCAAGTTCTTCACATATCATAGAAACATACATCGAAACATTTTTAGAGTGTTTACCAGTATATTTATCTCGGGCATCAAGCAACTCCGCGAAAGCCTCTATTGTAGATATATATGTTTTTTCAATTTTTACCTTTAAATCGTTTTCTTTCGTAATATCATGTATGAACAAAATAATGTCAGTTACACTTCCGGTATTTTCATCAATTACAGGAGCAATATAAATATTCAGTACTTTCTTAATACGACTAGTAAAGGAAGTGTATTTCTCACTGAGAACTTCATTGTAAATTCCTCTTGATGCATTTATAATGCCATTATAAATGTTTGATTGTTTAATAGTATCGAATTCTAATATATTCAGTCCTACCGTTTCAGTGGAACCTAAAATATTACCAATTGATTGATTAACATATTTAATAATTCCCTCTTCAGTTAAAATAACTAGTCCGGTAGGTGTAATATTAATGATTAATTCATATAATTTATAAAGTTCTTCATACTTATCTGTACTAATGCAATTTTCATTTATCTTCTCTAGATTAAGCCTAAAATAAAGTAAAGTTAATCCCATAATAATAAGTTGAGCAATACTCAAAAATATTTGAATGCGAATGGTAGTAGTTTTAATACCCTCCAATTTCGAAACATTTATGAAAGATCCAATAACACATAAACCTATTATTATATTAATGTAAATCAGAACTTTCAATAAATTCTTATTCAAGATAAATCCCCCACGATCTGCTATATCCATTCCACCATAGAGTGCTTCAATCAATACTCTCGGATAGAAATCCAGGTACACTAGACGAGTTTCAAAGACCCCTATTGACTATACTTAAAGGGTAGGCGAAATACTTTGAGCATATTCGCGGTAATCTCATAAGATAGTCTACAACACTTTCAAGCCTCAATTTTTTGTCACCATAGCGATGAATTCTGAATTAGTTGGTTTACCACGATCTAAATTGATGGTGTAGCTAAAAAATTGTTCTTGAATTCGTTTGCTTCCCCGTTATTCTTTGTAGAAAGAATTTTCCGCGGCCTCCATATAATTCTACTTTCAATATTCGACGTTTTTCATTCACATCCTCTCTATATTCAGAAATATTCCAAGAAAACACAAAAAAAACAGACCGTCCATACGATCCGGCAAATAAGTTCAGTCGCGGGTCTTACCTATATGTGCTTGTTTCATTGATCATGTAGGATTTCAGTGACCCGTCACATAAAAATACGTAGTTTGTTTAGTCAGACTACTGCGGGTCGCGCCCAGATATGTGCTGTCGAGCACGGGGCGAAGGCGAGGGAACAGAAGAGTTCATTTTAAACTTTTCCGTAGTGATATCTACGATGGCAATTGGGGTGTGAAGCTATTGTATTTTCTAGTGTATCTTTTCATAATCATTTTCATCCATACCAACGTTTGCCGGTTTTTTTCCAATAATTTCTTGTCTAGAATAGCCCGTTGCGCTGAGATACTGATAATTTACGTCAATGCAGCAATTATCTGACTTTCTTCTTATTATCATCATATGCGGAGTGGAGTGAAAAACCTTGGAAAACTGCTCTCCAGCAAGTTTTAGTGCTTCTTCAGTCTTTGTCCGCTCATTAATTTCATCTTCGAGCATGATATTAAATTCTTTAAGTGCCGCCGTTGTTTCCTTCAGTTGTTGATTTAGTCCCCACACTTCCTTTTGTAAATCACTATTTTCCTTGATTACTTTTTCGTTAACTTGTTCTATAAATCTAAGTTTTTGATGTGTATCTATACTGGTAATAACTTTTCGATCATTGTTTTGGTTGAATAAATTATTTTTAAAAACCAGCATAACAGATGTCTGGTTAATATGACCAATATATTCCTCACCATAAGTAGAAAAACCAATGGTCTGGATATTGCTAAATATTTCTCCATACTGCTTAACTGAATTTTTTTGTTCCAATTCCAGTGTTCGCATTATACAATGAAAATTTATAATTCCCTCAATCCTGCCAAATTCTTTAATTTTTTCATCTAAAGCATACTTCGTGTCTTCAATAATATTAGTTGATTCAAGCAGTCTAACCTCCATTTTCTCTAGTATATTACAATGAAATTGTATATTTGTTCCTTTCTTCTGAAGAGGGCTTCTTACGAATATATCATTTCCCCCAACAACTAATCCTACAGGATTGGTCGTAAAATATTTCGGTGCTTCTTCAACTGAAGTCGCCCCAACAGCATCTGCATAGGCTGTTATTGCCGGTCTGTTATTAAATTCAATTACTTCTCTGATTTCTTCATTGACTTTATTGGCTATTAAAACTTGGTCTAATGCTTTAAAGCTTTGTGTTTTAATAATACTGAATTCAGCTTGAGCGTTCATTTTTAATAAAACAAGGACTGCGGAATCAATATAAGCCTTACCATTTGCACAAACAAATGTTTCTATAAATTTAAGGTCATCTCCGGCAGAACCTCCAATAAAATAAACATTTGTCCTGCTGCCAATTTGATCCATTATCTTTTCTTCTTTCATACTTACACCGTCAATTAATATTATCCCAACATATCTTGTCACATCCATTGTGTAAGAACTCTCATTAAAGTATCTCTCAAATGATGTAAATGCTGCATCGAGGTTTAGATTATCTTTTATTTGTTCAATTACTTCCACTTTAACATCTGAAATAATATTTGAATTGATAGCCATGGCAACAACAGAGTTTTTTAATAATTTTCCACTTACAATTTCACCGGCAGTAGAGCATCCAAATACAATACAATCCGAAAAGGCTTCTTGCAACAGGTGGCTAAGCCTTCTGTGGTCAAAACATGATGAAGCAAAGAAAACTAATAGCTTGATACACGCAACCATCTAACTGATTTTTAATTTCTGATACGGCTTCTTTTTCCAAAGTTTTAGTTGAAAATACAGATCTGATATTTATTTCATTCTCAGCCAGGTTATTAACTTTTAATTGTTTGGCGATATTCCGAACCTTTTCCATGATTTCCGGATCGTCAGGAGAAAAATTATCGAATTTATTCGGATTGATCCCTTTCAGAATAAACTTGGCTTTAATCGTTTCTGCAATAGCCGAGTTACCCTTTGACCGTTGTAGAATAATAGAATCAATTATCTCCTTTATTTTGCCTGGCAAGAATAATTCACCCCTTTATATTCCCATTCCCATTTTTTCTTGCGTAAATAGAATTTTCATACCACCCTGTGAATCGGCAGGTTTATGGAAGTTTATATTTAGAAACATCAAATTTTGTTAGAGATATTTATATCTTGGACATCTGCTCCAAATTACCTTTACAATTCCACATTTCCCCTCAGTTTCCTCCTAAGTTTTAAATAATCATGAAAAACCCAAAAAGGCCAAGCCGCCCAATAAACGACCTAACCTTACACATCCACAAATAAATATTTCACTATTGACCAAGCCCAAATATCTACAGAAAAAAATCACCAGCCACATTGGCACAAATTACAAACTTAATATGTTCTTGTGGACAAGCCCCACCTCAAAACCTTCCATCCTACCCCCTTAAAACATGTTTCCGCGTAACTAAGTAGTCCCATTAGTACTTTTACACAATTCTAACTCCAAACTCTAAAACCCTTGCTACAAGCCACTTCCAGACTGGACAAATTCTCATACTTAGAACGGTCTCCACGTGGTAGAGGTTACTTCATTGGAGACTTTCGAAAACACCCGTTGGTAATCCCCCATATTGTTTTATACTGTCTTTTCATACCCCCAAAAATCATTTTCGGAATAAGCGGAAGTTTTTGTACCCGGACTCCGGTGGCATCGTATATGGCATTTAATAAAGCAGGGGTCACCGGAACAACCGCCAACTCCCCAATACCCTTGGCTCCAAATGGACCAGTAGGATCGGTATCTTCAATTAATATACACTTTATTTCCGGTGTCTCTTTTATGGTGGGAACCCCTAACTGCCCGTAAGTCCTGGTTACCGGAATCCCCTGTTCCAATTCGTACGACTCAGATAAAGCATACCCCAATCCCATAAGGCAGCCACCCTCTATCTGCCCTTCTACTTTTTGAGGATTAATAACCCGACCGCAATCGTGAACAGCAATTATTTTCAAAACCTTGACTCGACCGGAGGTTTCGTCGACTCCCACCACAACTACTTGAGTTGCGTAGTTATAAGCTGGATGCCTTCTGTATTCTCCGGAGATATTATCTCCATTCTTGTCTACATATGATTGGGGAGCTGTATAATAATAGGATGCTTCAACTGTCTTCCCAGCTGAAGTAACCCTAGCCGCCAGATCCTCTAACGTCATTACTAAGCGCCCCATAGCATTGATAAACTTACCTCCTGTTAACACCAGGCCGTCCGTTGAAAGATCAAGACAAGCAGCAACTTCCTGTATCAGTAATTTTTTAAATTCGCCGGCGGCCAATTCCACAGCCTTCCCGCTAACGAGAACTTGCCTTTGTGCCGAAGCGGGACCGTGGCGGATAGTTAGATCGGTATCGCCGGTTATGACCTCAAAACAACTCTCATGAATCCCCAGTGCTTTAGAGGCCACCTGCAAAAGAGCCGTACGTATTCCTTGTCCCATGTCCACAGCCGATGCCCGTAACTGAATTCGTCCCCCTTGCTGCAAAGAGAATATGGCCCCGGCATTGTCCTGCCTACCGCTCCCAACATTTTTATAACCGCTGGCTACTCCTATGCCTATGAGCCAGCCCGGCTCGGACTTCATAGCCGCCAGCTCTTTTTCCAAAGCATCTCGGGCCGCTCCAATGGTGGCTCTGATTGCCACGCTAGCCCTTAGGATCTCCCCACCTACCGTGCGATCCCCTACTTGGAAAGCGTTGGTCATCCTTATCTCGAATGGATCCAATCCCAACCTGCGGGCACCCTCATCTAAAAGGCACTCACGGGCAACCGCTGGTTGATTGTTACCGAATCCCCGAAAGGCACTGCTGTTTGCATTGTTTGTATAAACAGCCCAGCCTTCCACCCGGAAGTTTAGAATCCGGTAAGGGCCGCAGGCAAAAGCGGAAGCTTGATCAATCACTATAGGACTTAGCGCAGTATAAGGACCGGCATCAGAAATGAGCTTGGCATCTATTGCCGTTATCTTCCCTCCCGAATCAAATCCCATCCTGTAATCAATCTGGAATGGATGCCGCTTCGTGCTCACTTTTAGTGATTCAGCCCTCGAAAGGACTATTTTCACCGGCCTTTTCAGGTGGTACGCTCCGAGAGCGACCAACGCCTCCACTGTGTTGTCAACCTTACCACCGAAGGCTCCTCCGACTGGGGTAGTTATAATCCTGATCTTTTCTTCCGGCATTCCTAAAACTGCCGACAATTGTTTTCTTATATCAAAGGGTGATTGCGTAGAAGCATAAACTGTAATCTTTCCATCGTCGTCTACCGTCCCAATGCTGGCCTCAGGTTCCAGGTAGCCATGCTCCACCGAAGGTGTTTCAAAGTGCCCCTCCACTACTATCGCGGATTGTCGAAACGCCTCTGCCACATCGCCTTCCTGGTGAACCAGATGTGAACAAACGTTACCCTTTTCATAAAGCTTAGGGGATTCAGGTAAAAGAGCCTTTTCGGGTGTAAATACCCCTGACAGCAATTTGTAACTTACTTTTATCTTATTTACTGCTCGATCCGCGGCTGCCGTACTCTCAGCAAAGACAACGGCTATCGCATCCCCGGTGTAGCGGACCCGATCCCGGCACAGCACTGGACGATCAGGTTTAATTGATCCTACTCCGTTATGACCCGGTACATCACAAGCGGTAAACACTGCTACCACCCCTGGTACAGCATTGGCCTCTTCAGTGTCTATCGAAATTATTTCAGCGTGGGGGTGCTCGCTCCACAGAACTTTACCGTAAAGCATACCCGCAAAGCACATATCATCAATAAAGGAAAGGGAACCTTTCACCTTGGCCTCACCTTCCATATCTGGAACCGAACGTCCAAAGCCCATCTCGCCCACCTTGATATCCTCGGGTTGTTTTATCCAGCGGCTGGCTAATTTAACCGCTTCAATTATTTTTACATAGCCGGTACAACGGCAGATATTATCCTTAAGCCCCTCCATTATCTGGTCGTTGCTGGGATCCGGATGAATATTCAACAGAGCCTTAGTTGCAATTATCATACCTGGTGTACAAAAACCGCACTGTACCGCCCCTACGGCAAGAAAAGCTGCCTGTATCGGGTAGTTTTCCCTATTTTTACTTAACCCCTCTATGGTTTCTACAGTTTTTCCTGCCATTTTAATCATCTTAAAATGGCAGGATTTAGACGGCCGCCCATTAATCAGCACCATGCAGGCACCACAATGATTGGTACTACATCCTTCTTTTGTGCCAGTAAGCCCCATCTCATCCCGCAAAAACTGCAACAAGGTTGTCTTAGACCCGACCCTAGCCTTTATTTCCTCACCGTTAAGAATAAAAGAAACAGTTACTTTATCATCCACTTGATTCACCCTTTCAGATAGCAAATCCGTTTATGACTAATCCTTTCGATTCCATTTGCCACGGTAACACCGTCTAAGAATATATCGAATTGGATAAATTATCAAAAAGACAGATAAAAAAGTACTTGCCGAAATCATGGAAGGGTTGCGCTACATCCGCCAATCCCCAATCCTGTTCGTTTCAGTACTATCTATGTTAGCAGTTGGAACCTTCGTTATGACCGATGGTTCATTCGAATGAATCATGTTTTATGTCCTTCACGGTTGCTCAAATTCTCTATTGTTTCATGACTTCGCTTAACTCCATGCCTGGCTCTGCAGTACCCACTGTACACAGAGGGATGCTCTCAACGATACTCTGAACCTGAAAGTATGGTGCACTAAAGATAAGATCCGAATACTTATAACCCTTAACCAGGTGTCTGCTGGAGTTATCTAAAAATGTCACGTTAATTCTGCCTGTAGACAGTGGAAAAGCAACCGAACCCGAACATGTGGAACCTGATAGTTGTGCCTGCAAAGGAATTCCAGTTTCGAAGGTTGACAATGTGACTAAGCGACTAGCTTGAGCCGGATTACATAGAAAGAGAACTAGATCAGGTTTAAACTCAAATTCTTCTAATGGACCGATCACAACGTATTTACTGACCCCGGTCGGTGGCTGGCCCTGACTGAGAGCCCTCGAACGGAAAAAAGAAGCGTTACAAGAGCTGAATTTTTCTCCTTCAATCAGGAATTTCTTCACAGCTGCAGCCCGTTCCGGTGAAGGGGCAGCTAGACCGAGTGACGTAGTACCACCTGGACAAGTACTTGTTTCAGCGTTAACATTAAATGTGATTCCCTTTCTCGCAGCCTGATAGAAAGCGGAACAAGCCATAATTTTACTTCCTTTACCGTTTCTTGCTGGAGAATCACAAAAAGCTACCCCAACTGGAGTACCGTCTAAGGAAAGTACCTCTTTTAATTGTTTAGCATACTCTTGCTAAATCATAGAATCATTCCTCCTTGTAATATATTCTTGATCTAAGAAGTAATCTGGAGCAAATTCTATTAATTCGAAAACCCTCGGTGCTTATTGTTCTTTGACTATGGAAGTGTATTCTTTATCCGATTCCATTTCAAAGATTAGAGTCTGTACCATCTGGATTTACTAATATTGCTTGAGAGTTACTACTACCGGCGTGATCTGAAGTGAACCTCCAACCCTCTCAAGTTCCGCTACCTTGCCAAATGTCTTACATAACTCTTACCTCTTTTTAGTCCTTTATCGCCAAACAAAATCGCCAGTCTTAATATAGTACCAATCACCATTAATCCAACTTTGTTCTAGTAGATCTTCGCCAGTTAAGCCTTCGGGGTGGTCGATGCACTCGTAAGTTACAGATTTGCCAAGTTCCAGGGCAGCTTCGCGCGCGTGCTGACCGTCGTGGAGAATTACAGGTCATCAAAACCAACTGTGTAAACCGTAAGGACTAATTCTGAGCAATCGGTTAACTCTAATTTCTTGGACTCGGTTACTTTGTCGTTGCGGTAGTGTTGGATAGAGATAATTATCAATGTGTTCCTCTCCTTCAAATCTTGATCTTAATTTATTATAACGTATATGCAATAAGTATGTGGTTGTTTTGCATATTTTCAAGTATAATAGCCCTTGGTTTAGTGCCGAAGGGCTATTGTATTCACACGTCGATGAGTACCTCATCTGGTCTTTGGATCACTTATTCTTTAATTTGCCTTTGGCTTCTCCTACTGCTGAACTACTTAACATAGCAACCAGTCAGCTTATTGCGACGGGGGCAGCTGGAGGGAGTTTTAACCCAGAGAATTTCCCCTTTAGTAGTACCTTTGCTGCCCTTTCCCAAGAAGACCGTCTCAAAGCTATTACCCTCCTAGAACGGCTCCAGGTTAATCCCTGGATTCTACCTTTCCTTTTCCACAATAACCCTACTTTTACCCAAATAATCGCTGATTCTTTAAATAGATTGACCGTGTTTTGTTATTATTCCGAATGGTCCGGATACGGAGCAACACCTTTTCAGTTCGAGAAACGCAAGTTGGAGGGCATACCGGCTAGTTGGAAGCAAGTTCGCTACCCGGGTAGGGCTTATCATTATCATGCTTTACGTGGATATTTAGTTGATAAATTTGTTGAATAGAGGTATATCGTTATGGCTTATGAAGCTGATGTTATTATTATCGGGGCAGGTGGAGGCGGCGCGGTTGTTGCTAAGGAACTGGGGGAAATAGGAATTAATGTACTGGTTCTTGAAGCAGGTCCTTGGTATGGAAATAAGTTATAGCAAAAGACATATTCAAATTCTAAGCCCTTGGCTTCTTGAATAGTAAAAATGTTTGGCAGCTGGGTTTCGGATATCTCTTCTAATTGAATTCTATCTTTTTCATCCGATATAATAATGTAGGTATTCACTCTACTACTTAATGAAGTCAGCATTTCTTTTAGATTATTGCCCTTTGGTGCCAAATAGAATGGTATATTCCCATCCTTCAATGCCGCGATATGCTGCTCAGTTATATCTTTTTCTTTTGCTATATATTTCTTTCGAATGTCCCCCATGATATTTGACATTTCAATAATACTGCGTTGAATACGAAAGTTTTTCGTAAGAGGAGCCTCTTTTATTTCTTTACCTGCAAGATAATATAATGTTTTTAACCTATCATTTCTGTAATATGTAGGATTAACTATCTGATGTATATCCCCTGCAAATGTAATATCATTTAGATTGTTGACCAGGCGGCTAACACAAAATATCTGTAATTCCGTCAGATCTTGTACCTCATCAACTACTATATAGTCAAACTTTTCAATCTCCCCTTTTTCGATTGCACAGATCATTATACCAGCAAGATCATTATCATCAAAAAAGCCTTCGTCGTGAATCCATTTCTGATACTTAATAGCGATATCGTATATGCAATTTCTTTCCTCGACTGAAAATACCGATTCTTTTGAACCTAATCTTAAATAGTCCGATTTGAGGATTAGAATATGATCGATACTTTCGTAGAGGAAATTCATAGCATTCCTATATATTTGTCTTATATTTTCAGCAAATTCCTGGCTATGATTTGTCTCCGGGTCGTTGCGAATTAAATCCACAGCACTATTCAATTCTTTGGTATTTTGTAAGGTACATCTTAGTCTTTTTCCATCACCGTCAACTTCTTCAATATAACCGTTTCTCTTCAGATACTTATTCGAATTTTCACCGTAATCGTCATAACTAAAGACATAATTCCGTTGCCAATTGGTTCCCATATAACCTTTAAGAATTCCTCTTATTTCAGCCCAAATATCAAAAGGCTCCATTTTGTTACACAAATTCGTTTTACTCAGCCAATTTTCGACATGATCAAATCCGACGTAACTTCCTTCTCTTTCATTTAGTTTCTCAATGCAGAAATCATTAAGCGCATAAAAGAAAACATCATTGCTCTCCATTGCAATATGTTGATATATGCTTTTTGCATTATTTGGATAGATATTTTGAAAGCGCAAAATAGGCGACCTGTCCCTCATATCTTCTGTAAGCATTCGCTTTATGTATTGCTACAAGTGTTTTACCACTCCCTGCTCCTCCTGTAAGTAGTAAAGGTTGTAAGTCTTGTACATATTTGAACTGCTCCGCATTTATTCTAGCGGCTTCGTAAATGGTTTCCCCTTCATGAGGATATTCAATCATGTAAGATACAGTTTTTTCTAAGTCAAAGTATTGAGAATACACATCAATTTCTTCATCTTTAACATTAAATTCTTCAATACGATTCGGTTCAAAATCAATTTTATTTAACACTTTTTCAAAGTTAGCTAGTTCTTCCCCGGCATATTCCTTTGCCCTTCTGTTCTGATCATCATGTGAAACGTATTCAATCAAAAATATACCTGATTCCTCACCGTCTCTTAGATTAGCTAGCATATTATTATAAGTGAATATAATTCTTTCCCCATCGCTTACGCGAAACTCAAACAAATTATCCGTCCCTTGAAATTCTTTTGTTTGAGATCCTCTGCTTGTGCCAAAAATACCCTGATCCGTGTTATCCAGTTCTTCTTTGAACTTCAATAAAAACCTTTCTATATATTCTTTCTTTTCTCTAGGTATACTCTTTATAAATTTCTCACAACAGAATAAATTCATCTTTGTTGCTTCTTTCGTCGGTAAGTCCTCAAATAATAGGATACAATCCCGTCCATTGGGAACTTTTCCGCTGCTTTAATAATTTCTTCAAGATTTCCCCTACGTGGCTCTCTAACTGAATTGTCTGAAGCAATATATGCCATACTATTGCTAAAGTTTAAATAATTAGCAGAATGACCTAAAGAAATTTGGGAAATAATAATGACGCGCTAATTATTAAAGTGGGAGGGATTGTTATTATGCTTACGGTAATTCATACGTTCAACGGTCCGGATACAGACCGTATCTTAGGAGAAGTTCGCACAGGGATTCAGTCAGTTGAAAAGATTGAAGGTTTTAAATTTGCTTCAGTTAACAAGCAAAAAAACACAGACGATATAATGTTATTTTCCAAATGGGAAAATCGTTCCGCTTATGAAAATTGGGCAGATACAGTTGGTGAAAATAAGGCATTTAAGTCCTCAGCCCCCCAAATGTTTGAGGTTCTTCAAGAGAAATACTAATCTGAAAGAGGTACCAAGAGTTTTTACTCAGTGGTGCCTCTTAGGTTATACACTTAAAATTTCGTTATCATCCTATTAAGAGTTGAGTCAACTAACGATTTTTCAAGCTCTAGGATCTTTTCAGCCTCTACAAGAAGCTGTTCTCTAGTACCATAACAATGCCCTTAATTGGAAAGTTCGTTAAGTACATACACAATCCCGGCTCTACAGCGTTCAAAGGAACTCTTATCGAAGCCCATCTGCAGAGCAATTTTATCCGCGGTTTTAAAGCCGATGCCCCAGATGTCATCCGCTAGTCTATATGGGTTGGTCTTCACAATTTCTATGCTATCATTTCTGTAGGTCTTATATATTTTCACGGCAAAGGCAGTCGATACACCATTGCTTTGTAAGAACAACATGACATTCTTAATTTCCTTTTGCTCTTGTCATGCTTTTTTGATCATATCCACCCGCTTTTGCCCGATGCCCGCAACTTTAACTAAATGGTCTGCTTCCTCCTCCAACACTCTCAGGGTGTCTTCTTGAAAATGTTGAATGATTCTCTTTGCAAATACCGGTCCGATGCCCTTTATGAGTCCGCTTCCCAAGTATTTCTGAATACCAACAACCGTTGCTGGAAGAGTTTGACGATAATCCTGCGCAGCGAACTGCTTCCCAAACTTGCTGTCCATCTTCCATTCGCCCTTAAGCCGAATTATAGATCCAAGATTCACAGTAGCCAGACTTCCCACGATAGTTACGAGGTCGCCATAACCCTTGGATTTTATTTTGATGACACTGAACCATTATCTTCATTTTCGAAGGTAATCCTCTCGACAACTCCACTTATGTATTCCATTTTGAACCCTGCCATTCATCAAGCAATTGTCGCCATTATACTTAGACAGTTATCATTGGGAAAGTATCCACTGCGCTAATATACTGTAACTATAATATTTTTGGCCCTAAAAGTACCGTTCCAATACGTTAATAAGCCATAGCATAACGAAATGGCTGCTGCTGCATAATTATCAATCTATTCAAAGTCGAAGACGTGTGTGGTCTACCTTCTGGCGACTTCCTGGGTCCGACCTGACGATCCCGTATCAACATAATGATTTCGTCCACGACTTCCCGAACCGATTGCAAGCATCGGCCAAGGGTATCCTCTTCGTTTTTCACAATCATACATAGCGTGATGGTAATCACTTTTGACACCTCTCAGAATGCTCGATGTTCTTCTAGGCTAAAGATTTCATGATGCAACTGACCTCAGTATTTTAATGGAATATTCTAAAGTTCAAAAGAATAGGACAGAAACCATTAGCAAAAGACTAATGTTGCTGTCTCATTTCTATCCATGAACGAGGTGGTACATCGCTACCCGTTGACCAGGTAAATCCCGCTTTTAAGGATTCACACCAACGCCTTGCGGGACAGAACCTACCGCAACGGTAGCTACGACGGTATCAGAAAGCCCGCCAATGACCGAAACGTTGGCACTACCAGAGTTTGACACGTATATCCCGTTGGTCAAAGGATCCACACCTACGGAATTTGGAATATTACCTACCGTAACATTGGCTATGACAGCATTGGTGTTTCCATCAATCACCGAGACATTGTCAGAACCTTGGTTGGCCACGTAAATTCGGTTTGTCGTAGAATTCACACCTGCACCAAAAGGAGCTGAACCTACTGGAGCGTTGTTGGCCTTACACCAGCAACTGGCGTGTTTTCAATTAATCCTGTAGTTAATAAAGTCATTCACTCTACCCCTTCTTTAAAAATAACTTTCCAAAGCGACCTCGGTCTAACTCTCGTAACCTTGAGGTTTTCATGCAAACACTATGTGAAACAAATCATATTAAGTTCCATATTATGGGTTTGTATAACATATTGTTTTTATCCTATTTTTGTTACATAAGGTCAATAGTACCCTCATCGAAACGTTACATCGCGCACATGACAAAAAATGGAATTAAATTTTCTGATATTAGATTTCAAACAGTACGCTGTCCAAAGAGATGTGTTATTACTAATACTTTTTTGATAAAGCAGGAGTATTCCTGAAAAAGCGAGAATTGGAATGTAAGATTGGACATATATTAAGGGGGGCTTTCAATGGTTGAGAAGATCCCGTTTCAAAAGAGTAATAGTTATCATTGGTTTGTGGTCGGTACAGTGTGCATAGGTGCATTTATGGCTGCCTTAAATGCTAGTATTATCAATGTCGCTATGCCCACTTTAAGTAGTGTTTTTTCTGTTGGAATGGATATGGTTGAATGGGTTACTATTGCATATCTTCTGACTTTAACATCCCTTTTAACCTTGTTGGGCAGTTTGTCGGATAGACTTGGTCGAAAGTTTTTTTATACATTGGGATTCGCTATTTTTGGTATAGGCTCCGCGCTATGTGGTGTGTCGATGACAATGGCTTTTCTGATAACCGCAAGAGTTTTGCAAGCTCTTGGCGCAACAATGTTGCAAGCAAATTCTATTGCTATCATTACGTCAGCTGTTCCAACTACGAGCAGAGGCAAAGCTATTGGGATACAGGGTTCTGCTCAGGCGATAGGTTTGTCTATCGGTCCATCGGTTGGTGGACTACTAATCGCCAACTTTGGTTGGCGCTTGATTTTTTATGTTAATATTCCCGTGGCAATTGTTGGTACACTTCTTGCTGGTTATATCCTTCCTAAGGATAAGCCTAACTCGCTTTCAACTCGTTTTGACTATTTGGGGGCTGTTCTTTTTACCCCGCCCTTGATTCTCTTAGTGCTAATTTTCAAAAGTGGATATAAAGTTGGCTGGACATCGCCCGAGATAATTATGGAATTTATTGGCGTAATTATTTTTATGTTTCTCTTTGTCCGGAGTGAGAAAAAATACAAAAATCCTATGATTAATCTGGATTTACTTAAAATCAGAGTCTTTACCAGTGGGAATATCACTGGTTTACTCTCGTATGCGCTGATGTTTGGTACTATCTTTCTGATGCCTTTCTATCTGGACTGGATTTTGAAACTTCCCGCATTATATATTGGGCTTATTTTGACCGTAGTATCGTTAGCGATGTTTGTTGTGTCCCCCATTTCAGGAGCCCTTGCTGATCACATAGGCAGTAGGGTATTAACGAGCTGTGGGATGGCAATTGCTACTCTTGGAGAAATCGTGTTAATAGCCCTCCCTCAAAAGCCTTTGATATATATCGACATATTAGGATTGACATTGGTGGGGGTAGGTATGGGAATGTTTACTCCTCCCAATAATAGTTCGGTAATGGGAAGTATACCACCTGAGCACGTTGGTGTTGCCGGAGGTATTTTGAATATGTCCAGATCACTAGGAATGTGTATGGGAGTGGCCATTGCTGGAACTATCTATAACGATGATTTTCAAAGTTTTCATCTAATCAACCATACACTTATGCAAGCTCGAATTCTTTCATTTCATGAAAGCTTCGTGGGGATGGCAATTATAGGAATTATCGCCACATTGATTTGTTTTTTCTTCTATAACCACTCAAAAACCAAAAAAATTTTTACAGGCGACTATATTTGATCCACTTTTGGCACCTTTCTAAACCAATTAAGTCAATGACTTAATTGGTTTAGAGGCTTCTTTATTCATGTGGATGAAACCCATTTAAATCTTACTTAGGGGATGCTTCCTCTTGCATATATCCTTCAGCAATATGACAAAATAACCAGTACACGAAGGAGAGTCTGTAACTCGGAAATTTCCCAGTAATCAGTAAATTACAATGCGATTTTCGAATTAATATTAGGTAATTCCTTTAGCCTATTCAATAGTATATCTATTCAAATTACCATTTGCCATAATTAAGTAAGAACTGAAGGGGAGATAGGAAACACACATGAATTCCACATTTTGGACTAACACGATATGGTTTATAATATTGTTTGTTACCAGCATTATTACAAATGTTTTTATACTATACAGAATTAGCAACAAAAAATTTGCAATAGCATTTCTTTTTTCCATAATAGGCCTTTCATTCATATTTGAGGCAACTCTAGTGCTCGGTTTAAATGCTTATAGTTATTACCCAAAAATATTTCGTGATTCCTATCTAGACATAATTATTGGCAACTATTTTTCACAAATCTCAGTCTCTTCAACGGCATTATTGCTTGCTACTTATAATCTTTCATACATTTGGTATTGTGCTTTTGGATTGATATATTATCTAGTTGAAGTGTTGTTTGTAAAATTAGGCATATATGAACATTTTTGGTACAAGTCCATCTATACTTTTTTTGGTTTTATTCTCTTTTCATGGTTAGCTAAAAAATGGTATAAGGCAGCCAAAAGCTCTACAAATAGAATTATTAATTATATTTCGCTTTACTTTAGCGTTGCCTCAATCAGCACATTTACTATTTTTCTGGGTCAACGATTATTAGGTATCCAGCTCATGCGAAGTAATATATTTTTCGCAGACCTGGAAAATAGAAATAATACATCATCGGGTTTCCTTTACCAATTTATTGTACTGAACTATTTAATAATTTTATATAAATCCAAATTGAACTGGATAGTAAAAACAATGGCCTTTTCATGTTTATTTATTGCTCAATATCTTGCATATAGCACAGGTTATATTTATATCTACAAAGGATTATTTTTCGTAGTTACATCTTTGGATTTGATCGGATGTTATTGTTTAATTGCTGTCTCTGACTACTTATTATTTTCAAAATAAACCACTACACATCATCATGACTAATAAGAATCTTAGCTATCTTTACAATCCGACAGTTCTTTCAAAAGGTTCTATTTAGAACCGTTTCCTTATTTAGGTAGGAACAATTCACCAAATAAGTTATTCCAATTTTATAACCATTTGCATAGTTTATTACTATAAAATTCAATGCAAATGGGGTATTTCATATGTTGTCCAATGAGGAGTTCATTCGGCATTCCCTTGAACTAAACCTGTTCTTTATGCGTATCATGAAAGAACATGCTATTTTCATGGAAGCCACCTTCGGTCTCCATTACCAGTCCCTAGCCCAACAAGCCGATTACCTCAAATGTGAATTTACGATGCTACTAGCAGAGACATTAAGCCTTTCTGCTGGAGTTGTTAGTCCTGAAATTTTAACTTCAGGGGAATTAGTCACTAAATTCACGTGTGATGCTGAGAAAGCCACAGAATACCATACCGGCATCCAGATCGATCCGAAAATCACTAGTATGGAACTCTCCTTGAGTCAGAATATAAGCCCCATAGTCAGCCCAATGTTAGTCGGTCAAGTCTCTACCCTCAACCAAAAGGCTATAACGGCTACGACAGTTATAGTGGACTATAAATCCAAACTCCTTCAAGATATATTAACTTGTAAGGTTTTTACCTTTAACTACCCTTTGTTAATCGACCATATTCTACGGGAAGCGCGATTTTACTTAAAGATGCTTTATCAGTTACAAAACCGCCAGGCAGTCAATATTGTAAGGGATATCATCATTCAAGAAATATTTTGGGATCAATCGATGGCAGAGCATGCTAAACTTATTCGAGGTTTGTTAGATCCGACAGAGGAGGTACTCTTTGACACTGCCGATCGTTATGGCAAAGTGTTCGATGAGATTACTAAGCAAGCCACAACCATGGTGGAACAAACGACTATATTACCACAGTTGACCAGTAAAACAACAATGGCTACCGCTAATTTCCGGGATTTTAAATCCGCAGCCACCGAAGGCTCACTTCGATGTAAAATAAAGGTAATGGGTATGCCTTTATTAACTGATCACGCACTCCGGGAAGCAAACCATTATTTAAGAATCCTCAATACCTTCAGTGGGCGGTTGCGGTAATTCTCTGTTATAACACTGAACTTACCAACATACCGTCCTATAATATACCAACACATCATTTACCACCGCCCATGTCCCCACTCACTCTTCATCCAAGTAAAATATCTTTTTCAAGGGGGGCGTATAGCACAAGCAATATGCATAAATTGTCGCAATATGGTCTGATATTCAGATATTACGGAGAATACTTCTAAATCATTTTCATCAAATGTAATCCAAGAAAGAACAAAAAAGGCCATACGGCCCAATAGACGACATGACCTTTCACATAATTTACACCCTACTTCCTTATATCAGAATATCAGAGCGGAATCTCGCAACTGCCACCGCAGTCGCAACTTTCGCAACCCCCGCCACATCCTTCGGCATGGTTCGGCTTGGCCTTTCGTATTTCAAAACCGCCACTGTTATTTGACTCAGTATAGTCAACAATGGTTCCCTCTAAAGTAGTCGCCAGTTGGATGTCTGTGATTATTGAAACGCCATATTCTACATCAAGAATATCATCCTCAGTTATTGACTCTTCCAGAGTCAGGCCGAAGTTCGGTCCACCACAGCCTTCCTCTGCAAGAGAGATTCGCAGAAATGAATTTCCTTTATTTTGTAATTTTTGTATTTCTTTCACTTTTTGGGCGGCGAGTTCTGTGATTTTGACCATTACAATTGTCACTCCTTTGAAATTAAATAATTTTTAATATCTGCTATTCCACGAGCAAAATATGATACGATGAGAAATGCAAACGTCGCTATTACCCAAATAAAATACCTGTTTCAAAATTTCCTACTATAGATATGAGAATTATAACATGTATTGCTATAGGAAACACCCTTATTGTATTTTAGAAGCAACATAGAGTGCGAACTTTTTGTCCTCGCTAAGAATATGATTGTTAATCCATGCTTTTAGGAATTTCAGAATATCTTGTGTAATTACCACTTGTCCAGTTTCGATTTTGAGGCTAAAATCCATAACTTTTTCCCTTAGGGCATTGTGTTCTTTCAGATGAGCCATCTTGCCCATGTATGAAAATTTCTCAAATAATTCCTCTTCAGATTTGAAGTGATATTTTGTATACTCAACAAGTTCGGTCAAGAGCTGTTCTAACTTCCCCTTACCTTTTCCTTCCAACATAGCATCATACAATGTATTTAGAAGTTGGATGAGTTTCTGATGCTGTTGATCTATTTGATCAATGCCAACGCAATATTTATTGTTCCAGATAATAAGCGGCATACTGCACCTCCAGAGATTTATTACGCTATACAAAAAGAGTTACCACCCATGAAGCTATTGAGTGACCTTCACTATCTGAAAAATGGCATATACAATCCGGAATTTTTTGACCAATTCCCTCCTTAACCCCTATGGGCTGTCATTCTCAATAAAGCACTCGCAATGATATCCAAACTTTCTACCTTAACCTATATTCCAAATAGCCCAAGATAAGAGAGCGATCAATCACTGCCCTGGACCGTATTTAATGATTGTTCGACATATAAACCCAGAATCCTTCTTGAACGCTAAATTTATTTGCCGGAACCATACATTACATTTTGGAAAATCATTATGCAGGGAATTCAGCAGTCGTGATATCTCGGGTATTTCGTGCCAAGATCGTTGATAAATTCAATATCAGGACAAAAAAATCCAGATCGTTCAAACGATTTGGTAAATTAATTCGATAGTTCGGATGTGTTCATTGTGGGTTTCAAGCAGAGGAGTCTCTCTCCGATTGAATATCAACTTGCGGGGTGGAATATGACGGTTGCGTAGTCTATAATTATAAAATAGAGCTTTAATGGGAGGAATACGTTATGCAAAAGGCAGGTGACAAGGAGTCTGACTTCAAAGCCGAAGCAAGTAGTGGCAGAACCATTAGTTTATCTGAATCCCAAACTGAGGGCAAGAAAGGTACGACTATGTCAGTATTCTGTAGATTACTATTATTACGCCAATGCAGTAGAGCGTTGTAAAGATGGTTTTGTTATATTTAGCCACCCACTTCGGAAGAAAGATATCAAATCCGATATCAGTCTTATTAGTGTACTCCTCCCCTAGACGGGTAAGTGGGCATCGTCCTCCGTCAATTAGCAGGATAATTCCTTCAACTATGATCAGGGAAATTGCGATCCAAAGTAAAGGACTAATCCTGTTCATTATCCCCGCATATAAGATGTACAAAATAGTCAGAACAAAGAAAGCCCAAATGACAGTATGTAGAACCTTGATTTTAAAGAGCATGAGATTTGGATTTCTAGACTTCCTCAATACATAACACTCCTGCTCACCTAATAATTAAGATCATATCCCGGAGTGAACTCGTTCAGCTCATTATAACCTTTCCACATCTTGCCTTCATTTCCTTTCTCAATAAATAGATTTTTCCGCCGATTTGTGATAGCTCTCGACAATTGTTAGCTGAAACTCTCGTTCATCCCTGGTTTAGATCAGAAACTTAATAATGCAATAGTTTTTTGTATTGAAGGAGAATCATTAATTGAATTGAATTAACATATAAGGAATATTATGGAGTGTGAGGTGACAATTATGCAACAGAACCCTCGTCCCCAAAAATCTGTCTTTCATATCAAATCCTTTCAACTAGTGGTTTTCCTTTTAGGTGTTGTCGCCTTTATTTCCAGTTCATTAATTCCTATATATTTTGCTAACCCTGTTCCTAATGAGCCGAATACCCCTGCTAATCAGTCTTTGGCAAATGAACCCCATGCACCCACGAATGACACTTTGGCTCAAGACGATCAGCGTTCAGAATCAATAAAACAATTAAGTTCCGCTTTGACTTCCACAACGCCAATTAAGGTGATATACGAGCTGCCCCAAGAAGAGCCAGTTGTATACCTAACGATTGATGACGGATGGTTTCCCAATGAAGAAGTATTAAAGTTAATGCAACAATATCATCTGCCTATTACGACGTTTCTAATTGAACAGGCCGCTCAGAAGCAACCGGACTTCTGGTATAGATTCGTAAAGGCTGGTGGGCATATAGAAGACCATACTATTGACCATCCTTATCTGACTCATTTGTCATTTGATGAAGACAAAAAACAAATTTCTCAACCTATAGATTACTTTCTTAAATACGGTCCGGCATTTGACGAGTTGCGACCGCCTTACGGAGACTTCAATTCCCAAGTCGGGCAAGCAGCATGGGATTCTGGGATTAAATATATCGTAATGTGGGACGCTGAAATGGAAAACTCTACTCTTACATTTAGAAAAGGCAGTGGATTAAAAGCCGGGGACATCATTTTATTACATTGGGTACCAGGACTAGATCAGGAAATGATAAAATTATTGAACATCATAAAAAAACAGAATTTAGGCATAGCCGACTTAACTCAAGCCCTAAATGGTGAACCTCTTACTATCTGCTGGCTTAAAGTGCCCGTTCCAACCTCTAAACCAACGAAGCCTGTAAACACAGCACCTACTGGAAGTACAGGTGCTTCGTCTACTGCAGGAACTCCCTCAGCTTCGGGCACTCCGTCTGCTGCAAGAACTCCCTCAGCTTCGGGCACTTCGTCTGCCGCAGGAACTCCCTCAGCTTCGGGCACTCCGTCTGCCGCAGGAACTCCCTCAGCTTCGGGCACTCCGTCTGCCGCAGGAACTCCCTCAGCTTCGGGCACTCCGTCTGTCGCAGGAACTCCCTCAGCTTCGGGCACTCCGTCTGCAGCAGGAACTCCCTCAACTTCGGGCACTCCGTCTGCAGCAGGAACTCCCTCAGCTTCGGGTACTCCGTCTGCAGCAGGAACTCCCTCAGCTTCGGGTACTCCGTCTGCCGCAGGGACCCCATCTGCTTCGGGCACTTCGGCTGCAGCAGGGACTCATCCGTAATAAACTCGTCGTTGTATTTTAATCGAACGTTTCATTGGCAAAGGTACACATTACAAGTGTAATCCCAATCCCAACTTCAACGTTGGTCAATAAAAAGGAACCCCTTTCGAAGTTCCTCAGTATATTAGACATTCGAGCGTTGTCCTTTACTCAAGTTCTCAGTTTTTTCATTACTTCACTTAACTAACCTAATCCCTGCTTGGCGCTGTGGGTCTGTCATACCTAAAGGGATGCACAACGATACGACGAACATGAAATTTAGTTCACTAAAGATTAGATTCGAATCCTTATAGTCATTTACTAGGTGTTTGTTCAGATGCTCCGCTGTAATCGAAGGTTGATCTGCGGCGCCTAATTATTCCGTTCCAAATTCTTCGACAGAAGCAAGAATTTCTTGGCCTTTTGCCGAAAATTCTTCAACTGAAGCCAAAATTTGAGCGACGCTATCATTCATAGTGTTCATTTCTTGCTCTAAGGCAACCGATATCTCGAAAATCGCAGCAATTAACGTCAGCATAGCCTGTTCATCATTTACTGTTGAACGTACGACGATTTCGGACTGTTCGGCAAGTTTTTTAACCTCTTGAGCGACGACTGCGAAGGTACGACCATGTTCTCCAGCTCGAGCTGCCTCAATGGCGGCATTGAGTGACAATAAATTTGTTTGGCTGGCAATATCTACAATTTGGCTGGATGCCTTGCTAAAGTCGTTGATCTTTGATTTCATCTGGGTGATACTATCTCTTAAAACTTTTGATCTTTCAAGCGTTCGATAAACCTGATCTGACATCGTGTTCAGGTTTATCGCGCTTTCCTCATTAGCCTTGGCAATCTCATTGACAGAAAGCTTGAGCATACTAAAATGATTTTGAATGTTCTTTGCATCGTTTAAGCGTTGTTCGCTGAGTTTCTCAATTTCTTTCATCATCTCACTAATCTCGTTATTTTTCGCATTTTGCGCCATCACTGCACCTCTTGTGTAATCGAGGCAGTTAAAGGCAATGTTATCCCCATTAGAAATCGCCACTGCCATTTCCTTACAGGTATCGTTGCCGCAGGCCGTACAATTAATATTACGTGATTTATCATCAAACTTGAACATGGACTCGAAAATCTCTTCATATTCTTTAGGTGAGGGAATTTTAAGCGCTGCTACTTGACGATCGGAATGATAGTTACGAAGGAAATCTGTAATTCGTAAATTTTTATTAAAATACTCGGTCATCCAGGTTGTCCTAGACTTTTTGGAAAATCCTTTGCCTTCTTTATCCTTTAATTTAAGTTGTTTCATGAAATTTAGTTCGTGATCAATATCGTCCATTGCTTCTTCTGTCAGGCAGGCGCCTGTCCCAATATTACAGCCGTGGGTACAATTGAGGATGTCGACTAACAAAGGGACAGGCTTTTGTTGGCTAACTCGTTCGCTATAAATATTTAAATAGGGATACGCTATTTCATGCCCTTCTACTTGCCTTACCCAGGCTCCCGGTACATAAGCCTCCACGTTTTCTTTCAGCCCTCCAGGCCGACTAAACAGACATCCCAGTGAACAAGCAATATCATCAAACTCTTGCTCTTTATAATCGTCCAATGAAATATTGTTTTCTTGTAAATAGCGAGCTAAGTTTTTATATGTCACATTATACTTTATGATATTATCCGTATTTTCAAATTCCCCCTTCTTGGCTATACAGGGAGAAAGCATTGCCAAATCTGAACTGTCTTCAAGATATTTCTTGACATAAATAGCGGAACACATCATGGGACTATGAACGGGGGATAACTGCTCTAAGAGATCCGGTTTAAATCGTTCAATATAATTGACGATAGCCGGACAAGGTTGGGCAATGACGGTTGATAACTTTTTCTCTGTGATCACTTTTAAATAGGCCCATGTAGTAATATCTGCCCCGAATGAAACATCATAAATAAATTGGACTCCTAACGTTTGAAGATAGCCAAAAAGTCGTTTGTACTTACTAAAATTGACGCGTACAGACGGAGCAGCTAAGACGTTGATTTTACGTCCTTGCTGAAGATCTCTAAAAAATGCTTCTGTATCGTCTATGTAGGACCTGGCCTCGTGGTCACAGACAGTTATACATCGCCCACATTCAATACATTTCTCGTTATTAATTTTAACTTTGACCTCACCATCGAGAAGGTAGGCTGAATTAGCCCCTACTGGACAAGCCCTTATACATTTATTGCATCCTTGGCATTTGTTAGAGTCAGTAAAAATATGTGATTGAAGTATTAACATATTATTGTCGCCTCCTAAATTAGTTTTGGTTGAGATTTCCTTTATATGACAATTGCTTATATTTCGCAAATAGTCAACATAGGATTCTGAGGTTAGATTTTAAAGGAAGGTACTAAATTGCCCATCCGGATGAACGTTACAAAAGAGAGATATCCTTGCTAAATGAAAGGCCTGGTTTATAAAAAAATTTATAAACCAGGCCGGTTGCGCTACTTATTCCACATGTATCAAGCGCCCAAATAAAATACATGCTTCAAAAATTCCTTCTGCTATTTAGATTATGTATAGGTGATCTGTTCCAATTCTTAAACAACAAAAGTTGCTGTCAGCACTTTAATTAGTTTACTCGGAATTTGCAGCGGCATTTCGATGGTAAATAATTCTTAAAGTTCTTTGATATTCCGCTGATTCGAAGCATATCATTGTGACGATTGAAAATCCATAAAAAGTACATATAGCCATAATCAAATGTTCGCATAACTAAAGACAAAATACCTTCTGGACAGCGCTACTTTCTCTTGAGAAAAATGAAGGTTCCCGCACCATTAACAAGTAACCTATTATTATCAACATCTAAACTTCTCGTGTCTTCTCTCCATTTCCTCCCAAGATAAGTGGAAATAATCCAATAAACACAAAAAGGCTAACTATTCCTTATCAAGCTCCTGCCCGTGCATTTTTTCTTAATTAATGTGGTTTTTCCTGTTCAGAAGATTTCAGATCTTGAAGTCGATCTTGAGCTTGCTGTTTCATACGTATATTTCCACCATTGATAACGATAGATTGGCGAAAATAGTTTTTTGCCTCGGTAATATTGCCCATTTTAAGACTTAACTCCCCCACGAGCAGATAAAGATATTGATCTTGGGCGACAGTGGTTCTAATTGTTATGTCACTTAATAGATTCTGAAAATACCCTAAGGCCTTCTTTGTAGCGACTGCGGACATAGTCCTTTCTTGAATATCATGGAATAACCAAGATAGCCTTAACCAAATCTTGCCAAGTTTTTCAACGTCAGGTGAAGAGGTTATTACTTGTTCAAACCAAAATAACATTAAATAATAACCGGTAAATACCTGAGTTAAGGACAGAGGCCCAGTGGGATAGGGACCGAAGATATCTTTAGCTTTCCTCGACAGCCCCTTGATTCGTTTTCGTTCTTGGTCTGAAATACGCGTAAACTCGGCATTAAAATTAGCGTAATAGCAATAAGGACAGACCCACACCGTATACCATAATGGATCAAAATTAGTATATACTTGTCTGTAATCGGATTCTACTTGCTTTAGCCTAAGTTTAGAAGAACGAATGTATTTTACTTCAATCGTTTGGCCGCAGACTGGACAAGGTATTTTTTTGACAAATAAATACTCAGTATGAATTGCTGGTGCCGACTTATTATATTTTCCGATACGTTGTATTAAGGTTCTAAAATCATCACCTTCCGATATATTCTTGAGCTTAGAATCCTCTTCATTTTCAACTATTGGAGGTATTGAATCATTGTCAATCGCAGGATCAATAGCTAGCGGAGGAGTATTGGTTATTGGAGGATCAATAGCTATTAGAGGTTCTTTATCTAATGGTTGTGGAGTAAGACATACTTGATCCTTGTATTTAGCTAATTCAACGTTTTGAATCTTTATGCGTTCGTTCATGTTCATCATTATTTTCAGGGCGAGAGAGGGTTCCTGACGAATTACGTTTTCCAAGTTATTGGTATCAACACTAATAGTGGTTGTATCTTCCAGTGTTTCGACAGTAACATTACGCGGCAGATTCTCCAATAGAGACATTTCTCCCAAAATGTCCCCGGCTTTAAGTCGAGCTGTCTCGACTTGATGGCCATTGGAATCGGAAACAAGTAGTCTAACACTTCCAAAGAGAATAATAAACATTTCCGTTCCCAGGTCGCCTTCTTTGAAAATTATGGTTTGAGATCTATACCTTCGGACTGTACAGATTTGAACTAACTTTTTGATATCTAACAAATTTGTTCACACCTATCAATAGAACCTGTCAAGCATTTCCTATTCGCTATATTCCACATCTCTCTGCCATCTCCTTCAATGAGGGTGAAAACAACCTCAGAGAGGAGCACCCTGTGTTACTTATGGACATTTATTTATTCATTATTCTATATATTTCGAAATAATCCTTTTTAATTCAGAAAGGATAATTTTGTAGAGGCAATTTATGAAGTGCCCCTACGGAACCTGTTGACTGGCAGGTATGAGTAGTAAGGCTAGTTGCCTGACATAAAAGAACCGAGGCTGCGGGCCTCGGTTTTCTTTACAATATCGGAAATGTTAGCAAGACGCCTTAATTACCGTCGGCCGCTTCCTTAATCGAATTGACTATTTTGTTATAGCCGGTACATCTGCAGAGGTTGCCTGAAATGGCAATTTTAATTTCTTCTTCAGAGGGATTGGAATTGGCCATCAAGAGCGCTTTGGCAGACATCAGCATTCCGGGGGTACAGTAACCACATTGTATTGCTCCATTTTTGATGAATGATTTTTGCAATTTGTCCGGCTGTCCGTTGTCTCCCAGAGATTCAATCGTAAGGATTTCCCGACCTCGAATTTGAGGGGCAAGAACCAGGCAGGAATTTACCGCTTTCCCGTTCATGATTACGGTACAAGAGCCGCATTCCCCTTCGCCACAGCCTTCTTTTGTCCCAGTCAGACCTAGCTTTTCTCTCAACAAATCAACCAATCTCAAGGTTGGGCAAACATTCATTTTGTATTCCTTACCGTTGACCTTAAACTCAATCTCAATCTCAATCTGCATTGCTTTCCCCTTTTACCACATACTATATACTATTTCAAATCCAAATTACCTACTTGCTTTGTAAGGCAGCTACTATTTTTTCCGGAGTAAGAGGCATGTCGGACAAAGCTGTCCCAAGTGCATTGTTTACGGCATTTATTACCGCCGCAGCGACAGGAACGAAGGCTATTTCCCCGACACTCTTTGCCCCATAGGGACCTTCATCTCCTCCCTGTTCAATCAAGAGCGTCTTTACCAAAGGCATGTCGGGTGCATTAACGACATGATAATTTGCCAAGCTGCTGTTAAGTATTTTTCCATCTTTGCCGATCTTGACTTCTTCATATAATGCGTAGCCTAAGCCCATTTGAACACCCCCTTGAATCTGTCCTTCAACCATTCCGGGATTAATGGCTTTTCCGATATCATGAACGGCCAGATAATCAGTAACTTTAACCCTGCCTGTCTTGGTGTCGACCTCAACTTCAGCAAAGTGTACTGCATAGACCCCGGGATTGGACGTTCCATGGTAAGTGTGCGTAATAACGATATCCGTATTATCCTTGGTTTTAGCAATCGTTGCGATTTCACGATAACTTATCGTCTGTTGTTCATGACCAATAATCCAAACTTTACCGTTGGCCGCTTTTAAATACTGTTTTGGCTTGCGAAGAATAAACGAGGCAGATTCCAGGATTTTTTCTTTAACCCTTTTAGCTGCTTCAAAGGCACAGGCCCCACATATATAAGTTACTCGGCTGCCATAAGAGCCAAAATCATAAGGACCATATTCTGTATCTGCTTCCAAAACGGTAATATAGCTGGGATCGATATCTAATACCTCAGCAGCGATCTGATTAATTGAAGTAATCGTTCCACAGCCTAAATCATGCAGACCAGTGTTTAAAATAAAACTGCCGTCTTCATTCATCTTCAGAGTCATTGTACTATGTTCAGAGAACCCACCATACATCCCATTTTTATGAGCCGCACAGGCGAATCCCACGCCACGGCGATACCGTCCTTTATCAGGCTCCCTATAGTGCCTTTCGTTCCAACCAAATTCGGCAGCTCCTTTCTCTAAACACTCAATCACGCGGGCGTTTCCCAAGGAAAGTGAGGATGCCTTATCTATATCATAGGGGTGGACAAGATTTTTGAGTCTGAATTCGACAAGATCCATGGATATCCTTTTAGCGACTGCATCCATATGGATTTCCAGAGCCGTCATTATTTCCGGAGCTCCCCACCCTCTGGCTCCACCTGCCACAGGTGTATTGGTGTAAACAATCTTACCTTTATGTTCATAGTAAGGAATTCTATAGAGTTTACATATTTTTTTGGCCATGGCATATGCGTTGTCTACGGAACTGGTAGCATAGGCTCCGGCATCTAAAACGGTATCCACAATAAAATCCCCCAGAATCCCATCCCTAGTAACGCTCGTTTTAATCCTTGTTTTCGTCGCTGGTCTGGTCATAGTGGCAATAATGCTTTCTGTTCTATCGAATAGCAATTTGACAGGACGTCTAACTGCCCGAGCTAAAAAGGCCGTAATCGGCTCAATGATAGCTTCTTGTTTTCCTCCAAAAGAACCTCCCATGGGCATCTTAATGACTCTGACCTTATTATAATTTAATTCAAGCAAATCAGCGACAATGGTTCTAACCCCAAAGGCACCTTGGCAAGCTGCCCAGATGGTGAGCTTCCCGGAACTATTGAAATCTGCCACACAGACATGGGTTTCCAGCGCTGCATGATGCACCTTTTGAGTATGTGTCGTTGTCTCCACAACTAGGCAATCGTTATTATGTAACCCCAACTCTCCCAATTGAAATTCATATTGATAGATCAAATTACCCGCAGGATGTATTCTGGTATTATTATCCTGAAGAGCTTCCTCAGGAGTACTTAAAACAGGCAGCACCTCGTAATCCACCTGAATGAGAGAAACAGCCTCTTGGGCAGTTTCAAGGCTGGTAGCTACAACGGCCGCAATCCGATCCCCGACAAACCTTGCCTTTTCAGTGAAAAGACGCTCATCTTCTAAGCAAAAGTCCTGGTTAGGTACAATTCTATAGCGGCTATACGTTTTGTTCGGGGTATTTAAATAAGTAAAAACTCTGATCACACCCGGAAGCGCTTCTGCTCGACTCGTATCAATAGTTTTAACGAGCCCATGCGCTATCGGACTTAAAAGTAATTTGGCATATAACATATTTGGCAGACTCAGATCACTGACATAGACTAATTCTCCGCTCACCTTTTGAGGGGCATCGTGAATTGGAAATGTCTGCCCGACATATTTCAGCTCTTCGTTCATTATCTTCACCTCTTACTGCGTTAGCATAGTACAAGCAAGGCAAATTGCCTTGCATTCTCTCATCCGGAAAATAGCTGGAATTTCAGCATGAACATGCCTTCATTCAGCAGCAGATATTCATTTATAACGAGCAGTCCAAGCTACTCTCCCCCGCTTAATCACAGTCTCAACCGGGTTACTGCCAAAGTGGTAAGGTAAATAATTCAGATTAGGAATGTCCAGAATTAAAACATCTCCCTGTTTCCAAACTTCCAAACTCCCTAACCGATCAGGCCTGCCAACGGCATGAGCCGCGTTAATGGTTACCGCAGTCAAGGCTTCTTCCGGAGTAAGGCGGAGATAGAGACAGGCTAAGGTTAAAACGAGGGGTAGGGATTCCGTTGGGGAAGACCCCGGATTTGAATCGGTCGCCAGCGCTATCGGTACCCCTGCCCTAATCATCTCCCTCGCTCGGGCATAGGTATTCTCGGCCAGGTTGAATGAAGTTGCCGGGAGCAGTACCGCGATGACTCCTTGTTTAGCCAGTGCTGCTATTCCTTCATCCGAGGCTTGGAGCAGATGGTCAGCACTGGTTAGGCTCAGTCTCGCCGCTAATTCTGCGCCTCCCGCTGCGGCCAATTCATCGGCATGGATCTTTAACTTAAAGTGAAGTTGTTTAGCTTTCGCTAAAATCCGCTCACTTGCGTTAACACTGAAAACTCCGGGCTCGCAAAAGACATCACAAAACTCCGCTAGACCATAGTGAGCAATTTGTGGCAACATATCTTCAATGATATAGTTTGTAAACTCTTCTTCACTATACCCCGGCGGTACCGCATGGGCGCCCATGAATGTCGGTACTAGCTCAATGACTTGTTCCTGATCTAATTCTTTGATGAGACGCAAAGCCCTCATTTCTTCAGCTAACGTCAATCCATAACCGCTCTTTACCTCAACTGTTGTCGTCCCCTGGCTCAGCATCGTTTGAAGTCGGCGACTGGTTTGCACCTTAATCTCTTCATCTGTAGCCTGTTTCGTACTTCGAACCGTTGCCAGAATTCCCCCGCCCTGTTTAAGGATCTCTAAATAAGGAACCCCCTTAAGTTTCAAGGATAATTCATTTTCACGCGAACCGGCATAAAGAACGTGCGTATGAGGATCGACAAACCCCGGGGTAACGACTTTTCCTTTGGCGTCCAGTTGTGTGGTTTGAGGTCCTACCCAACCATCGGTTAGAACTTCCTCTGTTGTGCCGACCGCCGTAATCTTTCCCTCCCGGATGGCCACGGCACCATCATTAATCAAACCAATCTCGGACATACCCTCCCCATGAGCCGGACATTCAGAGTGCCCCTTCATCGTCACCATTATATCCGCAGAATGGATCAAAAGATCCGCATGTTGCATAAAACCATCTCCTTGTAAGATATATATGGTTGAGGGTTCAAAATCAACCCGAACGTTTCTTAATGACTTGCCCCTTAATGTTATGCTTTAAAATCCTTGAACTGGTACTTCTTCTTTGACCCGTTCTCTGCCCAACGGTGCAGCACCGTAGCAGAGGTGCGATTTGTTTAGAAAACACTTTAGTGGAATTGCGTCAATGAGTGCAGCCGATAAAGCGTTAAGAAACACAACGGTTCACATTCTGAGAAGCCTAGAGGTTTGGGTTTAAATTTTATCGTCCAACGAATAGCAATGGAACGTGGGCGAACGGGCAATCGCACCTCAGCCCGCACTAAGCCGTCCTAAAATCCGAACACGCGCTTCTCTAAAATCTGCTCACTTGAGAAATCATGCAATCCCAAATAGTAAGTTGCCACATCCAACATGGCATCCAGTGGTACAAGCCCGACAATTTCACTGCCGACAATAGGCACACCAAAATGGGCAGCTTCTATCTTAATAAACTCTAAAGCTCGATACAAGGGAGTTCCTTGAGTATCCACCATATTCATGGAGATCTGGACAATTCCTTGCTCGGAAAGCTCAATTCCCAAGGCCTTAACATTGACAAAACCTCCGGAACTCCCACGAATTCCTTTGGCAATCAACTTGCCAATTTCCAGATTTGTTGTCCCAAGGTTGACATTAAACGCCACAAGGGGGGGGCGGGCTCCAATGGCAATCGCTCCTGCCTTCCCCAAAACACTGGGTCCGTAATCCGGAGTACGTGCCGCAGTTTTAATACTCTCTTTCAACCCTTCATATTGCCCTCGGCGTACCTCAGCTAAGTTGCGTCGTTCGGGCCTAGTCGCAGCCTTCTCATATAAATAGACAGGGATCATTAATTCCCGTCCAACACGTTCCCCCAACATCCTGGCCAGATCGACACATTCCTCCATAGATACCCCTCGTATGGGGACAAAAGGGACAACATCAGTAGTCCCCATCCGAGGGTGCTCCCCTTGATGCCGATCAAGATCAATCTTTTCAGCAGCTTTACTAATCAGTCTCCAGGCAGCTTCCAGGACATTTTCCGGCTCACCGATCATACTGATGACCGTTCGGTTGTGATCCCCATTGCTGGAGTAATCCAATAAGGTTACACCCGGTACTTGTCTTACCTCGGCAATGATTTCTTCAACAACATCCAGTCGTCTGCCCTCACTAATATTAGGAATACATTCTACAACCTTTACCACGCTTACATCCCCCCAAGTTGACTGATCACGCTGCCCCGACATTCCTCAAATAACCGATTTCCCTCTTCCCGTAAAGTTTGGCATTCAGCCAATAAAGCAGCTTTCGTTATAAGGGATTTTAACCCCAAGGCATTAATTTGAACATTATAGAGAGCCCCTTCTAATCCGGACTTAAACATCAGAGCAGCAACTCCCATGTCACTCAAGGCATTCGGATTTCCTATTGTTAACAAGCCGGGAATTTCACGCAACCCCGCCAAGCATTCTTTAGCTGTTTGCAAAGGAATCTCAGCAGCCTTAATTGTGGCCTTTTCTAAAGCCTCACTACGGAGTGCTTTCTCTTCAGCGTTATTTTTAGAAAGCCCCAAAGCCTTCATGACTACTTTAAAACCATGCGTATCCTCATTCACAAGCGTCAATAACAATTCTTGCCTCGCCACAGCAGCCTTTAGCAAAGACATTATCTCAGCTTGAACCGCAAAAAACTTTTCCCGTCCAAGAGTCAACCGACAAACCATAGCCACAAGCGCAGATCCTTGAGCCCCAGCATAAGCAGCCACACTTCCACCACCCGGTGCCGGCGAAGTCGAAGCCACCTCTTGAGCAAATTCATTTAAACTCATATCTCTAAGCTCCAATATCCCAACTCCTCTCGTTCTTCTGCCTATCTCTGCAACCATAGCCTATACTGATGCAGAGGATTATCTGCCAATAGTTCAGCATCGCTCTGTTCAGCTATTCAGCTAACACTTTGCCAGACCAAACCGCCCCACTCCCGCACGCTCTAAGCGGAGATGTGCACTGCACTATTCAAAATCCAAAATATATTGACCAGGAGGAGGAAGCTAATTAGCCTAGAAAACACGTAGCACGGAATTGCGTAAGCATGCAAGCAAGTCGAGTAGAGTCCGACCTCATAGAACCAGACGTGCCATATTCGAGCATGCATGCTTGCTTGAACTGCCCCCGCTTGCACACCCTTCAAGCGTATTTGCGTTATTAATGCAAACAGCGTCACAAACTCCCGTCGTACCAAACTCCCGTCAACCCAAGCCCAAAGGAAGTTTCTTAGCTGAGAGAGCACTTTAGCGGAATTGCGTCAATGAGCGCAGGCGATAAGGCGTCAGAAACGCAACGGTTCACATGCAGAATAACCCAGAGGTTTTGCGTTTTAGCCATAGCGACAAGCGAATAATGCAGCGAGTGCGACCGGGCTAAGAAACTTCCTCCCCCCGTCGACCCAAGCCCAGAGGAAGTTTCTCTGCAGAGAGAGCACTTTAGCAGAATTGCGTCAATGAGCGCAGACGCTAAGGCGTTAAGAAACGCAACGGTTCACATGCAGTAATACCCAGAGGTTTTGCGTTTTAGCCATAGCGACAAGCGAATAGCAATGCAGCGAGTGCGACCGGGCAGAGACACTTCCTACCCAATGCAGTGTGTGCGAACGTGCTAAGAAACTTCCTCCCCGAACAATCCATCAATCAACTTATCACTTGGAATAAAAGGAATCGTAATCTGTCCCGAACCCTTATAACGTTCATTAAACTCGACGCTAGTTTCGATCGAATGTTCATTTCTGGCCCAGGACCGACGAGCCACTCCACCCATCACGTCCCACAAAAGAGCAGATTTAATAATCTTATCCACTCGTTCGCTTCCATCGAGCACCAAACCGAACCCACCATTAATGGCCTTGCCAATACCGACGCCCCCTCCGTTGTGGAGCGAGACCAGGCTCATCCCTCGGGCGGCATCTCCGGCGAAACTTTGGACGGCCATATCAGCCATGACATTACTGCCGTCCTTAATATTGGCTGTTTCTCTAAAGGGAGAATCTGTTCCGCTCACATCGTGATGGTCTCGCCCCAGCATGACCGGGCCAAGCTCTCCCCTGCGAATCAGTTCATTAAATTTTAGCGCTATCTTAATCCGCCCTTCGGCGTCTTGATAAAGTATTCTGGCTTGCGTACCGACGACAAGATTATTTTTCTCGGCATTTTTAATCCAAATGTAGTTGTCCCGATCTTGACCCCGGCGATTCGGATCGATACAGGACAGTGCTGCCTGATCAGTTTTATGCAGATCTTCCTGTTTACCGCTGAGACAAACCCAGCGAAAAGGCCCATAGCCATAATCAAAGAGTTCCGGCCCCATAATATCTTCAACATAAGACGGGAAAATAAAGCCATCTTTTTCATCCACGCCGTTTTTGGAGATCTCTTGCACACCGGCATCATAAATCGCTTTCAGAAAGGAATTGCCATAATCAAAGAAATAGGTGCCGCGTTCTACTAACGTTTTAATCAATTCATAGTGCCGAATTAGACTCCTGTTGACAAGTTGATTAAATTTAACCCGATCCGTACTGAGTAACCTGGTCCTCTCTTCATAAGAGACTCCCTGGGGGCAGTAGCCACCTTCATAGACAACATGGCAGGAGGTCTGATCGGAAAGTAAATCCACGTTCAGGTTGTGGTTAACTGCATATTCCAATAAATCTACGACATTGCCCAGATAAGCAATTGACATAGGTTCTTTCTTCTGGACATAATCAGCCGCCAGGTGAAAGACCTCTTCGAGATCGGCAGACACTTTACTTACCCACCCCTGAGCGTAGCGAGTTTTGATTCTCGACTCATCAACTTCAGCAATAATTCCTACGCCATGAGCGATTTCTACGGATTTTGGCTGAGCTCCGCTCATTCCTCCCAGGCCGGAAGAGATAAATAAATGTCCTCTCAGATCCCCATCCTGTGGAATGCCTAACTTTAATCTTCCGGCATTCAGTAAGGTGTTGAATGTTCCATGCACAATTCCCTGCGGTCCGATATACATCCAACCACCAGCCGTCATCTGTCCATAGTTGGCCACACCCATTTGTTCAGCAACATCCCAATCCTTCTGATTGTCAAACATCCCAACCATTAAAGCATTCGTTATAATTACCCGCGGTGCTTCCGGTCGAGATGGGAACAAACCCACCGGGTGGCCGGATTCCACAACTAAGGTTTGCTGATCGGTCAGTACTTCCAGATATTTTTTTATTAAACGGTACTGCAGCCAATTTTGGCAGACACTTCCTGTTTCTCCGTAGGTTACAAGCTCATAGGGATAAAGGGCTACGTCAAAATCCAAATTATTTTCAATCATCACCTGGAAGGCCTTGCCTTCGATGCAATTTCCTTGATACTCAGTGATTGGTTTCCCATACAGGCGTCCAACCGGACGAAAACGATAGGCATAGATCCTGCCTCTCGTCCGCAACTCTCCGAGAAATTCCGGGGCTAATTTTTCATGTAATTCCTCGGGCACATAACGCAGGGCATTTTTCAAGGCGATCTTTGTTTGAGCTGGGGTCAGGGTGAACCCTCTGTCCGGAGCTCTTCGGATTCCTTCTACAAACTTCGGCATTTCGGGCAATTCGGATTCTAACTTTATCATCATGGCTTGCGAGATGTCATAATTATTCATCATGGCAGGAAACCCCCTCACTAATCTGACAGCTTCTCTTTTTGCCGAGTTCTTCAGGGCAATCGGATAAACTTCTTTAAGAACTCGAACTCTCATAATTCATAATTCACAATTCATAAATAAGGATGTCTCATCTCGGGAAGGACCCTGTTGATTAAATTTTTGGTTGCAGTTTCTGCCGAACCGTCCCAGCCAGTTTTCCTGAGGAAACTAACTCTTTGGCACTTCGAATATCAGGATACATGACACGATCCACTCCGAGCGTACTTATTTTGGAGCGAACGAGGGTGTACGCGCTCTCGCTGCCCTTGCCGAGTTTAAGTTCTTCCTTACCTGCTCTTAAATCAATGGCCTGACAGGCCGCTAATAGTTCCATCGCTAAGACCTGGGCTGCATTTTCAATAATCATGCGAGCTTTGCGAGCTGCAATCGTTCCCATGCTGACATGGTCCTCTTGATTGGCGGAGGAAGGGATTGAATCCACACTGGCAGGATGAGCCAAAATCTTGTTTTCGGAAACCAGCGAAGCAGCGGAATATTGCACAATCATAAACCCGGAATTCAGCCCCCCGTTGGGGGTTAAAAAGGCCGGCAACCCACTTAAGAAAGGATTCACCAATCGCTCCACTCGACGCTCGGCAATGTTGGCCAGCTCGGCTACGGCAATTCCGAGAAAATCCATAGCCAGGGCAATGGGTTGGCCGTGAAAATTCCCGCCTGAGAATACTTGTTTTTCTGCCGGGAAGATTAAGGGATTATCAGTCGCCGAGTTCATCTCGATCTCAACGACTTTTTTCACATAGCCTACCGCATCCCCGGAAGGTCCATGGACTTGAGCAACACAACGAAGGGAGTAAGCGTCCTGGACTTTGGGATGTCCTTCACTTGCTGTATAGGTACTCCCATCCGTGAGCAGACGAATTTGGTTGGCTACCTTGATCTGACCCTGATGAGGACGCAGGGCGTGGATTTTCGGATCAAAGGCATCCGGAATCCCCCCGAGAGCCTCGAAGGATAAGGCAGCTGTAATATTAGCTGACTCCCATAATGTTTCGGCATCCCAGACCGCCAAAGCAGCAATCGCTGTCATAACTTGAGTACCGTTGATTAAGGCTAAGCCCTCTTTCCCTTCTAATATTACGGGCACTATCCCTGCTTGGACTAAAGCCTCTTGTCCGCTCATTCGTTGTCCCCGATAAAACGCTTCTCCTTCTCCGAGCAAAACTAATACCATATGGGACAAAGGTGCTAAATCTCCGCTCGCTCCCAACGACCCTTTCTCCGGAACGACCGGGATAATCCCCGAATTAAGTACCTCAACCAAGGTTTCCAAAGTGGAAAGCCGGATGCCGGAAAACCCTTTTGCCAAGGCGTTTGCTCTAAGCAGTAAAATCGTTCGCACTACTTCAGCCGGAAGCGGCTCTCCCACCCCTGTCGAATGACTCATAATGAGGTTGCGCTGTAGTTTTTTGGCATCTTCTTTGGATATTACTATATCACTAAACATTCCGAAACCTGTCGTAATCCCATAAACTAATTGATTCTCTTCAATCAGCTGATCTACATACTCTCTGGATCTCAGAACTTTTTCCCTGGCCGTCGAATGTAAGTCCACCTGAGCACCGTAGCGTGCTACTGCAACTACTTGCTCTAAATTGAGTGTTTCCCCGTCCAGGATAACTTTCAGATGTTCCGCTGAGACTCCACTCATACATGCCACTCCTCTAGCTCATATATCTCTCAAAATTCAACAAGGTAGTAATAGATAATTTCCCCTGTCCAATCCGATAACATTCATCTTAAATTCCTATAAAAAGATTTCAGCAGCGCTTTGGTTCATCCTGTAGGGATTGATAAAATTGACTTTCACAACTCATTTCTATACGCCTGAATTGATTGATCTAATAAACGTTGATTGCCAAATAGGTACAGTAGTCCCTAAGGACTACTGCTAAAATGGTCATGCCACTCTATGTCATATACATAACGCTCTGCTTGTTAGGCAATTAAGCGTCGGCAGAGTTCTGTCGCAGCGGCAGCATCGGGCGCATAACCATCGGCTCCGATTTGGTCGGCAAACCCTTGGGTGATCGGGGCCCCGCCAATAATGACTTTGACGGAATCGCGCAAGCCCTCTTTTTTCAAGGCCTCAATTGTATCTTTCATAGACAGCATCGTCGTCGTCAAAAGAGCGGACATCCCAATAACTTGAGGCTTATGCTCCTTCACGGCTTTAACAAAAGTGGCAGAGTCGATATCCACGCCTAAATCAATAATTTCAAACCCGGCACTTTCCATCATCATGACTACGAGTTTCTTGCCGATATCATGCAGATCCCCTTTTACTGTGCCAATCAACACCTTGCCGGCAGTAGGCATATCTTTGTCGGCAATCAGCGGTTTTACCAGTTCTATTCCCATACTCATGGCCTTAGCGGACATCATGACCTCCGGGACATACATATCCCCAGCTTTAAAACGCACCCCGACAACATTCATACCGGCCATCAATCCTTGGTTAATAATTTCCAAGGGACTGACGCCTTCATCAATCATTTTTTGAGTTAAACTCTTAACCCCTCCGAAATCGCCATTGATCACTATTTGAGCTAAACTACTAAAATCACTCATTAACTATTCCTCCTCAAATTATTGTCCTATCCTAAAGGGATTTCTTGTTCTGCAATGCCTTTATTTCATGGCTTCGATCTTTTCACGCGCTTCGCTGAGCACTGTTTCTATGTTTGTCTTTACCTCTTCGCTGACCGGTTCAGGTCGGTGCGTTTCCAGGATATGCTTGATCTTTTCTCTGGCACGCTCGACCATCGTCTTACTCCCATTTTCTGACCAATTTTCATAACTGTTAAAATCTGAGAGATCAGGCAGCCAATTCTGACGAAAATGTTTAGCTGTGTGTTCATCTCCCAGGAAATTTCCTCCCGGTCCGACCCGCCTGATTGCTGCTACTCCTAAAGATTCCTGATCGGTATCAATGCCTTTCAGTAATCGTCTCGTCCGGCCAATGACTTCATTAGAAATAACGAGCAGTTCCAAAGAGCCGGTTAAACCAAATTCCATATAAAATACATCATGCATAATATTGCAACCCTGAAGTGCGCCCATAACCGTGAACATTGTCGACTCTACAATCGCTTGTTCGTCGCAAACCTTGGCATTGCAGCATCCGGCATACCCCCAAGACGGAAGTCGGTAGTAGTGGGCCAGGTCAACCATCCCCCCTTGGAAAAGGACCGCTTCGGGTGTTCCATAAACTGCTTGCATGGTCCGCATATCCAGAGGAGAATTACCGTACCCGTAGACAAACGGTGCCCCGGGAGCTTTCAATTGGTGGATAATTAAGCCGCTCAAGGCTTCAGCATTGGCTTGTACTAACGCTCCGCCAATCGTCGTGGGAACAGATGCTCCGGCAACCCCACCGCAGGCGAAATTGGTCGGAACTCCGTTTTCGGCGGCAATCAGTAATTTGTCGACAGACTCCTGAGGATGCTGAAGGGGGGATGTCGGTTCCGTGTAGATCATAAAGAGCGGTTTCCGGCGCAAATGTTCTCTCCCGCCGATAGCACTTGCCGCCATCTTGATAATGTCCTGGAGAGTATCCCCATCCTCGGCGATGACTACCTGAGGTTTTACCGTATTTTGGATCATGATGGCATACTGTTCGCGATTAATCATCCGGGGGTTCACATCGGACAAAAGGCCCATCGACATCACAAAGTCAATATTCGGCAGGCTGTCACAGATTTTGATAGCGTTAGCCACATCTTCTTGACACCAACTGCGTCTTTGCAAACTAAAGGGATCCAGATAGTTCAGGGTATCCGATCCTGTGCCGAAATAGACGTTGGCTCCCTCTAAATGGAGCGCAGCTTCCCCGTTTCGGTTGTATAGGGTTACGCGCGAAGGCGCGGATTGCAGTGCTTTTTGCACAAGTGAGGTTGGGAAGTAAACCCGATTGCCGTTTTCTACTCTTGCCCCCGCCTGTTGAAGAAGTTCAATCGCCTCTTCATGGTAAACCGCCATACCTATCTCTTCGAGAATTTGGCAACTGGCCAGATGAATTTCCTCAGCTTGTTTTTTCGTAAGCGTTTGAAAAAACAACCCGTTCCCATGTGAACTGCCTAATCCCATCTGTGATACCTCCTTCGTTCTGTCTAACTGCCATAATTTGCAGGTTAAATTCCCTGCTTTTATTTTGGCTATTTTATGATACTTAAGTTCTTAAGCCTCAATAACTTGCTTACCCCGCTCTGTTTCAGCAATGATTTCACTCAATCCGGTGCGGATCTTGTCATCTAACAGTTCGGAGGTATGAGTAGCGACAATCTCTTTGGCTAATTCGGCAGCGTTATCTTCCAGTGTTTTAGACCCTTGCTCTTCCCAAGTATCCCAAAATGATCGATTAAACTGCTTGGGGTTCCAAATTTCTGTGCGGAAGTGCTCAAAGGTATGGGTATGGGCGACGTAGTTTCCCCCCGGCCCAACCTCATCGATCACATCTACGGCAAGTGTCTCCTCATCAATTCGGGTTCCCCGGCCCATATAACGCGCGGCGTCCATGAAATCATTGCACATGGTAAGGAAGGTTAACGAACCGGTTTTTCCGCCTTCCAGATATCCCACATCATGAACCAAGTTGGCTCCCATTAATTGGGCCATTAAGATCCCGGTTCCTGCTTCCATACCGGCCTGAGCGTCCGGTACCGATGAATTGACACAACCAGCCTCGGTAAAATTAGGAATCCCGTAAAACTGAGCTAACTGAGTCATGATCGCGTAATTCATCATAGTTTCCGGAGAACCATATAAAGTCGCTGTAGTCCGCATATCCATAGGAGTCGCACCACCGCCAATAATGATCGGGGCTCCTTTTTGCTTTAATTGAGCCATAACTACTCCCGCCAGAGCCTCCGCGTTCATTAGAACGATGGTACCGGCTTTGGTAACCGGTGTCGTGGCCCCGGACAAAATCCCCGGGGTATAAACCACCGGCACACCATATTCAAAACAGGCAAACATCTTGGCAACTCCATCATTAGTGTGTACTAACGGAGAGATCGGCTCAGAGTAGAGCACCAGGGACGGATTTTTCCTAAGTTCTTCTCTGCCCCCGGCTACCAGAACTGCCATCTCTAACTGAGCGCGCATGTTAACTTCATCATGGGCGGTAACGATGATCGGTTTGACAGTATTCGAAACCATAGCATCCAATTGATGCAGGTCGCTCACTGTAGTGCTCTGATCTGAGGCGATGGCATAACTCATGACAAAATCATAGTTAGGTAAATAATCCATGACCCGACAAGCTAATTCGACGTCCTTCTTCGTAGAGCGCCGCCGCTCACCGGTTTCCAGATCCACAGTAAAGGGCAGATCCGAGCCGGTTCCGAAATACGTGCGGTTCTTCTCCAGCGGCATAACGCGCTGACCTTTCCGATTGGCAACCACGATCTTGCTCGGCGCCAGACGAATACATTCCTCGACCAACCAGCTCGGAATCCGTACCCGATGCTCATTGACAATACATCCGGCATCTTTCAGCAATTGTAAAGCCTCGGGATGATCTACTTTAACGCCGGTACGTTCTAAAACCTCCAAGGTCGCGAAGTGGATCTCTTCGATCTGTCCCTCACTGACCCAGCGAAGCATGGGCGTTGCTTGCTCTATACTATTGGAGCGAATCTTTTTCATCAGACATTTCCTCCTCTTGACTTTAAGTTTGGCATAAGAGTTAAAGATCCTCTTTTAACTCTTATGCAATTTTTGTACCATTACAAAATAATTCAGCTCGCTTTTTGCAAAACTAACTTTATCTCGCTTCAATAAAGGTTGACATATTCATTTTACTAGCAATTCAATTAACTAACTTGTATAATGAAGACTAACTCTTGTGCATAAAGATTAGGCAGTGATAATGCTTATTGCGGTGCCTATTTAGTATCTGCCTAAAAGCAAAAAAAATTTGCATCATTATTAATTTGGCAGGCAAATTTCCAATTAGCCAATCATAATGCTGAAAGAAGCAGAGACAATGGTGACACACGCCGATGAGTTGATAAATTCTTATGATGCTAAATTACAAGAATTAACATAAAAATATTAATTATCAAGCTTTTACTATACCCTGAAATTGGGTTTCCTCCCCCATAAACAAGACCCTATATTGGAATGATATCCATTATAGGGTCTTGTTCGTTATGTCCAGACTGTTTTATTGAAAGTTCGAGATCGTTTTAGATTCTATTCAAAAACTGCTTTGACATTTTTCAATTCCTCGCGAATTGAGATACCTTGCGGACAATGTGTTTCGCAGAGGCCGCACTCCACACAATTGGATGCTTTTTGCTGAGGAGAAAGCCAAATATTATAGGCTTCTTCTTTGCCAAACATATGATGATTATTGTACATCGAGAAGCAGGTAGGGATGTTTACTCCCTCAGGACAGGGCATGCAATATCCGCATCCGGTACAATCAACTTTAATCTTTTCCTTAAATATAGTTTTGACTTGCTCGATAACTCCTACTTCTCGTGTCGTCAGCGAGTTTGCCTCAGCTTCATTAGCTGAATTCAAGTTTTCGGTTACTTGATCCCTGCTGTTCATGCCGCTTAAGATCACGGAAACTTGCGGATGATTCCAGATCCATCTTAAGGCCCAAGCTGCCGGAGTTCTCTTGACATCCGCCTGCTCAAAAGCCTTGAGAACATCCTCTGGAAGGCTGGTTGCCAGCTTGCCGCCTCTTAAAGGTTCCATAATCACAAGGCCTAAGCCTTTATTTGCAGCATATTCTAAGCCTTCTGTCCCTGCCTGAAACTTTTCATCTAAATAGTTGTACTGTATCTGACAAAACGACCAGTCATAATAATCTACGACTTCTTTAAATAAATCGAGTTTGTCGTGGAATGAAAACCCGGCATATTTGATTCGGCCATCTTTGATGGCTTGATCCAGAAATTCAGCGATACCGGCTTCTTTTAAGGTAGGCCACAGTTGGATATTGATAGCATGAACTAAATAAAAATCTATGGAGCTTGTCTCCAGTCGCTCTAACTGTTCATTTAAATATTTATCCATATCAGCTCTTGTTTTTATGAGCCAGCTGGGAAGTTTGGTCGCTAATTTCACTTTTTCCCTGTAGCCATTTTTCAAGGCTTTCGCTACAAAAGGTTCACTCTGTCCGGGTGAAGCCATGCCGGTTCCATGATAAGGATAAGCAGTGTCTATGTAGTTCACCCCTTCATCAATCGCCTGGTGAACCAATTCTATGGCTAGTTTCTCATCGATTTTTGTGGGGTCTCCTTCCGGAAGAATGGGAAGCCTCATACACCCAAATCCTAATGCGGAAACATTTTCGTTAGTCTTGCCAAATTTCCTGTATAACATGATCTTTCCTCCAATTTCAGATTTATAACTACCACTACAAAAGAATTTATCTTCTCTTCGGATTTGATACAGCCGCTGTATGCAAACACCTTTGGACTTTGTTTAGTAGTGTCTCCACCTTCCTTCTTAATGTTTCATCAAGAGCAAATGTCTCACTCAACATAAAGTTAGGGGCAAAAATATTCAACGTTTTTTAACTCGTCTCATTATATAATTTAGAGTGCACTCTAAGTCAATATTATTAATAAAAGTTTTAGTAAAGTATTCTGCGAACTCGGTATTAAGTATTCGGTAGTCTATTTCCGGATGACATTTGATTTCTACAAAATAACCAAGGGATAGGCTTCATAGCTAATGAATCCTATCCCTTTTTCAATTCAAGTTAAGTTAAGTTAAAGGCAATGCAGCGTCCCTAAACGTGCAAAAAAACTTCCTTACTTCAATAAGCCCTTGCTCTTTAAGAACGTAGTAGAGACTTCCTCAATGGATTTCTTATCAATGTCCGCCTCTTTATTTAACTCTGTGATCGTCTTGGTATCCAGAAGAGCACTCAGTTTCTTAAGATCTGCCGGCAGAGTCGGGTAAGCGTCCACAATTTGCTTTCTTACTACCGGACAAGCGTTATAGACAGGAAAAGCCTTTTTATCATCTTGGAGCATAACAAGCTTATCAGCAATAATTCTCGGTTCAGTGGTAAAGGCCAGTGCTAAATCTCCTTTTTTAGCCTTGAGGGTATCATAGTTTAAGCCCATGGCGACGTCTACCAGATCATTTTTCGGCATTTGAAAATTATAGGCTTTTTCAAAAGATGGTAAGCCATCTGCTCGGCCATCCCATTCAGGGAAGCTGACAAATTTTAAGTGTTCACCTTTTTTAACTTGGGCTACGTAGTCGGATATCGTTTTAAGCTTATACTTTTCGGCAACATCAGAGCGGACCACAATTCCATAAGTGTCATCCAGCGGTGCATAATCGAGCCAATCAATTCCATTCTTAGCATCCCAATCTTTAATGAGTGTGTAGCTTTCTTTGGCATCAAATACGGGATCATGTTTCATTAAGTTGATCACGCCTGTACCCGTGTACTCCCAATAAAGGTCGATTTGACCGGATGTCAGGGCTGGACGGATCACGGCCAGTTCACCAAGCCCCATCTTGTTTTCCACAGGGTATCCCAAGCCTTTCAGATACTGCAAACTAAGGGTTCCTAAGAGTGAAGCCTCCGTAAAGGTCTTGGATGAAATCTTAATCGTAGGTCCCTTTTTGGCAGTATCGGCGCTTCCTTCCGATTTCGTCTGTGAACCACAGCCCACAACTCCTCCGAAAGCCAGTACTAAGGATAAGACAGCTATTAAGCTAAATAAAACTCTTTTCTTCAAGTACATTCTCCTCCTTCACTAAATCTAAATCTTGATTGTTTCTTTCCTTGGAGTCTTTCTTCACCTTTCATTCCTCTCTCCGCTTGATCCCCTCCCTTCTACTCCTTCTCTGTAGATATGTTATTCAACCCACATGCCCGGTGGAGTAATCCGAAACTCGAGGTAACTCAACATCCGATCCAAGAGGATGGCCATGATAGCCCCGAGTCCTGCTCCAACAATCAAGTATTCGGGCCGAAAGAGAGCCAATCCACCCATAATTAGATTACCTAAACCGCCTGCGCCAATCAGAGACGCCAGGGTACCCATACTGACGACATAAACTGTCGCCGTTCGAATACCGCTGAGAATGATCGGCAGGGCCAGAGGAATTTCCACTTCTAATAAAATCCTCCGTTGGGACATCCCCATGCCGGAAGCGGCCTCCTTCACATCGGGACTTACCCCTATTAAACCGGCGATTGTATTTCTGACGATGGGCAACAGGCTTTGAAACAGCAATGCAAGTATAGCCGGTTTCATTCCCAGCCCCAGAATCGGTAAGGCCAGAGCGATAATTGCCAAGCCCGGAATAGCTTGCAAAACATTTAGTAAGTTAAGGGTTATCAAGCCAAAACTTTTAAATTTCGGACGAGTTAAGAATACTCCGAGTGGGACGGAGATCAAAATCGCTATAGTTATGGTGATGAGCACGATCAGCGAATGTTCCAGCAGAGCCTCCGGTGCCTTTTCAAAAAGGGCAAACCTGAAATTCTCCCATGTCATTTAGTCACCCTCTTTTCTGTAGACATGTTTCCGAATGTCTTGGAAGGAGAGCATTCCGCACAGTTCTTCGCCCTTAAGAATTCCCAGATAATCGACATCATATTCCAGCAACATCGAGAGCGCGTCGGGAAGGGACGATGTTATTTGGACAAAAACCTTGAAGTCGTTTTTCCTCGCATCTTGAGCCACTGGTTGCATTACTTCTCCGACATGAAACAAGTTTAACTTTTTCACAACCCGATCATGGCCAATGAAGTTCTCGACAAAATTATTGATCGGACGGGTTAAAACCTCTTCCGGGGTTCCAAACTGGACTAACCTGCCGGCGTCAAAAATAGCGATCTTGTCTCCCATTTTAATCGCTTCATTGATGTCATGGGTCACAAAAACGATGGTTTTCTTAATCTCCTTTTGCAGACGTAAGAATTCATCCTGCAAATGGGCGCGCGCTATAGGATCAACTGCGCCGAAAGGCTCATCCATAAGCATAATGGGAGGATCAACAGCCATAGCCCGGGCTACACCGACTCTTTGCATTTGCCCGCCGCTAAGTTGCGATGGGTATTTATCCCGAGTCTTTTCCGGGTCAAGCCCCATCATTACGATAAGCTCTTCGACGCGTTTCTTAATCTTATCCTTCGGCCATTTATAGAGCCGGGGCACGATAGCAATGTTCTCGGCAATCGTCCGGTGCGGCAGCAGGCCAATCTGCTGGATCACATAGCCAATACCCATTCTCAGCTGATCTGAGTTCGTATTCGTTACATCTTCCCCATTGATTTTGATAATCCCTGTCGTTGGTTCAATCATGCGGTTAATCATGCGCAGAGTGGTGCTTTTGCCACAACCTGAAGGACCTACTAAGACGCAAATCTCTCCCTCAGGCATGGAAAGAGATAATTGATCTACAGCCGGTATTGCTTGACCGGGATACTGTTTCGTAACTTGCTTCAATTCTATCATCATGATCCCCCTCAGCCCACTTTATCCGTCCTTAGCCAGAACATATTGGAAAAGATACTAGCGGTTAATTCTTAAACCTTGGGGAACAATCCTTTTTTCAATCGCTCCGAGGATTGTATCTAACCCGATGGCAATTAATGAGATAATCAGTGCTCCGGTGACCATCATAGGGGTATTGGAACGGACCAGGCCTTCGGAAATAAAACGTCCTAAGTTGCGTTCCCCGATATAGGTAGCTATGGCGGCAATGCCCGTAGTCATGACTACGGTTATCCGAAACCCGGCGAAAATAATCGGCATCCCTAAAGGGACCAAAATTTCGCGCATGATCCTGCCGGAACTCATGCCCATCCCTCGGGCTGCTTCAATAACGTTGTGATCGACGTTTTTAACCCCATCGTAGACATTGCGAATCAAGGGCATCATCGCATAGAGAACCAAAGCAAATAAGGCTGACTTTCGTCCTAAACCAAAAAATGGGATGGCAACCAAAATCGCAAACATCGACAAACTGGGAATACAAAAAATCGTATTGGCCAGAGCAAGGACCCGGGCAGCCCATTTATCATTTTTCGTCAACAATAGACCGATAGGGACCCAGATCACCAGGGAGATTGCCACCGCAGACAAGACAAGCGTAAAATGATTGCCGGTATACTCCATAATCGTATCAGAATTCTTAGTAAAGAAATTGATGAAATCTTCTAAGGTCACTCGCCATCATCCCTCCTCTTTTTTATCGGAAACCAGGAAACCAGGCCCTTGGGTTAGTTATTAGCTAAAATCCTGCTTGTGAAAGCTAGCCGCTAATCAGGTTATAAGTAATTCGTCGCAAGAATCATGCCACTTTACCGGATTATTGGTGGGACAGTATTAGACTTTAAATTTTATAAGTAGATATGCATAATTTCTTTGCTAGCTGAACTCTACAAAGGCTCAGCTAGGGTCTTTGTGGAGCCGTGCAAAATAAATAGGCTGCCAAATTTTTTGGCTGGTCTTATCAATTTCCATGCTGGTCTTTAAACCCCAATCCCCAGTTTTTTCATGCGGTATTGGAGATTTTGCCGGGCTATGCCAATGGAATCTGCTGCCTTAGTGATATTTCCGCTATGACTTTTCAAAGCTTCCCTCAGCACGTGTTTTTCTGTTTCGCGCAAAACATAGGCTAAGGTTCCAGACCCTTTTCTATAAAATCCCGCAATAGTTCCATCCCGGCTGATAAATTTTGATTTAAGGTAATGAGGCAAATGGTCAACTGTGATGACTTTCCGGCCATCCAGCATGTTCAGAGCACTTTCAATAATGTGCTCCAATTCGCGCACATTACCCGGCCACTGATATCTCAAAAATACGTTTTTTAACTTATCGCTCATCGAAACATTTCTTAAGCCATAAATTCTTTGATATTTGTTCAGGAAATAATGAATTAAGGCTTCAATATCTTCCTGCCGATCTCTTAATGGAGGAACGTAAAGCGTAATGACCGCCAGTCGATAAAAAAGATCTTTGCGCAAAATGCCGTTATTCACTGATTCCCAGGGATCAAGATTGGTAGAACTGATGACTCGGCAGTGAATTGGAATTTCCGCAGTCCCCCCAACCCGTCGCACCATTTTCTCTTGTAGGACACGCAAGAGCTTAGCCTGCAGTGCACTGTTCAGGGAGTTGAGTTCATCTAAAAACAAGGTCCCACTCCCCGCTTGTTGAAACAAACCTTTCGATTCCACGGCCCCTGTAAAAGCCCCTTTAGTAGTACCAAAAAGAATACTTTCCAGCAGAGTTTCCGGAATTGCGGCACAATTAATCGCTACGAAAGGTTCCTTGCGGCGGGCACTGTGATTGTGAATTGCTTGAACCAGTAATTCTTTGCCTGTTCCTGTCTCTCCAAATACCAAGATAAAGGCATCCGTCGCCGCCGCTTTTTTAGCCGAAACAACCAGTTCTTCCATGATGGGACTAACATAATTAATCGCTTCAAACGTATAACGGGTACCATTGTCACGCTGGCGCCCGTCCGGTCCGATTTGATCCTGACCTTGTATGGCCTTAGTCAACAGCTCTTTAAACTTGGTAATATTTTTACATACCGAGTATACTGCAACAACCTCATTATTCTCAAGTACGGGATAAGTACTGGCGACAATGTTGACCTCTTTTCCTCGGTTTGTAAAATAAGTTTTATGTTTTTCCAGAACCGGCTCACCGGTTAGAACAACACTTAAATGCTCACTGCTCTCCAGTGTAACCGCATCATATACTTCGGTCAGATATTTACCGACAACATATTCGGATAACAATTCTTCTAATTTTGCCATCTCGGAATTGTAGAAAATAATTTTGCCATTGCGGTCAGTAACAATGACACCTTCTTCAATCGAATCAAAAATATGCCTAAAAGTTTGGACCAAAACATCACCGGGCATACTTTTACCTCCCCGCTTAAGAGCTTTATGCCAATTTTCTGATTCTATTCAGTTTTTCTTCCTTTAGCGGGACTGACGGACATCTGCTCCGGAAATAGATCATCCAGAAGATCATAGCCTAAACCCTGAATGGCCTGGCGTTTATACTCCTGCGAATACCTCCCGGGAATCGCTCTATCCACTGTTTTGGCCAGATGGTCGGCAATCTCTGGGGCCAGATCCTGATTGACCACCTTTCCTTGTAAAGCGAGTTCCAGCTCCTCAAGGCGAAATGGGGTCCGTCCTAAAGCCCCCACGACCCATCTCGCACCCTTTATTCTTCCGGTTAAAGTATCAATTTCCAGCTTGGCTGCCATGTTCAGACGGGCAATCGTCACTGCAGTACGACTGCCTACTTTAGCAAAGCCGCTGACGATTTGGGTAGCTGGCTGTGCTTCCCATAAAGGGAAATCGATTTCCGTTATTAATTCTTTAGCCTGCAAAGCAGCTCTGTTTTCTGTTTGTAACTGAGCAAAAGAAATCCTCCTCAGCCCCTGGGGCCCAAGAATACTTACCCAAGCTTCGAGAGCTAATAAGGCGGGCAGGCTATCTCCTGCCGGTGAGGCTTGGGCAATATTTCCGCCCAGGGTAGCCCGGTTGCGGATCTGAGCGGAACCAACCTGCGAGGCTGCCTGTCTCAGACACCTGGCCTGCCGTTCGACGAGATCGCTTTCCCTGATCTGGGTAAAGGTTGTGGTGCTGCCGATTCTTAGCCTTCCTGCTGCTTCCTTTATGTAATTAAGTTCTGCAACTTGAGAAAGGTCAACAAGATAAGCCGGTTTGATCCGGCCGCTATTTAACTGATTAATAAGATCTGTGCCTCCGCTGATAAAGACGACATCCTCCGGAACTCTGGAAAGGGTGGTTTTAACTTCTGCCAGACTCATTGGACAGCCAAACTTAAATTTTTGGATCATAATACATCCCCCCTTACATTAGCTGCTGAGGTCTATGCTTATATGCTTAGTTCCCTTTGACGTGTTGCCAACGGCAAAGGAAGGTTTCTAAAAGATCTACTACAATAAATAAACTTACTCCGAGTAAAGCCATCATCATGATTCCGGCAAACATCTCGTCCGGAGCCGAGCGACTCCAGGCATCCATAATAAAATACCCTAATCCTTCAGTTGTAGCAAACGATTCGGCAAAAAATAAAACTGCAATCGCGGTCCCCATGCTTAGGCGAAGAGATGTCAAGACATCAGGCAAACTCGCTGGTAAAAGTACATAGCGGTAAACTTGTGCTTGGCTCCCGCCGAGAGAACGCAGGGAGGAAATCGTTTCCGCCGGTATCTTTCGCACAGCATCGCGGGTCGTCACTAAAATCTGAAAAAAGACAATGAAGGTGATCAGGAAAATCTTCGAACGATCTCCCAGCCCGAGAAACAAGAGAATCAGAGGGAGAAAGACAATTTTGGGAATCGGATAGGTAATATAAACTAACGGGGCTAAAAATCGGTCAATTCGCCGTTCATGTCCCATAATCAAGCCGAGAGGCAAGCCAAGCAGCAACGAGAGCAAGGTCGATAGGACGACTCGATAGGTACTGACCCAAAGGTGTCTCCCGAGGTTCGCTTTGAACAGCAAGCGGGCGGTAGCGCTCAGAGCTGCTTGAGGGGTCGGTAAAAGAGGGGTATTAAGACTCCAGGCTGCATATTGCCAGAGGGCAATTAGGAATAAAGCGGCTCCCGAGTACCCCAGGAACTGTCGTTGAAAACCGCTTCGACGCTGGATCATCCGCTCATCCCTCCTTCCAAAAGGGTGCGGACATAGCTTGTCTTCTGAAAAAATTCTGAGGTTTGACGATAGCCGCTTTGTCCAACGAGAGGGTTAAGGATTTCTCCCATGACATGAGTGGGTCGGCCGTCCGCCAGCACCAAGATCCGGGTGCCGAGGAAAACAGCCTCTTCAATACTGTGAGTTACTAATACAGTCGTTAGTTTCTGTTCCTGCCAGATTTCCAGTAACAGTTTTTGCAGTCGTTCACGAGTTAAGGCATCGAGGGCCGACAAAGGTTCGTCCATCAAAAGCAGATCCGGTTGTAAAGTTAATGCCCGGGCTAAAGCCACTCGCTGTCTTTGCCCTCCGCTCAACTGGCTGGGAAAATGATGTTTCACTTCCCACAAGCCCATTTTGTGGATCATTTCTTGGACAGCTTTTTGATACGCCCGCCTGGGCAAATGCCGAACTTTCAAACCTAAACAAACATTTTGTTCCACATTGAGCCAAGGAAACAGCCCATATTCTTGCAGGATAAAGGCTGTTTTCTGCCGCGTACCCAGCACTCGTTCCCCCCAAATTCTGATTTCCCCGCCGGTTGGTTGCAACAACCCGGCTAAGAGATAGAGGAGAGTGCTTTTTCCGCAGCCTGATGGGCCTATCAAAACTAAGCTTTCTCCCGGTTCAACTTTCAAACTAAAATCGTCATAGACCTTGACCTGTGACGCTCCTTGAACATAATCCAGATTACAATGCGAAATTTCAATCACAGGTTGTTCGCCCCCTAAATCAGATGTCAGAAGTCAGAGGCCGGAGGCCGGATTTGAGGTTCGAGGTTCGTGCTTCGAACCTCAAAGTATGAAATTCGAGCTGAAAGCTCGAAGTATAGTTGAACAACAAACATCGAACCACGAATATCGAACTACGACTTAGGTAGTAGACTGGAATCTACTAAATCTTGATAGGTGTAAGCTTGGGGAATGAGCTTTTTATCAACCATCCATTTCATCACACTGCTGATTTCTTCCTCAGTCGGCAGTTGGAGTTTGGAGAAGGTCGGTGTTTTATAGCTTTCTTTTAATTCTGCAGGAATTTGGGCTTTTTCCAAGAAAAGACTGCGATATTGAGCGGGGTTTTTAGTCAAGGCTTGTCCGGCGGAGCCATAAATTCCTACGACAGCTTTAATCCCCTCTGGATTTGCTTGAATGCTTGGGGTTCGAAATAAGAAAACGGTTTGGGAGATATTACGGTATGTATCGTCAATGATCAGGTGAGCCCCTTTGGCTTGAGCAAGGGCAGCCAGAGGGTCAGGCAGACAAGCGGCGTTGATCTGATCCGACAGCAACATATCTACACGCACGGGCATTTTGGGGATCGACATCTTCGTGACCTCGTTGGGCGCAACTCCTTTGTCTAAGAGCATTTGATCACTGACATAATCAATAATCGAGTTCTGCGATATCCCTAGGGTTGCTCCTTTTAATTCTGCCAGATCTTTAATACTCGACTTAGGAGAGGACAAAATCGCAAAACGCCCTTCTTCTGGCGTTGCTCCAAGGCCGATCGAAACAATCTTCACATCCGTGCCGATTTTCTTTAACAACGCTACAGCTACCAAATCCGCTACTTCTCCATCAATCTGTCCGGCTTGTAAGGCTGCATCCCGCTCAATGGCGCTGGCAAAGCTCACCAGTTCTACCTGAACTCCTTCTTTAGCATAAAGTCCGTCTTTTTCCGCAACGTAAAACGGTAAATTATCTTCTATCGGTAATACCCCAATTTTAACCGTTTTGGTAATACTCTTTGTTGGCTGATTGTTATCTGGGGCCTTAGTTGCAGCGCAACCGGAGATAACCATGGCTAAACTAAGAACAACACTCAGAATACTCAATCCAAAACCTTGTTTGCTCATTTAAGTTTGACACTCCTACTCTATAATTATTTCTCTAAGTATAATTGTTAATTTCGACAAAGAGTTGGGGATTCCTTTTTAGATTCGTTGTTCTTGTCCAAAATAAGAGTCTGATTAAACAAAAAAAGCCAATAATCCTTATTGTAAGGCTTACCGGCTATTAATTCCAGAAATATCGCTGCGAATCAAACTGCCAGATCCTTCCGAGAAAACAGAATTCTTGTCAGAACCAAGCTTACTCCGGTAAGCGCGCCCAAAACTGAGATTTCTCCGGTTGGCAGTATCTTTCCTTGGAGGACTTCCTGAGGGCGAAACAACCCAAACGGAGTGAGGTATCTTAATCCGGAAAAGCGATCACTAAGACTTGACACGACATCTAAGCCGTAAAAGGCAAACGTTAACGCGCTTGCCAAGCGCTGCGACTGTTCTTTCGTATCGAAGAGTACTGCCCCTAACAAACTGTAAGCAGTAATCGTTGAAGCTAAGCTGAAGGCTAAGATTCCCATTCGGAAGTATTGCCACCGGGCAATCCTCAGGTTAAAATGTGCCGTGGCAGCATATATCCCGCCTAGCGTGGTTCCGATTACCAAAGCCAACTCTGTCATGAATACTCCAATTTGAGTATTCAGAATCTCGGATCGTGACACGGATGAAGATAAGGGAAAAGCCATGAAACCTTGTTCAATCGGTTGGGCGACCAACGCATTGGCTGTGTTTATTCCATAAATGGAAATGATCAACGTCCAGAGTCTGCCCAACAGTTGTGCCGAGATATAGGCCTCATAAGACAGGTCGACTTCCTCCCCCGTGGAAACGCCGAACGCTCGTTTAACTGCAGAAGGGAAACTTTTGGGGATTTCCTCAATGTCCGGTTCCTGGATAATAATGGGATATACCCAGGTGATTATCCAGGCATAGAGAGCCAAGCCTAAAGAGCAGCCAATTATTTTTTTCCCCTCTTGTTTGAGCATTACCCAATATAATGTATCATTCATCACAGCTACCCCGACGTTTCCAGACACTGATAAGGGGATTTGGCAAAGAAATAGTGAGATGTGCCTAAGGGCATAACCGAAACATTTACATCCCTGAAGTTCGTTTGCTGTAAAAGAAAAATTACTTCTTGTTCGGTCGGCAAACCCTGAAATCCCTGATGGCAGGCCAGAAAGAAACTCATGAGGTTCTGTGGAACATGCGTCCGAAAGAACCGAATTGGTTCCCCCTTGCGAACAGCCGTTAAGATCCCCACCTGCCCGCCGGGAGCCAGTAACCGCTTGATTCTCTCCAGAAGTTGGATTCTTTGTTCCAACGTGAAATAGTAAATACTATTGTTTAAAAGGCAAAGATCAAAGGTTCCGAATTCCTTAAGTTGTCTGTCTCCGGCCCGAGGTGGATTTATTTCTCCCGGCAGGCTATTTTGATGTTCCCCAAGGGATAATATATCTTCACAAATTATCTGGATTCGGCCCCCAAACTCTTTTACGCTCTCTTGCGCCCGCCAGGCAACGATGGGATTAATTTCCAGTCCGACCCCGTGCAGCTGAGTAAATTCAGAGGCCAGTTTGTTTAAATACAAACCCTCTCCGCAGCCGATATCCAAAACTCTTTGCCATTTCTCCCGTTGGCATTTATTGTGCAAAAAGGGCCACACAAACGGCTCTGAAGCTAAAGACGCTTTGGAAATTAATTCTTCTTCCATAGCAGATCCCAAGGTTAGTTTTTCTTTTTCATTTGTCATGAGTTGAGGCAGTTCAGCAAACCCGACGCTCCAGTGCTCCACCAGTTCCTTGTACAGAGCTTTCAACCCACTATTGCTGTATTTATTGATTGCTTTACCTAGTTTTGTTACTCGAAAGCGATCATTGTTTTTGGTGAGCAAATCCTGGCAATACGCCTGTTCCAGCCAATGATCCAATAAAACCTTATCCCAGTTCGGATGCAGGACCATCAGGTCTTCTAAGCCAGTTTCGCTCTCTAACTCAGTCCAGAGGTTTAACTCCAAGCCCGTTTGCACAACCCACAAAAAGCCAAGATGTTCCATCAGGGCCGAAGTTTTCCCAAGCAAGGTCAGCATACTCACATCCAAAATCGTTCACTCCTTTTTTGCACCGCAAAATATCTGGATTGGGGATCTATAATTAAGCCCCTGTTAGAAACAGGGGCGTGAGCTTATCTCTAAATTATATTGAGGCTCTAATTTAGCGAACTCCCTACGTAATATAGTATGCCGGGACAAAATTCGTTTGTGCATTCACACGTGGATATCCTTCTTGCTGAAAACATATCCGGCCAGCGTGATGAAAATGGCTGAAAGCCCTAATAACCCCAGTGTAGGAACAGCGGATACCTCTCCTGCTAACACTTTTTGAGGTCGAACCCAGCCAAAGATCGTTAGTTTTTTAAGCCAAGAATATCGCTCATTAAGCCCCGAAAAAATATCCAAGGCATAAAACAGGAAGGTTAAACCGGACGCCCAGAGTATTGTCTGCTCTTCCTCATTAAATAGGGCCGAGAAAAATATACTGTAGGAACCAATCGCTAAATACAGAGCAAAACTCAGGCTCCCCAGGCGAAGGTATCCCCCCACATCGATCGGGATATTAAATAAGGCCACTTCTCCCCAAATCCCCAGAATGGTCAGTCCTATCAACAGGGCCAATCCGCTTGCCAGTACAGTAACTTGAGTTGATAGCACTTCCTGACGTCCCACTGGGGAAGCTAAAAGGTAAGCCATTGCTCCCTGATCAACTAATTTAGCGATTAACGCATCGGACATACCAATCGTATAGACTCCCATCACCAGCAACCAAACTCGTCCAAAGCATTGAGTTGAAACATAGGATTCAAAGGAATCAAGCCCATGGTCCGAAGTAATCCCAAAAACATGTTTCACAGAGCTTGGCAAATTCATGGCCAGCTCTGTCACGACCAGAGACTGGGAGATTGTAGGGTAAACTCCGATTAGTAAAAGGTTATAGAGCGTAAGCCCGGTTGCGTAATTTAAGGCTTGCTTACCTTGTTGTTTAAACATAGCTCGATATAATGACTGATTCAGAAGCGTCCCTCCTCCTCATAAAAGTGCATAAACGCTTCTTCTAATTCTGTAGTCTTCTGCGTAAATTCCTTAACCTTCACTTGGGCGAGTCCACTTAAAAGGGGATTTAAATCTCCCTGAACTTCGACAGACAGACCGGTTCCATTCGCCGCAACAATCGCTAAACCGCGCTTACGAAGCAGTTCAACTTCTTCCTCGTCTTCTACTGTTATTTCAAAGGTCCGATATTGCGCTTGCCGAAGCTTTTGAATCCCTTCTACGGTGGCCAGTTCCCCTTTCCGGATGATTCCCACCCGATCACAAGTCCGTTCTACCTCAGGGAACATATGCGAGGAAATAAAAATAGTTTTTCCCTGATATTTTTCTGCCAAGATTAAATCGATAAACACTTTTTGCATGAGCGGATCTAAGCCTGAAGTCGGTTCGTCCAAAATCAGAACCTCAGCATCCAACATCAGGGCGTAGATAATGCCTAACTTTTGTTTCATTCCTTTGGACATTTTTCTGATCGGCTGTTTAAGATTCAGCTCCAATCTTTCGCTGAGAACAGCTCGGCGTTGCTGAAATATCGGTCGATCGCCATGCATGCCGGACATAAGATTTAAAAACTCCAGACCGGACATTTGCTCAAGAAAATTCATCTCGCCGGGAAGATACCCAACCAACCTTTTGACAGCCAGGGAGTCTTGCCAGCAATCCAAGCCATTAATTTGAGCAAAACCAGCATCCGGTTTAATAAAACCCATAAGATGGCGAATCATAGTCGTCTTGCCTGCTCCGTTGGGACCTAAAAAGCCAAATACTTCTCCCTTACCGACCCGGAAGGTCACCTCTTTAAGCCCTCGCAGCTCTGTGGTTCCTTTCCGGTCAGGCTCAGCTTTATTTTTGGGATATAGTTTTGTTAACCCTTCAACATTAATCATCTGTTTTCTCCGCTCTATTGAATTATTGCCGCTATCTATTCTTAAGTCGCTGAGATTCTGTCTACTACAGGATACGCGCAATCTGTTTTTCCGTTCCATTCAGCCCCATATTTCCGGGGCTCATCCGACTGCGGATTTTTTTAGCAGACAAAGAGATGGTTCTCCCGTGCGACAGATGAGACAAGGGGACGGGGTTCTCTCTTGTCTGAATCAATCAGCCAGACAGGAGAACCGTCCCCTTGTCTTCCCTTGCGCCATAATTCCCTGAGCTCTTATGATGATCGGATTCGTTATCCTGATTTTCAAAGGGATAACGAACTTCTGCTTATAAATCTTTTAAGCCCATCAAAAATCATAAAACGTTCCTTAATAAACTGGAAGCGAAACGGTTTCGCCAACTCAGCCATGCTCATTGTCGGGTCAAGCTCATGAACAATTCCCTCCAGGGTTATCAGAGATTTCCCTAATAAAATGAAATCTGAAGGAATTTCAATCCGGTGCTTAAAGGTCATGTTCATAAGGTCATTGACTAGCTCTGAAAAGGAGGTTTGGGCAATGGGAAGGTCTAGATGTTTCCTGCGTATTTCGTCAAGATCTTGCCGTAATTGATCTAAATCCACATCTTGGGGCACAATGCCAAGTTGAAGCAGCGCTTTAACCATAGATTTCGTATTCCGAAGGGCTAAGGCGCTGACTAAATTTGCGAAACGACGTTTCATAACCGGGGTTAAACTTCCGACAATTCCGAAATCAACAAAAGCGATTCTTCCTCCGGATAGAACAAAAATGTTTCCGGGATGGGGATCTCCATGAAAAAAACCGTCCCTAATGATTTGTTGAAGTAAGGCTTTACTTAGGTGAGCGGCGATCATTCTCCTGTCATAATGAAGGGCTGCAATTTTATGCCGATCATTGAGTTTAACCCCATCGACATAAGCCATGGTCAGCACACGCTTAGTTGTAAAATCCCAATAGATGCGAGGGATTATGACCAGGGGATCATGCTTGAATCCCTGAGCTACTCTTTCGGCATTTTTCCCTTCAAGCAGATAATCCAGTTCTTTTTCCAGCCATCCGGAAAATTCTCTAAGCAACTCCTGAAGGGCATAATTCTTAGCTTTAGGAAAACGTTGCTCTACTAAGGTTATAAAATCCTGCAGGATTTCTAAATCGGTTTGAATCACTGCCGAAATATTCGGACGTTGGATCTTTACGACAACGGGTTCACCACTGGGCAGCACCGCATAATGAACTTGGCCGATTGATGCTGCAGCCAAAGGGGATGGCTCAAAGTCACGAAAAAGCTTCTTGATTGGGGCGCCCAACTCTTGTTCGATCAGCCGTTGAATGTCTTCAAATCGAATCAGAGGTGCCCGGTCCTGCAGCTGTTCCAATTCTCGCAATACCGGCTTGGGAATTATATCCGGTCGCGTGCTGGCAAATTGGCCAATCTTCATAAACGTTGGTCCTAATTCGCCCAAAGCTCGCCGAAAGCGCTGACCAAACTGAACTAAGTTCAGATCGCTCAGTGCTCCATACCCCCTCGAACTTAATTGCTCAATAAGGATAGAACCAAATCCATTCCGGATGAGCACGGATATAATCTCTTGATAACGGCGGAAATGTCGTATTGTCTGTTCAAGCACGTAAAACTGCGCTCCTTTATTCTTCATTATGCATATTCCCATGATATTCCCAGCTATTCAATAGTGTTTTTCTTAACTGACAATTTAGTGAATCTGATCCGGGACGTCGCTCATAATTTACGCATTGGTGGATTAACCTTAAGTGCTTGTTCCCTTAGACAATAGTGGCAAGATATCAGGCAAAAGGCCTCACCTTAATAGGTGAGACCTTTTGCTTGGAGCAATACAATTACCACTGAAAGAAGCCTGACATCTTTAAGTAGTCTCAGAGGAGCAAGAGCCTGTTGGAATAGCTGTGGTTTCAGCGCAATTCTTGCCTGAGATCAATTGGAAGTACCACTAGCAGCGATCATAAAAGGCATTACCACAGGTTTGGAAAGGTTTTGGCTGCCGCTGTTGACGGTAACTCGGTTGGTAATATATAGCCAATACTCTTTTCCGATAGTATATTCATTGACGGGGCTGACCTGTACGGAGGCCACGTCGGACGATGGAGTCAAGGTGGTACTGACAGACTGATTGCTGTCGTCAGCGACGTAAATACAACTACTGGTCATAGAGTTCCAGTCCACGGGTGCGCTGAATTTAACCGTCCAAACTTTTTTTGTGTCGGTTGTGGTTCTCAGTGGCCAGACATCAAATCCGGCAGTTGGTGTGCTGTTTAGGCCCGTAAAGTTTAAGGTTGGAGTAGTGCTGCTGAAATCTAAATAAGCCGGAGTGAAAGTGTAATTGGTCATACTAGGCGTCACCCGATAAGTACCTCCTGCCTGAAAGCCCGCTTGACTCCAACTGCCGTCAGCATTAGTAGTCACAGGGGCAGGTACGGTTTCAACACCGGAAATAGCAGTAAAGGTCATCGTAGCACCGACAATCGCCTTTCCCACGGATGGCTCCATTGTCAGGCCGGAAACGCTAAATGTAGTCGGCAGCGGAGGAGTGGTGGTCCCCGTTGCCACACTGGACTGGGTTCCTTCGCCGGAGGCATTGGCAGCACTTACTTTATAATAATACGTAGTGTTGGCTAAGAGATTTTCATCACTATAGCTGGCAGTCGTGATGGTTCCTACTGCTAAAAACGTTCCGTTTGCAGTTGCAGACCGATAGATCTTGTAAGCAGTGGCTCCGCTGACCGCATTCCAGGTAATGTTTATCTGAGTAGCATTAACCGGCGTAGCGGTCAGTCCTGACGGTATACCTATCGCTGGGGGACTTAGGGCGTTGACAAGTTTACCAACATCAACTGATCCTAATCCTGTTACCATATCATAGCCTGGCAAACAAGAATATGCGCCGTTTGAACCACTCGTAATATCATGAAATACCGACCCATTGGCTAATGAATATAAGTTCGGGTTAGCTAAGCCGAGCAACCCCAAGCCATTATTCAAGCGGCTCTGATCAACCAACGCAAATATGGCCGCCCATTCGGGAGCAGCTGCACTGGTACCACCAACCTGATTCCAACCGCTGTTAAAATAAATCATATAACCGGTGTTGGGGTTGGCGTTTAAAGCTACATCAGGGATCATTCTGAACGAACTGCTTAAATTGGTTATCCCTTGTTGCCAAGAAGGCTTAGTAAAAACAGAACTAACTCCGCCACCACTGCTACCGCTGCCGCTGCCGCCATTGGCGCTCCAAGCAGATTCACTGGAAATTTGGCCGGTACTGCTGCTGATGCTCAGAGTCGTTCCGCCAACCGCCGTAACGTAAGGATCAGTCGCAGGATAGCAAATGCTCATACTGCCATTATCGCCGGAGGCTATTAAAAAGGTCATACCTTTGGCTGTACCTTCTAAAAATAAGCTATCCATGGCGTTTAGTTGGGACGGACTATACATATTTTCACTGAGCCCCCAGGAATAGCTTACGACATTTGCCTGTTCATCATCAACAATATGAGTGAACAGATCTGTTTGGGTAGTTGAGTTGGAGTTAGCCCCATCGTAGACCAATAACTGCGCTCCCGGAGCACTGGACAATGCTGTCTCAATATCCATTGTGGATTCTAAAGAACCATCTTTGTCATATTGGGGAGTTCCGTCGATGGGTATTACGCTAATTGGTTTTGTTCCGGTAATACCGTAATAGCTCATAAAGTAACTGATATCACTTTGCTTAAAAGAGTAATTCGTGGCAATAGCTAAGTTAACACCTTGGCCATTGAGGTTGTTGGCGTAGGCTGAGGTGAAATTATAAGCTTTTTGGATTTGCTGAGGGGTAAAAGAACTTGTTTTAGCTGATGAACCAGCTAACGAAGGTTTTAGTTGCAAGTTATTAAGCCCGTCGACGCTTTCGATTAAACCCGCTATATCCGCCGGCAGCTGTGGCTCCATACTGTTAGCGAAAAACTCTTCCCCGTCATAAGAATAATAACTTAACGTGACATTAAAGGCTTTTTCAATCGACTGCGCTGAACCCTGAACCTGAATGGCCATATGACTGCCGTAGGTCTTGGTAGTCTGCAATCCGTTGCTTGTTAAGAAATCGATGATCTTACTGTGTGAATTAAGATCCGGCAAATAGTTATTTTTCAGATCCTGATCGCTGACAACCCTGCCAAAAGTTCTTTTCGAATGTGCTAAACCAATTTTCTGTTTTAACATGTCTTTGTTGCGCAACTTAAGTGCTATGGTTATACTCAATTGTTTATCAGGCTCTACATCCCCCATTTTAAGAACCGCGCTATCACGTAGTAAGGGGATTACGTTGCTGGCAGCCAGCGGAACAAATGTTTGACTTTGAGGTGTATCGGCAAAGACCGGCTGTATGATTGTGAGAAAAATCATTAATAAGGTTGTCATTACGGTTAATGTTTTTTTCATCTACATGCTCCTTTACATCACTTATCCCAGAACTTTGGGAAAGGTTCATTATTAAAATCCTTGAGACTCACTTATATCATAACCAAGAGAATTAGTATCGTCTATACTGTAGCAATAATTAAATATTCAAATCATGATTACCCCAATTTAATAGTCCAGTGCAGGATATTATAAAATGACCAACTTTCCCCCGACTCCTAAATACCATATATTGGTATTGGGAATCTAATTATCAATGAAAGGAGTGAAGGTGCTATGCATCTTTTTGGTCATATGAATTGTTGTCTTTATCCCATCTATGTCCCCTGTCATCCAATTCACCCTTGTTATGACCTTTACCACGAACACGAAGAGATAATCAACCGGGCACATTGGGAAGAGGTAATCAGCCGAGGGTATCATAGATACCCTGAATACCAAGGATACCCTGAATACCAAGGATACCCTGGATACCCGAGAAACCAAAGGGCAGTAAACTTCGAACAATCTCACATTTACAATGGTCATGAACACGGAAAAGGTTAGACTACTTGATTTTGTTGAAAAGAGACATCGTTATTTTAAAGATCCAAAAGCCATCCTTTCGGATGGCTTTTTCTAATGTAGCAGACCCCTGCCGCGCAGCGGCGTCACTAAGAAAAAATTTATAGTTCGGAAAATATATAATTGTTAGAAATATTTTTATGGAAGTAAATTTTAATTTTAGCGAGCTGTTATACGTTGGTTATAAGCTGCCGGTCGGCTTTTCATAAATAAGGCAAGTAAACCAGCCAAGCTTGGAAGCAGAAAAATAACCGAAACCGCCGCAGATAGCCCCCATATATCGCCGATACGACCGAGAATGATAACTGCAAGACCTCCCAGACCGTTAGCAAATCCCATGGTTAGCCCCGCTGCTAACGCCTTGTTCTCAGGAATTGCCTCTTGAGCGGCTACAACTGTGACCGAGAAACTAGACAATAAGGCTGCCCCGGCTAAAGCCAAAAACAAAGGGGTGGAAATAATAAGTGAGCCAACAATCAAACGTTTTCGGCCAAAATGATCGGAGATAAAACCACCTAAGATTCCTCCGAAAGCCCCCGCAAAGAGCATGATTGTGAGTAGTTGGCTCGCCGCAATATTCGACAAATGTTGAGACTTAAAGTACAGCGGAAGAATCGTTAACATCCCTGTATAGGCCAGAGAGCGAATGGCGATAACACTGATAAGGGCTATAAGTTCTTGAGCAGCGGATTTTAGAGAGTGGATAACAACCGAAAGAGCCGGAGTGGAACCGAACAAGACATTATTGCGTGGTGCAAAAAGAAATAGGAAGATGGCTACGAAGATACCTGGGAACACAGTTACAAGGGTAGCTTGTAAACCATAAGTTTGAAATAAAGGCACTAAGAGGAGTGGTCCCAAGGCAAACCCAAAATTACCGAAAGCCACAAAAGCAGAAAGTAAAACTGCTTTGCGGTCACCACTGAGAATATTGACCATTGTGGAGGCTTGGGGATGAAAAGCTGCCGTGCCGAGGCCGGCCAGAGCTGCAAGGGTGACAAGAAGCACATAGTTATGGACTAAGCCGGTTAGACTGAGCATGATCGCCATCCACAAAGTTCCTACATGAACAAGCCAACGTTTACCTTGTCTATCTAAAAAATAGCCGAAAAGAGGTTGAACTAATGATGAGGTGACAGTAAAAGCGGAAACTAAAATAGCGGCTCGGGTTGCAGTAAAACCAGGGGTTAATACTACTAGGAAAGGGAGCATCTGCGGAAGAAAGTTACTGTATAGGTCATTAAGCATATGAGCCAGAGAGAGTACCCCAATTTTAAAGTATTGAATCTGGTGTGTTTCATTCATGCCCAAGTCTCCTCTCAATCTAATACTCTGGATTTTAACTAGTTTTCATCGCTATGAATGCTGGGCTTATAGTGCGCTTGAAAAAACTCTAAATTGGCATGACGTCGGCGTATGTCTTCGGCGTATTCCTCTAGTTCCAACCTGCCTTTAGGCAAAATAGCGTACCATTTTCGAGGTTGACCAGTCTCTCTTGTCTCCCAACTTGTTTCGACCAGGCCGTTTTTCTCCATTTCTTGCAAGCTGCGGTAGACAATTGCGCTATCAGATAAACAGTAAGGAAGTTCGGTTTGTAATCTTGATAATAGGGAAGCTCCATAAGCCGGACCATCGCTTAAAAACAACAGTAAAAAAGCCGGAGTGTGGCGACCAGAGTTTTTAGACATGATTATTTCACCTCGTATTATTAGTTAACAGTATACCGTTAATCAAAGCATAGTGCTAAACACAGCATACTGTTATTAACAGCAATAATATCTCAGAAAACCTTGAATGTCAAGTTCAATTCTTGAATTGGAGTGTTATAAGGCCGCCTGACTTATGGCAGGCGACCTTGAACTAGTAAGTTTCTGCCGGATGTGATAAGTTACCTTTAAAGGGGAGCTTATCCTTAAAACTATCAATAAGGAGGTAATGATAATGAATGAAGTTGATACCTTAGTCAAAGAGCAATTAATTCCTATGCGTAAAAGAGTCGTTGAAGGTCTGCTCCAGAAACATCCTCATATTTTAGGTATGCTGGACAGCTACATGGCCGGGCAAGATAACAAGATCGGGATGCGAGTCACAGAAGACGGAAGCACAGTCAGCGAATACACCTTTCATCTAAATGGCCTGCAAGTTAGTGAGGTTGAGTGCGGGGTGTTAGTATCAGAGTTGCACCATCCCTTAGGAATTATAAAACCATATCTGATTATTGAGAAAAATGTCCTAGGGAAAGTATTGAATGCTGAACAGAATTTTATTAATGAACCTTTTACCGCAGCCCGGAATTTCTTGCCGGATATAACGATTAAGTTTTTGAGCTAATGGGGTTGTCAAACTTTAAGGTCCCGCCACCTTTTAACGACTGATTTTCGTTAAAGGTGGCGGGACCTTAAAGACTTTATAGCTATAGCTGGGAAGAAATTCAGTAAGCTTTAAACCAAATTCCACCTGTCCCATCACCGTTGACACCATAAGAAATTTTTGGTTTAGCATCATTAGGCGAAACCATAAAAACTACCCAACCTTCATTAGAGGCTCCTTTATATAGGGTTGAATCCAACTGGGGATCAGGTTCAACTTCCACAGCTTGATGATATACTCTGCCATCCTGTGACACAAGATTAAAATCCCATTCACCCGCGATGTCTAATGATTTTCCGTCAGGAATATCCAATAATTTAAAGTTAATTTTTGCCAAGAGATATTCATAGCCTGACTTTGGGGGATCGTTGTATTTGTTAGCGTTTGTTACCATTGTCCCTGCCAGAGCACCCCTAATTATTTGTTTCACAGTTACTTCAGCAGTAAATTTGGTAGTTGGATCATTTACGACAACTGATTGCGGAATGCCCAAGGAAACAGGATTGGCAAGCGACGAGGCTGGGGAAATAGACAGTCGGTTTGGATCAAGAGATAGATTTAAATTTTGGTCTTTAATGGCGTTGAAATCCTCAGAAGGAATAGCAAAATTTAAATTTTGTCCATCTGTTAAACCAGCCGTAGTTATACCTATTACTTCGCCTTGCTCATTAATTAAAGCTCCTCCACTACTACCCGGAGAAATCGGCGCAGAAATTTGAATAAATGTATCGCCATCAACGACCCTATTAAGCGTGCTGATTAATCCGTCGGAAATTGTATCTTCAAGTCCAAGGGGATTTCCCAAGGTATAAATTTCATCTCCAATCTGAGCAGAATCCGAAGAATTAAATCTAGCCGGCTGCAGATTGTCGGCATCTACTTTCAAAACAACAGCGTCATACTTAGGATCATAGCCTGCAATATTCAGCACAGACAAGATTCTGCCATCAGCAAAGGTTACCTTGGCGCTGGAGGCTCCCTCAACAACATGATAATTAGTAAAAATCTTGCCATCGCCGGTAGCAATCACGCCACTGGCAGAGCCTAATACATTTCCCTCACTATCGTAGACCTCAATATAAACAATTGAAGGTTTGAGCAAGCGGGCGATTTCAGGGCCGCTTAAATTTTTGTTTGAGCAAGGAGAATTGTTTTGTGTTGAGTTATTTAACTGTTGGATCAGATTATCTGAAATAACTCCGGTCCCTCCGAATACATAAACCTTATTAGCCTGGGCCAGACGCTCTTGAAAATAATTTCCCGTATCACTTGCAGGAGAGTTGCCAACAAGCAAAATAAGCGGTGCGGATATTTTAGCCGCATAAGCTGCTCCGGTTAAGGCATCGGCAAATCCTTCTCCGGTTGCAACGCAAATACTATCGGAATTGAAGCTACTGTCAAATTCCCTGTTGATAGCTATATTCCGTTCGGATTTATCTGCGCCGACAATTCTTGCTTGATTGGCGAATTGATTGTAAACAGTATCACTGATTATGCTCGAATCGCCGATTACATAAGTTTTAGTGACCTTAAGCGCAGCAATATAATTTTTAACGGAATCCGGCAAATAATCTTTGGGAACTAAAATAACCGGTATTTGTTTCGCTCCGGCAACCGGAGCAATTGAGAGAGCATCTGAGTAGTCTTCCCCGGTAGTAACGATCAATTCTGAAGGTGAACTTATTTGTTCGGCTATTTTAACTGAAGTTTCATATCGATCTCCTCCGGCAATCCGAGTTGACGTGATGCCCATGGAATGCAATTCGGTTTCAATCGACGTGGAGATAACACCTGTTCCGCCAATAATCACGACATTCTTAACTTGTAAGTCAGTTAAGGCTTGTTTGGTAGTACCGGGCAGGCTTCCGCTCTTGGTTAATAAGATGGGTGCATTATATTTTTTGGACAAAACTACTGCGGATAAGGCATCCGGAAAATTTTCGCCGGAGGCTAAGATGGCATAATCCGAAAGTGTCCAGCCTTCTTGGGCGACGGCTTGAGCAGTTGCATAGCGATCTGCTCCTGCTAATCGAGTTATTATAGGCGGAGTATTGGCTAAAGCCGGCAGCGAGAAAGAGAAGGCGATGATCAGAGTAAGTAAGCTGCTGATTGTTTTTTTCATAATTGGCATAGTTCCTTTTCTCCTTCGTGGGGTATGCTTATCTAAGCTGATTAAGTACTTCTACAAATTTAAATTATATCCTTCTAAAAGCCAAACAAAGATTTTTTTGCTGGGCTTTCCCGATATATGACCTTCAATGCTTAGACTTACTGACTATACAAAAAAATCCCCTCGTAAAGAGGGGGTATAGAAGAAGAAGGAGGATAAAAAATGAAAATAGAAGTCTTTATGTAAACCGCTAAACTAGCGGATTGTTATCTTCCTTAAACTATCATAAACCATGTTTGTTACTTTTTGATGAACTTTGTATGAAGAATTTGTTAAACTTTTCAGTGGCTTTAAATATTTCTTGCCTTGGTTATTGTTGGGGCCAACGTTCCTCTCAATATATCTTCATATATCTTCATCATCAGGTATCTTTACTACAAAGTGAGCCCCCTCAAGAATCTGTGCCAAAACGTTCAACGGTGTGGTTGCCACCTCGCGGTACATTCTGTGGGTGTACAAGTGACGAACGTTGGGAAACTCTTGCTTGAATAATCTTCGTGCTTTGTCGCCGGCATGATCGGCATCCAGAAGAACACAAACCTCATCATCACTAAACTCGGCAATTAACTGTTCCAATTTATCCAACCCTAATGTCCCATAGGTACAAGCAATCTCTATCGGTTCGTCCAAGAGTTGCAGCAAACGCTGTTTGTCAGTTTTTCCTTCAACAATAATAACTCTGCTCATAATCCCACCAATTCTTTCCGGTCAAATACTTATTGACCATCGCATAGACTTTACCTTTTGGCATTGAAATATACTTGGCGCGTTTATCTCCCGGCTGAGGTCTGGGGCCGCCGCTTTTCCCAAATAGGCGTTGCCCTTAAGATATCTTATTAAGGGTGTACTTCTTATCGATCCCCTCTGGGCTGTACTTTTCTCCTTGCAGAGACCCTTTGAGTGAACTCAAGGGTGAGTCTGGGACCCAGAAACCTTAAAATTCGTTCAATAAGCAGGACAAATGACCATAAACGTCGTATTAATATGTAAATAGCAATTAAAAGAACACTTTTCTTCAAATCACAATTTAAAGCATAAGAAATATTTCTTACATAAATAAAGTGGAAATTACTGATCCCATGATTGCATTTACTTATGGTTAAGAATTGCTGAGCATACTTGATTTATGTAAGGAGGGGCTACCGATGAAAAAAAACGAATTTTTCAAAGCACTGTTTCCTTTGAAAATCAGCCTGATTTATTCTCTCATTGGCTGCATCTGGTTCCTCTTTTCTGACAATCTGATTAATCTCTTTGTTCAGAATCCAATTCTGAAATATCAACTTCAAAAAAGCGAAAAATGGTTTTTTGTGCTGATTACCGCTGGATTGCTTTACTATTACTTAGCCAGAGGAATGGCTCGTTTTCTTCATTCTGAGAAGGCTCTGCAACTGCATGAAACACTCTTGAGAGAGATGGAATACAAGGTCCTTACGGCCCAGCCCCTTGAAGAAGAAATCCTGCCCTTCCTCACGGAACAACTCGTCAGCACTTTAGGTTATGCCAGTGCCTTGATCGGAATAACTGAGCCGGATGGGTCCGCATCCTTGCGTGCCAGTGCCGGAGTTTTCGACAATTCTCAGAACAGACTTGAAATTCGCTGGGATGACACTCCCCTGGGTCAAGGTTCCTTTGGACAATGTATTCGTACCGGAAAAAACCAAGCCTATAATATACAGGGGAATCCTCGCTTTAGGGCCTGGTCTGCGCTCTTCGAGAGACTTAACATCAACTCAGTCATGGCCCTGCCACTCCTGATTCAGGGCCAACCTATTGGTGCTTTGGTTTTGTTTTCCCAACAGCCTAACTTTTTCGATGCTTCTCGTGGTTCGCAACTTGAGCATTTTGCTTTTCAAATTGCCATCGCCTATACAACCGCGCATCTCAAAGCGCGTTTAGAACGCTATCACCTGCTCTATGAACATTCCAGAGATATCTTACTCTTTCTACATACGGACGGTCAAATTATCGATGCAAACCTGGCCGCAACTCTGGCCTATGGTTATTCTCGTGAAGAGCTCCTCTCTATCCGGGTTCATGATTTACGAGCAGCAGAAACCCTCTCTACTATTCAGACTCAGCTCCGGGGTGCCTGCCGTGAGGGTATTCTGTTTGAGACCATCCACCGCCGTAAAGATGGAACTCCCTTCTCCGTTGAAGTTAACTCACTCGGAGCCTCTCTTAACGGTGTGAATGTTCTCCTGAGTATTGTCCGCGACATTACGGAACGCAAGCAGGTCCAAGAAGCCCTCCAACTAAGCGAACTGCGTTACCGGGAAATGTTTGAAAACATGAGCAATGCTGTGGCCGTCTTTGGGGTTCTCGATTCCGGAAAACGCTTTATTTTCAAAGAGTTTAATCGGGCGGCAGAGAAGATTGAGAAAATCTCACGGGATAACGTTTTAGGTAAGTCTCCTCTGGACGTTTTTCCGAAACTTAAAGAATTTGGTCTCATCAACGTCTTCTCCCGGGTTTGGCAGACCGGGGAACCCGAGACTTTTCCCACAAGTTTATGCCAAGATCACCGGATCATGGGCTGGCGGGATTATTACATCTATAAACTTAACTCCGGTGAAATCGTTGCGATTTACGAAGATATTACCGCTCAAAAGCAAGCAGAAGAGTCTGTTTGGTTAGAAAAAGAACGGGCCCAAGTGACACTTCATTCCATCGGAGATGCGGTAATTACAACCGACATCATGGGGAATATTGATTACCTTAACCCTGTAGCACAAAAACTTACAGGATGGTCAGATGCTGCAGCCAAAGGCTTACCGCTTATGACCGTGTTTAACGTAGTCAGCGACTTAGCCGACCAGGTTCCTGAGAATCCTGTGGAGAAGTGTATGAATCTGAATCAAAGTGTTAAAGGGGCTGACCATATCCGCCTTATCCACCGAGCGGGGAATTCCGTTGAAATCGAAAATTCTGCCGCGCCGATCTGTGATCGCCATGGAAAAACTATTGGCGCAATTTTAGTCTTTCGCGATGTCAGTGATAGACAAAATCTCGTGCGAGAGCTTTCCCATCAGGCCCAGCACGATGCTCTCACCGGGCTTCCCAACCGCCTATTATTTAATGATCGCTTGACTCAAGCCTTGAGTCATGCTCGTCGCAGCAACCTTAAAATCGCTATCGTATTTCTGGACCTGGATCATTTCAAACTCATTAATGATACGCTGGGGCATACGGTAGGGGATCTGCTCTTGAAGGCCGTTTCAGAACGTCTTCAACGCCATTTGCGTGAGGGGGACACTATCGCTCGACAAGGAGGAGACGAATTTCTGATCCTCCTTCCCGACCTGTTGGATAATGCGGATGCGGCTACCATTGCTAAGAAAATACTGCATTCATTTGTCGAGTCTTTCACGCTGGATGAACACGAAGTCTTTATCACCCCGAGTATCGGCATCAGTCTTTATCCCTCCGATGGAGAAACCCTCGAAACGCTTGTTAAACATGCTGATGCCGCCATGTATCGTACCAAAGAGCTGGGACGCAATAACTATCAGTTTTACACAGCAGAACTGTCCTCATAGCAAAACGGTTAATATAGATACTTATTCAAAAACGCACCTCCCTCTCCTCTTCCTCCATTCTATCATTAAGGCAGCGCTGGTTTGTGTCCTAATAAGGAACTTCCCTAGATCACATAGTTTGTACGAATTTTCTCGTTTGTTTGCCGAGTAAATACCGTTTAAAAAGACGGATGGACTTGGTATGGGTTATTAAAATGATAAGACCAGAATACCTATAATTGCAGAAGGTATCCCGATCTTATCATTTGACATATTATTTACTGGCCATAGGGCATTTATGGATTTGAGTCAGGGTGAACAATCAAACTTTAAATTTATTAACAACAAGGGACAGAGTCTCTCCGAGCTTAGCCAAGGCTTCTGCGGATTGACTCACAGATACCATTGTTGCAGCCTGCTCCTCCGATACTGCTGAAACCTCCTGCGAACTGGCGGCGGTTTCTTCGGCAACAACCCCGATGCTTTCGACAGAATGCACGGTTTGGGCAGCTCCGCTGGCCATTTGCTGCGAAGCTATCGTTACCATGCGAATCTGTTCAACAACTGTATTGATCTCTCCCACAATGGTTTGAAAGGAATGCCCGGCTAAATTGACCGCCTCGACTCCTTCGGCCACCCCAACTTTGCCTTTTTCCATAACTCCAACGGCTCGATCTGTCTCTCGCTGAATATTTCCGATCAGAGTTGCGATTTGCGCTGCAGAAATCGACGATTGTTCTGCCAGCTTTCTGACCTCTTCAGCCACAACTGCAAATCCTCGTCCCTGCTCGCCGGCTCGTGCCGCCTCAATTGCCGCATTGAGAGCCAATAAATTAGTTTGATCGGCAATACCTTTTATTACATCAACGATTTGCCCGATCTGTTTGGATTGATCTCCCAACTGAGAAATAACCTCGCTGGTTTGAGCTGAAACCTGCCGGATTTCTTCGATTTTCTGCACAGCATTTTCTGCCTGAAGAGCCCCTAATTCAGCAGCCTGTGCTGCCTTGCCGCTACTTTGACTGACGATCTCAGCATTCGCTGCTACCTGTTGGGCATTTGCTGACAATTGTTCAATGCCCCTCACAGTATCTCCGACGGAAATTGCTTGGTCAGTTGCGCCGGACGCCAGTTGCGCTATCGTGTCTGAAACTTGCCCACTAGCAGCGGTTGCTTCCTCTGCGGCGGCCGATAATTCCTGGCTGGTAGCTGCAATGTTCTCGGACTGGACTAAAACTTCTCCGATGACTTCTCGCAAAGAAGCTACCATCTGACCGACTGCTCGGGATAAAAGGCCGATTTCGTCGCCATTTTTAATATCCGGCATGGTCACGTTTAATTCCCCGTCAGCCACAGACTGAGCGACCTTCGTCACTCCAACAAGCGGTCGGCTGATATGTTGAGCCAGCATAACTGCCAGAATCAAGCCTATGATCAAGGAAATCACAATCATCATGACTAGAAACTTGAATACAGTGCTTTCGGTATTATGAGCATCTGCAAGGGCTTTGTCCCCTGCTTGATCCTGAAAATCCATTTGAGCATACATATCTTTGAGGACCTGCTCAAGGCTGTCTTTGCTCTTTTGTGTCAGAATGGGACGAGCCTCGACATCCTTACCTTGTCCTGTTAAATTCCAGACCTGTTCGGAATCGGACATATAGATGGCAAATGATTTCTGAATTGCTGCGGTTCGAACTCTACCCTCCGCACTGGTTACATATTTAGTGTAGGAGTCAAAATCCTTCTCCCATTTAGTTTGATAAAGCTTAAAATCAGCTTGGTTCGCCTGGAACTGTTGCGCATCGGCTCGCATTGTAAAGCCCAACAAAAGAGTTCGCCGCGTATCTTCAGTATCTGCAAATACTTGCGCCAAGCCGATGTTTGCTTTAGACCAATGCCCGCCCAGATCCTCCGCTGCTAATTTGATCTGGTAAACCCCGTAATAACCTACGCAGCCTACCAGCAGAGTCAGCAGGAGAATAACAAAAAAACCTAACATTAATTTAATACGTATTCCAAAGTTTAGCTTCGACTTCAGAATAGTTACTTTTTTATTCATGTGATCACACTCCCTCTAAAATTAATGGGCTGCATCCGATTTTCCTTATTTACAAATAAAAGACGCTGAAAATAGCGATCGGCGTCAATCTTTGTTGGGGAGTCCGGCTATCTTCCTGCATAAGTCGAAAGACCCGTGGCTTTGCGTCCTCAGCTCACACTGAGTTTGCCTTTATCGCAGAGTATTAAATTGAATCAAGCCTTAATTGTGAATGAAATATAACACAATCTTAACCATAATACAATATTATGTTAATAATAATTCTCAATGGCTAGTTACTAGATTTAATATTTTAAGACGGCTATTGATGAAGGAAAATTCGGCCCGAAGGGATAGGCCATTGACCTTCCAACTTCAAACTGGTAAAATCAGTATTATTTTAACATATAGGAGGAATTGAGCATGTTTTTGGCTTTGTCTGCATTTCTTGACACTTGGAAAAAGGAATCGGAACTAACCCAACGAATTCTAGATACCTTGACTGATGATTCCCTCAAGCAAGTTGTCACTGCCGATGACCGTACCTTAGGACGAATTGCTTGGCATATCGTCACAACGATCCCGGAAATGATTTCGAAAACCGGTTTAGTTTTGGAAGGTACTAAAAAGGATGCTCCCCTTCCGGATTCTGCCCGAATCATTGCCGATTTTTATCGGCAAGAATGTAAGACCTTGGTAACTGCAATCACGGATCGTTGGAATGATCAAACTCTGTTAGAAGAACGAAATATGTATGGACAAATTTGGACCATTGGCGCAACTTTAGAGGCTTTGATTGCTCATGAAATTCATCATCGGGGACAAATGACCGTCCTCATGAGACAGGCGGGGCTTAGAGTACCCGGGGTTATGGGACCATCTCGGGAGGAGTGGAGCCAATTAGGGATGAAGGCCCCGTTAGTTTAGAGAAAGGGATTAAGTATTGAGCTTAATCCCTTTCTCTAAACTAAAAATCAACCAACCGCTTGGTCGCTAATTAAACAGCGCGGGGTTACTGGGCAATTACCCGTCGGGCACCATAATACCTACTAAACCAATAGTCACTATTTAGGTTGGCGAAGGAAACACCACTGTTTGAACAGTTGATCATTATCCCATTTCCTACATATATGCCGACATGAGAGGGACCGGCCTGATAGGTTGAAAAGAAAACTAAATCTCCGGCTTGTAAGTTATTTCTTGACACGCTTTGTCCTTCATTATATTGATCCCAGGTTACCCGATTAAGTTTGATCCCAAATTGTCCAAACACATATTGCACATAGCTTGAACAATCAAATTGCGGATATGTTCCTCCCCATGTATAAGGTACTCCGAGAAACGTTGAGGCTAGAGAGAGTAACTGATCGACCTTGCCATTGAGTTTTACAGGCTTGGTGAATGTTCCCAGCGAACTATCCGCTGCAAGCTGAGCAGCCAGTAATTGTTGATATTTGGCTTGGGCAGCCAGCTGCGCTTGCATTTGTTCGGCAGCAATTAAGCGTTGAGTTTCACTAATAGTTTGCTGACCTGAGTTCTGCGCTTGCATGGTCTGTGCTTCATCATTAGTAATCGAATTTACCAATTCAAGTTGCTTTTGCTGTGCTGCACTGAGACTGTCTAAGATTTGCTGTTTTGACTGTACTTCGTCCGTAAGTTCTTTTGTTTCATCTTGCTCTAAGTTGCGCTTTGTTTTAATTACCTCGGAACTTGCTGAAATCTTGTCTTTAAGATCCCGATAGTAGCTGAGAATGGTATCAATATAGCTATACCTGGTGATCAAGTCTTTAATGCTTGTCGAACTGACCAGCCAACTCACATACGTCAAATAGGGAGTATCCCCGTCAGTGTACTGATTTTTCAGATAGTTGCTGAGAGTTTCGGTGTCTTTTTCCTGCTGAAGGGTTAAATTATGTTGATCCAGATCCAAATTTGCGATATTTTTTTGGTGCTGATCAATCACTAAGTTATCCTGATCAACAGCACTTTTCAACACATCAATTGATTCTTGAATCGATTGGGCCTGACTTAGTGCCGAGGCTTCCAGTTGTTGCTGTATATTGGCCTGATCTTGAAGAGAACCGGATGCATTGGCAAAGGCACTGATGTCATCAGTAAGTGTCGCTGCATAAGTTGGTTGACTTGATGAACAAATTATAATTATCACAAGAACAATCAAAAATTGGCGTCGAAATTCTAAAACTCCTGTTTTGCTGATTGTGTTGACTGACCGACTCTGCACCTTTACTCCTCCTTAGCTTAACTTGCGGGACAGAATTCTTCCCCATAGTTAGACTACCAGAGAGTTCCCGAACAAACAATGGAACTATTTGCCTGTCCACTTGATCAGCAAGACGAATCATCCTTAGGATTATCGGAGGAGGCTTTTCTTTTGATGTCAATAATTTCAATAGTGGAAATAGAGGAATTTGATTTAGGCCAGGCTGTGAACTGCTTTGATCTCTTTTTAAGCAAGCAATAGCGGCAAATCCCCAATAAACCGGCAACGATTACTCCCACCAAAAGGAGTCCAAAGGTAAACGTCAGAACCGTGGCAATGATGAACAGAAGGACTAAGAGCCAGAGAATTTTATACAGCTTTGACATAAAGGCCTCCTTACTTAAACGGAAGGTTTCTTAAATGGTAAGACCTGGCATTTGCTTTTTTTCTTGGGTAAGCTGTCGCCGCAAGCTTCACACCCTCCACCGCAGCCGGTATTGTTGCCAATAAACACCTTACGCCAAAACACCTGCCATTTATCCCCTACCTGATCGATCCGAGTCTCCACTTCATACTGAGATCCACGTTGTTGATTGGCTAATCTCGATTCTGTAGTAGCAATAATACTGGCAACTTTTGACGCTTTCTTTTCAGAGTCATAGAAAGTCTGTACCTTTTCCCATTCCATCTTAAACCGCTCCTTTAATTTGTTTGCTTCTTAACTGCCCGCAAGCTGCATTAATATCGGCCCCATGTTCCAGACGAATACTGCAATTAATACCTTGTTTTTTCAACGTATCATAAAACGCCAACATTGATTCATGTTCACTTCTCCGATATTGTTTATGTTCGTCTACAGGGTTATAGGGAATTAAGTTGACATTAGTCAGATGTCGCTTACCCCTAATCAAGTCAGCAAGTTGCAGGGCATGTTCCCTTTGGTCATTCAAATCCTTTAAGAGAATATATTCCAACGTAATCCTGCGGTTTGTTTTTTTCAAATAGTAATCGACGGCCCGCATCAGTTCTTCAATCGAAAAGGTACGGTTTATTTTCATTAACTGAGATCGAAGTTCATTCGTTGGGGCATGTAAGGAGATTGCCAGGTTTACCGGCAGATTATTATCTGTGAATTCATAAATTTTATTGGCAAGGCCGCTCGTCGAGACAGTAATCCGTTTTTCAGCAATAGCCAGTCCTTTGTGATCTTTGATAATCCGTAAAGTGTCCATTAGATTTTTATAATTGTCAAAGGGCTCCCCAATCCCCATCACCACAACGCGACTTACTCGTTCATCCTGTTTGGCTTTATCCAGATCCAGTTGAACCTTCATGATTTGTTCCACAATTTCGCCGCTCGTTAAATCCCTATTTTTGTTTAATAAACCACTCGCACAAAAACTACAGCCCATGTTACAGCCTACTTGAGTCGTGACACAAACTGATAAACCGAATTTATGGCGCATCATGACTGTTTCAATCAGATTGTCATCTCTTAACCGGAATAGGAACTTTAGTGTGCCGTCTGTTGATTCTTGTTTAAAGTGTTCATTTAAGGATTGGAGGCTAAAATTGTCTTTCAGTAATTGCAGGCATTTTTGTTTAACATCAGTCATTTCGGAGAAACGCGTTACTCGCTTTCTATAAAGCCAATCCCAGACCTGAGCTGCCTTAGACCTTTTCTGTCCATAGGCCATAAGCCAGGCGGCTAGTTGATCAAACGTCAATCCATATATGGAGGCTTTATCCATCCCTTATCCTCTTTTCAAAACTTTAAACTTAAACCTTAACGAGCTCTCAAAGATGATATTAGCACTTGGGACAAATTTTGTCTATTGTTGGAAGAACCAAGCATAAAACGCTTTTGTTGGCTATTGGAGCGTAAAGGTGGAATTTATGGTATAATTGATAAATGCCAGATGTCGGAAACTTATACTTTCCGGTGGTATGACAACGTAAACATTCAGAGAATCAGCTAATTAGGATTTAAAGGCATGTTTAGACTTGTAAATCTAGCATGCCCTTTTAAATGACAGCTTATATTGACTGTAGGTAGAGACTGCTCACATAATAGAATAACAAGAAATAACTTGGAGGTGAACGGCATAAAATTCAAATTATTTGGCAGCGGACAATTATCACTCAGCAAAGCTAATCTGCGTCTTCTGAAAAAGCCTGCTTTAGCCCTCTGCTTAATCCTTCTGCTGACCGCTATTTTATTTGGCGTTCGATACATTAAATCGAATACTGCTGCCGACCGCAGCTCCGGTCCCAAGTCCACGCTATCAAGTGCTGCTCCGCAAATCCCTCCTGAAGTTCAAAGCAATAAGCCGGTTCAAGCCCTCGTCGCTCCTGCTGCTCTCCCAAACCTTACCAATCAGCCCGGTTCTGATTTGCCGAAATCAGTTGCCGATCAAGTTCAACAACAAGCTTTGTCTTTCTATGACCAAGGATTAACACTCTATTATCAAAGGGATTTTGCCGAAGCCTTAACGTTATTTAATAAAGCTCTGGCTTTAGATCCCAGTTGTTATCAGGCTTTAAACGGCAAGGGGGCAACTTATGCTTTTCAAGGACGTCATTCTGAAGGTATTGCCCTAATTAACCAAGCTATAAGCCTCAACCCCAATTTTGAATACAGTCATTTTAATCTTGGTTTAGCTAACGAACTTGCTCAAAATTGGAGCGCGGCAATAGCTGCTTATCAAACCGCCATTAAGCTTGATGCGCGTGATGCCTGGGCTTATTACGGCATTGCCAGTATTTACGGCAGGCAAGGTAAGGTGGCTCAGACCGTTGACTACTTAAAACAAGCCATAGACATCGAGCCGGACGCCAAAGAAACAGCTAAAACAGAGCATGATTTTGATCCTGTACGCAACAGTTCTGAATTTCAAGCGCTTTTACAACAAGCTACGCCCTCTCCCCAAGCAAAGGTTGCTACTCCACCGGAAACACTGCGCCAAATCCCCGTTCTTTATTATCATTCCGTTTTATTTGAGAAAGGAAATCCTCTAAGGATGCCGCCGGAACAATTTGATGATCAAATGCGCTATTTATCCGAACAAGGTTACAATGTTCTGACCCCCGATCAACTTGACCTTGATTTATATGGAGGGGGCCAAATTCCCCCCAAGCCATTCTTAATTACGTTTGATGACGGTTACGCCGATAATTACACCAATGCCTTACCTATTTTGCAGAAGTATCACTTTGTGGCAACTGTTTTTATGGTTTCAAGTTACATTGACGGCAGCGGTTTTTTAACCGCCGATCAGTTACGCACCTTGCAATCCGATGGTTGGACAATCGGTGGACATACAGCAACCCATTTGGATTTAAGCAAAGAGAGCTCTGACGTTATCGTCGAAGAATTGCAAACTTCCCGAAAAGCATTAAAAACCATTTTAGGGCAAGATATCAACTGTTTTGCTTATCCATATGGTGGATACAATTCAACAGTAACTGATAAATTGAAACAAGATGGTTATCAGACTGCGTTTACTACCGATCGAGGTTGGGCGGCTTCCAGTCAAAATCCACTCCTTTTAACCAGAGTCTATTGTTATGCCAATATGGGGATGGATGAATTTATCCGTAGAATGACCAACCCCAATTATTGATCTAAGTTGTTTACTGACGTCTCATTGGAGAATTTGGACATTAATTTAAGAGAGGAGCTAAGATTTATGTATGCTGCAGTTAATTCAGCTTGTGTGGGGTGTGGTTCCTGTGAAGCGATTTGCCCGCAAGTATTCAGGATGAATAGTTATGAAATTGCCGAAGCCTACCTTAATCCGGTTCCTCAAGAAGCCGAAAAAACTTGTCAACAAGCAGCCAATATTTGTCCGGTAGGCGCAATAACTTTAGAATAACACTGGAAAATATGAAGATTGGCTGGGCGGTGCCGGTTTCCGCGAGGTAAAATTAAACGAAGTGGCCGGAAGACAAATCGTCACCGCGGTGTACAGCGGCGTTCTTACTCAAGCCTGATGGGCATCAGGCGGATATTCATCCTTATCATATCCCAATTGGCTGGTTACCATTTCATAATAAGTGCCTTTGTTTTTCAGGAGATCGTCATGGTTTCCGCTCTCTAATATTTCACCGTTGCCAATTACCATGATTTTATCGGCATCGCGAATTGTGGAAAGGCGGTGCGCGATTAAGAAGCTGGTATGATTATTCATCAGCAAGAGCAAGGCGTGCTGAATTTCCTTTTCGGTTTTCGTATCAACGCTGCTCGTGGCTTCGTCCAGAATCAAGATCGGAGCATTGCACAGTATAGCCCGGGCAATTGCCAACAGTTGCCGCTGTCCCTGACTGAGATTGTCTGTGCTGCCGGTTACAATCGTCTGATAGCCCTTAGGCAAACGGGATATAAACTCATCGGCATGGGCCAGTTTAGCGGCCTCTTTAACTTCCCTGTCCGAAGCACTCGGTCTTGAATACCTGATATTGTCATAGATTGTGCCTGAAAACAGGCAGGTATCCTGTAAAACGACTGAAAAACAGCTTCTCAGGCTTTTGCGGGAAATCTCAGTTATATCGGTCTTGTCGATTAAAATTCTGCCCTGGTCTAAATCGTAAAAGCGAGTCAGCAGGTTGACAATCGTGGTTTTCCCCGCTCCGGTTTCACCGACCAAAGCAATCACTTCCCCGGGTCTGACTTTAAAGTTTATATTTTTTAAAATCGGTCTGCCGGTATTGTAGGAAAATGAAACATTGCAAAACTCGACTTCTCCTTGCGGGTTAGTCAGCTCTTGACAATTGGCTTGGTCAGGGGCTTCCTCCTCTTCATCCATTATTTCAAAAACTCTTTCCGCCCCAGCCAGCGCCGACTGAATATTATTGAACATTCCTGCTATATTATTCAGCGGTTGCCCGAACTGCTTGGAATAGGTCAGAAAGCTCACCACCACCCCGACCGTTATCGCTCCCTTGATCGAAAGTATTCCTCCGGCACACGCTATTAAAGCGAAACTGATGTTGTTGATGACATTCATAAACGGCATCATAAAACCGGACCAGATCTGAGCCTTTGTGGAATAACTGCACAGTTCGCTGTTGATGCTTTTAAAATCGGCCAGGACATTTTGCTGCCGGTTGAAAGCTTTGACCATTTTAAGCCCGATGATGTTTTCTTCGACCACTCCGTTTAAAGCCCCCAATTTTTGTTGCTGACCTAGAAAATACTTGCGGCTGCGGCCGGCGACATTGTTGGTCAATATCAGAAAAAGCGGAATAGATATCATGGCCACCAGGGTTAAAAGCGGGCTTAAAACCAGCATCATGACCAAGGCCCCGGTTATGGAGAAAATGCTGGCGATCAGTTGGGTTGTCGTCGCTGAAATAGTGCTGCTGATATTATCAACATCATTAGTTATCCTGCTCATTGTATCTCCGTGAGACCTGGTGTCGTAAAATTTCAAGGAAATCCTCTGCAGCTTGGAAAAAAATTCCGAGCGGATATGCTTAACCAGTTTCTGGGTCACCTTAGTCATCAGCACGCCGTTTAAAGTATCAATCAGCCAGCTTGCCAAGTAGCAGGAGACAAGGGTAAGAAGAATGACGGTCAGCAAGGACGTGTCAACCGCATTTGTTTTTATGTTAAACGTATTGATTGCTTTGCCCAATAATAAAGGCGTAAAAAGAGAAATTGCAGCGGAAGCGAGCGTCAAAACTACCGACAACAGTAAAGATTTGCGCCAGAGCATAAAAATCTTACTTAATCTGAGCAGAGTCGCCTTGGTATTCTTAGGTTTGGCGGTCGGGGTAAAGCGTTGACGAGCGCCGCCGCCCATTCTTCCCAAATCGGGCATTTTTTCATAGTTTTTGTTGATTTCTTTTTCAGCCATCGGAATTAACCCTTAAGTCGCCGCCAATTTGTGAGTCGAAAATTCCCCGGTAGGTATTGCAGGAATGAAGCAGTTCTTGATGGCTGCCAAATCCGACATTTAGGCCATTGTCGAGCACGAGGATCTGATCGGCAAACATTGCGGTCCCTATCCTTTGCGTTATCATGATTACCGTTCGTTCGGCACCGAGAGTTTTTAAGCCGTGTCTAACCTTTGCTTCCGTGACCGCATCCAGGGCACTTGTGCAGTCGTCCAAAATTATAATAGGTGACTTCTTAAGCAGCGCCCGGGCAATGGAAATGCGCTGCTTTTGACCGCCCGAAAGATTGACCCCGCTCTGACCTAAGATACTGTCATACTGAACGGGCATAGCCTGAATAAATTCATCGGCCTGCGCCACTTGAGCCGCTTGAATAATTTCCTCTTTGGAAGCGTCGGGATTGCCCCAGGCAATATTTTCAAGGATGGTTCCGGTAAACAACATGCTCTTTTGTGGTGCTATGGCAATCTTATCTCGCAGGGCATTACTGTCCAGTTCTTTAATATCGGTACCATTTAAGTGAATCGTGCCTTTTTCAAGATCATAAAAATGCAGACAGAGCCAAGCCAGCGTTGATTTTCCTGAACCGGTGGGACCGATAATCGCCAATGTATTCCCCAGCTTGACCTTAAACGTCAGATTTTTAATCGTTGGAATACCGCTTCCGCTCGGATAGGCAAAGGTCACGTCGTTAAAGGCCAGTTCCCAGGAACCCTGCTTCAGGATCTGCTCAGAACCTTTGAAATCCTCAGCACTGGTTAACACTTCCTTGACTCTTTCAGTTGATGCTTTCGTCCTCACAAAAGTATTGAAAACATTGGTTATCATAATCAGAGAAGCTAAAATCTGGGCCATGTAATTGATGAAGGCTGCGACCTTGCCGACCTCGATCTCTCCGCTGCCGAAGAGGACGCTTCCAAGATAAAGGATCGAAGCAATGCCAATGCTGATGGTCAGTGACATGAGCGGTGAGAAGTAGGCAATTACAATCTGTGAAGACTCGGTCTTATTCGCCAGATCCGTATTGGTGCGATCGAACTTCCCTTCTTCATCTTCATACCGACCGAAAGCCTTGACCAACCTTATGCCCATCAGGTATTCCTGAACAACCATATTGACTTTATCAATGGCATACTGCACCTTTGCAAAACGCACGTAACTCATTTTCATGCTAATCACAATAAAAGCCGCCACGATTGCTACAACCAGAAAGAGGATTAAGCTCATTTGAGGGCTTAACATGACGGCAAGAATGATGCTGCCTAGGCAGGTAATGGGTGCTTTGAAAAAAATCCTCATCATGCCGTTGATAAATAGGATTATCTGAGAGGTGTCATTGGTCATGCGGGTTATCAGAGAACCGCTTTCAATTTTGTCGGCGCTGATTTCGGAAAAATTCATAATCTTGGCAAATAAGTCGTATCTTAAATCCGCACCGAAGCTCTGGGATACTTTACTGGCCAAAATATTTCGGGTGGTCGCGA